>Ga0182737_1000088_pt1 | contig 184948 bp, 197 predicted proteins | sample eDN5th30CBELigOP_FD_128878 | JGI IMG/M metagenome (GOLD analysis project Ga0182737, IMG submission 128878) | Enriched Organic Plus compost microbial communities from Emeryville, California, USA - eDNA 5th pass 30_C BE-Lig OP (version 2) (version 2) ... | reverse complement strand
TTCATAGGAAATCCATATATTGTTTTTGAATCAGGAAATAACACAATATTTAGTGCGGAAACAACAGAAAGAAGATGGAGTTCAAACGAAAATTTAAAAATAAAAGGTTTCTCTACACTCTGTGAAAGTGCCTATTCTTTGAGAATAGGCACTTTCTGCATGATTAGTTTGTTTGTGCTTCTTTTTTGGAAGAGCGAAAAAGAGTGCTGAAAAATGGCTTTTTCTTTGACTTTTCTGTTGAAGCTGCTTCGTCGAAGGTAAGGAAGCAGTCGGCTTGTGAGGCTACTTCTAGTTTGGTTTGGAGCGTTTCGATTTGTTGAGTTAGCTGGCAAACAACGCTTTGTAACTCTTCAATCTCGTTTCGATGCTGTAGGATTTGATAGGAGACGACATCATCTGCTTTTGTTGATAATTTCCGTTCAAGATGTTCAATTCTCTCGACTAGCTTGTCATACATTTTAGTTTCATCTTTAGGTGGTTTGTTTGCTACTTTTGCCTTTCGTACTCTTTTTTCATGGATTTTCATGCTTTGCAGAGGGGTACCATTTTTCAGTTGTTCCTGAACCTGCTGGAGTAAGGCTACATCTTCTTCTGAAAATCGATAATGGTTAAGGGGAGTTCGTTCAACCTCTAGTCTTAATTGTGTGACCCAACGAAGAACGGTTTTAGGAGAAACACCTAATAATTTGGACACTTCATTTGTATTCATAGTATTCTCCTCCTCATTTAATATTTACAGGCCGCTATAGTTAATAAGAAGAATTCTAGCTTCGATAGTCAATTCCTTTCAGGATGACAAAACTAGTATTCTTTCGCTAAAGAAAGTGATTTTTCGAGGAGTTTTATTGAGACAGAGCAAAATCCCACCGTATGATGGGATTTTGCTCTGTAGTAATTGTTTCACTATGAATGCGTCGTCAATAATCTTCTTTACCAGCCGCGCTTATATGGCGTAGGTGCTTCTATTTCATAGCGAAGTTCTTTTGCCGTGTTTCTTGGCCAATAAGGGGCGCGTAGCAGTTCACGACCGATAAAAATAAGATCGGCGCGCTCATTTTGTAAAATTTCTTCCGCTTGGATGCCAGTTGTAATTAAACCAACTGCTCCTGTAGCAATAGAGGCTCCGGATCTAATTGTTTCGCTGAACGGTACTTGGTAGCCTGGATAGACAGGAATAGAAGCGGGCACAACAGCTCCAGAACTTACATCAATTAAGTCGACCCCATCTTCTTTCATCCATTTACTGATTTCGATATACTGCTCTGCTGTCATGCCACCTTCTTGATAATCATGAGCAGAAATACGTACAAATAGTGGACCTTCCCATACTTGCTTTACTGCAGCGATGACTTCTTTTACGATTTTATAACGATTTTCGCTAGATCCGCCGTATTCATCATTTCGTTTATTGCTTAGCGGTGAGAGAAATTCATTTAGTAAGTAACCGTGAGCAGCATGTAGTTCAATAACATCAAATCCTGCTTTTTTTGCTCGTGCAGCTGCTTGTTGAAAGGAAAGGATTGTTTTTTCAATATCAGCTTGTGTCATCTCTTGAGGCTGTTTATAAGTCTCATCAAAAGCAATGGGTGACGGTGCATAGATGGTGCCTGGTACTGTCGCTTTTCGACCTGCGTGAGCGAGTTGAATGCCTGTTTTTGCTCCTTGCTCTTTCATCATTGATACGAGCTGTGACAGTCCTGGTAGCTGTTCATCATTCCAAATGCCTAAGTCATTAACGGAAATCCGACCTTGAGGATCAACTGCTGTTGCTTCTAGCATAATTAAACCTACACCGCCAACTGCTCGGCTTGTATAGTGCGTTAAATGCCAGTTTTTAACGTGGCCATCTTCCTGACTAGAATACATACACATCGGTGCCATAACAATTCGATTTTTGAAAGTTACATCTTTGATAGTATAAGTAGAAAAAAGTTTAGTATTCATGTTCATCCCACTCCCTATTTCCTTAAATATGAAATCTAGTATAGCAACTAAAAATCCAATTAGCTAAACATTTGATTGTAAAGAGTAAAAGAGCATGAATCAAAAGAGGCATATCCTGTCCCTTTTAATCACGCTCTTTTTATAATTAAGAATCTCGCTAAATTGACATAAAATCATGCCAATTTAGCGAGGAACAGCATATTGTGCAAGCTGGTCGCTAATTTGTTTCCCCATTCGTTTGGATTGTGCAGTTGCTTCCTCAATGCAGGCGATAAAAGCTTGATCGACTTCATAATTTTGTAGTACTTTTAATCCTGCTTCGGTCGTTCCGCCAGGAGAAGTTACTTCTTTTCTTAAAGTAGCTGGTGATTTTGTGGAATGTTTGAGCATTTCGGCAGCACCTAGCATTGTTTGAATGATTAATTGTTTAGCAGTACCGGCATCGAGGCCGAGATCTTGTGCTGACTTTTCCATTGCTTCAACAAGGTAATATAGGTAAGCAGGGCCGCTGCCGGATAGACCCGTTACAGCGTCTAACTGCTCTTCTTCAACAACGACGACAGAGCCGATTGTTTCAAAAAGCGTAATCGCTGTTTGACGTTGTTCCGCTGTTGTGTACGCATTGGTACTAATTGCTGTGGCTGATTGCCCGACCGTTGCAGACGTGTTCGGCATCGCGCGAATAATGGCTACCTCTTTTGCCGCAATTCCTTCAAGGCTTGCGGTATGAACACCTGCTGCAACAGAGACGAGCATCATCTCAGTTGTAATATATGGTTGAATGGATTGCATGGTAGCTAACATATCTTTTGGTTTTACAGCTAGTAAAACAACGTCAGCTTCTTTCATAGCCTCTTGTATATTTCGTGTCCCTGTTACACCATATTTTTCGTTTAAGGATGCTAATCTAGCTTCATTTGATTTGTTTGTCACGTTAATATTTTTAGGATCTACCACTTGTTCGGCTACTAATCCTGAAATAATAGCCTCAGCCATAGAACCTGCCCCAATAAAGGTTATTTTCTTCATTTTCTTTCGCTCCTTTGTTAAAGTCAAAGGCTCTGTTAGCGAATGTAGCCATGTTTAAATCGCATTATGTAACAAAGCCAAATAAAAAAAGATCTCTCATCCATAAAGGACGAAAGATCTTGCTTCCGTGGTACCACCTTTGTTCAGCTTTCTCCTTTACGTTCGCTGAAAGCTGCGCTTTAAGATCCTTTAACGTGGGATATACGTCAGGTTTTCCTGAAGGCTCATAAGGTAGGTTCAATACATGAGAGGGTGGTGAAGCCTTGCAGCCAAAAGGGAGCCTCACTCTCTATTCACCGTCATCTATTTACTTGGTCTTACTCATAGCCAAACGATTTAATTACTTGTGATTATGCAGGATAAACAAGTAAACTGTCAATATATAATATATGCGCGATACAAAAAAATAACCATAATTATGCGAAAATAATGACAACGTCCAAGAGAAAATGTAAAATATGGATTATATAAGTGTAAGGCTGTTGTGTAACAGGTTTTCAATATAATGCTTAAGGTGGATAAAATAATGGTGAATTGGGAGAATAATATCGCAAAGATTGCATTGCCAACACCGTTTGCGGTTGGTGACGTAAATGTATATGTTGTAAAAGGAGATGCTTTAACTTTAATTGATACAGGCCTTAAAACGAGGGAGGCAAAAGAAGCACTCGATTATAAATTAGGTGAATTAAAGTTGAAAGTAGAAGATATTGAACAAATCGTTTTAACGCATCATCATCCTGATCATGCTGGTGCACTTGATTTCTTTGCCGAAGATGTGCCTTTGTATGGTCATAAAAATAATCAGCGCTGGCTTGATGGGAGCGATGAGTTTTTACATACGTGTAATCAATTTTTTCTTGAATATGCCGATTTACTTGGAATTGAAGAAGAGTTAAAAGGGAAACTAACTTACTCTAAAAAAGAGAGAGCATTTTATAATGGAAGAAAGCTTACTGCTTTTTTAGCAGAAGGTGATGAAATACCGGGTTTACCTAATTGGAAAACGATTGAGACGTTAGGTCATGCACAAAGTCATATATCATTGTACCGAGAAAGTGATGCCGTATTACTTGGCGGCGACCATGTGATTGCTAAAGTATCACCCAATCCGATTATAGAGCCTCCGTTTTCCCCTGGTGAAGAACGTCCAAAACCATTGCTCCAATATAATGAATCGCTAAAGAAAATACTTAATTTTTCAATTTCGAAAGTGTATTCAGGGCACGGAGAAGAAGTTAAAGGTGTGGAGGAATGGGTTCAATCTCGTATGAATCGTCAGCATGAGCGTGCGATGCAGGTGAAAAAAATGCTGGAAGAAAAGCCGTTGACTGGATTTGAAATTTGTAAGCGTCTATTTCCGAAAGTGTACCGCAAAGAAACTGATTTGACGATGTGGGAGACGATCGGTCAATTAGATTATTTAGAAGACTTAGGGGAGATTAAAAGTGAAATCCAATCGGGTTTAACACTTTTCTCTATTGCGTAATAAGATGACAAGATTGAGAGGAAAAGTTGTTGCTATTACAGGAGCTTCTGGCGGGTTAGGAAAAGAGATTGCAATTCAAGCAGCTAAACAAGGAGCCAGTGTTGTACTGCTTGCAAGAAGTGTAGATAAATTAGTAGCATTGCGCAAGACAATTATTGATACGTTCGGTGTTTCTGTATTTGTATTTGAACTTGATGTAGCAAATTCGGATGAGGTGCGAGCCGTTTTTGACCGAATTGCGAACGAGGTTGGGGAAGTTGATATTTTAGTGAATAATGCGGGATACGGCATTTTTAAGGAAGCTGCTGAAACCGATATAGACGAAGCTAAAGCGATGTTTGATGTCAATGTACTCGGTTTAATGGCTTGTACAAATAACGTACTTTCTTCGATGAAACGTCGGAAAGCAGGGCATATTATTAATATTGCGTCCCAGGCCGGTAAAATGGCTACACCTAAATCATCGCTCTATTCGGCAACTAAATTTGCTGTACTAGGTTACTCAAATGCGCTGCGAATGGAAGTAAAAGAAGAGGGGATTTCTGTTACAACCGTGAATCCTGGTCCTATTGCGACAAACTTTTTTGAAACGGCCGATGAATCGGGTAACTATGTCAAAAACATTCAAAAATTTATGTTAAAGCCGGAAGCGGTTGCTCAAAAAATTGTTGAATCCATGTTGACCAATAAACGAGAAATCAATTTACCGGGTTGGATGAATGTAGCGAGTAAGTTGTATTATTTATTTCCCGCAACAGCTGAACTAGTAGGGAAACGAGCTTTTTTCAAGAAATAAAATATTAGCAAGCTGTACTAAAAAGATATAATTTGGTACAGCTTTTTTGTTCAAGGCTATGTTATGGAAGTTTCACTTTATTTTTAATAGCGTTTGTTTGTTTCAATATCCTGCCTTTTGGAAGATGAATGGGTACATATATTTTTAAAAAATAAGGAGGCAACATTTTGAAGCGAAAGCTGATAAATTTATTATGTTTGTTTGTGATGATTGTGTTAGTCGGTTGTCACCCTTCTGATACTCAGAAAGAGCGGATTGAAAAAGGGGACACAGGGTTTATTACCGACCTTGATGACAAACGGCTTTTAATTAAAAGTACCTATTATAAGATGACGAAGGAGACTCTTATTCAAGATTTGAAGGGCAGAGAGCTCTCCTATGGGGATTTAGAAATCGGAATGAAAGTGAAGCCGTGGTATATAGGAGAAATTAAAGAATCGTTCCCAGCGAAAACGAAAGCAAAGTTCCTTCTTGTGCTGACCGACGCCCAAAGTATAGCTGAACAAGAGGCCGTCAAGAAAGCGATTGATCATGTGACAGAAGCTGCAAGTCAACGATTTATGGTGCTTCAGGTACTCTATGAGGCGAAGGAAAAAGTTTATAACATTGAGATGATGAATCGTTCTAATACAGACACAAGCTTTACGGTTATGGTAGATGAGCGTAAGAATGAAGTGTTGTATTAATGTTAATTGAAAAAGGGAGAGGAAACGAGTGTATATTTGTTTCCTCTCCTTTTTTTGATTATCCATGGAGGATATATAGATGAATATTTTATTGATAGATATTTTTGAGCTAATGAGAGCGATAAATTTTAATTGAGGGATTTAGTATATAAATGTCAAGAAGTTTTCTTATTTATAGCTGTTTCTTAAGATAACTGCTCCTGTTTATATGCATTTCATTATAAAATTATCAGAATTCATAAAACTATTTGAAGTTTTATAAAAAAGAGTTGATTTTTGATACAAAGTACAATAAAATAACCTAAAGATTATTCATATTAAGTGGATTGGTATTATGAGGTTTCCGGAGAGCGGGGTAAAAGTGGAATGACTCAATCAATGATTCAGATTCAAAAAATTAGCAAAAGTTTTATACAACGCAACCAAATAGAAAAGGTACTTGATCAAATTTCTTTTGATGTTCAAAAAGGAGAAGTTATTTCTATTTTAGGGAAAAGTGGATGCGGGAAAAGTACGCTACTTAATTTAATAGGTGGTTTTGAACAGACAGAGGAAGGTCAAATATTATTAGACGGAGAGAGGATTATAAAACCAACGAGACGCTGTATTATGTTGATGCAAAATTATGGTTTACTTCCTTGGCGATCTGTTTTAAAAAATGTCGAGCTAGGTTTGGAAAATACAAATACAACAAAGCAAGATCGTAGAGAGAGAGCGGAACACTATTTAAAAATGGTGGGTTTGTTTGAAAAAGCAGATTCTTTTCCACATGAATTATCAGGCGGGATGCAGCAACGAGTAGCCATTGCCAGAGCTCTTGTAACGAAACCAGAAGTCATTCTTATGGATGAGCCGTTTGCTGCGCTTGATACGTTTACAAGATATTATTTACAGGATGAATTGCTTAATATTCAAGAAAAGGAAAAGGCAACAATTATTCTTGTTACACATGATATTGATGAAGCAATTTATTTATCAGATCGCATTTTCATTATGAGTCCAAATCCAGGGCGGATACATAGAGAACTTCATGTTCCGAGTTCTAAGCCGCGCGATCGAAGCGATGCAGAGTTTCAAAGATTAAGAGAAATTATCTTTAATGAATTTCACTTTAACCATCCAGTAGCACCTATTGAATATAATATTTAGTTTTAAAGAGGTAAAAGTGTTATAGAAGAAAGCCGATTTTTATGGAGGGGGACAATGAATTGAAGAAAAAAGTAAAGATTGCTATAGCGTTAATTATGGCAATTATGACTTTAACGGCATGTAGTTTTGGAGATAAAGCTTCATCGAATGGTAGTGGAAAATCTGCCAAGAAAACGGTAAAAGTTGGTTACTTACCCATTACTCATGCTGTTCCATTGTATATAGAAAGTGAATTAGAGAATGAAAACTTTGAATTAGAACTTGTGAAGTTTGGATCATGGCCAGAATTAATGGATGCTTTAAATACAGGGCGAATTGATGGAGCATCTGTATTAATTGAGTTAGCGATGAAGGCGAAAGAACAAGGGATTGATTTGAAAGCTGTTGCGCTCGGGCATCGAGATGGAAATGTACTAGTAACGTCTAAGGATATTAATGAAGTAGAAGATTTAAAAGGAAAGAGCTTTGCGATTCCTCACAAATACTCCACACATAATATTTTGCTTTATCAGATGTTAAAACAAGCTGGGATGAAGTACGAAGATATTAATGTGATTGAGTTACCACCAGCAGAAATGCCGGCTGCACTTTCTGAAGGCAGAATTTCTGGATATGTAGTAGCTGAACCGTTTGGTGCTATTTCCGTGGCTTTAGATAAAGGGAAAGTCCTTTATCAATCAGAAGAAGTTTGGAAAGACTCAGTTGATTGTGCGTTAGTACTAAGAGGTGACTGGATTGAAGAAAATCATCAAGTGGCGAAAGAATTCGTGAAAGCATATGCGAAAGCAGGAGAAGCAGCGGAGTCCAAGGATGCACATACACATGAAGTGACATCGAAGTTCATTAATGTTGATAAAGAAGTGATGGATCTATCTCTTCAATGGATTTCTTATGATAATTTACGTATTGATGAAGCGGCTTATGAGAAGTTAACAGAAAGTGTACTTGAGATGAACTTATTAGACAATCCACCAACATATGAGGATTTTGTCGATATGTCATTAATTGATTAAAGTGATGTGATAATATGAACGGTTTGAAAAATCTAAAGAATATACTATTAAGTTTTATTATTGTAATTGTTGCTTGGCAGTTGATTATTGTAATTGGTGATTATGAAGCAGCTCTTTTTCCACCACCGTTACAAGTGGGGGCAGCTATTGTCAGTATGATTCAAGATGGCTCAATATTTGAGCATTTACAAGTAAGTTTAATACGCTTTTTCATTGGGTATTTATTATCTGTAACTGTTGCGATTATATTAGGCTTAATTTTAGGAAGAATGCCAAAGGTTTGGGCGGTTATTGATCCAATTGTGCAAGTGTTACGACCAGTATCTCCGATTGCTTGGTCACCTTTCATTGTTTTGTGGTTTGGGATTGGGGATATTCCGGCTATCGTCATTATTTTTATTGCAGCCTTTTTCCCTGTTTTATTGTCAACCGTATCAGCTGTGCGAAAAATTGATAAAACATATTTAAAGGTGGCACAAAATTTTGAAATTAAGAAATCGCAGCTTATGTGGAAAATTATTTTTCCAGCAGCGTTTCCATTCATTGCAAATGGGCTTCATATCGCATTAGGAACAGCTTGGATTTTTCTTGTAGCTGGAGAAATGGTAGGGGCACAATCAGGACTCGGTTTCCTAATTGTTGATGCAAGAAATTCATTAAGTTTGGACGTTGTTTTAGCGGGCATTATTGTTATCGGAGTAGCGGGCTTACTATTAGATAAAGGAATTAAATGGTTTGAAGCATGGGTTGCTAAGCAATGGGGTGGACAAACATCGAAGTAAGAATAAAAGCCGAATACGTTTTTATTCGGCTTTTTTCTCGGTATCATTCATCTGTTACTTTCACAATTTCAAGTTCTTGTACATTCCTTTGACAAGTTGGACAATAATATGTGATTTCTACTTCATCCTGACATTCTTGATGAATGATTTTTTTATAGCGCGTTGGTAAGTGATTTTGTCCCCAAATGATGAAGGAGTTGAAAATATCCTCTAAAGCTTCCCCGCTTTCGGTTAACGTATATTGATAGCGAGGGGGATGCTCTGAGTAAAGAGAAGAAGTAATTAGACCGTTTACTTCTAATGTTTTTAGGCGATCAGATAAAAGGTTGGCGGAAATGCCTTCTAATGATTTTTTGATTTCATTAAAGGTAGTGTGTCCAAGTAAAATTTCATGAGCAACTAATAATGTCCAGCGATCGCCAATAAGATTTAATGTTTGCGCGATATTACAGGGGAAGGTATATGTACCTTTCATAGAATAATTGTCTCCTTTTTAATAAGATTAGTCTGTTACTAAGATAATAACATATTTTTTTTAATATTTAAGTTGTTTTATAGGAGTAAGTATAATAAAATAACTTACATAGTATTTAAGTATTCATATCTTTTAAGGAGGAAAAGAACATGTCATTATATTTAGTAGAATCAATTTTAAGCGGAGTAAGCAATAAAGAAGGTTTTGAGAAGAAAGTAGCAGAGCTTGAAGCTGCAATCGCTGAGAAAAACGTAAATTTAATCGAAATTCAAGTGTCAAAAGAATTTACAAGAACATTTTTTATTTTTGAAACAGAAGAAAGAAACGATGTAACGGAAAGCTTAAGAGAAGTTGGTTTAGCAATCACTTTAATTAAAGCAGTTCGTCTTGTAGGTAAAGATTTAGAAGATGTTAAGAAAGAAAAAGAAAAAGTAAATTACTTAGTAGAATGGAATCTACCGGAAAATTTAACAATGGATGCTTATTTAGAAAGAAAAACAACAAATTCTGTTCACTATGCAGAAGTGCCTGAAGTTGCATTTTCAAGAACGTATGTATGTGAAGATATGACAAAATGTCTATGCTTCTATGATGCACCAAATGAGTCTACAGTCAAAAAAGCACGTGAAGCAGTAAAAGCACCAATTGATACAATCACAGAAATCTTACCTCAATAAATGACTAGTATCTATGCAGCCACCTAGACGTGGCTGCATAGATGTAAAGCTTGAATGAAGAAGGGATGACCGAAACGATGACTCAAACCAATGTTTTAGAGAATTTGCTTGCTCAACAATTAAAGCCTCTCGTTCGTAAAATCGATACGGATGCTTATTATCCTAGAGAATTTTTACTTGAACTAGGGAAGAACGGTTTATATCGTTCACAAGGGTTGACAGAAGAAGAGGTCCTTACCCGCGATGTCCAACTTGTTGAAAAGGTAGCGGAAGTATGTATGACAACAGGATTTAATTTATGGTGTCATTTAGCCTCATTAACGTACATACGTAAAAGTAATAATTCATATTTAAAAGAGGAATTGTTACCGTTACTAGAAAATGGGGAAACGTTAGGCGCTACGGGCTTATCAAATCCGATGAAATATTACGCTGGGCTTGAGACACTTCATTTAGAGGCAGAGGAAACAGAAACAGGTTACATCTTGAATGGGACGTTGCCAGCAGTCTCCAATTTAGGAGATGAACATTGGTTTGGAGTGATCGCTTCGGTTAATAATGACAAACGAATTATGGCATTGGTGCCATGCCAAGCTAAAGGCTTAAAATTACAAAATAAACCTGAATATTTAGCTCTGAATGGAACAGCGACATATGCTTGTGTATTCAATCATGTAGAAGTACCAAAAGAGTGGATTATTTCAGAAAATGCCGATCAATTTTGTGATACGATTAGACCAACTTTCATTCTTTACCAAACACCATTAGGGTTAGGTGTGACAGAAGCAGCTATTCATTCCATCGAGAAAGTGCATAAGCGACAAAATGGCTGTAATCAATTTTTATCTATACAGTCTGAAGAGTTATGTGAAGAACTACGCAAAATTCGAACGGACGTCCGCACTTTAGTCGGCTCTCTACCATTAAATGTGCGCGCCATTATTGAAGCACGTTATCAATCTGTACAATTAACATTAAAAGCTGTGCAAGCCGATATGCTGCATAATGGAAGTGCAGGTTATTTGAAAAAAAGTGATCCGTCACGAAGATTACGCGAAATCTATTTCTTTGCAAACTTAACTCCAACGGTGAAGCAATTAGAAAAAATGCGAAAGAATATAGTGAAAATCAACTAAAAAGAAGCTGGCTTGAAAATTTGTAGTTTCGAGCCAGCTTCTTTTTCTATTTGTAGAAGTATAATCATTTTTCGAGAATCTCTTTATCTTTAAATGGTTTTGCTTTTAATATGCCTGTGTTGGTAAGCTTAACATCTATATGAATGGCTTGAAGGACATCTCTATGTAAATAATCATTTGGCTCATTAAAGTGATGAGCTTGCCAAAATCTCAGCTCTTTTCGATAGAGTATTTCACCTAAATTAAGCGGATCAGCGTTGTTTCTTAAGCCTACTTCAAATGTTTTTCGGATGTCTTGGGCAATCGAAGCTTTTAATGATTGCTCTAGATCCTTTATGCTCTTATGAGATGTAAGTCCTAGAATATGTCCTGATACAGAACAATCAATGATAAATTTTGCTTGATCTCCTTCTATGATGGGTGTAATCTTCGTCTTCGGATGTGCCATGGAAAAATAAGCAAATCCATCTTTTGTTTGGATGTCAACAGGCGTTCTCGTTGTATCTTTTGTCATCCAGCGAATACCTGCCAATTCTTCTTCTGAATACCATGGTTTGGATTTATTGTAGAATAAGGTATAGGCACCATCAATGACGAATGTTTTTAGTTTCTTCTTAGTTATCCTTCCAATCTTTTGCATTCCATGTAATGGACGGGACTATGGTTGTTGCTGCAGCTTCTCGATATTGGGCAATAAATTCTTGAATCGTAATGGGCCTGATGAAAGAGCGGTTTCTATATACTTCATCAGGAAAATGGAGCTCAGAATACATAGGAGATAAATTGAAAAAGCCAGTAATCTTAAAGAGCTCATCTATAGGCTTTTTCGTAACAAAAAAATTGCTTGAATAACGGATAAAGTTATTACGAAAAGCAGAGTCAATAATGTCATTAATATCTTGCTTTAAGGCATTTTCTGTTAAGATAAACGTATGAACGTGTCCAAGAAATAAACGTTGCTGTGCTGTTTTGTATAAGTTATTAATCGCTTCTGTAATCGTTTTTCCACTATTATGACCTATATAGGATCTTGAAGGAGTAGTTGGCTTCATTTCTTGTTTGGCGACTCCAGCGAAATCAATTAGTTGGACATATACAATATACTTTCCTTCTTTATAATCAACCGCAAAAGTTGTGACATAGTGTATGTCTTGTATGCTTTTTTGATCCCAGCAACCAGATAAGAGTAGCAGACAAATCATGAGTACCAAGCCTTTTTTTATTATCCTTTTCATGTTTGTCCCCCTTTCCTTGTTTGATCGATTGTTGATTCGTTCCTTTTACTCGCCCATTTCCACGGCTTTTTTAAGAAGGAAACAACCATTTTGTTTAGAGTAGCAGGTGAGAAATCATTCATGTATGGAATGCCAAATGATTCTAAGCTTGATAGGAGAGCGGTTGTCATAATAAAACCGATAATTAAGCCATATATGCCAAGAAAAGAGCTCAGAATAAGAATCACAAATCGAAGTACTGTGACAGCACCTGTTAAAGCTTGGTTAACAAGTGTAAATGAAGCAACTGAAGTGGTGGCTGCGACTACAAGCATTGTTGGGGATGTTAAGCCTGCACGAATGGCTGCATCTCCTACGATTAATCCTCCAACAACAGCAACCGTTTGTCCAACAGCTTTTGGAAGACGGACGCCTGATTCGTGAAAAAGTTCAAATAATGCAAGCATAAGGAACATTTCCATAGTTGCAGATAGCGGTAAACCAAGACGTGAGACACTGATTGTGGCGAGTAGGCTAAATGGGATTTGTTCAATATTAACGGTAGAAAGCGCGACCCAAAATCCAGGTATTAATATTGAGAGAAAAAACCCTCCAATACGCAAAATTCGCTCAAATGAAACGTAAAAAAAAGGAAGGTTCGAGTCTTCCGCTGTTTTTACTTGTACAAGTAATGTCGTGGGAGCGACGATAGCTGTTGGCTGCCCATCAATAATTAGTATGAATCGCCCTTGATTTAAACACTCGACACAATAATCAGGACGACTTGTATAATCTGTCAGCGGAAAAAGGGTGAATGGATGTTCTGAGATTAACTCTTGCAGTTGTTGACTACTTGTTAGAATATCAATATTTAATTCATTTATTTTTGTTGTAATGGTGGTCACTAAAGAAGGTTCAATAATATCATTCATATATAGCAGAACAACTTTTGTTTGACTACGTTTACCAACAATGAATTCTTCTACTGTGAGGGTGGAAGTCCGCAACCTTTTCTGATTAAGGCAACATTGACAGATACATCTTCAATAAAGCCATCGCGTGGTCCACGAACAGACACTTCAAAAGCAGATTCTTCTGGCTGACGATTTGGGACTTCGGGAATGGCAATTGAATATAGTTGTTGCTTTTCTTCAATGAAAATAAGTACTTCTCCACCAAAATTGAATTGGTATAAAGATTCGAAGTTGCCATCAAATGATAGTGAACGAAGATCCATTAATGTATTTGTAAAGGATTCACCTTGGTGTTTATTTTTATCTTCTTCAATATAAATAATTTTTTCAAGATCCTCTAAAATATGGTCATTCAATTCTGTCATATTGACGAGACTAGGAGCAAAGAAAACCAACATTTTGACTGGATGATTGGTTGTCTTTGAAAAAATTGTTTTAAAGTGAACATCAGGGCTATTAGAAAATTGATTACGAAAGGTATCGTCTGTATATTTTTTAGTATCGTTTTTAAACAGTTTCATTTTTCTTCGCCTTTCTTTTTGGTTTCAATAGGGCACAAATGAAAAACAGAAGCGCGAGTGCGTATAGAAAATAAGAAGTATTTGTAAAATAATAGTTTTTCATAAAGGTGTAAAACGACATATTGCTCCACGGAATAAGCGGCATGATTACGACTAATAAAGAAAGAAAAACAAGAACGATTTTTTTGACAGCTGGTTTTTGAAGATTTAATAAATCGACAATCATAAACATAGGTAAAACAACGCGAATAAAGGCACCTGCCAGCCATTGATAAATAGAGAAAAAATCTGTATGTGAAATGTATTTTCCGATTTTTAACAAGCGCCATTGTTCATAAGAAGGATGGCGTAATTCGCTAGATAAAATAGGACCAAATTCAGCAAGTGCGCCAGTAATCGGTCCGAATATAAGGATCATTAACATGAGTGTTAAATACACAAGTGTTTTCGCTTTAAATCGTTTGGTATCTGTAAAGTGATGTTGCAAAATAACAAGAAAAAGGAGCTCTAAAAAGCCGTTAGAGGCATAAATAATCGCTTTTGCTCCATGAAAATAGCCTTGTTCAAACAATGGAAATAAAAAATGAAAATGTTTCTTTGGCATATTTCCAGTAGAAACGAGGATGCCTAATACAACGACAATAGGCAGCAGCAGGGCTGAATTAATCGATATAGCACGAAGCCCTGCCTGTGCAAGAAAGAAACAAACAATAGCAAAGGGAAGGACAATTGCAAGTAATGGTGTTTCAAAAAGAAAGCTCGATACAACCCAATCTACCATATCTTTAATAGTGACGAGTATCATTGATAGTAGATAAAGAATGATGAGCCAAATCGTCAGTTTAGCGAATCGTTTTCCTATTCTATTTTCAAGCCATATATGGAGGGGCTTCTGTTGCTTTCGTCTTAAAATAAATAATAAAAAAAGAGCAAAGAAACAACCAATTCCAGATGTTACTAATGACCAAAACCAAGCATCCTGACCAGCTGTATCAAAAAGAATGGGTATAATCATCACATGATTAAAGAGACCGATGGATAGGGAGAGTACAAAAAACATCTGGGTTGAATCAATTTTTTTCATAGATAAAGACTCCCGCTATTTTTTTAATAGCTTAAGCGGAAAAGTGAAAAATATTCAGTAGAGGAATGATTCAACAGAAAACGATGGATTATGTATAATGAACAAGTTAAGGAGGGGTTTATATGTATATCGAATGGACAGAGAAAGCTTTAACGAAAGTAACGGAAAAGATGAATGGAGCTAGCGGGTATCTACTATTAAAATACGATACAGATGATTGCGGCTGCGCAGTTAATGGAGTAACTGTGCTTTGGCTCGTTCAGGAGCTGGATGCAGATTTTGAGAAGATTGATACGAATGGTCCAACTATTTATGTAGAGAAATCGAAAATGATTTATTTAGATGAAATGATGAAATTTGATTTTGTAGAATCAGCGAATTGTTTTATGCTCAAAAGTCCGAATGAAATTTTAAATCCACGGCTTAGTTTTTATCGAAAATAGTTCACAGGAATAAGGTTGTCTCAAAGTTGATTGTTGAGACAACCTTATGTATTTTTGGCAACATACAGTTACCACATTGGTTCATCCTTATTGTTTAGTTTATATAAAAAGGGCATCCAAATCAGTGCCAAAACAATTGTTAGGAATTGTAAAGATATAATGATTTTAATAGGTAAGTTGAATGATAATAACGGTATGGAACTTAAGCAAGGCATGACGGACAATAGGCTTATTTGGTTTCTTGACTTTTTTGATAGATATTGAAAAGTTTCGCAGGAGGAGCATTTAAGCTTATTTTTAAATGTAAACATTTTGCAAAATGTTTCTCTCCAGCTCCATTTAGCATAACAATGCTGACATGTCGGCATAATCAAGTACCTTCCTCTTTATCATAAACATATGTTTCTAAAAATAGTTTAACTTGAGCTTTATATTCTTCAGGATTTTCGTTATAGGACTGGGCATGAGCCCCTTTTTTCGCTAAGTAAAGCTGTTTTGGCCCTCTTTTTTTCTCATATAAGGCTTGTGTCATGGAGGCAGGAATGAAACGGTCGGGTTCACTATGGATAAATAAAATGGGTTTTTGAATATTGTTTACATAGTCAATTGGAGAGACTTCACTTGTCCAGTAGCCATCACGCAGTTTAATGAAAGCGCGACCGATTGGGAAAACAGCCCATGATGGTACAGGAACTTCCTGACTCATTTGATGTTTAATTTGTTCCTCGAAGTTTGAGAAGGGACAATCAGCGATATAAAAATCAGCCGCATCTTCAAGCATCCCAGCGTATAAAAGTGTCGTTACGGCTCCCATCGATTCACCGTGAATACCAAGCGTAATGTCATTGCCTTTGCGTTTCTTTACCTCAGCTATAACTGCTTGTAAATCAAACTTCTCATAATGACCGTAACTGCTCGTTTTACCACCGGATTCACCATGACGGCGATGATCGTAGATAACGGCATTAAATCCAAGTTTCATAAACATATCGGCATATTTAAAAGAATTGATTTTATTTTCGGTGACACCGTGACAAATAATGATCCATTTTTTTGTATCATGGGGTTCGATTAATACACATTTTAACGAATAGCCTTCTGGAGAGGGAATGGGGAGTTCGGTTTTTGGTAATGCTTCGAACTCTTTTATACTAAACCGTTTCGCCTCTATTTCGCGATTTTGTATAAAGGCATCTTCTTTTTTCTTCATAAACATAATGCGATTGGACATATACATTCCGATGGCTATTACATAACTTAGAATACCTGCGATAATAACCCACCATTTTTTCATGAAATTTCCTCCTATTGCTATTATTGTATCATTCTAAGCAAGAAATCAAAACAGAAGTTGTGTTGCATGATATAATAGTGACAACGTAAGGGAGGGGTTTACTAATGAGCAAAAAACAATCGCGTACTCATACGTCAAAAAAACAAACTCAAGATGATTCTTTAAAATTAGGGGATCTCATTAATGGAGATATCATGTCTAAGCTTCGTCAGACGCAAAAAGAATTGACAGAAGCTGCACAGATAAAAAAAGAAGCAGAAGAAGCGAGACAGCGTGAAGAACGGAAAAGACGCGAGAAAAATAAATCGTTTGAAGAGCTGCTAGAGGAAAGTAATTTAGATTGGAAAAACTATAAATAAAGAAAAGTCCCATATGTCATGAAATGGATATATGGGACTTTTTGTAGTTGAAACGGAAATTTTGTTAGATAATTCACAATTTCCGTTGATAAATATAGAATAATCGCAGATAAAGGATTAATCTCGATGGATATGGTACACATTCGCTTTTGTAAGCTGGCGTAATAATTGCAGTTCTTCAGAAGATAGGGCTTTACTTCGAACAGCTTGACAATTTTCACGCAATTGAGCGACAGAGCTTGCTCCAGGAATTACAGCAGCGACAGTCGGTTCAGCGAGAACATATTGCAGAGCTGTTTCATTCATTTTTCGAGGAGACAACTTGTCTTTTAATAACGGAAGCAGTTCCTTTAATTCATTATAGCTGTAGTCTAAATATCCGTCCGCGTTTAATTTACTTAACATGCGTTCACTTAATAATCCTTTTGCCACAGGCCCGCGAGCGATGATGCTAATGTTTTGTTCTTTTAATAAGGGAAGCCATTCTTCAGGACGACGGTCAAGCAAACTATATTGCATCATCACTGAATCGATATGAGATTTCGCTGCATATTGTTTAATGACATTTGGTCGAATAGAAGAAATTCCGTAAGCTCGAATATAACCAGCTTTTTTTAATTCCTCAAATGTATTAATTATCTCGTCTATATTGTCTTCCAGTGTTCCTCCATGAAGTTGATATAGATCGATATAATCCGTCCCTAAGCGTGTTAAGCTATCTTTAACGGCTGTTTTGATGTAAGCACTTGAAGCATCCCAACTCCAGCTATCTCGGGCTTCATTCCAACGATTTCCGACTTTTGTTGCGAGGATGACTTGATCTCGGCAGCTTTTTAAAGTTTGACCGACAATTGCTTCATTCATGCCGTAGTCATATAAATCAGCTGTATCAAAATAGGTAATCCCTTCATCTAAAGCAGCATGAATAATATCCGCCGCTTTTTTTTCATCGGTTCCAAGTGACATACAGCCTAATCCGATTTCTGAAACCTTTATTATAGAGCTTCCTAGTTTTCTTGTTTTCATTGTATGTACTCCTATTTCTCATTTTCTTCCTCATTTTACCTTAACTTTTATTGAGGTGTGAAATGATTTGTTTTTTCATCATTTCATGAAAAAGAGGCTATTGATTAGCCTCGATAGATTAAACCGTTTTTCGTTGTGGAGCAACAGTTTGTTGATGAACATCAGTGATCCATTCGTTGACATATCGATAGTGATGTAGTGATTCTTGGAGCTTTTGTTTAATTTCCCACGCTTTACCCGAGAATACAATACTTTTTTCCAACACGTATATTTTCATCAAATCGACCTCCACTGTTATTATGGTAAAATATATGAAGTTTCATGCTAAATAGAACAAAGGAAGTGGACAAGTTGAAAAAATTTGAAGAAAAAACATTGTCGTCACAAAAAATATTTACGGGAAAAGTGATTAGCTTACAGGTAGATGACGTTGAATTACCGAATGGAAAGACAAGTAAGCGGGAAATTATTAAACACCCAGGTGCGGTTGCGGTCATTGCTATTACAGACGATGGGAGAATTGTGATGGTTGAACAGTATCGAAAAGCAATGGAAAGAAGCTTAGTGGAAATTCCTGCAGGAAAGCTTGAACCAGGGGAAGAGCCATTAAAGACGGCAGAACGTGAATTAGAAGAAGAAACAGGCTATGTATGCGAGCGAATGGAGCATGTCATTTCTTTTTATACATCCCCAGGGTTCGCCGATGAATTAGTACATGTATATGTCGCTCATCAGTTATCGAAAAAAGAAGATGCTGCGTCATTAGATGAAGATGAATTTGTTGAAGTGATTGAGCTAACACTAGAGGAAGCGCAACAATATATAGCGGAAGAAAAAATTTATGATGCAAAAACAGCGTATGCTGTGCAGTATTTGCAACTAATGGAGGCGTTACAAAAATAGATGAAAGACTTGTATGCTGATTTACATATTCATATCGGCAGGACGAAGAGCGGCAAGGCCGTTAAAATTACCGGAAGTAAATCATTAACACTTCAGCATATTCTTGAAGTAGCTAGTCAGCGTAAAGGCTTAGATTTAATTGGTATTATCGATTGCCATTCACCGGAAGTAATTGGAGAAATAGAAGAGCTTATTCAAAGTGGTACACTATTTGAACTGCCAGAAGGAGGCCTGCGGTTTCAACAGATGACGATTATTCCGGGAGCGGAAATTGAAATTTATGATGAACATTGTCATGGACCGATTCATGTGCTTGGCTTCTTTCAAAGTATTGAAACGATGAAAGATTTTTCAAGTTGGATGAGTGGGTATGTGAAAAATATTCATTTAAGCTCACAGCGTATCTATTGCGATGGAGTGACTCTGCAAAATAAGGTTCGTTCATTAGGGGGACTGTTTATTCCAGCTCATGTGTTTACTCCCTTTAAAAGCCTTTATGGAAAAGGAGTCAAAACAAGTTTAAGTGAAGTGTTCGATCCAGCAAAGATTGATGGAATCGAGCTTGGCCTTAGCTCGGACACACCAATGGTACAGGATATACAAGAGTTGCAGCAATACGTATTCCTTACAAATTCTGATGCGCATTCATTAGGAAAAATCGCTCGTGAATATCAAAAGCTACGATTAGAAGAAGCGAACTTTTTAGAATTGAAAAAGGCATTGCACGAAGTAGAGGGGCGAGCCATTGTTGCGAATTATGGCTTGAATCCGCTGCTTGGCAAATATCATGAAACGGTTTGTGGAGAATGTTATCAAAAGGTGAATGCCGGAGAAACATCTTGTCCAACATGTCACAGCAAACAGATTATCAAGGGGGTTTCAACGAGAATTAAAGAGCTGTCTAGTAAAATTGAACATCACCGATCACGCCCGCCTTATATTCATCAAGTACCACTTGATTTTATTCCAGGCCTCGGGCCAAAATCATTGGAGCGATTGCTTCAGGCGTTTGGGACAGAAATGAATATTTTACACCGAGTAGCGATAGAGAAATTAGCCGAGGTTGTTCCCGAAAAGCTAGCTCATTATATTGATTTAGCTCGAAATGGGAATTTGTCTTTTGAAGTAGGTGGAGGCGGAAAATACGGGAAAGTTAAAATGTAACGCATAAATCCAAACAACTCACATAGATTCTAGTAAGTGGAGTTGGGAGGATGAAAAATGAAAAAACGATATGCCGTACAAAATGCCGTAATCCATCATATTACTGAACATTCCTCACTATACGTATTTATTACTGTCCTCTTTTTAATGGGGGTTATTTTTGGAGCCGTGCTTGTGAATAGTTTAAGCTTTACACAAAAAGAAGATTTGTTCTATTATTTATCGCAATTTTTTGGACAAGTTTCAGATGGGCAAATCGCAGCTACGCATGAAATGTTTCAACAAAGTGTGCTTCATAACTTAAGATATATTAGTTTCATTTGGATTTTAGGTATTTCGATTATTGGTTTACCAGTCATTTTAATTTTATTATTTTTAAAAGGCATGGTCGTGGGCTTTACAGTTGGTTTTTTAGTTAATCAAATGGGATGGAGTGGATTTTTATTATCCTTTGTTTCCATTTTGCCGCAAAATATTTTTCTTGTGCCGGTTTTTATTATTATTAGTGTGTTAGCTGTATCGTTATCGATGAAAATGATTAGTCGTATTTTTTTAAAACAAATTCGCACACCGTTAAAGCCGGTCATTATGCGTTATATATTTTCTCTTGTTTTTTCACTAGTATTTATAGTAGTGGCAGGGGCAATTGAAGCATATATATCACCATCTGTTATGAAAAGTGTCGTAAGTTTACTTGTTGAATAATGTGGAAATTAATGTATTTTTACTATAAAAGCATATCCGTACTATCGTTTAAAAAGTTATTTGGGAAATTTCTTTTTATTTCAGAGGAAATGTATTTTGACAGTTTTCCCTCATTTGATATAATGGAACAGATATAGCGGCGCGGGAGGGAATTACGTATGGAAGAAAGAATAGATAGAATCAAAAAACAGTTGCACTCGTCCAGCTACAAATTGACACCTCAACGAGAAGCGACTGTCCGCGTTTTACTTGAACATGAAGAGGATCATTTAAGTGCTGAAGATGTTTACCTCCTTGTCAAAGAAAAGTCGCCGGAAATTGGCCTAGCAACCGTTTACCGTACATTGGAGTTATTAACGGAATTAAAAATCGTAGATAAAATCAATTTCGGAGATGGAGTATCCCGTTATGATTTAAGACAAGAAGGCGCTGCACATTTTCATCACCATCTTGTTTGTGTTGAATGTGGTGCAGTGGATGAAATTCAAGAAGATTTGCTTGAAGACGTCGAAGCGATTGTAGAGCGTAACTGGAATTTCAAAATAAAAGATCATAGACTAACCTTTCATGGTATTTGTCATCGCTGCCATGATAAAGAAACTGACGATAAAGATGAATAATAAAAAACCTTTTCCTGTACCCGGAAAAGGTTTTTTGTTTTTTACATATAACAATTGGATCCTGCTTCAAGGCTCTATGAGACAGGAGTACTGCAGGGAATGAAAATGAAGTTTCAATCTATCTTTCTTCATCTATATGTATAAAACTTGTCTTACTGGGCATAGATTGGACATATAGAGATTGGTTGAGAGGAGAGAGTGAATGAAAGCTTCATTAGCCCTTATACTGCATACTTGTAAAGTTTTAATTCTTTTTGTGGGCTTCACTGTTCTTTTTTATATTGGAATGGTATGGTTAAATCAAGAATATCAAAGTTATCATCGTTACGATGAACCAGAAGGAGCAGCCATTAAAGTAACAAAAGTTGTTGACTCTGACAGCAATACATGGCTTGACCGTTTATTGTTGTTTTATTTAGATGGGGAGTAATGCAAATGGAAGATCAAATACGAGATTTTATTCATTTTTTAACAATTGAAAAAGGACTAGCTAAAAATACGATTGTCTCTTATGAACGTGATTTGAAATCGTATTGGTACTATCTTAAAAATATAGAACGAATTAATGAGTGGAATGATTCTAGGCGAGTCAATATTATGCATTTTTTAGCTCAGTTAAAGGACCAGGGAAAATCGTCGAAAACAGTAGCGCGTCATATTGCTTCCATTCGCTCGTTTCATCAGTTTCTACTTCGCGAAAAAGTAACGAATCAAGATCCAACCGTACATATTGAAACACCGCAGCCTGAGAGAAGTTTGCCGAAGGTACTGAGTATGGAAGAAGTAGAGGCCTTGTTAGAGGCACCGAAAGTGATGGATCATTTCGGACTTCGCGATAAAGCGATGCTTGAGCTTTTATATGCAACTGGGATGAGGGTGAGTGAGATCATTCAACTAGATATAAGTGATGTCCATGCGGCAATGGGGTTTGTTCGTTGTGTCGGGAAAGGGAACAAGGAAAGAATTATTCCGATTGGCCAGACGGCATTAAACGCGATTGAAGCCTATTTGCAAAAAGGGCGGGGAAAGCTAGCTTCTCATAATCGCACCAATTCGCTCTTTTTAAATCATCATGGCAATCGATTGACGCGCCAAGGTTTTTGGAAAATCCTTAAAAAATTGACGAAGGAAGCGAATATTGAAAAAGAGATTACACCGCATACACTACGCCATTCGTTTGCAACGCATTTATTAATGAATGGAGCAGATTTGCGTGCTGTTCAAGAAATGCTTGGGCATGCTGATATTTCCACGACTCAAATTTATACACATATTACAAATGTCCGTATTAAAGATGTGTATTCAAAGTTTCATCCACGTGCTTAGTAGGTACATAGATTAATAGAGAAAAGGTCTCTTAACTGTAGTTGAGAGGCCTAGTTTGTTTTTATCTTGTATTTAACGGACTTTGCTATGAAGCTTCACTATATGATGTGGTTGTAAATTGCTTATTAGTCCTTATGAGTGATACTATGATGGGTACAGGTAAGCAGTTAGTATATATCCAATTGATTCGATTTTGATTTACTTTTGTAGGAGGAATCGTAATGGAAAAATTCAAACGTATATTTGTCATTGTAATGGACTCTGTTGGGATTGGTGAGGCACCCGATGCTGAGAAGTTTGGGGATAAGGGGGCTGATACGTTAGGACATATTGCAGAGCGGATGAATGGTTTACATATGCCAAATTTAGCTAAGTTAGGATTAAGTAATATCCGTGAGATAAAAGGTGTGGAGAAAGCAGAACATCCGCTTGCTTACTATACGAAAATGCAGGAAGCATCAACAGGAAAGGATACGATGACAGGTCATTGGGAAATTATGGGTCTTAATATTACGCAGCCTTTTCAGGTGTTTCCAAATGGTTTTCCCGACTCTTTAATTAAAGCTTTGGAAGAGAAAACAGGGCGCAAAATAATTGCGAATAAGCCAGCGAGCGGCACAGCTATTCTTGAAGAGCTTGGAGAAGAACATATGAAGACAGGAGCTCTTATTGTTTATACATCTGCTGACTCTGTACTCCAAATTGCTGCACATGAAGAGATTGTTCCACTTGACGAATTGTATAATATTTGTGGAATAGCCCGGGAAATGACGTTAGCGGATGAATATAAAGTAGGCCGTGTCATTGCTCGTCCGTTTATCGGAGAGCCAGGTCACTTCAAAAGAACGTCAAACCGTCATGATTATGCGCTAAAACCTTTTGATCGAACGGTGATGGACGAATTGAAAGATGCAGGCTTAGATGTATTAGCTATCGGGAAAATTTCCGATATCTTTGACGGGGAAGGAGTAACGGAATCTTTGCGAACTGTGTCCAATATGGATGGTATGGATAAACTTGTGTATACAGTTGAGAAAGATTTTACAGGTTTAAGCTTCTTGAATCTTGTTGATTTTGATGCTTTGTTTGGACATCGCCGCGATCCATTAGGCTATGGGAAGGCATTAGAGGAATTTGACGCACGATTGCCAGAAGTATTAGATAAACTAACGGAGAATGATTTATTAATGATTACGGCTGACCACGGAAATGATCCCATTCATCATGGAACAGACCATACACGTGAATATGTGCCTTTATTGATTTATTCAAAACGTTTTCAATCCGGCGGTCGACAACTGCCTATTCGTCAAACATTTGCAGATATTGGTGCGACGGTAGCAGATAATTTTAAGGTGAAGATGCCTTCGTATGGAAAAAGTATGTTAGCTGAATTAAATGAAGGAGGGGCTTGATGATGTATGAGAAATTAGAAGAGGCAGCTGCTTTCATTAAAAGCAAGATAACAGACGTTCCTTCAGTTGGTTTAATTCTTGGTTCAGGCCTCGGTGTCTTAGCAACTGAAATTGAACAGCCTATTGTATTACCTTATCAAGAAATTCCTAATTTTCCTGTGTCTACTGTAGAAGGACATGCAGGGCAATTAGTAATTGGAAAGCTCAGTGGTAAAACAGTAGTGGCTATGCAGGGGCGTTTCCACTTTTATGAAGGATATTCTATGAGTCAAGTGACATTTCCGGTCCGGGTTATGAAATTATTAGGAGTGGAAACACTAATTGTGACCAATGCTGCGGGAAGTGTAAATGAAAGCTTTACTCCTGGAGATTTAATGCTCATTACTGATCACATTAATTGTATGGGAACGAATCCTTTAATTGGCTCCAATGATGCCCGTTTTGGCCCGCGTTTTCCAGATATGTCAGAAGCGTATAATAAAGAACTGCGAAGTTTAGCTAAACAAATTGCAGCAACGCAAGGGTTAGATCTTAAAGAAGGTGTGTATGTCGGTAATACCGGTCCCGCTTATGAAACACCAGCAGAAGTAAGAATGGCAAGGGCAATCGGCGGGGATGCAGTTGGAATGTCGACTGTTCCTGAAGTGATAGTGGCAAGACATTGCGGCTTAAAAGTACTTGGTATTTCTTGCATGACTAATATGGCTGCCGGTATTTTGGATCAGCCACTATCTCATGAAGAGGTTATTGAAACGACGGAAAAAGTAAAAAGTCGTTTTTTACGCTTTGTAAAAGAAATTGTAAAAGAGTTGTAAGCCATTTACGAAAGTGAGGAACTTCAGATGAGAATGGTAGATTTGATTGAAAAAAAGCGGGATGGACACGAGTTAACAACGGAAGAAATGACGTTTATTATTCAAGGTTTTACCGATGGTTCGCTTCCTGATTATCAAATGAGCGCCTGGGCGATGGCTGTATATTTTCAAGGGCTAACGGAAAGAGAATGTGCGGATTTAACGATGGCAATGGTTCAATCAGGTGATCAAATTGACTTATCTAAGATTGAAGGAATTAAGGTTGATAAACACTCTACAGGCGGGGTCGGCGATACGACAACGCTCGTATTAGGGCCATTGGTTGCTTCTGTCGGAGTGCCTGTAGCGAAAATGTCAGGACGTGGTTTAGGTCATACAGGTGGAACTGTAGATAAATTAGAAGCAGTTGCTGGCTTTCATGTTGAAATAGAAAATGAACAATTTATTGAACTTGTAAACAAAAATAAATTGGCTGTCATCGGTCAAAGTGGAAATTTAACGCCGGCTGATAAAAAGCTTTATGCGCTTCGTGATGTTACTGCAACGGTTAATAGTATGGGGTTGATTGCAAGCTCGATTATGAGTAAAAAGATTGCAGCGGGTGCCGACGCGATTGTTCTCGATGTGAAAACAGGTGCAGGGGCTTTTATGAAAACCCTCGAGGACTCGGAGGCATTGGCTAATGCGATGGTTCAAATTGGGAATAATGTTGGTCGCCAGACAATGGCTGTTATTTCTGATATGAGTCAGCCGCTTGGCTTTGCAATTGGGAATGCACTTGAGGTGAAAGAAGCCATTGATACACTGAAAGGTCAAGGCCCTGAGGATTTAACTGAGCTTTCTTTAACACTGGGAAGTTATATGGTTTATTTAGCGAAAAAAGCAAGCTCTTTAGATGAAGCAAGGGCACGATTGACACAAGCTATTCAAGACGGTTCTGCACTTGAAACGTTTAGAAAATTTCTAATCGCTCAAGGTGGCGATGGTTCGGTCGTTGATCATCCTGAAAAGCTTCCACAAGCATCCTTTGTTTATGAACTTCAAGCAAAAGAGTCCGGCTATGTTTCTGAAATTGTAGCGGATGAGATAGGTACAGCGGCTATGCTGCTAGGTGCAGGAAGGGCGACAAAAGAGTCTGAAATTGACTTAGCGGTTGGCTTAGTGCTTCGTAAGAAAATTGGTGATTATGTTGAGCAAGGTGAATCACTTGTTACCATTTACAGCAATGTTGAAGATATAAAAGCTGTTAAGGAAAAGTTATATAATCACATCTCCATTTCTAAAGAACGAGTATCGAAACCGACACTTATTTATAAAGAGATTGTATAGTAAATATAGTGACAAAAGGGCATCTCAATAGTTGAGGTGTTCTTTTTATTTATTTCTTTATAAACGTGGGCTCGGTTGAATCCAATGATACCCAAATCGTTCCATCAACAATATTGTTTAATATAGCGTAACTTTTAAAATAGCTTCTGTATAAATTTGGATTTAGTGGTAAAAATAAATGCTATACAGAATGGAGGGTATGGAGATGAAGCGGATTCTTTCTCTATGTTTAACGATATTATTAACAACAGGCTTGACAATTCCTTATGCACAAGCCGTAGAAAAAAAAGAAGTAGAGCTAGCCGAAAATGCAAAATCAGCCATCTTGATTGAACGAGATACGGGAACGGTTTTATACGATAAAAATGCGGATGAAAAGCTTTCCCCTGCTAGCATGACAAAAATTATGACGTTGTTATTAATTATGGAAGCGATTGAAAAAGGAGAGCTTTCTTTAAAAGAAAAAGTCCGAACAAGTGAATATGCGGCTTCCATGGGTGGTTCACAAATTTTCCTTGAGCCAGGAGAAGAAATGACAACCGAAGAAATGCTCAAAGGGATTACGATTGGTTCAGCTAATGATGCATCGGTAGCGATGGCAGAGAGACTAGCAGGATCAGAAGAAGCGTTTGTGAAGAAGATGAATGAAAAGGCCGCACAGCTAGGCTTGAAAAATACAAAATTTCAAAATGCAACAGGCCTTCCAGTAGCTGATCACTATAGCTCAGCCCACGATATGTCTGTTATGGCAAAAGAATTATTGAAATATTCATTAATTACGAAGTTTACGAGTACGTATGAAGATTATCTTCGTGAAGATACAGATAAGAAGTTTTGGCTGGTCAACACCAATCGACTAGTAAAGTTTTATCCAGGTGTAGATGGATTAAAAACAGGATATACAGCAGAAGCAAAGTATTGTTTAACGGCTACTGCTAAAAAAGGAGATATGCGTGTAATTGCAGTTGTATTTGGGGCCTCTACTCCAAAAGAACGTAATGCTCAAGTGACTAAAATGTTAGATTATGCTTTTGCACAATATACAACTCATCCAATTTATAAAAAGGATGAAAAACTAGCTGAAGCTAAAGTGAGCAAAGGAGAGTCGAAGCTAGTTACAGGTGTAACAAGTGAACCCATTTCGATTTTGACGAAAAAAGGAAGTACAGCTAAAGACTTTACAAAGAAAATTATGATAAATAAAGACTTAAAAGCACCGATTAAAAAAGGGGATCAGATTGGTACGCTTCAATTGAAGAAGGATGGAAAAGTATACGTAGAATCACCGATTATTGCTAAAGAAGCGGTGAAGGAGGCTAGTTGGTGGCAGTTGTATAAGCGTGCATTCGGCATGTTTTCACAAACAAAATAGCATAAAATGTCATATCCACACATAAATGTACTAGTTTAGGCGAATGAACACTACTTTTGCCTATAAGAAGGAAAATAGTAAAGAAAACGAGAATTTGACTCATATAGAAACGAGAGAAGGGAGCTGTTTCGTGTGAGTCTTGCTATTCAAATGGAGGCAAAGAATGGCGTATTATTAATTCGCCTCAATGGAGAATTAGATCATCATACGGCGGAAGCGTTACGTACACAAGCAGAAAATGCGATTCAAAAACACCAGATAAAACATATTGTATTGAATTTGGAAGAGCTTCATTTTATGGATAGCTCAGGACTTGGTGTGATATTAGGACGCTATAAGCAAATTCAGAAAAACAAAGGGGAAATGGTTATTTGCGCAATTTCCCCAGCTGTAAAGCGGTTATTTGAAATGTCCGGGTTGTTTAAAATTGTGAAAGTAGAACGATCAGAAAAGAACGCTTTGCAAAGACTGGGGGTAGCGTAAATGATGAAAAATAAAATGGAAATTCAATTTTCAGCATTAAGTCAAAATGAATCCTTTGCTAGAATTACCGTTGCAGCATTTATTGCCCAGCTGGATCCAACAATGGATGAGTTAACAGAGATTAAAACGGTTGTATCGGAAGCGGTTACGAATTCGATTATTCATGGGTATGAAAATGACCCAAATGGTGTGATTTATATTGCAGTTATCTTAGATGGAGACACTATTGAGCTGACAATTCGTGATGAGGGTATCGGTATTGATGATGTAGAGGAAGCGAAGCAACCACTCTTTACGACAAAACCCGAGCTTGAACGTTCCGGTATGGGTTTTACGATTATGGAAAACTTTATGGATGAAATTCATGTGATTTCTCATCAAGGCGAAGGCACCATTATACGATTAAAAAAGCACTTAGCGAGAAACAAAGCGTTGTGCAATTAAGGAGACTTGCCTATGGATGTGGAGGTTAAGAACGGGAAAATAAAAAAAGACCAGGTCCATTTAAAAGACGAAGAATTGCGGAGACTAATCCGAAGCAGCCAGAGCGGGGACCAAGAAGCGCGCGATTTAATTGTTCAAAGCAATTTACGGTTAGTATGGTCCGTTGTTCAGCGTTTCTTAAATAGAGGATATGAACCAGATGATTTATATCAAATTGGTTGTATCGGTTTACTAAAGTCTGTTGACAAATTCGATTTATCGTTTGAAGTCAAGTTTTCAACATATGCTGTACCGATGATTATTGGTGAAATTCAACGTTTCATTCGGGATGATGGTACAGTTAAAGTAAGTCGCTCTTTAAAGGAAATGGCTAATAAAATCCGCCGTGCTAAAGAAGAGCTTTCAAAAACATATGGACGTGTTCCGACTGTGAATGAGATAGCTGAACATTTGGAGCTTTCCCCAGAAGATATTATTTTAGCGCAAGAGGCTAATCGTAATCCATCTTCAATACATGAAACCGTATATGAAAATGATGGCGACCCGATTACGCTGTTGGACCAAATTGCGGATCAAAGTGACACGAAATGGTTTGATCAGATTGCTTTAAAAGAAGCGATTCATGAACTGGATGAACGAGAGCGGTTAATTGTATTTCTAAGATACTATAAAGATCAAACACAGTCTGAGGTAGCCTCGAGACTTGGGATTTCTCAAGTTCAAGTATCTAGGCTGGAAAAGAAAATTTTACAACAAATGAAAGACCACATGAATCAATGATTCATGTGGTCTTTCATTTATGTTGTTTGTTCAATACTATTTAGCACAACTAAGAAGTGGAACTTATTTGTTAATTATTGGTTATCTATTTCTTTCTGCATTTTCACTTAGTTTCCAATCCATACTACATATAGGAGAAAATTAACGGTCTGGATGTGAAAGCAATGGATTTGATTTATCTTAGAATGCGAAATCGAGTACACGTACAGAAAAATCAACAAGTGAGGCTGAAAGATGTTGCGAAATTTATTGGAGATGATGAGCAGGTAAAAAAAATTGAAGAAGAGGTTCTACTTACTGTAACACACGAAGATAAAAATATTATTATTATCGATTTGGTTCAGGTTATTGAAGCTATTCAAGCGATTGATCAGTCTATAGAAATTCAAACATTTGGTCCATCTCAGACAATTATTGAAGTAATCTATGAAAAACAAAAAGTTTCTTTTTTAGCTTTTACCGCTGTTTGGTTGTTGTTATTCCTTGGGGCTGGCATGACGATTATGAACTTTCATGTAGATGTCAGCATGGGGGAAGTGCATCAAAAGCTCTTTACACTAATTACTGGGAGAGAGGATAGAAAGCCGTTGCTTATTCAAATTCCGTACAGTTTCGGCCTTGGAATTGGGATGATTCTCTTTTTTAATCACTTCTTTAAAAAGCGCTTTAATGAAGAGCCGAGTCCGCTCGAAGTGGAGATGTTTAACTATCAGCAAGATTTAGATCAATACGTCATCATGAATGAAAATAAGGAAAGTAATCGTCATCTTGATAACCGGTAAAGTTGTATTCGGTCTCTTTATTGGTCTTGCGAGCGGTTTTGCGGTTGGAGCGGGCTTTGTAGCATTTGTAACCGTGTTAGGAGTTATTCCGAGATTAACTCAGCTTACAAAAACGATGCAGTTTATTCATTATTATGAAGCGGCTATTATTGCAGGCGTTGTGATTGGGACGTGGCTTGGGTTGCAAGAAGTTAAGCTTTTTTGGACGAAGTGGCTGTTGGTGCCGATTGGTCTTGCAGATGGCATTTTCAACGGTATGCTGGCGGCTGCATTAACAGAGGTGTTAAATGTATTTCCGATTCTTGCTAAACGAATGGGCATTCAAGAAAAAGTCATTTATTTAATGATGGCGCTTGTGTTGGGGAAAATCATTGGCTCCTTATTTCAGTGGATTTATTATGTGGATTTATAAAGGAACTTGGTACTGAAAGGAAGACATTGGATGGGACAGAAGAGAAAAGTGATTTTGATAACAGACGGCGATATTTATGCAAAAAGGGCTATAGAGCTTGTTGCTCGTGAAATTGGAGGTCGCTGTATTTCGATGTCACAAGGAAATCCAACTACTTGTTCTGGAGCAGAACTTGTTCGCCTTATTCAACAAGCAAAGAATGATCCCGTATTAGTAATGTTTGATGATAGCGGCTATGTAGGAGAAGGCGCTGGTGAACGGGCAATGCGCTATGTTGCTAATGATCCTTCCATTGAAGTTCTGGGCATTATTGCGGTTGCCTCAAAAACGAGAAGGGAGGAATGGACGAAGGTAGATGTATGTATTGACCGTGATGGCAATTTAACACCGAATGGAGTCGATAAGTATGGAGTAGAGGAATTTGAATTAGGGAAAATTACAGGGGACACTGTTTATATAATAGATGAGTTGAAGGCACCTATTGTCGTTGGGATTGGAGATATTGGCAAAATGTCACATCGAGATGATTATAAAAAGGGTGCACCGATTACGAGAATGGCTGTGGAAATCATATTAGAAAGGAGCGGTAACTATGAGTTCAGAAAGCAAAAAGAACATGATACCGATTTCTAGTAAAGTATCAGATGTAGAAGCCTATATGAAAGAAAGAGTAGGGCTGGGTAAAAGTTATGATATAGGCGTAAGAAAGATAAAGATTTTAAAGAAAGATGTTCATATGTATTATGTAACGGGTCTCGTCGATTCGGCTTTGATTGTTGAGATTCTAGAAGAATTGGTGGATTGTAATGATACAGAACGTGCAACATCGAAAGTAGCAGAAATCGTAGAAAACAGAATTACTCACCAACAGGTTACACCGATTGAGACGATGGATGAACTTGTTGATCAAGTTCTCTCAGGTTTAATTGTCATCGTGGTTGACGGGACACCAATAGGATATGTGGTAGATGTCAGAACTTATCCGGGTCGTCAGCCGGATGAGCCAGACACAGAAAAAGTAGTTCGTGGATCGCGTGATGGCTTTATTGAAAATATTGTGATTAATACCGCATTAACAAGAAGAAGAATTCGAGATGAAAGACTGCGCTTTGAAATGTTAAAAGTAGGTGAAAGATCTAAAACAGACGTCGCACTTGCTTATATAGATGGCCTTGCAGATGCTGATTTAATAGATGTTATTCGTAAGGAATTGAATAGCATTAAATTGGACGGTTTGCCGATGGCTGATAAAACCGTAGAGGAATTTATCGTGAGGCAGAGCTACAATCCTTATCCGCTTATTCGTTATACAGAACGAGCAGATATAGCAGCTGCCCATCTTTTAGAAGGTCATGTTGTAGTCTATGTTGATACTTCACCGAGTGTTATCTTAGTACCGACAACGATTTTTCATCATATGCAGCATGTTGAAGAATTTAGGCAGTCTCCAGCGGTAGGGACATTTGTTCGATGGATGCGTTTCATAGGAATTGCAGCCTCATTATTTTTACTGCCAGTTTGGTTTTTATTTGTTCTTGACCCAGGACTATTACCAGAAAAGCTGGAATTTATCGGACCGAATGATAAAACGAAAATTCCGATTGTTGTACAAATTTTTATAGCTGAAATAGGGATTGAATTTTTACGATTGGCCGCCATACATACTCCGACCTCACTTGCAACCGCAATGGGCTTAGTTGCAGCCGTATTAATCGGGCAAATTGCGATAGACGTTGGATTATTTGTTCCTGAAGTGATTCTATATGCCTCCGTAGCAACGGTAGGTACATTTGTGACACCAAGTTATGAACTAGGGGTTGCCAATAAAATGGCCCGCTTAGCCATACTTGCTTTAGTCGCCATATTTAAGGTGCCGGGTTTAATGATAGGTTTCGCTTTATACTTTATTTTGATAGCGGGTATAAAGGCATTTAACACACCATATCTATGGCCATTTTTACCTTTTAATCCAAAAGCTTTTTCTCATATTTTATTTAGAAGACCAGTTCCAGGCTCCATCCTAAGACCGAGTGTTGTGCATCCGCGAGATAAGTATCGCCAGCCACCTGAATCTAATGGTTGATGTTGTCGAAAAGTTATGGTAATTTAATTTTATTCGAAAAGCGCGAAAGCTGAAATAACATGAGGCTGACTATAGAATTGAGCCAAGATTCGATTTGGTTCTTTTATAGGTCTGCCTCATTTGTTATACGACATCGCTTTTTAAAGGGAGAAAGGTGGAACAAAGATGCATTTGTACGGAACTGGGCGCGTCAATGACTTAGGACATCTTGAGATTGGCGGGGTCGATACGATTGAACTTACGAAACAATATGGAACACCGTTATACGTGTATGATATAGCGCTAGTTCGCGAACGAGCAAGAGGGTTTAAAAAGACGTTTGAGGAATTAGGAATTGCAGCGCAGGTTGCTTATGCAAGTAAAGCATTCTCATCGATTGCTATGATTCAAGTTGCAGAGCAAGAAGGTTTATCGTTAGATGTTGTATCTGGAGGAGAGCTATATACAGCGATTAAAGCGAATTTTCCAACAGATCGCATTCATTTCCATGGGAATAACAAAAGTGAAGAAGAGCTACATATGGCGTTAGACTATCAAATTGGCTGTATCGTCGTAGATAATCTTTCTGAACTTGAGTTATTAGAAGAAATTTGTGCAAAGCGCGAACAAAAGGTGAAGATCTTACTTCGTGTGACGCCAGGGATTGAAGCGCATACGCATGATTATATTTTAACAGGTCAGGAAGATTCTAAGTTTGGCTTTGATTTAATGAATGGACAAGCGGAATCTGCATTACGCCAAGCGTTAAAAAGTAATTGGATTGAAGTGTTAGGCTTACATTGTCATATCGGCTCTCAAATCTTCCAAACAACAGGCTTTATACTAGCTGCTCAAAAGATTATCGGTCAATTGAGAAATTGGCAGGCAGCTTTTGACTATCAGCCAACGGTATTGAACTTAGGCGGTGGTTTTGGCATTCGTTATACAGAGGAAGACGAACCACTACCAGCTTCACAATATGTAGAAGAAATTGTGCGTGAAGTGCAAGCGCAAATTGCAGATTCAGATTTAACAATGCCGGAAATCTGGATTGAGCCAGGCCGTTCATTAGTCGGCGATGCTGGTGTGACTTTATATCAAGTTGGCTCAGAAAAAGAAGTTCCAGAAGTAAGAAAGTATTTAGCGGTTGATGGAGGAATGAGCGATAATATCCGTCCGGCTTTATACGAAGCAAAATATGATGCTGTTTTAGCCAATCGTCCATTAGATGAAGTAGAAGAAACGGTCGCAATTGCGGGTAAATGCTGCGAAAGCGGCGATATGCTAATTTGGGATTTACCTTTACCGAAATCAGGCCGCGGCGATGTGTTAGCTGTTTTCTGTACAGGAGCTTATGGCTATAGTATGGCGAATAACTATAACCGGATTCCAAGACCAGCTGTTGTGTTTGTAGAGAATGGGGAAGCCCGTTTAGTCATTAAGCGTGAAACATATGAAGATCTTGTTCGTCTTGATTTGGCTCTTCATGAAGTGGTCGATTGTAAATAATATAGTCTATCAAAAAAGAAACGTACTCGAACACATACACTTTAATAATAATTTAGTACATCACGATATAGTGGTGTACTTTTTTGTATATATAAATTTGATTAAATCTAAATCTGGAAAATAACTATTGTCCGGATTGAGTTATGTATTTTACAATATCTGAACCTTTCCTTAACAAGCCCTTAATACTAGTAAAATATGATAAAACTTGTAGACAATAGGGGGAGGGAAAAAATGTTTAATAAAAATTTTAAAAAGAAACTATTACCTTTTGCAGTCGTTTCATCATTAGCTTTTACAAGTTTTACGGGATCTGTTTCAACTGCTGAAGCAAAAGGGAAAAATCAAAATAAGGCTAAAGTGAAAAATGTCATTTTCCTTATTGGAGATGGAATGGGTGTATCTTATACATCGGCGCATCGTTACCTTAAAGATGATCCTGCTACAAAATTTGCAGAAAAAACGACTTTTGATCAATATTTAGTAGGTCAGCAAATGACATACCCAGAAGATCCAGCTCAAAATGTAACAGATTCAGCTTCGGCAGCAACGGCTATGTCAGCTGGTATTAAAACGTACAACAATGCCATTGCGGTGGATAATGACAAAACAAAAGTGAAAACGGTTTTAGAAGCAGCAAAAGAAAAAGGAAAAGCAACGGGACTTGTTGCAACATCAGAAATTACTCACGCTACACCTGCTTCATTTGGTTCACATGATATTAGCCGTAAAAATATGAATGCCATTGCTGATGATTATTATGACGAGCTAATTAACGGAAAACATAAAGTAGATGTTCTGTTAGGCGGAGGAACAGATCTTTTTATACGTCAAGATCGAAATCTTGTAAATGAGTTTAAAAAAGATGGATATAGCTATGTGACAAATCGTGACGATTTATTAAAGAATAAGGATGAACAAATTCTTGGTTTATTCGCTCCAACCGGTATGCCTAAAATGATTGACCGTGAAAAAGATATACCATCATTAGAGGACATGACACAATCAGCAATTGATCGTTTAAAGCAAGATAAAGACGGTTTCTTCTTAATGGTTGAAGGCAGTCAAATTGACTGGGCTGGACATGACAACGATATCGTTGGTGCAATGAGTGAGATGGAAGACTTCGAAAAAGCATTTAAAGCAGCTATCGAATTTGCTAAAAAGGATAAGCATACACTAGTTGTTGCAACTGCCGACCACTCTACAGGGGGCTATTCAATTGGTGCTGACGGAATCTATAACTGGTTTGGCAAACCAATCAAAGCAGCAAAACGCACCCCTGATTTCATGGCTCAACAAATTATAGATGGAGCAAGCGTTGAGGGGACATTAAAACAATATATTGATCTCGATTTAACGGACAAAGAAATTCAATCTGTTAAAACTGCAGCTGAAACTAAAAACTATACAAACATCGACAATGCCATTGAAAACATTTTTAATGAACGTTCACACACTGGATGGACAACTGGCGGACATACAGGTGAAGACGTACCAGTCTATGCTTTCGGACCATCAAGTGAAAAATTTGCGGGACAAGTCGATAATACAGATCATGCTAAAATGATCTTTGACTTACTTAAATCTAAAGTTGTTATTAATGATAAATAATAACAACCGTACAAATGTCTTAATCAGCCTTGGGTTATAAAAATCTTCAAAATCGTTCCTTTTCATTTTGGATGGACTAGACTTTGCAATAAAAAAGTTCCCATTGTTATATTTTGAACAATGGGAATCTTTAGTAAAAAACGGATGGGAGCTCTAGTATGAAAAAAGCAATTTTTCTATTTATATCATTATCTCTTCTACTAATAGGTTGTTCAAATAACAATACTGAACAATCTGTTGCTGCAGAAAATCAATCCGATACAACAAATTCCTCCAATACAATTCCTAGTTACTATAATGATTATATTCTTAATCCTCAAGTATCGGATGACAGATTCATACAAGATGTAGGGGAATCCTTTCGAGATAAAAGAGGTGAATTAACATTACAGGCAATAAAAAATGACAGCCAAACATACAAAATAGATTCAATTGAATTGACAATAAGAGAAGCAAAAATTCTTCATTTTAAACCAGATTACGGTTTGATTGATTTCTTTCATTCTTACACACACGACGAAGAGTTTGATTTTGTGAAAATGTTCGCAGAAATAAAGAATACATCGGATACACCTCTTAAATTTGCACCGGCGGCAATCGTTAGTACAAGTTCAGGTGAAAAAAAGACATGGGAAGATGATATTTACCTTGAAGAGTTAAATGGAGAAATTGGAGCAAATGAAACAAAAAAGGGGAATGTAGGTTTTATCATTAAAAAGTCTAAAATTGACTTCATTGAGATTACGACGAGCGATGTTTTTAATGAAAAAGAAGAAAAAATAAGTGACGCTGAAAAGGTTAAGCTTGAATTCTAAAATATTAAGAGGAAACTGGCGTGATGCTTACATATAGGCATCATAAAAAAGATCGATCAGGCAAGTGCTTGCCTGATCGATCCTTTTTGTGCAATATTTATAGAATTTCATCGTTATTAAGTAAGTGATTGCGTTAAGTGCAGGATAAACCTATTGGAACAACGCTTTAATTGCTTCGATTAAGTTAGCAAATCCCTCTTTAATTTTATCAATAAAAGATTTACCTTCTTCCGATTCAAGGAAGACATCCAGTTTTTCTTTTGCTTTTGTTAATTGATCGCCTACAGCGTTCCAATCAATATTTAATTCTTTTAATTTATTGAATAAATCTTGTAAATTTTGAACCTGTTCTTCTGTTAAGGTGATATTAAGGTCCTGAGCAGCGGAATCAATAATTGTCCGAAGCTCCTCTGGTGTTTCCGGTTTATTGGCTGCCATTTCTTCTTTGATCTTTGTCATTAAAGCAGCGGCCTGCTCTGTACCAATCTCATCGCCAAGTTTTGCCGTTGTAACCATTTCCTCATTTGCCGCTTGTTTGACATCTTCGGGAATTACTTTATCAGAAGAAACTTCATATGCTTTAATAATTCCTGTTAAAGCAGCGGTTCCAGATACCGGAATCGGGGCTGTAACATAAATTGTAGCGTCTTTTACCCCAGCTGTTGCTAAAGCATTAATATACATTTCGTCGGTTACCCAGTTAATATTTTTCGATTCGACTTTTAATCCTGTCCCAGCTTGTTCGAATGTTACAGCAGAAGATGAAATCGCCTTTGTACCGATTAAGGCTTTTGAAATATAGCTTCCTAAATATTCATGTTCTTCCGCATTGCTAACTGTAATCGTTTGTACATCTTGTGGAGCCTTCATTTCTGCTAATAATGTGTTTTTTTGTTCGGGTGTTAGATTTTCACCAAGGGTTACAATCATTTCTCCAACGGCTACATCAGCGAACGCTTTATATGGAGCAAGCATACAAAGCATAATCGTTAAAATAAACCACTTTTTCATTAGTTTTTGATTCATTGTTTTTCCTCCTTCGTCTATATAGACGAATGTATTATACAAAAGCAACATTCTGTTTATCATTTAAATTCACTCCTCAAATGTAGTAAAAGACAAGGAGAATTGCAAGTGAAATTTATCAATAATATGATTAATCAAATGATTTTTAGAAGACGAACCCCTCGTTTTATACGTAATTATCTAAAGCGGAGTAAGGAAAGAATTACTATTTTGGCAAATCTGTTTGAGCAGTAGATAAAGGACATTTGGGGGATATTGAAACAGATTGAATTTTTATGTATGATAGTAATGTCATAGATGAGCTCTTGAATGCGAAACGGAATCGCCGAAATCATTAAGTAAATAACAAAACGTTATTTGGTAACGAGGGATAATATGTTAATTAAGTATAAAAAGATGTATGAGAAGTTTGCTATGGGTTTATTGTCTTTTATGCCGGATGAAAGAGATATTAAACAGCTTCAGCAAACAATGAAGAATTATGAAACGAACGAAAACTGGCAATTATTTCTTTGGAAAGATGAAGACATTATCGGTTTAGTAGGAGCTGAAATTTTTACGAATTCAATTGAGATTCATCATATATCTGTTAACCCTGCATTTCGTCAACAAGGTGTCGGAAAATCGATGATTCAAGCTTTAAAAGAGGTTTATTCTGATAAAGAATTAAAAGCAAATGAGTATACGGGGGCTTTTCTAGGGAAGTGTGAAAACAGAGGGTGACGATTTCGTCAGCCTCTGTTTTTACGTATACGAATGATTCGCTGTCGTTCCCGCTCTTGGATAACTTCTGAACGATCACGCATAAGATGCTTATGGATAATGTGAAGATTATGAGGGTCACTGTCATTACACCAAGTGAACCCTGCTTTACGGCATTCTTTAATACAGTGCTGAATGAGTTGTTTATCGCGTAATGGGAGATGGATGCTTTCATACGGCTGGTGATTCATCATTCGCTTGCGAGTATATTCAAGCAAGTGTAAAAGTTCGTCTACCTCTAAGCCGAGTTGCTGTAATTCTATCGTATGAGCTGCTAAATTGTTAATGGCTTTTGAGATTGTTCGAATTGCACCAGGAATATTTCCTCTCCGTTGATGATACAAGGCAACAGCGATTTGGATTAGCCCGACCCAATGCGAGTCTTTTTCTCTTGGAGCTACTTTTTTCCAGTATTCTTCAAGGATTTCATGACACTCGAAGTAATCTCGATCACCATGAAAGTGAACTAAGAACGATATATATTCATTAGGATAGTTCAATCTTATCCTCCTTTGTAGGTATAATATTTTCATTTTATCATAAGCGATTTCTTAGATTATGGTAAACAATATTATTGATTGACAGCGTTATATAATGCGTGATTTTTTATCAGCGTGTGTTCTTATTAAGTTTATCCCACTCTTAACGGGCAGTAAGCCTCCACTGATGGAAGTTACACTGTATGTACAATCATTCAAAATAGTAAAGGCTGATTGCAGAACAATCAGCCAAGTTTACGACGGTTGATTAAAACCAAGATGCACCAACGATTATTAATAAAATGAACAATACTACGATTAACGCGAAACCGCCACCGTGAAATCCTACATTACCCATATAAGTACCTCCTTTGAATGCTTACTTGTTATTACATTTCTAGGTTATGTAAATTTGAAGAATATGATTGGGCAAAGGCCTAGTATTATAAAAACTACGAAAGAAAGATTTCAGTTTCATAGTTAGGATGGGACTTGGACAAACTTCTGGAATCCTCTATACTGAGACTAATAACAATAGCACAATAATGGGCTAAATTGATTTAAATGCGGGGTTTGAAAATGAGTTATAATATAAAAATTGATGCTTTTGAAGGTCCGATGGATTTACTCCTTCATTTAATCAATCGCCTTGAAATAGATATTTATGATATTCCAATGGCTGAAATTACGGATCAATATCTTGGTTACATTCATACGATGCAGCATCTTGAACTGGATATTGCCAGTGAGTACTTAGTGATGGCGGCTACGCTTCTTGCGATTAAAAGCAAAATGCTGCTGCCAAAGCACGAAGAAGAGCCTATTTTTGATGCTGAGGATGAAGGATTTGAAGCTGATCCACGTGATGAACTTGTTGAAAAGCTGTTAGAGTATAAGAAGTATAAACAGGCCGCTCTTGAATTTAAAACATTGGAAGAAGAGCGAAGTTTAATGTTTACACGGCCGCCAAGCGACTTGTCGCAGTATGCAAAGGATGCATTAAGTGGACCGCAAGATTTAAATATTAGTCTCTATGACATGCTTGGGGCACTGCAAAAGCTGCTTCGAAGACAAAAGCTACAAAAGCCTGTATACACAAAAGTAACCAAACAAGAGCTTTCTATTGACAAAAGAATGGCTGAAATTTTATCTGACTTAAGAACGACAAAGGGCAGCAAGCGTTTTTATGATTTGTTTTCAGAGCCTGTGAAAGAACATATTGTCATTACGTTTCTGGCTTTGCTTGAATTGATGAAACAGAACGACATTGTCGTCAAACAAGATGACAACTTTTCGGATATAGTAATTACCGCTAAGGAAGGTGTAGAGTAAGTTGGAGAGTAGTAAATGGAAGGGAATTGTAGAAGCTTTGCTTTTTGCCTCAGGAGACGTTGGATTGTCGATTGCACAACTGGCTTCTGTCCTCGAAATCACGGAGTATCAAGCAACGGATCTTATTGAAAGTTTAAAAGAGGATTATGAAAAAGCAGAACGAGGCATTCAGCTTGTTGAAATGGCCGGTGTGTTTCAGTTAGTTACCAAACAAGAGCATTCTGAGTATTTAAAAAAGCTCGTGGAATCTACTAGTTCACATAGCTTATCACAAGCAGCGTTAGAAACATTAGCCATCATTGCTTATAAGCAGCCCATTACAAGAACGGAGATTGAAGATATTCGTGGAGTGAAGACGGAGAGACCTATTCAGACACTTGTTTCGAAAGCACTGATTAAAGAGGTTGGGCGAGTAGAAGGAACGGGCAGAGCCTATTTATATGGAACAACGAAGGAATTTTTAGATTATTTTGGTTTAAATTCCTTAGAAGAATTACCGCCAATCGCTGACCCGATAGATGAAGGCTATGAAAATGAAGAAGCGGATTTATTTTTTGAAAAATTTCAGCAAACAATTGAATAACCTTTTTATATGTAATTGTGATAATATGGAAAAAACGAATAAATACTGAAGCGATTTGAGGAGGGTTCTCGAATGGGGAATACTATTGTAAAATCTCAGCTTAAAGATGTACAAATCTTTTTAGAAACAACGGTAGCCAAGCTCGAAGATTTTTTAAATGAAATAACGTATTCTAAGCTTCAAGAAGAACGAAGCGGTGGAGAAAGTTATTATAAAGGAATTCTTTCAACTCTTCGTAGATTGCTTGTTGGTTGTGAAGAAGGTTTAGAAGTTTGTCAAATTATTCTTCATAACGAAATCTTTAATAAAGCAGCAGCCGAAAAAACGCTATATAAAATTTATCATCAATGTATTGAAGAGTATTTTTCCCCTAAATCTGACTGTTGGTATGAAGATAGTCGTGCCGCGTACACAGGAAGAAATTCGATTAAGTTTCATGAAGCTGTACCTGATTCCATTCCAGCGATTTTAAAAGAGTTAGAGAGTGGATTTCAGGCGATGCGTGAGGAATTAGAGTTTTATGAAACGGATTATCGAACGAAAATGATGCAATCTAAATAAGGCAAAAAAACAGCGGGGAGCGTAGTCCTCGCTGTTTTTTTGTACAAAGTTGTATAGGTGCAGCTTAAGCCTCTAATTAAAAGAGAAGTTAAAAGCATTCAAAAATCTTTGCATAAGTTACTGTTTTTTTCATATCTACAAATGAGAGAGAATTTGATTAGAAAAGGAGCGATTGAGATGTCACAAATTCAGGACTATGCGAAAGAGGTACAAGCTTGGGTTACGGAAATGACAGGTTTTTTAGAAAAAAATCGTCTGACAGAACAACATGTTTTGGAGCAGCTTAACAGGTTGTCTCAGTTATCACGCCAATTACAAAAGGATGATGCCACAAAGGAAGAGATGACAAAGGTGGAGAAGGAAGTAACCCTCGCTTTCCGGGAAATTAATGATTTAATGAACAGAAATACTAGAAGCCGTATCAATCAATCTGTTCCGATAGGGAAACATACACTGCCGCCGCTTCCTTATCCTTATAATGCTCTAGAGCCTGCTATCTCTGAGGAAATTATGCGCTTACATCACGACAAGCATCATCAATCCTATGTAGACGGACTAAATAAAGCGGAACTGATGATGAAGCGTGCAAGAGAGACAAATGATTATTCACTATTAAAGCATTGGGAAAGGGAAGCTGCTTTTCATGGGTCAGGACATTATTTACATACGTTATTTTGGGAGGGGATGAGTCCGAAGGGAGGCGGCCAGCCAAAAGGAGCGTTACTGAAACAAATAGAGAAGGATTTTAGTAACTTCGCAAGCTTTAAGAAGCAGTTTAGCGAGGCTGCTAAACAAGTGGAAGGTGTGGGGTGGGCATTATTAGTGTGGGTGCCGCGTACTCGGAGACTTGAGGTTCTTCAGTCGGAACGGCATATGAATTTAACGCAGTGGGATACCATTCCGATTCTTGTCCTAGATGTATGGGAGCATGCGTACTATTTACAATATAAAAATAACCGGGCAGCTTATGTGGATCAATGGTGGAATATCGTAAATTGGCCGCAAACAGAGAATCGCTTTATGGAGGCAAAGAAATTAGTTTGGAAACCGTATTAACGGTTTAATTCCATAACATAGCTTAAAGAAAAGGCTATGATGAAAGATGTATGGAACCGAGTTTTTATATAGTAGGCTCAAAAATTGTATGAGCAACCATAATATTCACTAAAGCCTGACGAAAAAGAAGAAAAGAGGTACGTTTTCTAATCATAACCCTTGTCCTTCTGCATAGACTTGTACAAAGACATGAGAAGGAACGAGGGGAATTCATGCAGGCTAAAGTGAGAGGTTTAGCGATCGTTTGTATCGTAATCCTATTATTGATAGCTTACTTTCCGACAAAAGCAACGACTCAAGGGATAGATGTTAGTGCTCGCAGTGCGATTTTGATGGATGAAACGAGTGGTCGAGTCATCTATGAAGTGAATGCACATGAAAAAAGGCGGATTGCGAGTATTACAAAAATTATGACGGCAATTCTTGCGATTGAATCAGGGGAGTTAGATGAAATTGTAACGGTAAGCGGGAATGCAGCGGGTACAGAAGGGTCGTCTTTATATTTAAAAGAAGGAGAAAAGATTAAACTGGAAGACCTTGTATATGGGTTGATGCTTCGTTCGGGTAATGATGCAGCTGTAGCGATTGCAGAGAAAGTTGGAGGGAGCTTTGATGGATTTGTTTGGATGATGAATCAAAAGGCAGAGGAGATTGGGATGAAGAACACCAATTTTTCCAATCCGCATGGACTAGATACGACAGAAAATCATTATTCCACGGCCTATGATATGGCGTTGCTTACCCGTTATGCCATGCAAAATGAAACATATGCAAAAATATCGGGGACAAAAGAGCATCGTGCCCCAAACTCTACAGAAGGCTGGGACTATGTCTGGAAAAATAAAAATCGATTGCTTACACAATTATATGAATATACTACAGGGGGGAAAACAGGGTACACAAAGCTTGCGAAAAGAACGCTTGTAACGACAGCAACAAAAAAAGGACATGACTTAATTGCTGTTACAATCAATGCCCCAGATGATTGGAATGACCATATTCATATGTATGAGTCTGCTTTTAAAGCGTATAAACCGACTACGGTGTTACAGGAAGGGGTTTTATCTAATCTTAATGTAAAGTTCTATAACAAACATGTATATATTAAAAATGAATTTACGTACCCATTAACAAAAAAGGAACAAGAGCAAGTTGAGGTCAAAATTAAGTTATTAAAGCCGAAAAAAGAATGGGATGAGCGAGAGAGGATTCCTGAAATTGTGGGGAAAGCTCATATTTACTTAAATGGCGAAAAAATCGGTACACGTACGATTTTTTATGGACAATCACAGGAGACATTTAAGCAGGAATCATTCGGGGCATCTTGGTTGAATTGGTTTCAATCCGTGTTAGGAATGAAGCGCTATGGTTAATTATATTTGGGTTGGTATGACGGTGATTGGTGTTTTATTTGCTATTGTTAATGGGACGATGGATGAGGTAAATAAAGCGTTATTTGTTAGTGCAAAGGAAGCAGTTACCCTAAGTATAGGACTTATGAGCATTCTTGTTTTTTGGCTCGGTTTAATGAAAATTGCCGAGAGTGCAGGATTGCTTGAAAAATTATCTTTCTTATTTCGTCCTCTGATGAGATGGCTGTTTCCTGATATACCGATAAATCATCCAGCAATGGGCTATATCTTATCGAATATGATGGCGAATACATTTGGTTTAGGCAATGCAGCGACACCGCTTGGAATTAAAGCGATGGAACAAATGAAAGAGTTAAATGGCGGCCAAGCTAAAGTAAGTCGTTCGATGGTTACGTTTTTAGCGATTAATACGTCAAGTATTACGCTTATTCCGACGACCGTTATTGCGATTCGAATGAATTATAACTCAAGTAATCCAACTGATATTGTGTTCCCAACTATTATGGCGACGGCTATATCCGCCGTAGGTGCGATTATGATTGACCGATATTTTTATTATAGGAGAAAGCGGAACGGGAGGGAGTAGCATGGCTTGGATCACAACGATTTCAGTTTGGCTCATTCCACTTCTGATTTGTACAATTTTGCTGTACGGAACGTTTAAGAAGGTTCCGACGTATGAAACATTTGTTGAAGGCGGAAAAGAAGGTATTACGATGGCTTTTTCCATTATCCCCTTTTTAGTAGGGATGCTTGTTGCTATCTCCGTCTTTCGTGCTTCCGGGGCATTAGATTATATGATAGGCTTTGTGAAGCCTGTACTTGCTTTATTGCATGTTCCGGCAGAAATTGTACCGCTTGCGATTATTCGACCGATTTCCGGAACAGCTGCTCTGGGGATGACGAGTGACTTGATTTCCGTATATGGACCTGATTCTTTTATTGGACGACTTGCAGCAACGATTCAAGGAAGTACAGATACAACGTTTTATGTGCTAACTGTTTATTTTGGCGCTGTTGGGATTAAGAAAATGGGGGATGCTTTAAAAGTTGGGCTGCTAGCGGACTTAATAGGAATTATAGCTGCTATTCTAGTTGTTAGCTTTGTATTTGGAATGCAGTAAGTAACAAACAGAGCGACTCTTACGCTCTGTTTTATTTTATTTTTATAATATTTTACATAAAATACATAATTTTGGAATAAAAAGTGGAGCTATGCTACACTCAGAGTAATCACGATTATAAAAAACCTTTTGTTTTTGCATCACACTATGTAATAATTGTATGATTGTGTTGAAATATACAATGAAAACAGAATTATTATGAGGTGAGAATAGATGGAAAGACTGCAAAAAGTGATTGCCCATGCTGGGTTAGCTTCACGTCGTAAAGCAGAAGAGTTAATCAAAGAAGGAAGAGTAAAGGTGAATGGAACGGTTGTGAAAGAGCTTGGGGTTAAAGTAGGGCCGAATGATCGAATAGAGGTAAATGAAGTACCCCTGCAAAAGGAAGCACCTGTGTATTTCTTATTTTACAAGCCGCGCGGTGTTATTTCGGCAGTAGCAGATGATAAAAATCGCAAAGTAGTGACGGATTACTTCCCACATGTTGAGGAAAGAATTTATCCAGTTGGTCGTCTTGATTATGATACATCTGGTTTATTGCTGCTAACGAACGATGGGGAATTTGCAAATGTACTCATGCATCCAAAGCACGAGGTGGACAAAGTATACGTAGCAAAAGTAAAGGGCATTCCACTTCGGGAAAATTTAAGAAAATTAGAAAGAGGAGTTATGCTTGAAGACGGAAAAACAGCTCCGGCGAAAACAAAAGTGCTGTCGGTTGATAAACGAAAGCAGACGGCGATTGTAGAAATTACGATTCACGAAGGCCGAAATCGTCAAGTTCGTCGAATGTTTGATGCTATTGGTCACCCTGTGCTGAAACTAAAGCGAGAGCGCTATGGCTTTTTGACACTACATGGCTTATCTGCGGGTGATGCGAGAGAATTAACGCCGCATGAAGTGAAACAAATGAGAGCTCTTGCTTTAAATGAAGGAAAGAAAAGATGATAATGAAGAGCTTTAATTAAATAGAACATGTTTGTCATCTACTCTTTAAACATAAAAACGTTATTGTCGTGTTGGTCGATAATGTAATGTTAAGAAAGAATTTTGCGTGGCTTTAGGGGGATTTGTATGGATAAAAAGAAGCGACGCCTAATGATGAGAACAGTCATTCTTTTACTTTTAGGTGCAGCTTTAGTGTATGCGCTTTATACGAATTTTACAAAAGATACAGCTAATCAAATACAAATGGGCTCAGAAGCCCCTAACTTTGTGTTAACGGATATGGATGGAAACGAACATAAATTATCTGATTATAGAGGTCAAGGCGTGATGTTGAATTTTTGGGGTACGTGGTGTAAGCCATGCGAATATGAGATGCCTTATATGGAGAATCAATATCACGCCTATAAAGATCAAGGGGTGCAAATACTGGCCGTTAATGTTGGCGAATCAAACTATGCTGTAAATAGTTTTGTTTCAAGACATAATCTCTCTTTTCCGGTTATGATTGATAAAGGGCAAGAGGTTCAAGTAGCTTATCGTGTCGATCCACTTCCTGTTACATTTTTAATAGATAAAGAAGGAAAAGTGATTGATAGGATTACCGGAAGTTTAACAGAAGCAAAAATTCAACAACATATGGAGAAAATTAAACCATAATAATGGGGAGTTTTTGGTATGGATGAATTGAAATGTGAATGCGGTCATGTGAACCCGACCGGCACAATTTTATGTGAGGCATGCGGTAAAGCAGTGGGGAATCGTCAAAATGAAAATAAGCTTTTAGACATGCGGTATGAAGGCAGTGCAAGGCGATCACAAACGTATAATAAATCAATCATTGATAAGATTTGGAACTTTTTTTCCTCTGTAAAGGTTGGGGTATCACTTATTGTCATTGCGCTCGTCGCATCGTCAATCGGTACTATTTTTCCGCAAGAAACCTACATTCCAAGTACTATCCCAGCTTCAGAATATTATGAACAAGAATACGGCGCTTTCGGGAAATTGTATTATCTTTTAGGCTTTCATAATTTGTATAGCTCTTGGTGGTATTTAGTGATTATTGGGATGCTGGGGATGTCAATTCTAATCGCTAGTATTGACCGCTTTTTTCCACTTTATCGTTCATTAAAAAATCAAAAAGTAGTTCGTCATGATAGTTTTATGAAACGACAGCGTATATTCGGAATAACGAATGTATCGAATCAAGAAGTGAATCTTGAACAAATTACGGAACGCTTAAAGAAACAGCGTTATCGGATTCGTGAGGAAAATGGGAATATATTAGCTGAAAAAGGTCGCTTTTCCCGCTGGGGTCCTTATGTAAATCATATTGGATTAATTATCTTCTTAATAGGTGGTCTGCTTCGATCAGTTCCAGGCATGTACGTAGATAAAGTAGTATGGCTTCGCGAGGGGGAAATGAAAGAAATTCCGGGGACAAACGGAGAATATTACTTGAAAAACAATGCTTTTATTTTTGAAGTATACGATAAAGGGAATAAAGAAGACGAAGCATTTGTAAAAGCGATTGAGAAAACAGGAACGGCGATTGCTAAAAATTATCAATCGAATGTGACTTTGTATAAGCAGGAAGGAGAAGTACTTCCTGGTGAAAAGCCGCAGCTCCAAAAAGTAAAAGACTTTGAAATTAAGGTGAATGAGCCGTTAAAACACGATCATTACGCCTTGTATCAAGTAGATTACAAGCTTAATGAGTTTAGTAAAATGTCTTTTTACTTAATGGATAAGAAGACCGAAGAGAAGTTTGGTACATTAACGATTGATTTAAATGATCCGAAACCTTCCTATCAGCTCAAAAAGGGATACTCTGTGGAGTTAATGAGTTATTTCCCAGATTTTGAGTTTAAGGAAAATGGCGAACCAACAACGAAAACAAGAATACCTAATAATCCTGCTTTTATTTTTAAAATGGTTACACCGGATAAGCCTGAAGGTGAAGTGAGCTTTGTCGCTATTAGAGAAAATATCGAGCCGGCAGGAGAAAACGTATACAAAATGGCATTTGCTGGTGTTGAAACGAGAAATGCGACAGCACTTACAGTTCGTAAGGATTTAACATTAGGTATTTTATTTGCGGGTGGAATCATCTTTATGATTGGTGTCGTTCAAGGGGCTTATTGGAATCATCGCCGAATTTGGGTGAAACGAAAAGGGGAAGAAATTTGGATAGCCGGACATACAAATAAAAACTGGCACGGTTTGAAGCGGGATATTGCACTAGTCGTGCAGACAACACCTCTTTTTGAACCTACAGATCAACTGAATGAGGAGAAATTCTCTAATAAGGGGGAGGAAATAAGTGGCTGAGCTAAGTGGAAATCTTCTATATGCCTCGTTCTTTTTATATTTAATTGCTACTTTTCTGTTCGGAGGATCTATCCAAGATAAAAAAGGGGCAGAAGAGAAGAAACAAAATAAATGGGCGAAACTGGGCATTACGATTACGATTATCGGATTTGTTACTCAAATTGGCTACTTTATTATGAGATGGGTGGCAGCTGGGCACGCTCCAGTTAGTAACTTATTCGAATTTACAACCTTCTTTGGAATGATGCTAGTAGGAGCGTTTATATGGATTTATTTCATTTATAAAACGCCAGCACTTGGTTTGTTTGCTTTACCAGTTGCTATCGTTATTATTGCCTATGCAAGTATGTTTCCAAGAGAAATTTCGCCATTGATTCCAGCACTTCAAAGCGATTGGCTGCATATTCATGTCACAACAGCCGCATTAGGACAAGCTGTATTAGCCATTAGTTTTGTAGCAGCCATTATCTATTTAGTAAAGTCTGTTGATCAAACACGATCTAATAAGCGTACGTTTTGGTTAGAAGTTGTGATGTTTGCTTTAATGTGTACCATTGGCTTTGTTATTGTGAGCTCCACCTTTGCGATGACGGGGTATAAGGAAAGTATAACTTGGGTCGATAAAAAAGGAGCTGAAGCGGAGTTAGAGTATCATATTCCATCGCTAATCGGGCCGAATGAATGGACACTAGCTGATGAAAATCAGATGAAACCACTTATTGAAGTACCAGCCATTATTAATGCTAAAAAGCTTAACACGGTTGTTTGGTCTGTTGGAGCAGGTTTTATTTTATATGGTCTATTCCGATTAATTGTACGAAAACGGGTGGCGGCTTTTATTCAGCCCGTTGTGAAAAATGTAAATTTAGATTTAATTGATGAAATTAGTTATCGCTCCGTTCTTATTGGATTTCCAATCTTTACGCTTGGTGCCTTAATCTTTGCGATGATTTGGGCGCAAATAGCCTGGACACGTTTTTGGGGATGGGATCCAAAAGAAGTGTGGGCACTCATTACTTGGCTATTTTATGCAGCATTCTTGCACTTACGTTTATCACGAGGGTGGCAAGGAGAGCGATCTGCTTGGTTAGCTTTGATTGGCTTTGGAATTATTATGTTTAATTTAATCGCTGTTAATCTTGTACTTGCAGGCTTACATTCTTATGCTTAAATGAAGAAAGATAGATTATTAAAAATAGAGGGCTTTCGATAGAAAAGGAAATTTCTATGAAAGCCCTTTTTGTTTTCTTGGCTCTATTATACGATGCTATTGATTTTTGCTTCATTGGTATGTAGGACAAAATGAACGAGATTATTTAACAAAGCTATTTTCTTAGCAGTTGTGGCAAAATGGTGAAATATTTAACGGAATCGTATGATTTACCTGTTTTTAGGTGGTTTCTTTTGAAAAAAAATTAGAAATAATAGTATTGATTTTGTAGAATAAAGAGTAAGGAGGTTGGTTGTGAAATGGATAATTCTGTTAAAATTCTTGTGGTGGATGATGAAGAAAGAATCCGCCGATTATTGAAAATGTATTTAGAAAGAGAAGAATACATAATTGATGAAGCTGAGAATGGCGATACTGCCTTAACAAAAGCACTAGAAAATGACTATAATTTAATCTTATTAGATATAATGATGCCTGGGAAAGATGGAATCGAGGTTTGTCGTGAATTAAGGGAGAAGAAGGCAACGCCTATTATTATGTTGACTGCTAAAGGCGAAGAGGTTAACCGAGTACAAGGCTTTGAGGTGGGAACGGATGATTATATCGTGAAGCCATTTAGCCCTCGTGAGGTTGTTCTTCGTGTGAAAGCGCTGTTACGTCGTTCAGCAAGTGCGAATTATATTCAGGCAGAAACGACAGCGAAGGACGTGATTGTTTTTTCTCATTTAACAATCGACAATGATGCACATCGTGTGTTAGCTGATGGAAAAGAAGTTTCGTTAACACCGAAGGAATATGAATTGCTGTATTTTCTAGCGAAATCCCCTGATAAAGTGTTTGATCGCGAACAATTGCTAAAAGAAGTTTGGCATTATGAATTTTTTGGAGATCTTCGAACTGTAGATACACATGTAAAGCGGTTGCGTGAAAAATTAAACCGTATTTCTGAAAATGCCGCCAAAATGATTGTTACCGTTTGGGGTGTCGGCTACAAGTTTGAAGTTATTAATGATTAATGTTCTGGCGTAGTGTAGTCGGGAAACTATGGGGAACGATTTTATTATTAGTATGTTTTGTTTTATTGGTGTTAACGGTTTTATTGGTAGAATTTTTTGAGAACTTCCAAATTGAAACCGTAGAGAATGATTTGACGAAGGTAGCAAAACAAATTGTCTCTGTTACGAATGATCATTCCAATGCTATTGATGTATTACAAATTTCCTCAGAATTAATAGGGGATGAAACAAAAATGCTTGTTTTACATGATGAGGAAATTGTTTTTTCATCATTACGTGATGTGAATAATCAAATTACACCCCAGTTTCTTAAAGAAGATAGGGATTTATTAAAAGTGTTTACTGATGAAAAGATTGTTAAAAAAGAAATGCTGCTGCCTGCTAGTAGTAAGGATGAAGAAAAAGTTTCGGCCATTGTCGTTGGAATTCCTCTTGAGTTAAATGGTGAAAGAGATGAAGTCTTTTTAGTTCAATCTCTTGAGTCGATGGAAGAGGCCATTCAGTCAACGACTCGTTTTATTTTATTAGCAGCTGGTGTTGCCATTATTTTGACAACGATTTTTGCTTTTTTTTTATCTACAAGAATCAATGCGCCACTTAGAAAAATGAGAGAAGCGGCACTTGCTGTTGCTCGCGGAAAGTTTGATACAAAAATACCTGTTCTTACACAAGATGAAATTGGCGAACTAGCGATTGCTTTTAGCCAAATGGCAAAACAGCTGAAGTACAATATGACGGCTTTGAGCGAAGAAAAGGAGCATTTAGCGAGCATTCTAAGCAGTATGGCGGATGGAGTCATCACCTTTAGTAAAAATGGTACCATTTTAGAAGTAAATCCTCCGGCTGAGCGTTTTTTACAAGGAGTATATTTTGAAAAAGGTTTTTCTCCTGAAGGAAGCAAGAATGTACCGCAAGTTTTGATGAATTTATTTGATGAATCAGAGCGTCAAGGAAAAGAGCAAATTGGTGAAATTACATTACAAGGGCATCATTGGGGGCTGATTGTGAGTCCTTTATATAGTAATGATGGAACGATTCGAGGGGCTGTTGCTGTGATTCGGGATATCACCGATGAGAGACGTATGGATAAACTGCGTACAGATTTCATTGCGAACGTATCCCATGAATTAAGAACTCCAATTTCGATGCTGCAAGGCTATAGTGAAGCGCTTGTAGATGATATTGCTGGAAATGAAGAAGATAAGAAAGAAATGTCTCGTATTATTTATGATGAATCGTTAAGAATGGGACGGTTAGTGAATGATTTACTAGACCTAGCAAGGTTAGAATCGGGAAATATGCGCTTAAGATATGAGCAAGTGGAATTAATGTCATATTTAACGAGAATTACAAGCAAGTTTCAAGTTATTGCTAAAGAAAAAGACATTAAGCTATCAGTTGATTTAGAAGATACTAAAATAGAATGGGATTTCGATCCAGATCGCATCGAGCAAGTTTTAACGAATTTAATCGATAATGCGATTCGTCATACTTTGAAAGGTGGAAGTGTTGAAGTCGGTCAAAGAAAGAGTGATCGAGGCGGTTTGATTATTTATGTAAAGGACACAGGTTCTGGTATTCCTGAAGAGGATTTGCCATTTGTGTTTGAACGCTTTTATAAAGCTGATAAAGCACGAACAAGAGGACGTTCTGGAACAGGACTAGGCCTTTCAATTGCTAAAAATATTATTGATGCACACGAAGGGTATATGTCGGTTAATAGTAGGTTAAATGAAGGAACGATGTTTAGTTTTGTGTTACCAATGCGTCAAAAAAGTAAGTAACAAAAAGGCAAGGAGGGCAGCTGGTTTCATGCACTCCTTGTCTTTTTTTGTGGCAGTTTATGATAGAAAGGAGGGTAGGGGAGCTATTTTTTCGCTAAGGCTATGTTTGTTTATGAATCTTGTTACTTTATCCCGCACTTAACGGGCAGTAGGACCCCGCTGATGGAAGTTTCGCTTTATAGAACGAGCCAAAAATCAAAAACGTTATGTAACAGAACCTTCGCTACAAGATACGTTAGCTAAATAGTATTCATTTAATCATAAGAAAATGTTCTAAAGGGGCGATTATTGTCATACTTTAAGCAAGTAGAATGCTTAGGAGGAATGATGGATGCTGCGGGAGTATAGTATACGTTTTTTAATTGTTATGATTATTGGGGCTTGTGTAATGCTGCTATTTATTACAGGCAAATTAGGACAGGCATCAAGTAATGAATTGAATCGGTTGTGGGAGAAGGAGGGTGGAACGACAATTGTATATGTTGATTGTACATACGATATCGAAAAGCATATAGGATAAGTTTTTAGTGGAAAGGTTATATTGAATCATAGTATTAGGTCATACGTTTTTGGCTCATTTGTGTGAGGCTGTGCTCGCTCTAAATGAGCCAAAAATCGTATAGTAACAATATTGTTTAACTAATTCATTAAAATAGAGACATATTTTCTACAAGCGTAATACCTGCAATCTTTTCCACCATTTTTTTTGTTTCCGGATCTAATGATTTGTCGAATGTAAGAACCATAATTGCATCGCCGCCAGCTTGTTTACGACCGACTTGCATCGTTGCGATATTAACCCCTTGATCTCCGAGAACTTTTCCGACATTTCCGATAACACCTGGTTTATCTGTGTGTTGAATATAAAGCATATTTCCTTCGGGCTCAAAGTCAATTTTAAAGCCATTTAGGCTGACAATACGAGAGCTGTAATTTTCAATATAGGTTCCGCTAATTGTTAACTCGCGTTTTTCGCTTTTTACTTTGAGACTAATGAGATTTGCGTAGCCTAACGTATCTGCAGCGATTTTTTCACCTATTGTGATACCGCGTTCTTTTGCAACTAATAGTGCATTTACTTCATTGACCGGTAAATCAATTCTTGTTTTGAAGAATCCAGAAAGTAAGCTCTTAGTTAAGATAGAAGTATCGAAATCTAAAGATTCACCAGCATACGTTACTGAAATTTCTTGGATGCCCTCTTTGATGAGTTGAGAAGCAATCATACCTATATGCTGTACAAGTTGATAGAACGGTTGAACTTTATCAAATACTTCTTTAGAAATAGCGGGTAAGTTAATAGAATTAGAAACAGGATTTCCATTCAGATAAGTCAGAACTTCTTGCGCGACTTGAACCGCGACATTTAATTGAGCTTCTTTTGTTGAAGCACCTAAATGAGGTGTTGCAATCACTTGATCAAGCTCTAATAATTTGTGGCCATGCGGAGGCTCTTCAACGAAGACGTCAAGTGCTGCTCCGGCTACTTGTCCTTCGATAATTGCTTCATATAAATCATCTTCATCGATGATTCCACCACGAGCGCAATTTAAGAAATATACGCCTTTTTTACAAGTTTTTAAGTTTTCCTTATTGATTAAACCTCTTGTTTCATTTGTTAGAGGGGTATGCACCGTAATAATATCGGCTTTGGGTAATAGTTCTGCTAACGGTAGGACAGTAACGGCCATTTTCTTAGCACGGTCAGTTGTTAAGAATGGATCAAATACAACAACTTCCATTCCGAATGCTTTTGCACGCTTTGCGAGTTCTCCACCGATACGACCGAATCCAACAATACCAAGTGTTTTTCCGCGGAGTTCAATACCTGTGAAAGAAGAACGTCTCCATTCTCCAGCCTTTAAAGAAGTAAATGCTTGTGGGATGTGACGGACAAGGGAAGACATCATCGCAAATGTATGCTCACATGTAGAAATGGTATTTCCATCTGGAGCATTTACAACAACAATTCCCCGTTTGGTTGCGGCTGGAATGTCGATGTTATCAACACCAACTCCTGCACGTGCAATAATCTTTAATTGCGGCATGCGTTCCATTAATTCTTCGGTTACTTTTGTTGCACTTCGAACTAAAATTGCATCAATTTGGTCAAGCTGCTTTTCTGCTTCATCGACGGTTTTTTGAATAAGTTCAATGTGGGTTGCTTCTAATAGAGGGCTTAATCCTTCAGGTTTGATGGCATCTGCTACTAAAATGCGATACACGTCATGAACACCTTCCTAGAAAAAATTATCTTAAATTTCAGTTAATTTTACAATTAGAGTGGATAACTGTCAATTTTATGGAAGTTAAGCAAGGGGTGTAGAAACGAATAAATGTAATGGAATATATATAATTATACGTGTTTTAGGGGTGTTTTTTATGTAATAAACATTTTATTTGCGCTGCTATTTTATATAAACGAATAATATGTGTTTGTTAAATATTGTATTTTTATTATAATGAGAGAGAGGGCTTATTCTTTTCTGATAGGTAAGGGAAATTTTTTAATCTGGTTAATTTTAGAAAAAAGCTATTCAAATAAAGAAAAAACAGATATAATACATAGTAGTATAATAATTTTATAGATCTATCTTCGGGGCGGGGTGCAATTCCCCACCGGCGGTGATGAAGGAGATTCCTTCTCAGCCCGCGAGCCTTGGTTAAGGCAGGATTTGGTGAGATTCCAAAGCCGACAGTATAGTCTGGATGGGAGAAGATGGAGGTTCTTGTAGACGTTCAAAAAATGATATATTGAGCGTGTGTTTGTCAAACCCTTTAATTTCTCCCTTTAATTTCATCGGAATTAAAGGGGATTTTTATTGGACACAAACCGTTTAACAGAACTTATCCTCTTTTTCGGAGTAGATCAGAAAAAGAAGGAGAGAGAATGATGAAGGTACAAAAGTTAGTGACTTTAGCAATGCTTACGAGCATCTCTTATGTTTTGATGCTCCTGAACTTTCCGTTTCCGGGGTTCCCAGTTTTTTTGAATGTGGATTTTAGTGATATTCCCGCTTTAATTGCTGCGATAATCTTTGGTCCTGGAGCAGGAATACTAGTAGAGTTTGTTAAAAATTTGTTGGATGCAATTATGACAGGGAGTTTAACAGCGATTCCAGTCGGACATATTGCGAACTTTACAGCAGGGATTTTATTTGTTTTACCAACCTACTATGTATATAAAAAAATTCGTTCTGTAAGAGGAATGACTTTTGGGTTATTTGCTGGAACGATTTCAATGGCTGTGTTGATGAGTGTTTTAAATTATTATATCTTCTTACCTGCCTATACATTTTTCTTAGGAGCAGAGGCGATGTCTGGTCCAGAGGCTCGAACATTTGTCACGACTGCTATTTTGCCATTTAACCTTATAAAAGGTATATTGATTACAGTTGTGTTTATGTTGATTTTTGCTAAAATGCAAACATGGCTTAGTAAACAAGCCTTATATAAAAATATATGAAGAAAAAAATCGAACGTTTACCGTTCGATTTTTTTGTCTAATTTGACTAAATAATATGGGATAAGGATATGCTAGAAGATGGATGGAAACGATAGTTTTGTATGAAGTGAATCTCGAATCGTTCGATTAGAAAAGCTAAAAAAAGCCATTTCTGTGTAAGGAAATGGCCTGTTCATCTATTCGAATTTTAGTGCATCGCCGTCAAATGCTTCGTCAGCCACTTTAATAGAGTCTGTCGGGCAACCTTCAAACGCATCCATCATATCATCTAGTAAAACATCTGGAACTTCAGCTGTTCCTTGGTTATCGTCTAAAGTTACGAAAGCAATGCCTTCATCGTCATAATCATAAATATCTGGGGCAGCTGCGCCGCATGCGCCACACGCGATGCATGTATCTTTATCGACGATTGTAAATTTTGCCATATATAAAACTCCTCCTAATTGGATAATAACATGAGGTTATTTATTCACATAGTTTCACCTTATTCCTATTGTACGGCTGAATTCCGCATTTTTCAATAGGAAATCTAGCTAAAAAATTCCTCATAGTATACGAATAACCAACAAATGAAATATCATGTATTTTTTATATTGTTAAAAAAGGACAAAATTTGTCTTATTTTGAGGATTAGAAATACACTTTATCTCCATCTTTGTTACAATGAAAGAACCATTAGGAAAACAAAGGATGTGAGTACATTTGGCAAATTATTTGCAGGTTATCATCCTCCATACAATCAAAAAATTTCAAGGTGAGCGATCCATTTATGCCATTTACCATATGTTGCAAGGGAAAAAATCGTCACAAACTATTCAAGATGCTCATTTATTTCGTTTGACTAATGTTTTTGGAACCATTCCTCACTTTACTCGAAAACAGCTGGTTGATACTATCCAAAATCTTGTTGAACATGATTGGATTACAGCTAAGCAAAACTCAGATGTTTTTATTATTACACAAAGTGGAGAGGAAGAGCTTGCTCAATGTGAGCCAATCCCAACTCGATTAAATGGATGGAAGTATCAAAATGTGGCTCCTGTTTTTTGGGGCAGATTGAATTTGTTAATTCAAACGCTCTCCCATATTGTTCACAATGAAACCAAGTTTTATCCGATTCAGCGCAATACTAAAATTCAACAATCCATAAAACAATTTTTACAACAGAATCGTCAAAATCGAGAGTTGATGGCCCAGCATTTGTATGAAGAGTTAACCGATTTATTGGAGCGACAAAGTGATAGGCATCAAACGATCTTTGTTAGAAAATTAACAGGTATAAATCGAGTAGGACAGACTTTTGACCAAATTTCAAAAACGATGCAGCTTGATGAGTGGTATGTGCGTTATGTGTTTCTAGAATCCCTGCACTGGATGCTTGCTGAAATAGAGAAAACATTTACGCAATATCGCCTTTTATCTTCTCTTATAAGGGATTTACAACAGTCCCGTTTAACGCAGTCCACACAAACAACGCTACAGTTTATTCAAGCAGGTCGAACGCTAACTGAAATTGCGGACATTCGGCGTTTAAAGGTTAATACGATTGAAGACCATCTCGTTGAAATTGTATTAGTCGATAAACAATTTCCGATTGATAAATATGTGACAAGTGCTGTGGAAGAGAAAATACGGCAGGTAATGAAGAAGCTTCAAACAAAACAGCTAAAGGCTATTAGGCAATCGTTAGCAGATGAAGCTATTAGCTTTTTTCAAATTCGGCTTGTATTAGCGAAAGCGGGTGATGAATTGTGAATTCTTTGGAAGAAATGCTGGAACACTACTTTGGATTTACTGAATTTCGGCCAGGGCAAAAGGAAGTGATTTCTTCCTTATTAGCAGGAAAACATCTATTGGCCATGCTGCCAACGGGTACAGGTAAATCTTTATGCTATCAATTGCCTACTTATGCCTTAAAGAAACCGACATTAATTGTCTCGCCATTATTATCTTTAATGCAAGATCAAGCGGAACAGCTCAAAGTGAGAGGAGAGAAAAGGGTATTAACATTTAACTCTTTTTTAACCCTTCAGCAAAAGAAAGCGGCTCTTAGTCAATTATCTTCGTTTCGATTTATTTTTATATCACCTGAAATGCTGGCGTTAGATTATGTAATTAGGGCGATTCAACAAATTGAAATCGGGTTATTTGTTATTGATGAAGCACACTGTATTTCACAATGGGGCTATGATTTTAGACCGGATTATTTAAACTTAGGAGAAGCTCGACAAAAGCTGGGGGAACCGTTAACGCTTGCTTTGACAGCTACAGCAACAGAAGAAGTTCGAAAGGATATTATTGAAAAGCTTGAGATAAAGGATATGAAACAAATCGTTTCGACTGTTGATCGGCATAATATTGCACTGTTTGTGGAGAAGCTGTCTCGTTATGAGGAGAAGTTAGAACGGTTGGTACAGCTTGTTCAACAGTTTTCAGGCAGTGGCATTATTTATTTTTCTTCTAAAAAGGCAGCGGAGTCTGTGAGTGAATATTTGCACAATCAAGGTATCGACCGAGTTGCTTATTATCACGGAGGAATGGAACCGGATCAACGAATGCTCATACAGCAACAGTTTATTACTGGTCAATTGCGGATGATTTGTGCAACAAGTGCCTTTGGAATGGGAGTTAATAAACCAGATATACGGTTTGTCATCCACTTTCATTTGCCGGCGACAATGGAATCCTATGTACAAGAAATCGGCAGAGCAGGTCGTGACGGAGAACAAAGTGCTGCTGTTTTGTTATATAGTGACGGAGATGAAGGATTGCCATTACATTTGATGGAGCAACAGCTTCCGACAGATGCACAAGTAGAAGGTGTACATGCAGTGCTTTTGAAGAGCGGCGAGGGCATGATGGACATATTAAAGCCTATGCAGGAGCAACTGTGTCAGCAATTTTCTTTAAATGAAGTTCAGTTTCGAATGATTGCTCAATTTTTAGCAACAAAGCAGGATGTAGCGAAGCCAATCGAGTTGTTTAAACAGTATTGTTATACGCGAAAAAGCAGGAATGCGCAGAAGCTGGACCAATTATTGCAATGGGTTAGAGGCTCAGCTTGTCGGCGTGTAGGGATTGTGCAATATTTCGAAGAGAATCAGGCTGTTAACAATCCGGTTTGTTGCGATTGCTGCGGCATGTCGATTGAGCAAGTCATGGAACGATGGCCTCATATTGTTGAACGACAACAAGCGGACTCTTTTTATTGGAAAAGGGAGTTAGCTTCTATTTTATGTATTAAAGGAACAAAGGAATGAAAAATAAACAAGCTGAACTTATTAACCAACTTTCTGATAAGGAATTACTTTATAATTTGGTTTTGACACAAATTATTCTCTTAACGATTTCGTTTTTTTTAGGTATTATTTTATTTAAAGATTATTCTGCCTTTTTCGACTTGTTTCATCTCGGTGATATTCGCATTATAACCATTGGTCTACCTATAGGAATTCTCGTCGTCCTGTATGATTTGTTTATGATGAAAGTCACACCAGCTCGCTTTCATGATGATGGAGGGATTAATGAAAGAATCTTTTCTAGTCTCTCCTCCCCGATGATTATTGTGGTCACGTTTCTAATCGCCTTTTGTGAAGAAGTACTGTTTCGCGGAGTTTTACAAACACATATTGGGTTGGTTTGGACAAGTATCATTTTTGCTGTTGTCCATTATCGATATTTATTTAATTGGTATCTATTTGTGAATGTTATGATGCTGAGCTTTGGTCTCGGCTGGTTATATGAGGAGACCAGGAATTTGTGGATAGTTATTACGGCTCATTTTGTTATTGATATGCTTCTCGGCTTAATTATTAGGAAAAAGAATAGAAAGGGGTGCCTTACATGAGTGCAGAAAGAAAACTAAAGGAACTAGATATACATACTGAATCTGCTCAGAGATTGACACCTCTTCCGACTCGAAAATCGGTACACCAGAAGAAAAAGAAAAGAAGTAAAATGAAAGTTAAAATCCCTGTTATTCAGTTATTAGCTTTATTCTTTATTTTACTTCCAATTGGATTTCTTACTGCATACCATTATCTTCAAAATCCGGACCAAAAGGCGGCTCAAGATGAACCGAAGGAGCCAACAGGTGCTGCCGAGGTTGTGGAACAAGCGGATGATGATGAGTTGAAACAAAATATTCCGACGATGGCAACGGCTGAAACAAAAGAGAATCAAGAGGAGAAAGCGGAAGAATCGAAAAAGCAAGAGAACAAAAGTAATGATGAGAAAGAGAAACAGGTTGCGGTAAAAAAAGAGAATGACAAACAAGCGGGAACAGACAAAGAAAGAGAAGAAAAAGAAAAAGGAAAAGAAAAATCAACAACTGTAAGAGAGAAGGAGCAGAAAGCAAAAGAAAAATCAACAACTGTAAAAGAGAAAGAGCGGGAAGCAAAAGAAAAGTCAACAAAGGCTAAAGAAGAACAGCCGAAAAAAGAAGAATCCTATCATGTTGTGTATCATACAGTTCAACCGCAGGAAACGGTATTCAGTATTTCAATGGCCTATTATAAATCGCAAGAAGGGATTCCGTTAATTCAAAAATGGAACAACTTAAACGGAAATAATATATCGGTTGGACAGAAATTAAAAATTCCACTAAAGAAATAAGCGGTAAACATCCTGAAAGTTATTTCAGGATGTTTTTTGCGTTGGTATCATAGGATGTTGTACTTGTACATATAATGAGGTGAGTGTTTTTTATGTCGTTCTGAATTCATCCTATACTTAACGGGCAGTAAACCCTCACTGATGGAAGCTTCGCTTTATTGAACAAGGAGGCGCTTATGAATGGAACCAGCTATCATTATGTTAGATGAACATACAGATCAAGCGACGAAACAAATGCTGCAACATGTAGTTGAGCGAAAGAAGAAGTTTGAAGCGTTACAACAAAAACATCAAATGATTTTATGGGGTACGATTAGTGTCACCGTTGTTTTTATCCTATATTTATATGTCTATGTACTGGCGCCGTATTCTTATTCTTTTTTCGCTATGTTCTCAGCTTTTGTTAATCAGTCTAATCACGTTTTCTTTCTTCTGATTACAATGGGGGCGTTTGGATATTTAACGATGGTAAAAAATAAGATGGAGAAAGCAGAGAAGGAGTATCAACTATTACGTTGTGAAATTATTAATAAAAGTAAACTGTTATGGGAAAAAGAATCTGAATGGAAAAATCGTCATAAGGTATTTGAAATGATGAAGAAAAATTATGATATTAATCTTTATCATGAGAATAAATAAGTCTGAACATTTAGCATTCTGCTTACAAATATGGTTAGATAGATACAGGCAGTTTTTGTAGAAGAAAGAAGGGTAAAACATGCACTATATTATGGTGTTTATCATCATTGTTTTGATTGTGATTATAATTGCGCTAACATTGCTTTCGTTTTATATGTACCGAACAGCTCAGTTAGATCGGATTATATATCAAGATTTATATTTCTCAAACTTGCCTAAACATTTTGGAGATGTACGGATTTTTTTTATTTCAGATGTACATAAACGAATTATTTCAGATCAAATTATCGCTAAAGTACAACAGCAGGTGGATCTTGTGATTATTGGAGGAGATTTAACAGAGCGTACTGTACCTTTTGCTCATGTTGAACAAAACTTAGCAAAATTAAAAAGTATAGGGGCCCCTCTTTATTTTGTATGGGGAAATAATGATTATGAGGTCGATGTTCATGAACTCGATGCGCGGCTATTACAATATGGAGTTACAATTTTGGCGAATGCGGCTGTACATTTGGAAGCAAAACAAGGAGAGAAAATGACGTTGCTCGGCATTGAGGATATAACGGTGGAACGAGATCGTTTAGATATGGCGTTAGCAGATGCACACAATGTCAAAGACGCCTTTCGAATTTTAGTGAGCCATAATCCTAAAGTGAAAGTTCAAGTGCAGGAGGAACATAGGATTAGTCTTGTTCTTTCTGGTCATACGCATGGGGGGCAAGTTCGTTTCCTTGGATATGGACCTTATAAGCTAGGCGATACGGAAATGTTTAATAACTGTGTATATGTAACGAGCAATGGGTATGGGACAAGCACTATTCCGATGCGACTTACGGCAAAGCCTGAAACTCATTTGTTTACGTTAAAAAGGGGACATCATACGAGCATTGGTGAGAAGAAGGAAGTACAATTTTAGAGCGATGTTTTAACGATTCAGGCTTTTTGATAAGGTTTTGTTATAGAACGCTGTTTATGCACCTTGATTATCGATCTTCATATGATGTATGAAGATGGTAACCGGGGGGCATTTTTTATGAAGTCGGAGAGGCTTACAAATAATAAAATTAAAATTTTTTTAACTCTCGATGATTTAATGGATCGGGGCATAACAAAAGAAGAAATTGTAGGAAATTCCCTTAAGGTGCATAAGCTTTTTCAAGCTATGGTAGAAGAAGCATGTGAAAGTTTAAATTTTATCATGAGCGGATCGATTGCTATTGAAATATTTTCACTGCCTGCACAAGGACTAATTATTATTGTAACAAAAGAGGAGGAAGAAGACTTTGCAGAGGAAGAAGACTTTGTCAATCTGCAAGTGAAGTTCGACGAGTCTCCCCATATTTTATATGCTTTTGATGAGTTTGAAGACGTGATCCAGTTAAGCCATCAGCTGCTAAATCAAGGTGTATTCTTGAGTACGCTATATGTTTATAATGAACGTTATTATTTACTAATCGAAAATGTGTCAGAGGAAATCTATCATAAAGTGATTTCATTGGCTGCGGAGTACGGATATGCATCTACATTGACACTATATCGAATGGGAGAATATGGAGCGTGCATTCTGGAAAAAGAAGCGATTCAAGTACTTACTTCTTATTTTCACTTATAGAAAAAAAGTTCCCTTGCATAAATTTGTGTAATCTAATTACTATATAGTATAAGATTATAATTTCATTACAAAGTAACGGTAAGTTAAGTCTTCGGCTTCAGAATCAAAAAAACAAACGAAGGATTAGTGAGAGCCGCGACTTGTAGAAAGGGATGAACACTCAGTGCAGGAAATAAGAGGAAATCCTCACTGAGTGACGTTTTATTTTATCACTCTTTTAGTAATTGTAAAATAGATTTACCTATCTGTGAGTCTTTTGCGGTTAGAAGGAATTTTAGTTGAAAAGTTTTCGTTATTTTTTAAAATTACGAAACATTTTGATTCTGTTTTTTAATCTTTGCATAAATATATGGAAGGTGTATACTATCACATGAGTGCCGTATTATATGATGAAGTAGGAGGTACATAAATGGTGTCTACAAAAGGGAATGACCCTCAACATGATGAAGAAAAAAATGATGTGTTAAGATCAACTCAAACCATTATACATAAAGCGTTAGAAAAGCTCGGATATCCTGAAGAGGTGTATGAGTTATTAAAAGAACCATTGCGTTTATTAACGGTGAAAATACCTGTGCGTATGGATGATGGTTCTGTAAAAGTGTTTACAGGTTATCGTGCGCAACACAATGATGCTGTTGGACCGACAAAAGGTGGAATTCGTTTTCACCCAAATGTAACAGAGCGTGAAGTAAAAGCGCTGTCAATTTGGATGAGCTTGAAATGTGGCATTGTCGATCTTCCTTACGGAGGCGGGAAAGGCGGAATTGTGTGTGATCCGCGTAATATGTCATTCCGTGAGTTAGAAAAATTGAGTCGAGGATATGTGCGGGCGATTAGCCAAATCGTTGGGCCTACAAAGGATATTCCAGCTCCAGATGTATTTACAAATTCGCAAATTATGGCATGGATGATGGATGAATATAGTCGAATGGATGAGTTTAATTCTCCGGGATTTATTACAGGGAAGCCGCTTGTACTTGGTGGTTCTCACGGGCGTGAATCGGCAACAGCTAAAGGTGTGACCATTTGTATTAATGAGGCGGCTAAAAAACGTAATATCGATATCAAAGGGGCTCGTGTTGTTATTCAAGGTTTTGGAAACGCGGGCAGTTTTTTAGCAAAATTCATGCATGATGCGGGGGCAAAAGTAGTTGGAATTTCAGATGCTTATGGTGCTTTATACGACCCGGAAGGTTTGGATATCGATTACTTATTAGATCGTAGAGATAGCTTTGGAACGGTAACAAAGCTGTTTAAAAATACGATTACAAATCAAGAACTGCTTGAATTGGATTGTGATATTTTAGTACCAGCAGCGATTGAAAATCAAATCACAGAAGAAAATGCAAACAATATTAAAGCGAAAATTGTTGTAGAGGCAGCAAATGGTCCGACAACGATTGAAGCTACACAAATTTTAACAAATCGTAACATTCTTCTTGTACCGGATGTACTAGCTTCCGCTGGTGGCGTAACCGTTTCTTATTTTGAGTGGGTTCAAAATAATCAAGGTTACTACTGGAGCGAAGAGGAAGTTGATGAAAAGCTTGAAAAAATTCTTGTGAAGTCGTTCGATAATATTTATAATTTAGCACAATCTCGTCGCGTAGATATGCGTTTAGCTGCGTATATGATTGGTGTGAGAAAAATGGCAGAAGCATCTCGCTTCCGCGGCTGGATTTAACATTGAAAAGAAGAGAAAAAACTTCTATCATTAAACTTGATAGAAGTTTTTTTATGTACTTAAAATATATGACAAGTTAATGTTTGGAACGTTTTAGTGTGAAGACGGTGTGGAATCATTCAGGATTCATATACTATTCATAGAACGAGTGTCATATGAGATAAGGTGATTATATAGAGGTCATGTCGATATAGAACCTGATTGTAAATGGACGTACATATGTTTTAGGTAGAACGGATGTAGTGCAGAGGAGCGAGTGAACGTGCAGAAGGAAGATGTAATTATTATTGGCGGAGGTCCTTGTGGGCTTGCTGCGGCTATTGCTTTAAAAGACGTAGGGAGAAGCGCTTTAATTATCGAAAAAGGAAATGTTGTAGAATCTATTTATCGTTATCCAACACATCAAACATTTTTCAGTTCGAGTGAGAAATTAGAAATTGGTGACGTGGCATTTATCACAGAAAATCGGAAGCCAGTACGAAATCAAGCATTATCTTATTATCGCGAAGTGGTGAAACGTAAACAACTTCGAGTAAACGCATTTGAACGAGTGCAACAAGTTCAAAAACTTGCAAACGGTACTTTTCATGTAGTGACTTCGAAAGCGGAATACGAAGCATCCTTCGTTGTTGTGGCAACTGGTTATTATGATAATCCAAATTATATGAATATTCCCGGTGAAGATCTTCCGAAAGTGTTTCATTATTTTAAAGAAGGTCATGAATACTTTGATTGTGATGTAGCCGTTATTGGAGGTAAAAATTCGAGCATTGATGCGGCGCTTGAACTTGTGAAAGCAGGGGCTCGAGTGACCGTGCTATATCGGGGGGAGGCCTATTCTCCAAGTATTAAACCTTGGATTTTGCCAGAGTTTGAAGCGTTAGTACGCCATGGTATGATTAAAATGGAGTTTCATGCTGAGCTAATGGAAATACAAGAGGAACAAATTATTTATCGAGTGAAGGATGAAGTCAAAACGATGCGCAATGATTTTGTGTTTGCTATGACGGGATACCATCCTGACCATCATTTCTTACAAAAAATAGGTGTTAAAATTGATCAAGACACAGGACGTCCGCTCCATCACCCTGAGACGATGGAGACAAATGTAAATGGTATTTATATTGCAGGTGTTATTGCGGCCGGGAATAATGCTAATGAAATTTTTATTGAAAATGGCCGCTTCCACGGAGCTTTGATTGCAGCGCATCTTATAAATCAGCATATGAATGATAGTAAGTGAGGACAACTATAATGATTCATGGTGTGGTATGATAATATTGGAGGATGTAAGAAATGAAACAAAAAATTTCTTTAATTACAACAGGCGGTACAATTGCTAGCAAGGAAACAAAAGATGGGATGCTTGCCTCTGGTGCTTTAAGCGGGGAGGAACTCGCTTCACTTTGTCAATTACCAAAAGAAATTGATGTGAAGATTGTAGACCTTTTACAAATTCCAAGCATGTTTATGGACTTTACTACAATGGTACAGTTGAAACAAGCAATAGAAGAAGAATTAAAAGATCCAACTGTGACAGGTATTGTTGTGACACATGGCACGGATTCATTAGAAGAAACAGCGTATTTCTTAGATATTACACTTGCAGATGAACGGCCAATTATCGTAACAGGCTCGCAGCGTTCCTTACAACACGTAAGTACAGATGTTCCTTCTAATTTAAGAAATTCCATTCTAGCAGCGGCTAATCGTTCATTACAAAACATCGGAGTGGCGGTTGTTTTTAATGAACGAATTTACTCAGCTAAGTATGTAAAGAAGGTGCATGCCTCTAATTTACAAGGATTTGCAACGTTTGGATATGGATATTTAGGTATTATTGATAATGATACCGTTAGTGTATATCAGAAACCAGTACATCAAGAACATTTTGAAATAAAAGAAGCTATTCCAAGAGTGGACATTATAAAATGTTATACTGGAGCGGACGGAACCTTTATTGAGGCGGCAGTAGCCCAAGGGGCCCGAGGGATTATATTAGAAGGTGCTGGAAGAGGACAAGTCACTCCCAGCATGGTGGAAGCTATTCAAAAGGCTCTGGATCAAGGTATTATTGTTGTTATAACAACAAGTGCAGAAGAAGGTCAAGTGTATCCTGCTTATGATTATGAAGGAAGCGCCCATGATTTACAGCAAAGAGGTGTCATTCTTGGGACGGATTATGATAGTAAGAAAGCAAGAATTAAACTGGCTGTTGCATTATCTAGTGGTATCAAATTAAAGGATAAGAAGCTATTTTAAAGGTTGCTTTGAAAATAAACGAATAGTATACAAATAATGTTTATATTTCAGGTTGCCTGTAATATAGCCAAACCAAAAAGAAGAGAGGTCAGTAAATGCTGATCATATTGTCAGCTGCCATTGCCCCTGGCTTGGCTCTGCTCAGTTATTTTTATTTAAAAGATCAGTATGATACGGAGCCTATTTCAGTTGTATTAAAGACGTTTTTATATGGTGTCTTTCTTGTATTTCCAATTATGTTTTTACAATATGTGTTGGAAACAGAAGGTGTTTTTAAGACAGATTTTGGTACAGCTTTTTTCTGGGCATCCCTTTTAGAAGAGTTTTTTAAATGGTTTATTTTAATGTTCGCAATCTATCAACATGTTGCTTTCGATGAACCATATGATGGTATTGTTTATGGAGCAGCTGTTTCATTAGGGTTTGCGACGATGGAAAATATTTTGTATCTATTAGCCAATGGTGTGGAGCATGCTTTCGTAAGGGCGATGCTGCCTGTATCGAGTCATGCTCTGTTCGGTGTGATTATGGGGTATTATTTAGGAAAAGCCAAATTTGCAGTCGTGAAAAATCGCTATTATGTATTGGCTGCTTTAGTTGTACCGTTTCTTCTTCACGGTGTATATGATTACATTTTGATTACCCAGAAAATGTGGGTGTACTGGATGATGCCGTTTATGATTTACTTATGGTGGTTTGGTTTGAAGAAGGTGAAACGAGCACGAATTTTATCAGATTTTCATGCAGCTAAAATGGCTTCTAGATATTAATAGAAAATAAATTGACATTTCCAGCAGTGAGAGGTTTACTGCTTGTTAAGTTTGGGATGAATTTCGGAGTGTTGGCATTATTTGCCCGCTCCGTTTTTTATTGACTTGGAATAAAAATGTCACCACAGCAGAAAATAGGGTTACGTTAATTTATGAAAAGAGGAGTGTTTTTGATGAAAGGAATTTCGTCAAAATGGAAATGGCTCATAGTCTTTGTATGTATCATGATGAGTTGTATGTGGATTCCTGATGCAAGGATACAAGCCTTTTCAAGTCAAGTAATCCAGCGTGGTTCAATAGGTGATGACGTAATTGAGCTTCAAGCAAGGCTGCAAAACATTGGATATTATCATGGAAAGATTGATGGGGTATATGGCTGGGGAACGTATTGGGCACTTAGAAATTTCCAACAGGACTTCGGCTTGCCGGTAGATGGTTTAGCTGGTACTACAACGAAAAACAAGTTAACAAAGGCATCTAATTTTAATCGGGAATTTGTTCATGGCCAAATTAATAAAGGAAATGAATTTACTTATTATGGTGGAGTGGATATTGACAAGCAGGTAAAGCAGAAAACAACAACGCCTCCCTCAAATGGGACTTCAAACAAGGGTACTGCAGGCTCGCAAAATGCACCAGCACAAACTGCAACAACGTCTGCTAGTTTACCGGAAGGATTTTCGCAAAATGATATTCAATTGATGGCAAATGCGGTATATGGTGAATCACGTGGTGAGCCGTATGTTGGTCAGGTTGCAGTTGCTTCTGTCATTTTAAATCGAGTGCAAAGTCCTTCCTTTCCGAATACGGTTTCAGGAGTTATTTTTGAACCGGGAGCTTTTACTGCTGTAGCAGACGGTCAAATTTGGTTAACACCGAATGAAACGGCGAAGGAAGCTGTTATTGATGCTATTAATGGGTGGGATCCAACTGGAAATGCTGAGTATTACTTTAATCCTGACACGGCAACAAGCGGATGGATTTGGTCAAGACCTCAAATTAAAAAAATCGGCAAACATATTTTCTGTAAGTAAAGAGGTGAGATAGATTGATTAGGAATATATTGATTGGTTTATTAGCAGTTGCTGTTGTTGGAACAGGATTTTGGGGGTATCAAGAGCATAAAGAAAAAAATGCCGTGCTTGTTCATGCTGAAAACAATTATCAACGTGCGTTTCATGATTTGAATTATCAATTGGATTTATTGCATGATAAAATTGGTACAACACTTGCGATGAATTCTCGTAAATCATTAAGCCCAGCCTTAATAGAAGTATGGAGACTTACGTCGGAAGCCCAAAACGATGTCGGCCAACTCCCACTTGCATTGATGCCGTTTAATAAAACAGAAGAGTTTTTATATGATATCGGTAATTTTAGTTATCGGACGGCTGTCAGAGATTTAGAGAAAGAACCGTTAACCGACCAAGAATATAAAAACCTTAAATCACTTTATAGTCAGTCAAGTGAGATACAAGATGAGCTAAGAAAGGTTCAATATGCCGTAATCAAAAATAATCTTCGTTGGATGGATGTGGAACTAGCTCTAGCCTCAAATGACGAAACGGTAGACAATACGATTATCGATGGATTTAAGACGGTTGAGAAGAAAGTGTCAGGCTATACGGAGACAAATGCCCAAAATCCAACCTTTTTATCAACAAACGAAAAAGATGATATCTATCAGCATGTAGAAGGCAAAAGAATCTCCAAAAAAGAAGCTATTGCAATTGCGAAAAAGTATGCGGATTTTGAAGACGATGTAAAAGTAAGAGTTGAAGAAAACGGAAAAGGGTCAGACTATGGCTTTTATAGTGTCAGTTTGTTAGAAAAAGCGACAGGTATTGAAGTCAATATGGATATCACGAAAAAAGGTGGTTATCCAATCTGGTATTTAAACAACCGAACGGTCAAACAAGCGAAACTAGATTTAAACCAAGCCTATACAAAAGCGAGCAATTTTTTAAAGAATCATCATTTTGATTCACTCGATTTATTTGAGAGCTCACAGTACGATCAAATTGGTTTATTTACTTTTGTAGCATCTGTGGATGGGGTGCGAGTGTATCCGGATTCGGTAAAAGTGAAGGTTGCTTTGGATGATGGTTCTATTATCGGTTTTTCAGCTGATGAGTATTTGCAAGCTCATAAGTTACGAAGTATTGACGATGCTAAAATTTCTGTGGATAAAGCAAAAGAGCACATTAATTCACAAGTTAAGATTATGGAGCAAAGAGAAGCAATTATTATCAATGATATTGGTGAAGAAGTGCTTTGCTATGAATTTCTTGGAGTCATCGATAATGACACATATCGTATTTTCATTAATGCAGAGGATGGTCAAGAAGAAAAGGTAGAAAAATTGAAAAATTCAGAGCCTGTGTATGAAAATATGTTATAAACGAAGAAAAGGAGAGGTGCTGAGGTGCCTCTCCTTTTCTATTGGTTAAATGGTGAATGAAACATAGTAGTTCTTTCCATACTGATAGTAAACCAATGAAGGAGATGTTTCCAATGAAAGCAGTGGAAAGAATTATTGTAAAGTTAATTATTATTCAAGCTCTATTTTTAGGATTCGTTCAAGTATTGCTAAGCTTAGAAGATAATATGATTCCATTAACTAAACTCTCTCAATATGAAGGGGTAAATAGTAATAATTACACAAAAATTATTGAAACATTTGAAGGTGTTTCAGAGTAGTAAATAGGCTATGTGAAACACTAATGTTAATCACATGATTTCGGAATCGTTTAAAGCCTCATGAAATGCTCAGGGGTTTTATACGCAATGAATTCAAAATCAACGGTTTCATATATCAGGCTGATAAATGGAAATTATATTGATTTTTTTGTGTAATTTCGCTGAGCAGATAATAGCTGCTCAAGTTGCATACAAACAAATACCATGATAGGTTCTCGTGGTTATAATAGTTCGTTTGCGAGGATAAATCATGTGTTTTAATTAAGAATGCAGCGGCTTTTATTAATGATTTTTCCGCTTTTTGTGATAAAATGAAAAGGTAATAAATGAATCAGCAGGATTGTCAGGATTACAGGAGGCATTAATGAACAAGAAAATATCAATTGCAATTGATGGACCAGCAGCTGCTGGAAAAAGTACAATTGCAAAAATTGTTGCAGAAGCGTGTCATTACATATATGTAGATACAGGTGCGATGTATCGAGCTCTAACGTACAAGGCATTACAACAATCGGTATCGATTACGAACGAACAAGATTTATTTACGCTATTAATGGAAACAGAAATTGAATTGCAGCCAAGTGAACAAGGGCAACTCGTTTTTGTTGATGGCCAAAATGTTACATCAGACATTCGAACGCATGACGTAACAAATTCTGTTTCAGAAGTAGCGAAACATCGACTTATTCGTGAAGAAATGGTCCGTAGACAGCAGTTGTTTGCAGAAAGTGGAGGCGTTGTGATGGATGGTCGAGATATTGGTACACATGTCTTGCCGAATGCAGAAGTCAAAATTTTTATGATAGCTTCCGTAGAAGAGCGTGCTGAGCGTCGACATCAAGAAAATATTAAAAAAGGGTTTCAATCAGATATTGAACAACTAAAAAGAGAAATTGCTATGCGAGACAAATTGGATTCCGAACGTGAAGTATCGCCATTGAGAAAAGCAGAAGATGCCATTGAAATTGATACAACTTCGCTCACCATTCAACAAGTAGTGAATCGAATCATGTCTTTAGTTCAAGAAAGGACACGATGAGCGTGAATTTGTACAGATTTGGGAAAACTGTTGTAACAATAATATTAAAGCCGTTATTTCGAATTCAAACGATTGGAACAGAAAGCTTTCCGAAGGATGGCGGCGTGCTTATTTGTGCTAATCATATTGATAATTTAGATCCACCAGTTGTTGGGCTCACCTCTCCCCGGGTCATTCATTTTATGGCAAAGGAAGAATTATTTCATGTTCCTATTTTGAAGCAAATTTTACCAACCATTAATGTCTTTCCTGTCAAAAGAGGGATGAGTGATAAAGGGGCGCTTAAAAAAGGCTTAAAGCTTTTAAAAGAGGGTGAAGTGCTAGGACTGTTTCCTGAGGGAACGAGAAGTAAAACGGGAGAGCTTGGGAAAGGCCTTGCGGGAGCTGGATTCTTTGCGTTGCGTACCAATGCTGCCGTTGTACCTTGTGCGATTATTGGGCCATATAAACCGTTCCAAAAGTTAAGGGTTGTTTACGGAAAACCGATTGATTTTAGTCAGTATCGTGAACAAAAAATATCACCTGAAGAAGCAACAGAGGTTATTATGGATGAAATCAGAAAATTAATTTCTGCACATAAATAATTCTTCTTACTTGACAATTTTCTGGTTTTGTTGGAATTTATAAAAAAGGATATTTTTTCCTTGGTTAATAGATTATAGAGATTGTATATAGTTGTTTATCTTTTTTAGAAACAATGAAAGAACAATATAGCCAATAAATAATTAGAAAATCTGCTGAGCAGTCATGGGTTAAGGAGGAGTTAGTAATGACAGAAGAGATGAATCAAGTTAAGTACCAAGTAGGGGATCAAGTAAAAGCGGTTGTTACAAAAGTCGAAGAGAAACAAGTACTTGTTAATGTTGAAGATGGTCAAACGCAAGGGATTATTCCGATTAGTGAGCTTTCTAGTCTTCATATTGAAAAGGCGTCTGATGCTGTTTCCGTAGGAGATAAGCTTGAACTTGAAGTGACTAAAGTAGAAGAAGAAGCTCTTATTCTTTCAAAAAGAAAAGTCGATGCGTTAAAGGCTTGGGATGATCTTGAAAAGAAATTTGAAAGCGGCGAAGTGTTTGAAGCAGAAGTAAAAGATGTTGTGAAGGGCGGCCTTGTTGTTGATTTAGGCGTTAGAGGTTTTGTTCCTGCGTCGCTTGTAGAAGATTATTTCGTTGAAGATTTCACAGATTATAAAAATAAAACATTAACATTTAAAATTGTTGAACTAGAAAAAGAAAAAAATCGTTTAATTCTTTCTCATCGTGCTGTTGTTCAAGAAGAAAAGGCAAAGCAAAAGCTGACAATCTTGGATACGATTCATAGCGGACAAGTATTAGAAGGAACAGTTCAACGTATCACAAACTTTGGTGCATTTGTGGATATTGGTGGTGTAGACGGCTTAGTTCATATTTCTCAGCTTTCGCATCAGCATGTTGATAAGGCGACAGATGTTGTTACTGAAGGGGATAAAGTACAAGTTAAAGTTCTTTCAGTAGACCGTGATAATGAAAGAATCTCCCTATCTATTAAAGAAACGCTTCCAGGGCCATGGAATGGTGTTGCTGAGAAAGCACCAAAAGATTCGATTCATTCTGGTGTTGTAAAGCGTTTAGTTTCATTCGGAGCTTTTGTCGAAATTTTCCCTGGAGTGGAAGGACTTGTTCATATCTCTCAAATCTCCTTTAAACATATTGCTACACCTCAAGAAGTATTAAAAGAAGGGCAAACAGTTCAAGTGAAAGTTCTTGATGTGAATGAAGCAGAACAACGTTTATCGTTAAGTATTAAAGAATTAGAAACACCGAAAACGCAAACTATTTCTGATTATGAATTACCTGAGGAATCAAAAGGATTTCAACTAGGAGAGATGATTGGAGATCAACTGAAGAAATTAAAATAAGTAGATGGTGATAGCCTTGGAAAGAGCTAAACGAAAATTAGATCATATCCAGTACGCATTACAAACAGGTCAACTAGGCTTAACAGGATTTGATGATATTTCGTTTGTTCACCAAAGTTTACCAGGCATTGCACTTGAGCAGGTGAATCTTGCTACGAAAATGGGCGAACTTCAATTAAGTTCGCCCATTTTTATCAATGCAATGACTGGAGGCGGCGGGAAAACAACGGAAGAGATTAATCGAGATTTAGCGATAGTGGCAAAAGAAACGAATATCGCTATGGCAGTTGGCTCGCAAATGTCTGCGATTCGTGATGCTCGTCAATTGGCATCTTATGCTATTGTTAGAAAAGAAAATCCGAAGGGAATCATTATTGGAAACGTTGGGGTTGAGGCGACAGTTGAACAGGCTTTACGAGCTTGTGATATGTTAGAAGCGGATGCTCTGCAACTTCACCTTAATGTGATTCAAGAGTTAACGATGCCTGAAGGAGATCGAGATTTCTCCAAGTCACTTGCAAATATTGAAGAGATTAGTAAAAGGCTTCATGTTCCTGTTATTGTGAAAGAAGTTGGTTTTGGAATGAGTAAAGAAACGGTTGCGCAACTTGCCTCAGTTGGAGTGTCGATTGTTGATGTTGGAGGTTTTGGAGGGACAAATTTTGCTAAAATTGAGAATGAACGACGAACGAAAGTGTTGAACTATTTTAATGATTGGGGAATTCCTACTGCAGCATCGATTGTAGAAGCTGTTTCTTTATCAAAAGATCTTTTTGTTATTGCTTCTGGAGGGGTGCAAACTTCATTAGATATAGTTAAAAGTATGGCGCTCGGAGCAAACAGTGTAGGATTAGCGGGTTATTTTTTGAAAGTGTATAAAGAACAAGGGGTTTGTGGCTTAATTACAGAGATTACGAATCTACAAGAAGAGCTAACATATATGATGACTGCTCTTGGAGCCGCTACAATTGAAGAATTGCAACAAGTGAAATTAGTGATTTCAGGGAAAACGTATCATTGGTTAACTCAAAGAGGAGTTGACTGCTCAATATATGCAAAGTAAAGAAGCAAAGAGTTTAATCTTTGCTTCTTTACTTTGTCTAGCCTCTCAAGCTGCTTTGATTCAGCCTGATAAAGTGAAACTTGCATCAGTACTTCACTTTCTAGCTTTCAACGCTTGATGGAATGACTAAGGAGCTCTACATTCTATTAATGTTCATTTCTTTTCCTAGATTCCTCTGGACTTTCTAACCTAGTTGAACCGGAATAGTGCAGCGATTGATCACGGTCGGATTCAACGCGGCGGCTTTGTTTTAATTTTTTCTCTTGGCGATCTTTACCCACGTAAAACACCTCCTCTTTGTAAGATAACTAAATCTTATTTTTTTATTCCTTAAAGATAACGGATAGAATTTAGCTTGATTTAAGGTTTATCCGATTGGAAAACGAGCCATAATGGTATGCAGGGAGGTGCTCGCCGTTGGATGGTTTATTTTTTTATTGGATTATGTGGATGGTTTGGGTATGTGTGATGTTTTTTGTTCCAAAAGCGGTGCCTTTTCGACTTGCTTTATTATTTCACCTGTTAGCCGTCCTTTTGTTAACTCGCTATCATTTAACCATATATACGTTCACTGTCCAATTAAGTGGACTGTATATGTTTATTGTTCTATGTATAGCGATGCGCAAGTTTTATTTGTGGAAAACTATCGAGATCATAGTCAGTTGCTTTATTTTGGCGTTAGCTTATGCAAGTTTTCAATTATTTGTTCTGCTTGATCCAATTTGGGTCATTATAAAACCGATATATTTACAAGGTATTTTTCTCAATTACTTAGTGTTATTACTCATAAAAGAGTGGGAGTTGCGTATCGCCGTTCTAGTATTAGGCATGTTATTGGGTGATTGTCTTTTTGCAGGTTTATTGCAGTATCAGTCTTTGCCTTACACTGCTCTTTCCTTTGCTTGGCATGACGGTGTTGCTTTCGTATTAGTTATCCAATTAGCTTGGGTATGTTTAGAGTATATAACTACATTGTTATATACACATTCTCAAAATAGATTTTTATTAAAGGAAAAACAAGGATAAGGTACGAAAAACCGTTCATCTTCGGCCTTTTAGATAGACAATCATTGTTGATTATTGAAAAATTTGATACTATAGGATAGTTAGTGGATAAAAGGCTTAAATTAGATGATATAGAACAAACTTAAATATAGTTATTCTTTAGCTTCTGCTTGTAGGCTTGTCAATTGGCAAGCTGTCTTCGTTTTGAGTCGTTTTTCATTGGATATAGTCCATGGAAGTTAAGAATGTTATGTAAAGAAGTTATTTGCAAGACATATATGAATTTCATCGTTTGATTGTCCATTAATAAGCAGTCAGTCCCTAGTTAAGACGAAGAGGGAGTGAGGAACAACTGCTTGTAAAGGTCTGATTAATTCAACTAACACTTAATGGGCGTTTCCTAATGAATACAGTTTCGCTTTATACAGAGATACAGATGAGAAAGGGTGAAAAGCAATGCCGAAACCGGTTGTTGCAATTGTTGGTCGTCCAAATGTAGGAAAATCAACAATCTTCAATAGAATTGTTGGCGAGCGCGTCTCGATTGTAGAAGATATCCCAGGTGTTACAAGGGATCGAATCTACAGTTCAGGTGAGTGGCTGACATATGATTTTAACATTATTGATACAGGAGGAATTGATATTGGTGATGAGCCATTCCTCGAACAAATTCGTCAACAGGCTGAAATTGCTATTGATGAAGCAGATGTAATCATTTTTATGACGAATGGGCGTGAAGGTGTTACAGCTGCTGATGAAGAAGTAGCGAAGATTTTATATAAATCAAAAAAACCTGTCGTGCTGGCAGTGAATAAAGTTGATAATCCAGAGATGCGAGAGCAAATTTGGGATTTCTATTCATTAGGTTTTGGCGACCCGTATCCGATTTCTGGATCACACGGCTTAGGTTTAGGCGATTTACTTGATAAAGTAGCGGAATATTTCCCGAAATATACTGGAGAAGAATACGGAGAAGACGTAATTAAATTTAGTTTAATCGGTCGTCCAAATGTTGGGAAATCCTCTCTTGTCAATGCCTTGTTAGGTGAAGAACGTGTTATTGTTAGTGATATTGAAGGAACGACACGGGATGCGATTGATTCTCCTTATACATATAATGGGAAAGAATATGTCATTATTGATACAGCAGGGATGCGAAAAAAAGGGAAAGTGTACGAAAGCACAGAGAAATATAGCGTTTTGCGTGCATTAAGAGCAATCGAACGCTCCGATGTTGTTCTTGTTGTATTGAATGCAGAGGAAGGGATTCGTGAGCAAGATAAGAAAATCGCTGGTTATGCACATGAATCTGGAAGAGCTGTCATTATTGTTGTGAACAAATGGGATGCAATTGAAAAAAATGAGAAGACGATGAAGGAATTTGAAGAAAATATTCGTGCTCATTTCTTATTCTTGGATTATGCTCCGATTGTTTATTTATCAGCATTAACTAAAAAAAGAACCCATACATTAGTACCAATTATTGATCGAGTAAGTGAAAATCATGCTCTTCGTGTTCAAACGAATGTGTTAAATGAAGTAATTATGGACGCGGTGGCTATGAATCCAACACCGACACATAATGGCAGTCGTTTGAAAATTTATTACACGACTCAAGTGGCCATTAAACCACCGACATTTGTTGTATTTGTCAATGATCCCGAACTATTGCATTTCTCTTATGAGAGATTTTTAGAAAATCGAATTCGTGAGGCCTTTGATTTTGAAGGTACACCGATTCGAATTTTTGGACGCCAAAGAAAATAGAAAGGGCGATGCTTACAATGGTGAAAGAAAGTATTGCGGTGATTGGGGCTGGAAGTTGGGGGACAGCTTTAGCTATAGTTTTGGCTGATAATCAGCATGAAGTTAGGTTATGGGGACATAATCAGAAGCAGATTGATGAAATTAATCAGTTCCATATAAATGAAAAATATTTACCAGGTATCCAACTTTCCGAAGCGATAAAAGGCTATTTTTCTTTAGAGGAAGCATTAGAGGGAATAGAGACCATTATTTTAGCTGTTCCGACGAAGGCGTATCGTGAAGTGCTGGGGAACATTGCTGTTTTGGCGAAACAGCCGCTTACAATTGTACATGTGAGTAAAGGGATTGAGCCCGATACGTTATTGCGTATTTCTGAAATGATTGAAGAAAATGCTTCGCCAACCTGGCTGAAAGATGTCGTTGTACTTTCCGGACCGAGTCATGCAGAAGAAGTCAGTTTACGACATCCGACAACGGTTACCGTTTCTTCGAAAAATATGAAAGCAGCTGAAAAAGTACAAGATTTATTTATGAATCATCATTTCCGAGTCTATACAAATCCTGACTTGATTGGAGTCGAGATCGGCGGAGCGTTAAAAAATATTATTGCATTAGCTGCCGGGATTACAGATGGACTTGGTTATGGAGATAATGCCAAGGCTGCTTTGATTACGCGTGGTCTTGCTGAAATTTCAAGACTTGGAACGGCGATGGGAGCGAACCCTTTGACATTTTCTGGACTGACGGGTATCGGTGATTTGATTGTGACATGTACAAGCGTTCACTCGCGTAACTGGAGAGCGGGGAACATGCTAGGAAAAGGTCAAAATCTTCAAGATGTGCTCGATAATATGGGAATGGTTGTTGAAGGTGTCAGGACGACTAAAGCTGCTTATCAGCTTGCGAAGAAATATGAAGTAAATATGCCAATTACGGAAGCTCTTTATGGCGTGCTTTTCAATGGACAAGATTTAAAGGGCGCTGTTGATCAATTGATGACACGTATGAAAACGAGTGAAATGGAAGAATTATTTAATATTTTAGATAGCAGACAACAATAGTCATACATTGTTTTAGTGTATAAATAAAAGAATTTTCTGAAAATGGGCATTTGAGGAGACCACTTTTTGTTTATATGCATACAATGCAACGATAATAAACTAGTAATTTGACCTCGGTATGGGGGCATTTAGTCAAATGACAGAAGATATTTTAAATATCTTCTGTTTTTTTGGTTAAATGGTGGTTGGTAAAACTTTGATTTTTAGTTTATTTCGTACAGGAGGAGGACTCATTTATCCAATTATTTTACAGTATATGGTATAATGAAATAGGAAAAGGGGTGGTATTTGGATGACGCCTGGATTGCAAAAAATGTGGATTTCATTTGCTGGAATGGGTTTTATGTTTATTTCCCTTTTATTTATTTATGTTAGTCGTTATAAATTAAAAGGTATTTGGAAGGGACTTGCAGCGGTCATTGCTTATACATGTATGCTTTTAGCTGGTTTTATTATTTTTGTAGTAGTAGTGAGTGGACCTACTGGTTGATTGCGAGGCGATGAGGATGAGAATTTTTGTACAATTGATAGTAGTAATTAGTATTTCCTTTCTTTTAGGAGGATGTTTATACCCTCAAGCAGAAAAATTAAAAAGTCAAGTTCCTTATAAAGCGCAGATTGACATGGTCCAAAGTGCAGTTGATCAATTTCAAGAAGCTGAACAGGGCATTTTGCCGATTGACACGAAAGATGCAAAAACACCGATTTATCATAAATATGTGATAGATTTTTCAAAGCTTTCGCCAAAGTATATGGCGGAGTTTCCGGAAAATGCTTATGAGTCTGGTGGCTTTTTTCAATATGTATTAGTGAATGTAGAAAACGACCCGACTGTGAAATTATTAGATGTTCGTGTCGCTCAAAAAATACAAGACTTAACTTTGCGCTTAAATGCATATCGACAAGCAAATGGTTATCCTCCGTTTAAAGAACGGTTAGCGAACCACGTTTTTACGCTAGATTATGAAAAGTTAGGATTGAAAGAAGCACCTACTGTGACAAGTCCTTTTTCACAAAAAGAACTTTCTCTTATTGTTGATGGAGAAGGAGAGATTTATGTCGATTATACTCCTGATTTATATGAGGCATTGCAAAAGTATGAAGGAGAGGTGAAGCAAGGGGATGACATTCGTGAAATTTTAGTGGAAACAAGTGATTTTGTCCCAGCGTACTCTCTTGCTTACACAATAAATCAAGAACGAACAACACCAGTATTTCTTGAACAATAGTTGTAGACAAGCTTTTGGTTTGATTATACTTAAGACAGTAAGGATAAACTGTGTTCCAATCTTATTTAGGAGATTATAAAATTATTGAATTGTGAATTACTGTTTTGATACCTAGAATAAGCAGCTTAGTCCTTGAGATCTTGGTTTGCTCATCTGCTGAAGTGAAAGAGCGAATTGATTTTTCTAAGTTCGCAAACAGCTGTTGGGGTTAACCAAGTCGTTTGCGCTTTCGTTCTTTGCCATCATATGCTCACATTTTTTCATACAAATTTGTCATAACCTTTTCTCTGCAAAATATATTGTAGGGGAAGGGTTATTTTCATTCTTCTTAACTATTAAAATAACAATTCTTATATACATGCAGGGGGAAGGGATAAGAAGTTCAAAATAACCGGAATAATTTTTTAGGACAACATCATAGATATGGACTATCCAATATAAATGAAAGTGGATAAATGAGATCCCAAAACGCTAATTTCGGGAGGGGATACCTTGGAAAAGGTAGATATTTTTAAAGATATTGCTGAGCGTACAGGCGGTGATATTTATTTAGGAATTGTTGGAGCTGTGAGGACCGGAAAATCGACATTTATTAAAAAGTTTATGGAACTTGTCGTCCTTCCTAATATAGCGACAGAAGCGGATCGTGCTAGAGCACAGGATGAATTGCCTCAAAGTGCAGCTGGAAAGACGATTATGACAACAGAGCCAAAATTTGTTCCGAATCAGGCCGCTTCTATTCATGTTGCCGAGGGGCTTGACGTTAATATCCGTCTTGTCGATTGCGTAGGGTATACCGTACCAGGGGCTAAAGGTTATGAGGATGAGAATGGGCCAAGAATGATTCATACGCCGTGGTATGAGGAGCCAATTCCTTTTCACGAGGCAGCGGAAATTGGCACACGTAAAGTTATTCAAGATCATTCTACACTAGGGGTTGTTGTGACGACAGATGGAACGATTGGTGAAATTCCGCGTAGCGATTATTTAGAGGCAGAGGAACGGGTCATCGAGGAGCTAAAGGAAGTTGGTAAGCCATTTATTATGATTATCAACTCTGTACAACCGCATCATCCGGACACCGAGTTACTCAGAGAGTCGCTTCAAGAAAAATATGATATTCCTGTACTTGCCATGAGCGTCGAGAGCATGCGTGAATCAGATGTATTAAATGTTTTACGTGAAGCATTATATGAATTTCCTGTACTCGAAGTGAATGTCAATTTGCCTAGCTGGGTAATGGTCTTAAAAGAAAATCATTGGCTGCGTGAAAGCTATCAAGAAGCCGTTAAAGAAACGGTGAAGGATATTAAAAGACTTCGCGATGTAGACCGTGTTGTTGGCCATTTTAATGAATTTGAATTCATTGATCATGCGGCCCTAGCAGGAATTGAGATGGGGCAGGGAGTAGCCGAAATTGATTTATATGCTCCAGAGGAATTATATGATGATATTTTGAAGGAAATTGTCGGAGTTGAAATTAGAGGGAAAGATCATTTGCTAGCTTTAATGCAGGAGTTTGCTCATGCAAAAGCAGAATATGACCAAGTCGCAGAAGCCCTTAAAATGGTAAAGCATACGGGTTATGGGGTAGCCGCTCCTTCATTGCATGATATGAGTCTTGATGAGCCGGAAATTATTCGCCAAGGTTCTCGGTTTGGTGTACGCTTAAAGGCAGTAGCACCATCTATTCATATGATTAAAGTAGATGTCGAATCGGAGTTTGCTCCAATTATCGGTACAGAGAAACAGAGTGAGGAGTTAGTTCGTTATTTAATGCAGGATTTTGAAGAAAACCCATTGTCTATTTGGAATTCTGAAATTTTTGGTCGGAACTTAAGCTCCATTGTTCGCGAAGGAATTCAGGCAAAGCTGGCAATGATGCCTGAAAATGCCCGTTATAAATTAAAAGAGACCTTGGAACGGATTATTAATGAAGGATCGGGCGGTTTAATTGCTATTATTTTATAGTCCATCCATTTCGTTTTATACAGTGTGTTAGGCCACTCCTTAGGGAATGGTCTTTTTTCTTGCTTTATTATTTAATAACACGGTCTTATATTAATGAACTATAAATCAACAGCGCCAACAGAAGCTTTTTATTAAAAAAGTCATCAAGAAATCGAATATATATTTATAAAGTTATATATTTAAAAGATAAGTGCATTTATTGTAGAAAAAACGTGAATTTAATCAGATTTTCACTCTTTTTTTCTATAAAAGATTATACTCATGAAAAGATTCCCATTATTTTTTGAATTTCCTTGCTAAGCAAATAGGATTTGTGATAATCTACATACAGAAAACGCGTTATAACAGCGATTTCGGCTAGTTTTAAATAGTTAGCATAAATAATTTTTATGGAGTTTAACCAAAAATCCCCTAGTATGCAGTTTGAGCTTTAAGGGAATATATAATCTATTTAGAACGGGTAACAAATCACTATTATGTCGTTGTAATAATGATTTTTTATAAAGATCCTTTTTGGGAGGAGGTGAATGGCATGAACAAAACAGAACTAATTAATGAAGTTGTAGCAGCAACTGAAATTTCTAAGAAAGATGCTACAAAAGCTGTTGATGCTGTTTTTGATACAATCTTAGAAGCTTTAAAAAGTGGAGATAAAGTTCAACTAATCGGTTTTGGAAACTTTGAAGTACGTGAACGTGCGGCTCGTAAAGGTCGTAATCCACAAACGGGTGAAGAAATTGAAATTGCAGCTAGTAAAGTGCCAGCTTTCAAACCTGGTAAGGCACTGAAAGATGCTGTAAAGTAAAATTATACATACGGGTGCTTACCGTGAAAAGGGACCGCGTGCAAACGCGGTCCCTTTTTTTGCTTCTTATTTTCTATGTATGATAAGATAAAAGATGGTGTAAAAGAAAGTATAAACTTATTTGTTAGTTTTCGTTTATAATCTGTAGGCTACCTTCAGATTTTCTATTTACGTACGCAGTACACGGTTTACCTTTGGCCTTTTGTTTAGTCAGAGGAACAGGGTTGTACTTATACGATGGATTTAAACTTGTCAGCAGTGTCGAAAGGAATTCTATGCAGCCAATTGATAAATGCTAATCATATAAAAAATTCATGGGCGTATTAGGAGGAAAAGTAATGGCAAATGTGAATCATGCCAAAATTGAAGAAGCAGTGAAGATGATTTTGGAAGCAGTTGGGGAAGATCCGGAGCGAGAAGGTTTACTCGATACTCCACAGCGAGTAGCGCGAATGTATGAAGAAATTTTCTCGGGGTTAAGACAGGATCCGAAAGAATGTTTCGAAACGGTCTTTGGAGAAGATCATGAGGAACTTGTGCTTGTGAAAGATATTCCTTTTTACTCAGTATGTGAGCATCATTTAGTTCCTTTTTACGGAAAAGCCCATGTTGCATACATTCCGAGAAATGGACGAGTGACAGGATTGAGTAAATTAGCGCGTGCTGTAGAAGCGGTGTGCAGACGTCCGCAACTTCAAGAGCGAATTACAGCAACAGTTGTTGACGCGATTATGGATAAACTTGAACCGCACGGTGCAATGGTCGTTATTGAAGCGGAACATATGTGTATGACAATGCGCGGGGTGAAAAAGCCTGGTTCGAAAACGGTTACATCCGCTGTAAGAGGAATATTTGCAGAAGACTATCGAATGCGCACGGAAGTATTAGCCTTTATTAAAGAGTGATAAAGTGGAGAGGATAAAAGTATGGAAAATAAAACGATTAATGAATTTGTAGTTATTAAAGCTTTGGAAGATAGTGTGAATGTCATCGGGTTAACAAGAGGGACCGATACTAAATTTCATCATTCTGAAAAATTAGATTCTGGAGAAGTAATGATTGCTCAATTTACGGAGCATACCTCAGCTATTAAAGTTAGAGGGGCTGCTAAAATTTATACAGCTTATGGAGAAGTAGAGAGTGAGTCTAAAAAAGGATAATTTAATCCTGAGTACTTGTACACCATTTATCGTTTGATTCGTGACGAAAGTTTAGTTATTACAGTATAGAGGCATTCCATCTGATTGTTTTTATGGTATAATGGTGTGTGTTTTATACAAAATGTACAGATTAGACGAGTAATGAATTTTTGCGTCGGCCTTTATGAAAAGAACAGGATGAACAATTTCCTTTCATAGGCTGTGTGCTTTACTTAGTAGAATACTCCTTGCTGGCTTATTAGGGCAGAGGCGGGAATGCATTTAAAATTATCATTCGGGGATGCAGGGTGATCTCAATTGTTAAACATAATAAATGATGTAAAGGAATTACGGCAATTAATCAAAACAAAAGCCCATCATTCTTATTTACAAAAATATATAGAAGAGCCATTTGTTGATGAAGATAAGCTGCTGTTACTGTGGGGCTTGTTTAACGAATTGGAGATTCCAGACAATGAACGGAATCATTATATGCTGTCGACGATGCTTGTTCAAATTGCGCTAGATACGCATGAAAAGGTATCGAATACAAATGTAATGGGGAGTCCGGGTTTACTTAAGAATCGTCAATTAACAGTTCTTGCTGGGGATTATTACAGTGGGCTGTATTATCAAGTGCTGGCGGAAGTGGGAAATATTAATATGATTCGTGCGCTATCGAGCGCTGTCAAAAAAATCAATGATCATAAAATTCTTTTATATCAATACACGCTAAATAACATCCCTGATTTGCTCAATAGCTTCCGGGCAGTAGAAGCTTCGTTAATTTATAAAATAGCGGAATATTATCAAAAACCTGTTTGGATGGATGGGGCAGAGAATCTGCTGTTATTAAAACGATTGCATCGAGAAAAAGAGCAGTATCGGGAAACAGGACAATCTCTTCTTGTAGAAGGGATACGCCTCATTTTATTCCCTCATATAGCAATGGAAGTAGAACTTTCTAAAGAACAACTATTACAAGTGGAAAATACGATGGATTCTTGTATTGAGTATGCGATACAGTCTGTCAAACAGTCAAAAGGTGAACTTTCTTTAGCTAATGTGGAACTTCATCAGCGGATGGATGACATGTTATCGTTTACAGAGCTTAAAGTAAATTCATATGTGAAAGAAGGGTGAGCGATGGAACAGTCTAAAGAGCAAAAAGTTCATCATGTATTTGAGAAAATTTATGACAATTATGACACGATGAATTCAGTCATTAGCTTTCAACAACATGTTAAGTGGCGAAAAGCGACAATGAATAAGATGAAGGTTCCTAAAGGGGCTAAGGCGCTCGATCTTTGCTGCGGAACAGCAGATTGGACGATTGCACTTGCTGAAGCGGTTGGAGAAACAGGGGAAGTATATGGCTTAGATTTTAGTAAAAATATGCTGAAGATTGGTAAAGAAAAAGTACAAAAACGTAAGCTTGATCAAGTCACATTATTGCATGGGAATGCGATGGAGCTTCCATTTCCTGATAATAGTTTTGATTACGTGACCATCGGTTTTGGACTTCGAAATGTACCGGATTATATGCAAGTTTTAAAAGAAATGAATAGAGTATTAAAGCCAGGGGGGATGGGGGTATGTCTGGAAACATCTCATCCAACTTTATTTGGCTTCAAGCAATTATTCTCTTTTTATTTCCGTTTTATTATGCCGATGTTTGGGAAAATATTCGCTAAAAGTTATAATGAATATTCATGGTTGCAAGAATCAGCCCGAGATTTCCCAGGGATGAAAGAGCTTGAAAACATGTTCAAGCAAGCTGGTTTTGAGCAAGTGAGTTATAAGGCTCATACCGGCGGAGTAGCGGCAACTCATTTCGGGATTAAACCAAATTGAGCATGTTAGCAATGAACAAAGCTGGGTGGAATGTATGAAATATAAATTGAAGTATTCGTTTTTAAATTCTGATTTACAATTAGTTGAAAAAGAATTGGAAGCTGCTATTCATGCCGATTCAAGTGTTTTGACAGAGGCCTCCCTTCACTTGCTGCAATCGGGAGGGAAGCGAATTCGGCCTGTGTTTGTATTGCTAGCTGCAAGGTTTGGCGATTATGATATTCATGTTGTAAAGCATGTAGCAGCGACGCTGGAGTTGATTCATACCGCTTCATTAGTGCATGACGATGTTGTTGACGATGCCGATTTACGTCGCGGATCTGCGACGATTAAGTCTAAATGGGACAATCGTGTTGCTATGTATACGGGGGATTATATTTTTGCGAGGGCACTTGAAATGATGAGCGAGATTAACAATCCACGAGCACATCAGATTTTAGCGAATACTATGGTTGAACTATGTCTAGGGGAAATTGAACAAATTAAGGACAAATTTAATTTCGAACAAAATTGGCGGATTTATTTTAGAAGAATCAAACGCAAAACAGCTTTATTGATTGCCTCTAGTTGTCAATTAGGAGCTATTGCTACAGGAGCCGATGAAAGGATACAAAGAAGGCTGTTTAGGTTTGGTTATTATGTCGGAATGAGTTATCAAATCATGGATGATATCTTAGACTTTACCGCTTCAGAAGCAGAGCTTGGAAAACCTGCAGGCAGTGACTTGCTTCAAGGAAATATTACATTACCTGTATTAATTGCGATGAAAAATCCTGCTTTAAAGGAAATCATCAAAACGGTGCATGAGGAAATGTTGAAGGAAGATATGGGGGCAATTATTCAGGCTATTAAAGCATCCGGAGCCATCGAACAAGCGACAAGGATCAGTGATCAATATTTGGAAAAGGCTTTTAGAGAATTAGAAGAGTTACCTTCTAATAAAGCTCGAAAAACACTGTCTCAAATTGCGCAAAACATTGGAAAAAGAAAGTTCTAGAGGTTTTTTATACTTAGAGTTGCGAAACTTAACAAATGATGATAAGATTTCTAGGTGATTGCCTGAAAAAGGCAAATAATTTTGATACATAGTAGGAGTGACTATAATGGAAAGAACATTTTTAATGGTAAAGCCTGACGGCGTACAACGTAATCTAATCGGAGAAATCGTTTCTCGTTTTGAAAAGAAAGGCTTCCAACTTGTAGGAGCTAAATTAATGCAAATTTCTCAAGAATTAGCTGAGCAACATTACGGTGAGCATAAAGAGCGTCCTTTCTTCGGCGAACTAGTTGATTTCATTACATCAGGTCCAGTATTTGCAATGGTATGGGAAGGTGAAAATGTTATCGCAACAGCTCGTCAAATGATGGGTGCTACAAACCCTAAAGATGCTGCTCCAGCAACAATCCGTGGTGATTTTGCAGCAACTGTTGGTAAAAACATTATTCACGGTTCTGATTCACCAGAAAGCGCAGTACGTGAAATTGGTTTATTCTTCAAAGAAGAAGAAGTAGTAGAATACTCTAAATTAATCAGCGAGTGGGTATACTAATTCAATGTATGGCAATCAAACAGGTTTTTCGTTTTAAACGAAAAACCTGTTTTTTTATGTCTTTTGGCACTTGATTTTATTTAAATTAGTAAAGGTTTGTATCTTTAAGCCGATATATACAATGAATAGTATACATAAAAATAGATGAAGGGGTCGGAGCGATGCCTCAAGGGTATGAAGAATTTACTCAAAATATCAAAAGACTAACAGGAGTTGATCTTTCCTTATATAAGGAAGGGCAGATGAAGCGAAGACTTACTTCTCTTTACGAAAAAAAGGGATGCAAGTCGTTTCAAGAATATTTTCGAGTGATTCAGTCTAATCGTGAAGCATTGAATGAATTTTTAGATCGAATGACGATTAATGTTTCTGAGTTTTATCGAAATCAAAAACGATGGGAAGTATTAGAAAAGAAAATTCTTCCTTCACTTTTAGCTTCTTCAAAGAAATTAAAAATTTGGAGCGCGGCTTGTTCGACAGGAGAAGAGCCTTATACGATTGCAATGATCTTATCTAATTTTATGCCGCTTCATCAAATTGATATTTTAGCGACAGATATTGATGAGAATGTGATTGCACGGGCTAAGCTAGGTTTGTATCCTGAACGTTCCTTGGCAGAGGTTCCCGCTAATATGAGGCAAAAATATTTTACACAAGAAGGCAGCGGCTTTTATAAAGTAGCAGATGAAATTAAACGAACAGTAACGTTTAAAAAACATAATTTGCTTGCGGACCGGTTTGATACGGGATACGATTTAATTGTTTGCCGCAATGTACTTATTTATTTTACAGAAGAGGCAAAGAATACGCTGTATGAGAAATTTAGTACGGCTTTGAAGAAAGATGGCGTGTTTTTTGTTGGGAGTACAGAGCAGATTTTTAATCCGATTAACTATCAATTAGAAACACTTGATACATTCTTCTATAAAAAGATTTAATGATAAAGGGCTATATCCGTTTTAAACGGAGGGTCCTTTTTGTTTGAGGTATTGTTAAGCAATCGTGTGATCTCCTACAAATCAACATGTCATATATAGAAACTGCTAATCGACTTCTAGTGATTGTGCTTTATCCCTTGTTTTATATTAAAGCAATAGCATTAATCAAATGAGTTAGCAATTAACAGTGATGTTTAAATGAATCTTTTTTGTTAAAAAAAGGTATGAAGGGTAAGCTAGAAGCAGTTCATTTGGAGGTAATTGACTTAATATTCCGTAAAAGATAGGAGAGTTCGTGATTAAAATATATCGAAAAAAGTCGATAACGTGTAAAATAATATAAGGACGTAAAACAAAAGTCATTTTGTTTCTTTCATATTCCCACTTTTCTTAAAATTGTGGTATATTGATACATACATCCTTTAAAGTGCTAAAAGGGGGCAAATCAAATGAGATATTTAACAGCTGGGGAATCACATGGTCCACAACTGACGACAATTATTGAAGGATTGCCGGCAGGAATGCCGATTGAAAATGTTGATATTAATGAACAATTGGCACGACGCCAAAAAGGACATGGTCGTGGCCGCAGAATGCAGATTGAAAAGGACACAGCGTTTATTTCGTCTGGAGTGAGACATGGCTATACGCTTGGATCACCCATTGCTTTAGTCGTTGAAAACGATGACTGGAAGCATTGGACAAAAATTATGGGCAGTGAAGGGCTTACAGAAGAAGAAGCCGAAGAAATTAAACGAAAAATTACTCGTCCACGACCAGGTCATGCCGATCTGAATGGTGGAATTAAATATGGTCATCGCGATTTACGAAATGTATTAGAACGTTCATCAGCTCGTGAAACAACAGTTCGGGTAGCTGCGGGAGCGGTTGCCAAAAAATTATTATCTTTGCTGGGAATTGAAGTAGCTTCACATGTAGTAGAAATTGGAGGCATTAAGGCAAATCCAGCACCTTATGAAAGTATTCAACAATTGCAAGAAGTAACAGAAGCATCGCCTGTTCGTTGTTTTGATAAGGAAGTAGAACAACAAATGATGGATGCAATCGATGATGCGAAGAAAAAAGGCGATTCTATTGGTGGAATCGTAGAAGTAATTGTCGAAGGAATGCCTGTTGGTGTTGGAAGCTATGTACATTATGATCGAAAACTAGATGCAAAGCTTGCAGCAGCTATCGTCGGGATTAACGCCTTTAAAGGTGTCGAAATTGGTTTAGGCTTTGAGGCAGCGCATCGCTTCGGCAGTGAAGTGCATGATGAAATTGCATGGGATAAGGAAAAAGGCTACTATCGTAAAACAAACCGTTTGGGCGGCTTTGAAGGTGGAATGACTACAGGAATGCCAATTGTTATCCGCGGTGTGATGAAGCCGATTCCAACACTGTATAAGCCATTAAAAAGCGTAGACATTGATACGAAAGAAGTATTTGAAGCAAGCGTTGAACGTTCAGATAGCTGTGCCGTACCAGCAGCAGCAGTAGTGGCTGAAGCTGTCGTTGCATGGGAATTAGCAGCAGCGATTGTAGATCAATTCCCTTCCGATCGTTTTGATCAGTTAGCAGAGTATTTGAAAGCGTATCGAGAAGAAGTGAAGGAGTTTTAATTCATGGAATCGATTACGGTTAAAACATCCTCTAAGCAATACCCAGTATTTATTGGGAAACAGGCAATCGATACATTGCCGAACTTCATCGAGAGTCATGTATCGAAAGCTAATAAAATTTTAATTATTACGGATGAAAAAGTGGCAACACTTCACTTAGAAGCTGTTCAAGCAGTGCTGGCAGCTACGGGTAAACAAGTGTTTACACATATTGTTCCACAAGGGGAATATGCGAAAACATTTGATGTGTATTATGAATGTCAAAGTTATTGCTTATCACAGCAACTCAATCGAAAGTCATTAATTATCGCTCTTGGAGGCGGTGCTGTCGGTGACCTTGCTGGTTTTGTTGCAGCTACATTTATGAGAGGCATTCCGTTTATTCAAGTGCCAACGACATTGCTTGCTCATGATAGTGCTGTCGGTGGGAAAGTAGCGATTAATCATCCGCTTGGTAAAAATATGATTGGTGCTTTCTTTCAACCGGAAGCGGTCATTTATGATTTGAACTTCCTTGCAACATTACCCGAGCAGGAATTACGATCAGGTTTTGCGGAAGTGATTAAGCATTCCTTAATTGCGGATAGAGACTTCTATCATTGGTTAATGACAAATATTCAAGATTTGACGAAGATTACCGATGAGCAATTCTTCAAGATGATTAAAAGAGGAATTGAGATTAAAGCAGCGGTTGTGGAAGAAGATGAGAAAGAAAATGGCGTACGTGCCTATTTGAATTTTGGACACACTCTCGGGCATGCAGTAGAAGCCTCCATGGGGTATGGCAAGTTTACACATGGTGAATCGGTGTTAATCGGGATGGTATACGCGCTTAAACTGAGCCAGAAAAAGCAACAGCTTGTATTTGAGTACAATTCTTTTGTGGAGTGGGTTCAAGCGTTGGGGTACCGAACAACGATTCCGAAGCATCTGAAGATTGAGCAGTTATTACAGCTCATGAAAACGGATAAAAAATCTGTTACCAATTCAGCGACATTCGTTCTTTTAGAACAGGTTGGTGCACCGTTATTAGCAGAAATGGCGGATGAAGACCTATTAAATGAAATGGCGAATTTCATCGAAAGATAATGGGAGAGGACGGAGAAATGGTGATTAGAGGGATAAGAGGTGCAACGACGGTCGAACATGATACAGAAACTGAAGTAATGGCCGCGGTTGAAGAGTTAATGGCTGAGATGATTGCAGCAAATGATATTGACCCTGAGATGGTTGCTTCTGTATTTTTTTCTGCAACGGATGACATTAGCTCTGTCTTCCCAGCAAAGGCGTTACGAAATATAGAAGGCTGGAGATATGTTCCTGTTACTTGTATGGCTGAAATTGCAGTCGAAGGGGCCTTAACATCTTGTATTCGAGTAATGTTGCATGTTAATACGACGAAATCTCAACGAGAGATTCAACATATTTATCAAGCTGGTGCAAAAGTGTTGCGACCAGATTTAGCGGAATAATTATTTTATAGAGGTGAGTGTAATGAAATGGAATAAGGCAGTGCTTTCTTTAAAGCCTTACCAACCTGGTAAATCAACAGATGAAGTAAAACGTCAATACGGACTTGAAAAAATTGTGAAATTAGCTTCTAATGAAAACCCTTTTGGTTGTTCAGAACAAGTAAAGAAAAGTATTCAAGAATTTAGTAATTCTTTTGCCATTTATCCCGATGGCTATGCAACTGTGCTTCGTTCAGCAGTTGCTAAGCATACTGGGGTTAAAGAAACAGAGCTTATTTTTGGAAATGGGTCAGATGAAAATATCCAAATTATTTCACGAAGCTTACTTGGACCGGGGAAAAATACAGTAGCTGCTACAGGAACATTCTCACAATATCGTCATAATGCAACTCTTGAAGGTGCAGAAGTACGTGAAGTACCTCATGTGGATGGCGACCATGATTTAGATGCTATGCTTGCAGCTATTGATGAAAATACGGCTGTCGTTTGGGTATGTACACCAAATAATCCAACAGGAAAGTATATTCCAGAACAAAAGCTGCGTTCTTTCTTAGATCAAGTACCTGAAGATGTACTTGTTGTGTTAGACGAAGCATATTCTGAATATGCTGTGGCAGAGGATTATCCACGAACAAATCATTGGCATAATACATATAAAAATATTATTGTGCTACGTACTTTCTCAAAAGCTTATGGTTTGGCAAGTCTTCGCGTAGGGTATGGAATCGCTTGTGAAGAGATTATTCAAAGATTAGAGCCTTCACGTGAGCCATTCAATGTTAATACATTAGGGCAAGTAGCGGCTGTTGCGGCTCTTTCTGACCAAGAATTTCTAGAAACATGTCGTGCGGAAAATCGAAAAGGTATGGAGCAGTATTATCAATTCTGTGAACAGGAAAATGTATCATATTACCCTTCACAAGGGAACTTTATTTTCTTGCATTTTGAACAAGATGCGGATGAAATTTTCCAATACTTACTTAAGCGTGGTTTTATTGCTCGTTCTGGTAAATCATTTGGTTTCCCAACTAGCTTGCGTGTAACGGTTGGCTCTCAAGAAGAAAATGCAGGTATGATTGAAGCTATTAAAGGATTTTTACGTGCTGCTTCAGAGAAATAACTAAGGGAAGCCTCCAAGTCTAATAGATGGTTATTGTAAATCATTTTGTTAATCGAACTTAATCATGTTTTACAATATAGCCAAATATATAGAAAAAGCGACGAAGTGGTTCTCAAGTAGATGAGCCACTAGTCGTTATGATATTTATACTAGCGTCGAATGTTCAGGATTTCTAAACAAAGGGCATTTGAACGGCCAGTATAAAAAGCGGAGGGAAACAACGTGAATGGTAAGGTTTTTATAATTGGTCTTGGCCTAATCGGCGGGTCGTTAGCAATGGCTATTCGCCAAGCTCATGAAAGTGTTCATATTGTTGGTTACGATGTGAATGAAAATAATATTCAGCTCGCTAAATTACTAGGCATTGTAGATGATTCTGTTGATTCTATTGCAGAAGGTGTTCTTGAGGCGGACTTAATATTACTTGCTGTTCCGGTTGATCAAACAGAAAAAATTGTTATACAATTAGCGGATATGAAGCTGAAAGATGATGTAATTGTAACAGATGCGGGCAGTACAAAAAGTACCGTAGTGGAAGCAGCAAAGCATTTAATGAATCGAGGCATTACTTTTATTGGCGGTCATCCGATGGCAGGGTCACATAAAAGTGGGGCTGGGGCAGCTAAACCCCATTTATTTGAAAATGCTTTTTATTTATTAACACCTTCAGATAACTACCATACAAAGGAAATCAATCAATTGAAAGAATGGTTAAAAGGGACAAGAGCCAACTTTTTAGTTGTTAGTCCTCATACGCATGATTGGTTAACAGGTGTCATTAGTCATTTTCCTCACATTATTGCCGCGGGACTTGTTAAACAAGCACAAACATATAGCGAAGAAAATGAGCTTGTTGCGCGATTAGCAGCCGGGGGTTTTCGCGATATCACAAGGATTGCTTCAAGCAGTCCAGAAATGTGGCGTGATATTCTTTTACATAATCGCGATGTTCTTTTGGATTTAATGGACGATTGGATCATGGAAATGGCACATATTAAAGAGCTTGTCGCAAATCGAGATAGTGGAGAAATTTATCGCTTTTTTGCTGAGGCAAAGGTATTTCGCGATGATATGCCAGTTCATGCAAAAGGGGCCATTCCTGCCTATTATGATTTATATGTCGATATTCCAGATACACCAGGGAGTCTCGCTGAAATTACTGGCTTGCTGGCACAAAAAGGGATTAGCATTACGAATATTCGCATTATCGAGACTCGAGAAGAAATTTATGGAGTCCTCGTTATTAGCTTCCAAAATGAAGAGGATCGCTTAAAAGCAGCAGAAGCTATCGGAAACTATACGACTTATGAAACGATTTTGGCGTAATTTTTAAAAAGTAAAGGGTGATTGCGTGAATACAAAAATATTGCAAACAGACATACAATCATTACGTGGAGAAATTGCCGTTCCAGGTGACAAATCTGTCTCGCATCGTTCCATTATGTTTGGAGCCCTTGCTAATGGAGAAACAATTGTTACAAACTTTCTTCCTGGTGCAGACTGCTTAAGCACAATCGCCTGTTTTCAAAAGATGGGGATTACGATTGAACAGACGGGCAAGCAGGTTCGTGTGATTGGAAAAGGGTTTAAGGGATTAACGGAACCAAGTGAAGTTCTCGACGTTGGTAATTCTGGAACTACAATACGATTGATGATGGGGATTTTAGCTGGACAAAACTTCTCCGCTGCATTAGCAGGTGATCATTCAATTGCTAAGCGAACAATGAAGCGAGTTGTTGAACCGCTTCGAGAAATGGGCGCTGCTATTGATGGTAGAAATAATGGGGAATTCACTCCGCTTCACATTCGTGGAGGAAGTTTAAAACCAATTCGCTATAAGCTTCCAGTTGCTAGTGCTCAAGTTAAATCTGCTATTTTGTTAGCAGGCTTGCAGGCTGAAGGAGAAACGGTCGTTATTGAGCCGGAAGAAACGCGGGACCATACAGAGCGAATGATTCTTCAGTTTGGCGGACAAGTGATAAAAGAAGGTCAAGAGATTAAAGTGCAAGGCAATCAAGTGCTCACAGGTACTGAAATTTATGTGCCGGGAGATATTTCATCTGCTGCTTTCTTCATGGTCGCTGCCGCTATTACACCAAATAGTGAAGTAGTGTTGAAAAATGTTGGACTTAATCCAACACGAGTAGGAATTATTGAAGTTATGCAAAAGATGGGGGCGGATATTACGGTTGAAGAGCTTCCATCAAAAGGTGAACCAATCGGTACAATCACCGTTCGCAGTTCGAAGCTTAAAGGTACAACGGTAAGTGGGGAGTTAATTCCGCGTTTAATTGATGAAATTCCTATTATCGCTCTTTTAGCAACGCAAGCTGAAGGTACGACCGTTATACAAGATGCGGCTGAATTGAAAGTGAAAGAAACGAATCGTATTGACACGGTTGCTCATGAGCTATCGATATTAGGGGCGGATGTGAAACCGACGGATGATGGTTTAATTATTCAAGGCGGCACACCGCTTCACGGTGGAGAGGTAACGAGTCATGGTGACCATCGAATCGGCATGATGCTTGCTGTTGCTGGTTTAATTGCTAAAGGGAAAATTGAATTGCATGACCCTGCTGCAATTAATGTATCCTATCCAGAGTTTTTCGAGCATTTAGGACAGTTGATTTAAAGATGGTGTATGATTTGAGCCGCGTCCTTCATGTACGATAGCTGTAGATGCCCTTCCTTATTGATTTGCTGAAATCAATGAGGAGGGGTTTTTATGTCTCTGTTTCTATATACGATATAACAACAAGCACAAAAAGTATGTGCATTCAATCGAGAATAAGCTGAAAATATGGTTCAAATAGAAAAATGTAAAAAAATGTATCGGGTATTTCCGGGATTTTACATGATAGTGTAAGTGCATGTACTATATAGTGCAGCAATCTCAGTTAAAATAAGTCAAAATTCAACAAGGTTATATATAATAAGTGATAGAATCTTAATTTTTAACACCCACTGTAAAGGATATGTTTACGGTGGGTTTTCTTTATCTATCTGGGGAAATTGTAAAAAAATCACTTTTGATAGAAAAAGGAGAATGAGTATTAGGTGGAGAATGTTATTTTAATCCTTTTTTTAAGTAAGTGATGCTGAACAGCGTAGGAAAGTGCGGTTTCACACGAGATGATCTAAAGTAAAAAGTTGTGTGTACTTGTAATCCGATCAGCAGCCGAGAATGGAAATAAACGATATGTATGTGATAAACTAAGGACGGTTTGATTAATGAGCGATAAAGGAAGGAAATATGTATGAGTTCAGTAGATAAAGTGTTACAACTTTTAAAAAAAGGGGAATTAACGGAAGCAACTTCACATATAAATCGAATAACAACAATGGAATCAGCGGAGAATATATTATCATTAGCTGAAGAAATTTCTCAATTAGGGTTCTTGGATGAAGCGAAGAGATTGTATGAACATTTGCTTCAATTATATCCAGGAGAAGGAGAATTGCTTATTTCGATTGCTGAGATTTTAATTGACAGTGATCAAGAAGATGAGGCAATGCTAATGCTTGAACAAATAAGCCCCAATGATGAGATGTATCCAAGCGCTCTTCTTTTGGAAGCCGATTTGTATCAGTTGCAGGGAATGGATGAAGTAAGTGAAAGAAAGCTGCTTCAAGCGAAAGACTTATTGCCTAGTGAGAGTATTATTGATTTTGCCCTAGGAGAGTTATATTATCAGCAAGGAAGAAATCAAGAAGCCATTTCAGCATACATAAAGGTATTAGAACATGAAGAAGAAATTGGTGGAGTGAATTTAAATCAACGTCTTGCTGAGGCATTGAGTGGGGCAGGAAAGTTCGAAGAGGCACTTCCATACTTTGAGAAGGCACTCGAAAATCATTTAGAAATTAATACGTTATTTGAGTATGCACTGACTGCGTATCAAGCGGGAATGTATCAAACAGCCATCCAGAAATTTGTCGAATTGAAGGAGCTAGATCGTGAATATCACTCGATGTATTTATATTTAGCTCGTGCTTATGAGCATCTTGAAAATGTTGACGAAGCACTAAAGACAGTAAAAGAAGGAATTCGAGCAGACGAGTATAATAAAGAGTTGTATTTCTTTGGCGGCAAGCTTGCTTTGAAAAAAGGATTGGACGAAGAAGCGGAAGAATTCTTCAAAGAAGCGTTAGCGCTTGACCCGGGTTATTTAGAAGCGACTCTTACTTTATTAAAATTGTATATGCACCAAGAAAAGTATGAAGATGCACTTGAATGTGTGGAAGAAGTGCGGAAATACGGCGAAGATGACCCTCAATTTGATTGGATTGAAGCCGTCAGTTATCAAAAATTAGAACAATATGAAAAGGCATTAAATAGTTATCATAAAGCATATAATGCATTTAAGCACAATGAAGATTTCTTAGAGGATTATGGTTTCTTTTTAGTAGAAGAAGGAGACCGTACTACAGCCAGAGAAGTATTTACTATATTACTTCAAAGTAATCCTGCTAATGATGAATATGTACAGATCTTAGAGAGACTTCATGAGGACTAAGGAGAAAATACGAAGCCTAAATGAAAAAAATATCAAGACAGAGGAGGGAATTCATGATGGCTGCCCCTGTTTCTGTGAACGAGAAGAAGGACTTTATTCGCTGGTTTTTAAATCATTATCAATTGAAGCGTAGGGAATGTGTGTGGATTTTAAATTATTTGATGAGCCATGATCAATTGATGAAGAAAGTGCATTTTGTTGAAAGTGCTCAATACTGTCCGCGTGGATTGATTATGTCGACTCATTGTGTCGATGAAGTACCATTTAGATTTTATAAAGCTAATATTATGACTACAGATGCTGAAAAATCTTTTCATGATATTCGATTAAACCGTGATGAAGAAATTTTTATTCAACTTAATTTTAAGTCTGCCTACTCTTCTCATCAATATGCGGCAGTGTTAGAAGAAAATCCTTATATGCCTAAATCTAAAATTGCTAATGAAAAAGATCAACAGCTAGTTGAACAATTTTTAGAAAACAGTATTGTCTCTTTCCAAAGGGAGCGCCTCCTTAAAAAGATTGATGAAGCACTTGATCAGCATGATGAAGAAGCGTTTAAGAGTTTAACGAAAAAACTTCATTCTTTAAAAGTTGACTTAAAATGATAATGAACGCCTTTCCGTTTATCGGAAAGGTTTTTTTATTGTATCGTTTTATGTCAATAACATTGTGGAATATTATTGGGGTTTAATAATAAAAACTGGTTTTTTGTAAATAATAAGGATATTTATAGTAAAAATATTCCATTTAAACGAAAGGTGATATAATAAAAAGGAGTTGATTATACAAAAATTAGGAGTGTTGAATCGGTATGAAATGGAATACAACAGATGTCGAATTATATATAACAGCTAAAGAATATGTGGATACGGCGTTAGTGCCGCTTATTCCAATTTCCTTGGATGATCGAATGAAACAATTATCATCTATGAGCGAATTTCTATCCATTTTAAGTATGGAAATTGAAAAAAAATTTAAAGGTCGTATTTTATTAATTCCGACGTTTCATTATGTAATGGATGACGAAAAAAAAGTCGAAGGATTACAAATTTGGGAAAGAAAATTACAGCAAGCCGAATTTAACCACATTTTTTTCTTAACATCTGATATTAACTGGAAAAAGGAAGAGAGTTATCTGTCTAGTTCGCTCGTTTGGATTCCAGCTATTAACTTAGAATCCTTGCCAATGGAACAGGCTAGAGAGGTAATGAAACAACAAGTAGAACAAATTATTTCTTTATTTATGAATGAATGGAAAAAAAAGGATTAATAAGCGTTTTCTATGCTTTTTATAAAATATTTGGTATCTTTTGGAATTTCCAAATATTGACCTTGGTAAATTATTGATATATCATGGAATTGTCCTAGTTTTATAGTGTTACTATGAATGGGTCTATTTGACTCGATTTAGTAATAAGGGGGGAAAATGCATGAGCAAGCGTAATGTTTCGCGTCGTCAATTCCTTAATTACACACTAACTGGTGTAGGTGGTTTTATGGCAGCTGGTATGTTAATGCCAATGGTTCGATTTGCGGTTGATCCCGTTCTTGCGGGAGGCAGTGAATCAGACTTTGTTGCCACAAAACAAAAAATTAAAGATCTTAGTACCGAACCAACACGAGTGGACTTCAGTTTTACCCAAGTTGATGGCTGGTATGAATCAGAGGTAACAAACACAGCTTGGGTGTATAAAACCAAGGATGGCAAGATTGTAGCCTTATCGCCTATCTGTAAACATTTAGGATGTACAGTAGACTGGGGCGGTGACAAAGAACATCCAGAACAATTTTTCTGTCCTTGTCATTATGGGCGGTATACAAAAGACGGGATGAATGTGAAAGGCACACCACCGATTAGTCCACTTGATGTTTTTACAACAAAAGAGAAAGATGGAATTCTTTATTTAGGTCAACGAAAACCACATGGGGAGGCGTAAACATTGTTAACAAAAATTTATGATTGGGTTGACGAACGTTTAGATATTACGCCGCTATGGCGGGATATAGCTGACCATGAGGTTCCAGAGCATGTGAATCCTGCCCATCATTTTTCAGCGTTTGTTTATTGTTTTGGGGGATTGACATTTTTTATTACCGTTATTCAAATTCTTTCAGGTATGTTTTTAACTATGTACTATGTGCCTGACATTAAAAATGCATGGGAATCGGTTTATTATTTACAAAATGAAGTGGCTTTTGGACAAATTGTCCGTGGAATGCACCACTGGGGAGCGAGTTTAGTCATTGTTATGATGTTCCTACATACTCTTCGTGTGTTTTTCCAAGGAGCTTATAAAAAACCGCGTGAATTAAATTGGATAGTAGGCGTTTTAATCTTTTTCATTATGTTAGCTTTAGGTTTAACAGGTTATTTATTGCCATGGGATATGAAAGCATTATTTGCGACAAAAGTAACATTAACAATTGTAGATTCTGTGCCATTGATTGGCCCAGCTATGAAAACGTTAATAGCTGGAGATGCGACGATTGTTGGGGCACAAACATTAACTCGCTTCTTTGCCATTCATGTGTTCTTCTTACCGGCCGCTCTTTTTGCTTTACTAGCTGCCCACTTTTTGATGATTCGTAAACAAGGGATTTCTGGCCCACTGTAAAGTGTAAATGAAACCGTTTTAAAAGTCATATTAATCAGAATTATAAAAACCTTTTCATGAAGGAGGGGGATTATTTATGCACCGTGGGAAAGGGATGAAATTCGTTGGAGATTCTCGAATTCCTGCAACGGGTCGTAAACCGAATATTCCGAAAGACTATTCCGAATATCCAGGAAAAACAGAGGCATTTTGGCCAAATTTCCTTTTAAAAGAATGGATGGTAGGAGCGGTTTTTCTTGTCGGTTATTTATGTTTAACAGTCGCACATCCATCTCCGTTAGAGAGAATTGCGGACCCGACGGACACGGCATATATTCCATTACCTGACTGGTACTTTTTATTTCTTTATCAATTATTGAAATACACGTATGCGTCAGGCCCTTACAATATTATTGGAGCGCTTGTCATTCCTGGTTTAGCCTTCGGGGCGTTATTACTTGCACCATTTATCGATCGTGGTCCAGAGCGAAGACCAGCTAAACGTCCATTTGCGGTAGGGTTTATGCTACTGGCACTATCGGGAATTGTGTATTTAACTTGGCAGTCAGCGGCTCACCATGACTGGGAAGCGTCTAAAAAGCAAGGAGCTATTATAGAAGGAGCGGAGTTTGATAAAGAAAGTGAAGGATATCAATTACTTGATGCCAATGGCTGTATTAGCTGTCATGGAGCTGAATTAACGGGCGGGGCAGCTGCACCGAGTTTAGTAGATACTGGTTTAACCCCTGAAGAAATCGCAAATATTGCGGTTAAAGGTCGAGGTGGGATGCCAGCTGGAATGTTTAAAGGAAGCGATGAAGAATTAGAGAAATTAGCTGAGTTTGTTTCGAGTTTGACGGCAAAATAAGGTGGAAAAACTGATGACTTCTGTTATCAGTTTTTTATTTTGTATTGAAAAGAAGCAGGGAGAATGAAAAACTTGGATTTATAGGGGAAGAAAGGGTAAGATGAGAATATGAGACGTTGAAAGAGGGAACTTATATGAATTGGATGTATAGTATACTAGCTAGCAAGCAAACCCTTCTGCTGCTATTACTAGTTAATATTTTTGGAACAATCTATGGGTATATATGGTATGGAAGTCAATTAGAAGAAACTCCTGATATCTTTTTGGCCTTTGTACCAGACAGCCCAACAGCTAGTTTATTTTTTGTCTTTGTCTTGTTTGCTTTTGTACTTAAAACAAATTGGGGCCTTATGGAGGCTTTAGCGATTATAACATTGTTTAAGTATGGAATATGGGCTGTTGTGATGAATATATTAACGCTTATAACAACAGGATGGTTGCCGTGGGAAGGCTATATGTTAATTGCCTCTCATTTAGGGATGGCAGTTCAAGGTGTGTTATATGCTCCTTTTTATCGCATCAAGCTTTGGCATCTCATTGTCGCCGCTATTTGGACGATTCATAATGAGATGATTGATTATGTGTTTAAAATGATGCCGCGTTATGGGGATTTAATGCAGTATATGGATGCTATTGGCTATTTTACATTTTGGCTTAGTTTATTTTCTATTTTTGTTGGCTGGTATTTTGGCTATCGTAAAGATCGCTTGGCCCTTAGAATTTAGGATCTGTTAGATCCCAGCATAGGACGTCTGTATTTGTTATAGGTCTAATATAAAAATTTGGTCTACTCTTGTTTTTTTATTCATATCGTGTAGTAGAGATATGAGGAGGGACAAGGAGTATGCTTAAAAAAATCTTATTATGCATCATCGCATTATTAATTGTGATCCAACATCCTGCTTTTGGACAAACCTCTTCAAGTTTAGAGCAATTAGATGCTCTGTCTGATAAGGCGCTTGAAATGACAAAACTAAAGCGATATGAAGATTCAGAAGCCATGTTAACGCATTTTTCAGATGTATTTTTACAGTTAACAGCAGAAGAATCGATTTTTGATATGGATGAATTACGCATTATAACAGTGGCTCATAACGAGGCGTTAGGCGCGGTTCAGGACGAGGAGATTACTGATAGTGAGAAGGTTAACGCCGTAACTAAGTTTCGTTTAGTCATTGATGCTGTTAAATCGACTCACCAACCACTGTGGACGAACATGGAATCTTCGATGATGGATACATTTAGTCAAACAAAAGAAGCAGCTCTTCAACAAAATGCTGATAAGGTTGAAGAAGAACTGTCTACATTATTTGCTCAATACGATATGATTTATCCGAGCTTGAAGGTGGATCTATCATCGGAAACGATTGAGCAATTGGATACACGCATTCATTTTCTTAATCAAACGCGCACAGACTTGGTGACTGATCAACAGGCTCAGCGTGAATTAGACGCACTTCGCTATGATTTAGAATCAATTTTTGAAAATATGGAAGAGGATGAAGCAGATCCATCTCTGTGGTGGGTTATTATAACGACAGGAAGCATTATTATTAGTACACTTTCTTACGTTGGGTGGAAAAAATATGCTGCTGGTAAAAATGAAATTAAAACACGAAAGAAACAGGATGATGAATACTAGGTATATAGGAACACTATATTTGACATGAAATCCTTCGTTTCATACAATGAAAGTAACTACATTATGAGGAGGAAGCTATGTTTTTCGTTTATTTGGCGATTATTATTTTAATTCCAATTTATGCGCAAATGAAGGTTAAAAGTACGTATAAGAAATATTCACAAGTTGCCGCATCTTCCGGAATGACAGGGGCTGAAACAGCACGGGCAATTCTCGATCAAAACGGTCTTTATCATGTACGTGTAGAGGAAACACCAGGCGTGTTATCTGATCACTATGATCCACGTGATAAAACGGTTCGTTTGTCAACAGATAACTATCATGGACATTCTGTGGCTGGTGTGGCGGTTGCTGCTCATGAGGTTGGACATGCAATCCAAGATCAAGAAGGCTATGCATTTCTTCGTATTCGCCATGCATTAGTACCGGTTGCGAATTTCGGTTCAAATATATCATGGATTTTGATTTTAATTGGGGTGCTTGCAAGTATGTCAGGCTTGTTGCTTGCTGGTATTATCTTTATGGCAGCAGCTGTATTGTTTCAAATTGTGACGCTTCCAGTAGAATTTAACGCTTCTTCACGAGCAATGGATCAAGTCGTCGCTTTAGGAGTTATTCGCAATGATGAAGAGCGTGAAACGAAAAAAGTTTTAAATGCTGCCGCTATGACCTATGTAGCAGCTGCATTGGTAGCTGTACTAGAGTTAGTTCGCTTAATTTTAGTGTACACAGGTATGAGAGGCGAAGATTAATTAAAGAAGGGATTCCTAATTTGGAATCCTTTTTTTGTATGTACAAAAGCATTTCGTAAGTCTTAATGTCTAGTATAAGAGCCTAGCTTCTCTACGCTCGGCCTGTCTGAAAGGTGAAGTCAAAGAACGCCTCCACCTTCTAGCTTGCCGCTTTCGCGTTTTTTATGAGTGAAGCGGGTTTTTATTTTCATCTAATGTGAATCCTTCTCCTAGTACATCATGTACTTCACTAACAGAAACAAAGGCGTGTGGATCAATAGAAGTAATAACGTTTTTCAAGCGAAACAGCTCATTTTTGCTGACTACGCAATAGAGAACTTCTCGCTCTTGTTTTGTGAACGAACCATATCCGTTTAAGACGGTTACTCCTCGATCCATCTCTTTCATTATTTTTTTGGAAATTTCCGCGTTTTTTTCTGAGATAATGATGGCTCCACGTGCGGAGTAGGCTCCTTCTTGAATAAAATCAATGACGCGCGCCGCAATAAAAACGGCAACAAGTGTATACATCGCTTCTCGATAACTTAAATAAGTCAGAATGGATAACCCAATGACCATCGCATCAAATATAAACATAGCTCGTCCAATGCCAATCCCGAAATAGCGGTTTGCAAAACGGGCAATAGTATCCACTCCTCCTGTTGTTCCTCCGTAACGAAAAATAATGCCGAGTCCAACCCCGATAGATATCCCGGCAAATAGTGCGACAAGCATTAAATCATTTCCAAGAGCCATCGGAATTTGATAGCGCTCGAAAATCCACAACCAGAAAGATAAGCCCACCGTACCAAGAATGGTATAATAAAAAGAAGTTCTACCTAAATACTTCCACCCAATAATGAAAAGAGGAATATTTAAAAGCAAGTTTGAATAAGAAGGGTTGAATCCAGTTAATTGATATATAATCAGAGTGAGACCGGTGAATCCACCTTCCGCTAAATTATTTTGCATATTAAAGTGAACTAAGCCAAATGCAAAAATGGCGGCTCCTAACAGGATAAATACAATATTCTTGATTCGTAAGCTATGGTTCATATTAAGTACCTCCAACGCTTAATATACGTTCAATACAGTCATTTTAATCAAATGACTTGTTTTCTATGAAGTTTCTTGTGATGATACATGCTGAAAATGTTGTCATTAGCGTCAGTTTTAGCTAACATAATGAGAGTAGATTTTAAATTGCAGCTATTGTTAATTAACAAAGCGATTTAACATAGCTCATTGTACAAATTGTTGGCAGAATGGGTGACAAAGATGGACAAGCAAAAAACAATGCAAGAGATGCAAGCTGAAGTTGACCAATATATTAGTCAATTTAAGGAAGGATATTTTAGTCCGTTAGCGATGCTAGCTCGTTTATCGGAAGAACTTGGTGAATTAGCAAGAGAAGTTAATCATTATTATGGAGAAAAGCCAAAGAAAGCGACAGAAGAGGCTAATACGATTGATAATGAATTAGCGGACATGCTATTTGTGATAATTTGTTTTGCCAATTCACTAGGCATAGACTTACAAAAGTCACATGATCAAGTCATGCATAAATTTGCAACACGTGACAAAGACAGATGGACAAAATTAGAAGACTAGAAGGGGTAGAAACAACATGGCAAATATTAAAGTAATCGTAGCAGGTCCACGCGGGAGAATGGGCTTTGAAGCAGTGAAATTAGTACATAATACGGAACATTTTGATCTTGTGGCAGTTATTGACCGCAAACATGATGGGGGAAATCTTTCTGATGTAGAAGGCTTTCAAGGAATTGATGCGCCGATTTTTTCTGATATAAAAGAATGTTTTTCAAAAGTAGAAGCAGATGTACTAGTTGATTTAACAACACCAGAAGTAGGGATGTATCATACAGAAACAGCCTTGCAATATGGCATTCGTCCCGTCGTTGGAACGACTGGTTTTACAAAAGAGGATTTAGCTAAGCTGGATGCCTTAACGAAGGAAAAAGGGTTAGGCTGTATCATTGCTCCTAACTTTGCAATCGGTGCTATTCTTATGATGAAATTTTCACAAATGGCCGCTAAGTATTTTAAAGATGTAGAAATTATTGAAATGCATCATGATCAAAAATTGGATGCTCCATCAGGAACAGCAGCTAAAACAGCGGATTTAATCTCTTCTGTTCGTGAAGCAAAAGTTCAAGGACATCCAAGTGAAAAAGAAACGATTCCAGGAGCACGTGGTGCAGATGTGGAAGGGATGCGTATCCATAGCGTTCGCTTGCCTGGTCTTGTTGCACATCAACAGGTGTTGTTTGGAAGCGCTGGTGAATTATTAACGGTTCGCCATGATTCTTTTAACCGCGGTTCATTTATGTCAGGTGTAAAGCTTTCTGTTGAGACAATTATGAATCTGGATGTGCTTGTCTATGGTTTAGAAAATATTATCGAGTAATATACAGAGGAGCGGGAATTTATGAAAATCGCTTTAATTGCCCATGATAAGAAGAAAGAAGATATGATTGGATTCGTAACAGCCTATAAAGATATTTTTGCACAGCATGAGTTATTTGCAACAGGGACAACAGGAAAAAGAATTATTGAAGAAGTTTCACTACCTGTTCATCGCTTTCATTCGGGTCCCCTCGGTGGTGATCAGGAGATTGGTGCGATGATTGCAAAAGATGAAATGGATATGGTTTTATTTTTCCGCGATCCACTTACGCCACAGCCGCATGAACCAGATGTAACAGCTCTTATTCGCCTTGCGGATGTTTATCAAGTTCCGCTTGCGACGAATATGGGAACAGCAGAAGTGCTTGTAAGAGGCTTAAAAGGTGGCTTTATGGATTGGCGTAAACTAAGAGATAATTAAGGTGAACTATATGAATGAAACAATAGATATATTAGCTTTTGGCGCTCATGCTGATGATGTTGAAATCGGCATGGGTGGTACGCTTGCCAAATATGCACAAATGGGAAAGAAAATTATGATTTGTGATTTAACAAAAGCAGAAATGTCTTCTAATGGAACAGTAGAACGAAGAATCGAAGAGGCAAATCAGGCCGCTAAGATTTTAGGTGTTGAACGAATGTCACTGAATTTACCTGATCGTGGATTGTATATGAAAGAAGAATATATCCAAGAAATTATTACCGTGATTCGTACGTATAAGCCGACTCTCGTATTTGCGCCATATACAGTGGACCGACATCCTGATCATGGGAATGCAAGTCGTTTAGTAGAAGAAGCTGTCTTTTCTGCAGGTGTTCGTAAATATATGGAGAATGTCGGGTTGGGTGCGCACCGTGTACAAAATGTCTATTTTTATATGATTAATGGTTTTCATAAGCCGGATTTTGTTATGGATATTTCAGCATTTATGCAAACAAAAATAGATAGTCTTAAGGCATATGAAAGTCAATTTGTTAAAAGTGATGCAACGGTAGATACGCCGCTTGTAAATGGCTATATCGAAACAGTAGAAGCACGTGAGCGGATGTTTGGAAAAGAAGTGGGAGTAACATATGCAGAAGGCTTTATGTCGAAAAAGCCGTTGCTGATTAATGTCGATTTATTAGGAGAATAATATGAAGTTGAAAATTGGGATTACGTGTTACCCAACTGTAGGTGGGTCAGGGGTTATTGCTACTGAGCTTGGTAAACTGCTTGCTGAAAAAGGACATGAAATTCATTTTATCTCGACAAGTCTTCCATTTCGTCTAAATAAAATGTATCACAATGTATATTATCATCAGGTAGAAGTGAATTCTTACTCCGTGTTTCAGTATCCTCCTTATGATTTAGCGCTTGCTAGTAAAATGGCCGAAGTAATACAACGGGAGAATCTCGACATTCTACATGTGCATTATGCGATTCCACATGCGGTTTGTGCGATTTTAGCAAAACAGATGGTCAAAAATAATGTGAAGATTGTGACGACCCTTCATGGTACTGATATTACTGTCCTTGGAGAGGATCCTTCGCTTACCAACTTAATTAAATATGGCATCGAACAATCTGATGTCGTTACCGCTGTTTCTTCTTCTCTTGTTGAACAAACGAAGGAATTAATTGATCCTGATAAGGAAATTAGAACGGTTTATAACTTTATTGATGAGCGCGATTATCATAAGATGGATTCTAGTTATTTACGTACGGAATATGGGATTGAAGAGCATGAAAAAGTGATTATCCATGTTTCAAATTTTCGGACGGTGAAAAGGGTAACCGATGTAGTACGCACTTTTCAATTAACTGCTGAGCAAGTACCTGCTAAGCTTTTACTCGTTGGGGATGGACCAGAAGTGACCGTCGTTTTAAAGCTCGTTCGAGACCTTGGGATAGAGGAGCGAGTGTTATTTCTAGGAAAACAGGATAATTTAGCTGAACTTTATTCGATAAGTGATTTAATTCTTCTATTATCAGAAAAAGAAAGCTTTGGTCTAGTATTATTGGAAGCAATGGCTTGCGGTGTTCCTGGCATTGGTACAAATATTGGTGGAATTCCGGAAGTTATTGTTGATGGTGAAACGGGTTTTTTATGTGAAGTAGGAGATGTAGAAACGGCCGCAGCTCATGCGGTTAAACTACTGCGTGATGATCATCTTCATCAACACTTCTCGAATGCGTCTTTTAGACGAGTTCATGAAACATTCGGGTCAGCTTTCATTACCGCTCAATATGAAGCAATTTATCGACAACTTCTCGTTCGATAAGGGGGGCTCACATTGATGGATTCATTATTTATACAGGCTGTGCCGATTATTGAAAGAATCGAACAAGCAGGATATGAGGCCTATTTCGTTGGCGGTTCAGTTCGTGATCATATTATTGGCCGGGCGATTCATGATGTCGATATTGCTACATCAGCAACGCCAGGAGAGATTAAAGCAATCTTTCCACGCACTGTAGATGTCGGTATTGAACATGGAACAGTTCTTGTTATCGAAAAACACGGTTCATATGAAATTACTACTTTTCGAACAGAAAGTGGCTATAGTGATTTTCGAAGACCAGATGAAGTGAAATTTGTCCGATCATTAACGAAAGATTTAATGCGTCGTGATTTTACAATGAATAGCATGGCTATGGATAAAAAGGGTAATATTATCGATCCATTTGGCGGTCAAAAAGCAATTATGGATAAACGAATTGTCACCGTTGGCGATTCCTATGAACGGTTTTATGAAGATGCTTTACGGATGATGCGAGCCATTCGATTTGTAAGTCAACTTGGCTTTACATTGGATTTAGAAACATTGCGTTCCCTTCAAGAAAATGGGGCACTGCTAAAGCATATTGCTATCGAGCGTATCCACGCTGAATTTGAAAAGCTTTTGGCTGGACCGTATCGTGTTCAAGGCTTACAACTCTTCGTACAAAGTGAGTTATATAAATATATACCACGTTTACATAATCAAAAAGCCACACTTAAACAACTGACAGCACTGCCAATTGATACACTTAGTGTTAGTGAAATTTGGGCGCTGTTACTGATTCAAGGCCATGTAGAAGACGTTTCGTCATTTCTACGTGATTGGAGACTGCCAGTAAAGCAAATTAAAGCCATTCAAAGAGTCGTTTTCTTTGCGAATAAACCTTCATCCTTTGTAGAACATGTATATGATTTATTTGAAATAGGATTAAGTGAAGGAGTTCAGGCGGCTAAAGTTAGAGCGGTCGTTCATGGAGACAGCGTGTCTGATGCAGAGGCTTTGGTACGGAAAAAATACGCTGATTTAGTTATTAAAGACATGTCGGAGCTTGCGGTTGGCGGTACTGATTTATTAGCTTGGCGTAACGTGAACCCTGGTCCATGGGTAAAAGAATATTTACAAATGATTGTAACAGCGGTATTAAAAAGAGAAGTAGAAAACGATAAACAGAAAATAAAGGAGTGGCTAGTACAGTGCAATCTGATGTAAGAACGAAGCTGATAGAAGCCTTTTCAACTGCCAATGGAACATTTATTTCAGGTCAACAGATTGCAGACTATATCGGATGTTCAAGAACCGCTGTTTGGAAGCATATTGAAGATTTGCGAACAGAAGGCTATGTTGTCGAAGCGGTCCGAAATAAAGGCTACCGAATCATTACAACACCTGAAAAAGTGACAGCCAATGAGATTCAACTGGGGCTACAAACGAAAATACTTGGGAAAAAAGTTCATTATGAGGAAAGCGTAGAGACAACACAAAAAATTGCTCATAAGCTTTCAAATGAGGGGGCCCCTGAAGGAACGCTTGTCGTAGCTGAAGAGCAAAAAGGTGGAAAAGGGAGACTGATGCGTCCTTGGTATTCACCGAAATATACGGGAGTATGGATGAGCTTAATTTTACGGCCATCGATACCTTTTCATCAAGCTCCTCAGCTAACATTGCTTGCCGCTGTTGCTGTTGTTCAAGCGATTGAAAATATAACAGAGTTGAAGCCGCAAATTAAATGGCCGAATGATATTTTAATTAATCGTAAAAAAGTAACAGGTATTTTAACCGAATTACAAGCAGAGTCTGATCGGATTCATTCTGTTATTATTGGAATCGGGATGAATATTAACCAAAAACAAACGGATTTCCCTGAGGAACTGCAAGATATTGCTACGTCTCTTGCGATAGCGGGCGGACAAAATATTTCACGCGCAAAAGTCATTCAAGAAGTGCTTATGCGTTTAGAAGCGTTGTATGAGCTTTATCTAGCAGAAGGGTTCTTACCAATTAAAGGTTTATGGGAAAGCTATGCTGTTAGCCTTGGTCAAGAAATTAAAGCAACAACTGTGAATGAGACGATTGTTGGGAAGGCATTGGGGATCACCGATGCTGGTGTATTACTTCTAGAAGATCAAAATGGCAAGGTTCATTCTATTTATTCCGCAGATATTCATATTTAACGAAGGAACTGTCGTATATAATGTTGCTATTTGGGGCTTCTTGTCGAAAGGAGCCCCTGATTGTTTCATTCACTAGATTATCCATTGAGAGTGAACGATTTTTGACGAAATGTGAAAAATTATAATAGAAATTTTTGACGGAGCTTGTTATAATGCAGGTGGGCAGTATCGAGAGAGCTGCACCTTTATTTGCCCAAAAAAATTTGAAAATCTGCCTTGATCCAGTTGGACAGGGACGGAGGGATGAAACTTCTGATGTTAACAAAGAGATTAGCTAATGATTAATAAACTGTTATCGACGTAATATCGGTCCGTACAGTTTTTTATTTAGTTAATCTCTTTTTGCATAACGAACCTAGACACCAGCGCAGTCAACTGATGTTTTCATCTCCTCTATGTAAATAAGGGGGAACGTTATGAAGTTATCTGGAGATTTTTTGAAAATGAAGCAAAATAAAGAAAAGATTGTGATGCTGACAGCTTATGATTATCCATCAGCAAAGCAGGCGGAGCAAGCGGGAGTCGATATGATTCTCGTTGGAGATTCGTTAGGAATGGTTGTGTTAGGATATGAATCGACAATTCCTGTTACGGTCAATGATATGATTCATCATACAAAAGCGGTGAAACGTGGAGCTCCTCATACATTTGTTGTAACGGATATGCCGTTTATGAGCTATCATCTTTCTCTTGATGAAACGTTAAAAAATGCTGCACGAATTATGCAAGAAGGCGGAGCTGATGCGGTTAAAGTAGAAGGAGCAGGTGAGGTCGTAGAAAAGATTGCTGCTATGACAAACGCTGGTATTCCTGTTGTAGCGCATCTTGGTCTAACGCCGCAATCTGTAGGAGTTCTTGGCGGTTATAAAGTACAAGGAAAGAGTCTGGAAGCAGCTCAGCAGCTATTGGAAGATGCGAAGAAATGTGAAGAGGCTGGAGCGTTAGCCATTGTGTTTGAGTGTGTTCCTCATCAAGTAGGTACACTTGTGACGGAAGCACTTTCTATACCAACAATTGGGATTGGTGCTGGAGTAGATACCGATGGACAAGTTCTTGTGTACCATGACATTCTTTCATACGGGGTTGATCGTGTTGCGAAATTTGTAAAAGTATACGGAAATGCCAATGAATTAATGAACCAAGCCATTTCACAGTATGTAAGCGAAGTGAAAACGGGGGAATTTCCAACACAACATCATAGTTTTACGATGAAAGAAGAGGAACTGATGGCTTTATACGGAGGAGTCAAATGAAGATTATCACTACTATAGCAGAATTAAAGCAAGCTTTACAGGCTGAGAAACGAAATGAAAAAAGCATCGGATATGTTCCAACGATGGGGTTTTTACACGAAGGTCATGTGAGCCTGATGGAGCGTGCACGTAAGGAAAATGATATTGTTGTATTAAGTATTTTTGTAAATCCATTACAGTTTGGACCTAATGAAGATTTTGAGACATACCCACGTGATATTGAACGAGATGAGAATATTGCTAGAAATGCAGGCGTGGATTATATCTTCTACCCTCAAGTAGAAGAAATGTACGGATCAAAGCCATCTGTTACTGTAAGAGTAGAAAGTCGTACAGATTGCTTATGCGGGACAAAACGTCCGGGACACTTTGATGGTGTTGCGACGGTTTTGACGAAATTTTTTAATATCATTGGACCAGATAAAGCGTATTTTGGGCTGAAAGATGCTCAGCAGGTGGCAGTCGTGAGCGGGCTGATTGAGGACTTTAATTTTCCAGTAGAACTTGTACCGGTTGATATTGTTCGAGAGGAAGATGGTTTAGCTAAAAGTTCACGCAATGTTTTTTTAAATGAAACAGAGCGCCAAGAGGCGAAAGAGCTGTATCAAGGTTTATTGCAAGCGAAAAAAGCAATTGAAGCCGGAGAGAGAGACCCAAATCAAGTTGCGCAGATTGTAGAGAATCATATTAACATGTATACGAGCGGTACTATTGACTATGTTGAAGTATACCGATATCCAGAATTGCAACCAATGGAAACACTTTCGGGGCATATCATTATTGCACTGGCTGTGAAGTTTGCAAATGTTAGACTTATTGATAATCTTACACTAACAATATAAAGGCTTAGCAAATAGGGGGAGTTTTCATGTTTCGTACAATGATGAATGCCAAAATCCATCGTGCTCGTGTAACAGAGGCTAATTTAAATTATGTAGGCAGCATTACAATTGATGAGGATATTCTTGATGCGGTTGGTATTTTAGCTAACGAAAAAGTAGCGATCGTCAACAATAATAATGGAGCACGTTTAGAAACGTATGTGATTGCCGGAGAAAGAGGAAGCGGTGTTATTTGTTTAAATGGTGCAGCAGCAAGACTTGTGCAGCCAGATGATGTTGTCATTATTATTTCCTATGTTATGGTAGCGGAAGAGAACCTTCCTAATCATAAACCAAAAGTAGCGATTATGAATGAACATAATGAAATTGTTGAACTAATTTCCCATGAACCAGCAGCAACAATTATGTAAGAAACGAACCGACTGAAAGCGATGAAACGCTTTCAGTCGGTTTTTCTTATTATTAAGATTGAAAGAGTTATGAAGTTTCTAGTATTATATAGAAGTTTCACTTTAGTTCTTCTTTATGGTATAAAAAAGTGAGGGAAACAAGGAAAGTAAGTTTGAGGTGTACAAAACATGACACAACGATATGTAGTGGTCGATTTAGAAACAACAGGGAATTCTTCGAAAAAGGGAGATCGAATTATCCAGTTTGCGGCAGTAGTGATCGAAGAGGATCAAATTGTTGAGGAATTTTCGACCTATATTCATCCAGAACAAGAGATTTCTTTGTTTATTGAAGAGTTAACCGGAATTAGCAATGAGACAGTAAAGGATGCTCCTATTTTTGAAGAAGTGGCAGAACACATTGTGAGCTTATTGGAAGGCGCTTGTTTTGTTGCTCATAATGTCCTGTTTGACTTATCGTTTTTACAAGAAGAGTTGACTCGATGCGGGTATGAGCCATTTTACGGGTCTACATTAGATACAGTTGAGTTAGCAAAAATATTAAAACCGACTTCGGATGGTTACAAACTTCACCAGTTAGCAAAGGAAGATCATATTGAGCATTTACGGCCTCATCAAGCTGATAGCGATGCGTATGCAACGGCTTTATTGCTGTTATCATTTAAAGAAAAGCTGCTAAGTTTGCCTTTGATGACGTTAAAGCAGCTTTATCGATTGTCTTTTTCATTACAAAGTGAAGTGTCGGAGCTCATTAATGATTGCATGGCTGTCAAGCTATCTAAGGCTGAAGTGCATGAGCCAAATCTTGTTACCTATCGAGGACTTGCTTTTAAAAAGGGCAAGCAAGGATTAGAAGATAACTATCAAGAAAATGAGTATCCAACCGATCGACAGATGAAAATAAAGATGTTAAAAGCAGCATTTCCTGAGTTTGAGAGTCGATTCGGGCAGTTGCAAATGATGGATGTCATTTATGGTTCTTTTGAAAGCGAGCAGGATGCTATTATTGAAGCTGGTACAGGAATTGGAAAATCGTTAGGATACTTACTGCCGGCGGTTTATTTTGCGAAAAAAAAGCAACAGCCTGTTGTTATTTCTACTTATACATTACAGCTTCAGGATCAACTATTACAAAAGGAAATACCAAAGTTAAAGGAAATTCTTCCTTTTGACTTTCAAGCTGTTCTTCTGAAAGGACGAAGCAATTATTTAAGTTTAGCAAAGTTTGAGCGAGCTCTTCGGGAAAAAGATGATCATTATGAAAGTGCGTTAACCAAGATGCAGATTATCGTTTGGCTAACAGAAACTGAGACAGGTGATCGGGATGAATTAAACTTATCGAGCGGCGGACAGCTCGTATGGAATCGACTGCAAAGTGATCATTTCGTCTATCCTGGGTTAAAAAAACCATGGATCGAGATGGATTTTTTTGAGAAAGCAAAACGGACGGCGGCAAGAGCAGATTTGATTATTACGAATCATGCTTTTTTAATGACGGATTTAATGACAGACGATGCTATTTTACCAAAACAAGGCTATATCATCTTAGATGAAGCTCATCATTTAGAACAAGCAGCTTCTAAACAATTTGGACGTCGCCTTGATTATATATTTGTCAAAACGTTTTTGAACCGTCTTGGCACGTCTGAGCAAAAACAGCTTTTGTATCGTTTGGAACGAATCATTGCTAATCATGGGTTAGAAATAGAAAGAGCTAAAGAAAATTTAGATGGAAAACTGACTGATTTTGCCTATGAGTTCGAGCAATTATTTGTTATCATTGCGAACCAGACTAATAAGTTAGTAAAAGGAATCGTTCCTAAGCGGCTTGCTTTCAAAATAGAAGAACGCATTCATTGGCAGCGAGCAACATTGTTAGCGGAACGATTATATGATTTGCTTCAGTCCATTGTACGTCTGTTAGGAGAAAAATTGGATGTTTTAAAACAGCATGAAGTATCTTTAGGAAAAAATGCGCTATTTTATGTAAATGATTGTGAAGTGATTCTTGGGCATTTTATTGAAACGAAAGACATTCTTTTTGAATTTTTTATTCAGCCTAGAGAGGATTATATTTACTGGCTGGATTGTATAAATACATCTATGCCAAATGGAGTTGTTTTATCTGCTCAGCCTGTACTAGGAAGTGAAGAATTGTGGAATGCATATTTTGGTCAACAAAAAAGTGTGATTATGACATCGGCGACCCTTTCTGTTAAGCAATCGTTTCAGTTTTTTAAAACACAGTTAGGTATCGAGAGAAAAGACATCTATACCGCAAGCTTTCCTTCGCCGTTTCATTATAAAGAACAAGTAAAAGTACTTGTTCCGCGTGATATACCTGATATTCAAACATTGTCGATTGAAGAATTTGCGGAAGCATCAGCAAATTACATTATTGCTGGTGTTCAAGCAGCACAAGGTCGAACGATGGTGCTGTTTACGTCGCATGAAATGTTACGCGCTGCTTATTATACGATTAAAGAATGTGGTTTATTGGATGATTATACGTTATTTGCTCAAGGGATTTCAGGTGGAAGTAAGATGAGGCTGCTTAGAAACTTTCAAACGTTTGATAAAGCCGTTTTATTTGGGACGACAAGCTTATGGGAAGGAGTCGATATTCCAGGTGAAGACTTATCTTGCTTAATGATTGTTCGCTTGCCGTTTTCGCCGCCGGATGAACCTATAACGGAAGCGAGATGTCAGTTGTTAGCTAAAAAAGGGAAGAACGCTTTTTCTAGCTATTCTTTACCTGAAGCGTTGCTTAGGTTTCGACAAGGATTTGGTCGACTCATTCGTACGTCCAGCGATCGTGGTGTATTGGTCGTGCTTGATAGACGTGTTCTGACGGCAAAGTATGGAGTGGAATTTCAACGTGCACTTCCCCCTGTGGAGTGGCAGGAAGTATCGATCAATGAAATGGCGACAGTGATTGAGGAATGGGTATAAGACAATTGTTTCATGTTCTTGAAAAGTATGCGTTCTATAATAGGTCGATTAACGTTTTTTGAGTAGAGTCTTCAACAAAGACACATATGGATATTCAGTGTTTGTGAAGGCTCTATTATATGACATTGTTGATTTTTGACCATGGTCTCACAGGCTTTTTAGCTGAGCTGAAAGATGCGTTATCCACAATATTATGTAAAAAAATCTTTGTGAAAATAGTTAAAATTTTTATAAAATAATAAAGAAAATGAACGATGAAACTGATATAATGTGAAATGAAGTGATTTGATGTCAAACCCCTTAATCTGACAGTAATTATTGACAATTTTCAGGTGATTGGAGAATGGACTTTCATGGAGGGCAAAATTGAAGTGATTTCAACGGTCAAGGTGCAAACTTCACCTGATTTATATAAAATTGTCGATGCATTGAATCGGAATTTGAAAAAACAAGATTTAATGTTTAGGTTGGCATTGGATTCAGAAGATCAAAAACAGGCTATCTTTACCATTTATCGTACATAGAAAGAGGGAAGAGATTGAAAAAGTGGTTAATCATTTCTTCTGTTCTTGTTGTTTGTTTTCTCGTCTTCGTGGCGGGTGCTTATATTAGAGCATTACAACCGAAAAATGAGGCGGCAGACATTGCGTTTGCAACAGCAGAAGAAAAAGCGGGAATAAAAAAGATGGATGAATTTTACCTGTATAATGGACACGAGTCTTATTCAGTAGTCGTCGGTACAACAAGCGGTGGAGATAAGCAAATCGTGTGGATTCCCGAAAACGATAAACAAAAAGTTGTCGTTGAACATGCTCGCAATGGTAAGTCTAAAGAAGACATACTTTCAAAGGTTAAGAAAAACCGTAATCCTGCTGAGATTGTATCTGTTAAGCTTGGAATGGAAAAAAATGTGCCACTTTGGGAAGTGACGTATTTAGACGAATCCAATAGCTATAACTACGATTATTACGATTTTAAAACAGGTGAATGGCTTAAATATTATCGCAGTATATAGAATGGAGGATTTTTTTTATTATGAAATTAGCAAAACGAGTTCAAGCATTAACACCATCTACTACATTGGCTATTACAGCAAAAGCAAAAGAACTAAAAGCTCAAGGACTAGATATTATTGGACTAGGAGCAGGGGAACCAGATTATAATACACCAGCTCATATTATTGAAGCAGCGGTTCAATCAATGAATGAGGGACAAACAAAGTATACGCCATCTGCTGGTTTACCAAAGTTAAAAGAAGCAATTATTGCTAAATTAAAGAAAGATCAAGGCTTAGACTATACACCATCTGAAATAATCGTTGGTACTGGTGCGAAGCATGCTTTATATACATTATTCCAAGCGATTCTGGATGAAGGCGATGAAGTGATTGTTCCGACTCCATATTGGGTAAGCTATCCTGAACAAATTAAATTAGCAGAAGGAACACCTGTATATGTAGAAGGAAAAGAGGAAAATCAATACAAAATTACAAAAGAGCAGTTAGAAGCAGCTATCACAGACCGTACAAAAGCAATTATCATTAATTCACCAAGTAACCCAACTGGTATGCTTTATACGAAAGAAGAGTTACAAGCTCTAGGAGAAGTATGTTTAGCACACGATATTCTAATCGTATCTGATGAAATTTATGAGAAATTGGTTTACGGTGGTGCACAACATGTATCAATTGCACAGCTTTCACCACAATTAAAAGAACAAACAATCATCATTAATGGGGTATCTAAATCTCATTCAATGACGGGCTGGAGAATTGGATACGCTGTAGGAAATGAAGCAATCATTAAAGCGATGACAAATTTAGCGAGCCATAGCACATCTAATCCTACAACAACAGCTCAATACGGAGCAATTGCTGCTTATGAAGGCACACAAGCACCAGTTGAAGAAATGCGTCAAGCATTTGAAAGTCGTCTAAATACAATTCATGCTAAATTAGTAGAAATTCCAGGCGTAACATGTATTAAGCCTCAAGGTGCGTTCTACTTATTCCCGAATGTAAAAGAAGCAGCTAAATTAACTGGATATAGCAATGTTGATGATTTCGTAAAAGCGTTATTAGAAGAAGCGCTTGTTGCTGTTATTCCTGGCTCTGGTTTCGGTGCGCCTGATAACATTCGTTTATCTTATGCAACATCTCTTGAGCAGTTGGAAAAAGCCGTTGAAAGAATTCATACATTTGTTACAAATAAATTAGCATAATAATACTTATTGAAAAGCTTGCAGGCTGTAACAAACCTGCAAGCTTTTTTGGTTTATTAAAGGCGCGTGAAGCATTAGTTTCACACGCAGAAGCTTAAAAATCATATGAGTCAATGTTAGTTAGCAACGTCTTGTGAAAAATGAACCGCGATCGGCTTTTCTCGTTAAAATTATCCGCTTATTCGAATGCTGTGATTCATGTTATACTGAAATGGAGGTGTTCAAATATATGATAAAAGATCAACTGCAAGCGTGGTTTAAGCAAGGAACGCTTACCATTCCAACTTACTTATTAACTCATTATAAAATCATGGGGTTAAATGAACAGGAACTTGTCCTTTTACTTCAACTTCAAAACTTCACAGAAAAAGGGAATTCCTTTCCAACTCCTTCTCAATTATCAGAAGTTATGACATTTCAGGAATCGGAATGTCTGTTTTTAATTCAAAGCTTAATACAAAAAGGCTGTATTGGAATAGAAGTAGAGAAGAGTCAGGAATTTGGAAATGAGAAATATACTTTAGAGCCATTATATGAAAAAATGCTGACGAGCTTTTTATTAACATTAAAAAAAGAGGAAGCGCTTGAAGCTCAACAATCAAGCGAGAGCCTTTATACAATTGTAGAACAAGAATTTGGCCGGCCTCTATCTCCATTTGAATGTGAAACATTGGCTATGTGGATAGATGATGGTCATGAGCCGGATATTATTAAAGCAGCTTTAAGAGAAGCGGTCATTTCAGGAAAAATAAACTTCCGCTATATTGATCGAATTTTATTTGAATGGAAGAAGAATGGAATAAAAACACTAGAACAAGTACGTAAACAAACACAGAAATTTAGAGCCTACCAAAAACGAAATCGCACACAAGAGCCACAAGAGCAAACATCTTCTGTAAAAGATATACCGTTTTATAATTGGCTTGAACAATAAAAAGGAGAGTATCTATGTTAACGAAAGCTCAAATTCGCCATTGTTTGGATGTTATGGCCGATATGTATCCAGATGCCCATTGTGAGCTCAATCATTCAAATCCGTTTGAATTGGTCATTGCGGTTGCTTTATCAGCGCAATGTACAGATGCGCTCGTCAATAAAGTAACGAAGGATTTATTTCAAAAATATAAAACACCGGAAGATTATTTGAGTGTGCCGCTTGAAGAGCTGGAAAATGATATTCGCTCTATTGGACTATATCGGAATAAAGCAAAAAATATTCAAAAGCTCTCTAAAATGTTAATTGAGGATTATGGAAGAGAGGTGCCACAGGATCGCGATGAATTAACGAACTTACCTGGTGTAGGCCGTAAAACAGCCAATGTCGTTGTTTCCGTTGCATTTGGTATTCCGGCTATGGCTGTGGATACTCATGTTGAAAGAGTGTCCAAGCGTCTTGGTATTTGTCGCTGGAAGGATAGCGTATTGGAAGTAGAAAAAACGTTAATGAAAAAAATTCCACGTGAAGAATGGTCGATTACGCATCATCGACTTATTTTTTTTGGCCGTTATCATTGCAAAGCACAATCACCGCAATGTAAGACATGTCCGTTGCTTGACTTGTGTCGAGAAGGAAAGAAACGAATGAAAAAGGTTATAGCTCCATGAGTGGAACGGGTTGGTTACGTGTTCCAATAGAACTGCAATGTTCTTTGTTTTTTTCTGAACCAGAAATCGTTGTGCCTGTTCGGGATATACAAGAGTGGAGAGAATTGGATGAGTATATACTATTTCCTTATGACGTTGCTTTTTTTGCTGGAATAGAGGCATATAAACCATGGGAACATGTTCATAAACATATCCCTGATCTTTTGGGGAAGTGGAAAGAAATAGAGGAGTCTTGTCGTACCTACTTTACGGAACGGCAAGCTAAACGGGCTCTGGAGCCGATGAAAGAGGGAATCTCTCTTTTATTTATGATGTTGTTTTGGGTGCATGGTAAGCCTGTGTATCTGCAGGATTGGCCATTACACGTCGATGCACTTGATATTAAACCAGTGAATGCAGTAGAACGTTTAACCTTTATTATGAAAGGTCCAGCACGTTATCATGCTTTTGTTCAACTGAGCGAATTGTTTCGCGAATTAGAAAAGCACTATGTAAAGCATCAAATAAAAAATCGCCTAAGGCAGTGAGCCTAGGCGATTTTTTATTTGATTATTGGCTTTGGTCCGTTTCACCGGAATCTGTTGTTTCTTCTTCTACTGCACCATCTTCTTTATCATCTTCTTGATTTCCTGGCTTATTATTGGAACCATTTCCATTACTATTGCCATTTCCATTACCGTTCCCATTCCCATTATTTTGTCCTGGGTTGTCTGGGGTAGTTTCTGGATTATTATTCTCTTGGCCTGGTGGTGTGACATCATCTGGCTGTTCTTGCTCAGGGTTCGTTTCTTCAGGAGTTTCTTCTGAACCATCCTCCAGTTCAGGATCTTCGTCAATTAGTTCTTCTTCCTCTGAACCATCAGGTATTGAAACGGAAGCTGAAACAGGTTTACTAGATTGTCCATTCACAGTAGCAACGACTGAGAATGTATACGTACTACCAGGTGTAGGACCATTCATTGTGAAGCCCATATCCTTTGTTGACGAAAGAACGGTTGAAGCTCCACCATCGACAGATACTCTTACCTCGAATTGAGGGGAGTCTTCTGGTTTTGGATAGCCCCATGATACATTAATAGCGTTACTTTCAGCATTATAGGTTGCGGATACACCTGATGGTGCATTGGATTCTTTTTCTTTTTCCTTTTCCTTTTCCTTTTCTTCTTCTGTTTCTTTAGTATACTCTGTTGTGACTTGTTTTGGTTCGTGTCCTTTTACATAGTACTCATAAGTTATTTGATCGCTAGGCGTGTATTGGTTAGCCTTTACAGCGGGATTTGACCCTTTAATAATGCCTACTTTTACGACACTGCTTGGCTGTTTAAAGTCTTCAGTTTGTTTTCCATTTGACACGTATTGCATGATGTTTTTGAAAATATACTTCGGTATTCTTTGAGAGGATTCCCCGAGATAATCAAAATCCTCTTTTGAATTATTATTATATCCAGCCCAAACCGTGAGCGTATAGTTTGTTGTATATCCGGCCATCCAACTGTCTTTTACAGCCGAAGATGGAATATTATGTGCCGCTCGTTCAGCTGGAGTAAAGTTTGTTGATCCTGTTTTACCGGCTACTGGAAGACCAGGAATATTCGCAAGTTGACCAGTACCGTAGCTTTCTGAAAGAACACTCTTCAACATATTTGAAATGATGAAAGCTGTTGAATCTTTCATAACCGGCTCTGATACGGTTTTATTTTTAATTTCTGTTTTATCGCGTAAAACGATTTTCTTAATCGTATGCGGCTTATTATAGATACCGTTATTTCCGAAGGCGCTATAAGCACCGGCTAAGTCTAATGTAGAAACTTCCATTCCACCACCGATTGCAGATGATTCAACAATTCCTTCTTTTGGGAAGGAGATGCCTAGATTGGTAGTAAATTGTTTAGCATTGTCTAAACCTACTTCTTGCAATGTTTTTACAGCAGGAATATTCAATGAACGGCCTAATGCCTCACGAATGGTCATCGTACCGTAATGACGACCAGATGCGTTTTTAAGTGGCGTGCCATCGCTATACGCGTATGGTTCATCGGTAATTTGATGATACGTAGACCAGTTTAAATATTCAACCGCTGGGCCGTAGTCAATAACCGGTTTAATTGTTGAACCCGGAGAACGCTTCGTATCTGTTGCATAGTTCCAACCGCGTTTTACACTTGTATTGCGTCCGCCGCCTATAGCTCGTATTTCGCCTGTTTGTGTGTCGAGCAGCGTAATACCAGCTTGAAGGGTTTCGTTTGGATAGCTGATGATATCATCGTTATTTAATAGATTAAAGACATATTCTTGAGCATCTTTATCAATCGTTGTATAGATCTCAAGTCCATCTGTAAAGATGTTATAGTCGCCCATTTCTTGCACTTCCTCGATCACTAAATCGACAAAGGCATCATAAGGCGTTGTGTCCACTTGACTTGTATCTTTTGGTTTTAGTCCGTCTTCAATGCTCTTGCTTTGAGCATTTTTCATTTCTTCATCTGAAATGTATCCATGCTTATTCATTAAATGCAACACTACATCGCGGCGTTCTTTTGCTCGATCTGGGTGTCCGTATGGTTCATAGCGACTTGGGCTTTGAGGAAGACCCACAAGCATTGCTGCTTCATGTAATTCTAATTCATCTAAATCTTTTCCATAATATGTTTTAGCAGCCGTTAAAATCCCATTTGCATTGTTAGCGAACCAGATTTTATTGACATACATTTCTAAAATTTCTTCTTTTGTATATTTACGTTCAAGTTGAATAGATAACCACATTTCTTGTACTTTTCGTTTAATCGTTTTATCTGGTGTTAGATAAGAACGTTTGACGACCTGTTGCGTAATCGTACTACCACCTTGTGACCCAAATCCGCTAGTGATATTAGCCATAACAGCGCTAGTGAAACGAAGAAAATCGACCCCGTTATGTTTATAAAATCGACTGTCTTCCGTTGCTAAAAAGGCGTTTTCAACGAGATCTGGAATGTCTTCATAATTGACGTAATCGCGCTTTTCTTTACCGACTTCAGCTAATAATTCGCCGTTCACATCTCTAATTTTTGAAGAAACGGGATCTTTTAACAAGCTTTCATCTAATTTTGGAGCATCGCTAATAAAATAAGCTAAAGTTCCTAATCCAGCGAGTAGAACGACAATTCCAATCGTTACGAGAGTCAGAAAAATTCGTTTGAGCAACGTTTTAGGCTGTTTAGGGCCTTTGGATTCCTTTTTCTGTTTTTCCGCTTGTTTACGACGTCGTTCGCCTCGCGTTGTATATTTTTCATCCATGATGCTAACCTGCCTTTCTAAACAAACATACTAAAAATTTTCTTTAATAAGTAAATCTATTACTTTAATATAGTCAATTCTTGGTTGAAAGCCAAGAGGAATCTTTGTTGAGGTTGTCTCCACCTCTTGGATTGTAATGGATTTACGCCCGCCGGCATGCATTCTTTCCCAATAAACGAACAACTCCTTTGCAGGCATAAGGTAAATCGTATCTGTTATTGAAAAACGCATAATGACAAAGGCAATTCCTCCTTGTGCCGTAACAGCCTGCATATGTTTAATCTGATGGTCATGAAAGTTTTTTAATGGAAAGGAAGCTGTGCTCTTTGTTTCCTTCGCTTCAAAATCAATATATTTTCCTTTATATACACCATTATAATCAGTTGTTGATGCCTGTTTAAAGTAGGCCTCTTTAATAATTGCGGCACTTCTTTTAGGGTAATGGACATCAACGATTTGAATCGGTGTTGGTTTTTTGTGGATAACAGCAATTCCATTTGTTAAGTAGTATTGATTGGTTTCGTTTAAATCGTCCTCCAATGTTTTTCCTCGATTACTATAGCTCATTTCTTTTGAGTGTGAGGGTTTTATTTTAGCTGGTTGCGGCATAAATTTACGCCCATTTGGATAATGAAAGGCCAACGTTCTTCCTCCTTTTCCACCTAATCGTATGATAGCAAAAAAAGTGAAAAAAAGGTGAATAAAACGAATCATTTCTCAAAACGATAGAGAATAGTTACGAAAAAACTATAAAATTGTCACAATTTACCGTAAATGGTTATGTAATGACGGTAATGTCGTTGTTTGATTCTTTTCATTAATCATAGTATCTCACATAGTCTATCAAAACATAAATAGGTGGTATGTAGATGAATCAGCAACTTCTTAACACAATAAAAGGTTTAACGCAAAAAGGGAATAGAGATAATATCTCAAGAACAAAGGCCTATGAGCATTTTTTTAGCAAACATCCGGAAATTAGATGGTCCTTATTGGCTGGCGTAGTGTCTAGAAATGCAGGGTGGAATATGTGTGATCTTGCAGGGAACTGGTTGCCACATATTTTGACAGAACGCTATCGCCGCCAATTATTTTTAACGTATGAAGAAGCTAATTGGAGAATTTTTCAAGATGCTTACCCGCAATTATTGCTCTACCATTATTCAAAGAAATACAATTGTCCTCTGTTTCATTTAGGGAAACATTTTTTTATGACGACTTTCATGGAGAAAGAGTGGCAGCGGTTTTGGCGGCTTCGAGATGAAAAGCGGCTCGTATATGCCTTAATTATTAATGAGCAGCATGTTATTGAGCGGCCGGTTATTCGAAAGCGCTCGTTTATTTTTCATTCTGTTTTATTTTTACTGCAAGATTGGCTTCATTACAGTACGGTTTTGTTTCCAACTTGCTTCGGGCAACTGTATGGTTTTTCCGTTGCGAATTTTTGCGATGTAGATGCCCGCATCCATCTTGGGAAGAAACTATATGAGCTTCTATTTGCACCTAACCTCTTTCCTTTATTTTATCAATTTGTTCTTACAACGGAGCCGACGGGGGCGCGCTATGATTATGAACAATATGGGAATCATAATCCTATAGCAATGACACCGACGCTGCGAAAGACATATCCTATTATTTATCATTCAATAGATGGAACGGATCAATGGGATGTAAGAAATAGGATTAAACCGAAGTGGTTTCGTGCACCCAAAACGATGAAAAACGTTTGCTTAACCGATTGGTATTATAAGAAACAGCAGCATATAGAGACAATAGTTAATATAATGTCGAAGTAACTGATAAATAGAGAATTAGCACTTTTTTTGCCGATTTCCTTCTAGTTTTGTCAAGCAAGAAGGTCTTAGCTAACAAAACAAGAATAGTATTAACTAGTAAAGACAGGGAGGGATGAACAAATGAGAAATAAAAACGTTGCAATCGATGAGGTGTTGGCGATGATTGCAGATATTCATTCAAGCCTAGATGGTTTAGAAAAATCCTATGGCCTTGCTGTTAATACAGAGCGTTGTAAGCTATGGTCTGAGCAATATAAAATGGTCAATCAAGCACAAGAAGCATTAGACGCAGTTGAGTCATCCTTAAAACAGAGTCCTGCGTATTCGATAAAGTTAGAGAAAGTACCTAAGAATATACAAGTAACGCCTAGTTTAGGCTATTAATAATAACAAGATGCAGCTGGAATTCAGCTGCATTTCTTTTTGAGCTGTTCTCTATTATAATTTAGAAGACTATGTTTATTGATATTGTTGAATTTATAAAATATTTAACAGTGCTAATTAGAAAAAAGTAAAGTAGGGGAACATATGGATGAGTACCAAAAAGTGATAGATTTAACAGAGCAATTAATTGTATTGGCAAAAGAAGCAGATGCAATCTACGAAGAGGTTCGAAAGGATGGGGAAGAGAGGGATTTCTATCATGAAGTTAAGCCGTTTGCAGATCGAGTACAGCTCGCCTGTGAACAATGGGAGCAAAGAGTAAAACAATGGATGAAAGAAGCGGAGTTTAAGCACTTATTTCCGCAACAGATCGAACAGACTGCTCAGAACCTCACAGATGTATCTGTTCAAGCTTTTTTTCCGAAAACAAGTTATAAACGATTTAAGAGTCATGTGCAGTCAGTGTTATTTATTCTACAAAATGTTAAGATGGAAAGCATGCGTATATTGGCACAAAAAGGTAAAGAAGACTCCGCACTTTAACTCACTATCTGTTGTTTCTTCACATATAGTATAGAAAAGAATGTCAGGAAATGGAGGAGGTTTCTTTCAAGATGATGAGAGCGAATTATCATCAAGGACATCCAAATCCCGGTTATTATCCGCAATCGATGCCGAATTATTGGGGAGGGTATTCTGACGGGATGCAATACCATGCTCAACCGATGCCATCGTATCCATTTCATGCAGCGGGTGATAGTGTGATGCAGCCGTATCAACACAGTGGCATCCAACAAGAACCGTACTCTTTTCAACCATATCCACAGCAGCCGGTGAATATTGGAGGGGCTCAGACTTCGCAAGGAGCAACAATGTCGTCTTATTCTCCGACATCGCAATCATTTAATCCATTTGACAATCCATTGCAGCCACAAATAAAGCGTCCGCCGTACCAAGCGTTCTCCAATCCTTATCCTAAACAGCAATTTATGCAAAAGGCCCAGCCTTCGGGTTTTCAGTCTGTGCTTAATCAATTTAAAACACAGGATGGTTCCGTGGATATTACTAAAATGATGAATACAGCGGGGCAAATGGTTAATACATTTACGCAAATGTCATCGGTATTTAAAGGAGTAGGAAGTTTGTTTAAATTAACATAAGAAAAGTGTAAGGTGCGCTCGTTTAGCCGCGCAAGCATAAGATAAGCGGCTGGCAGATCTGTTCTTTGTCTTTCGGAAAGATTGCTTCAACTAACCTATCAGTGGGGGGGATGAAGGAAGACCTCCCACTGATAGAAGTTTCACTTTATATGTTCTTATCTTTGAAAAAGGCAGAGGTTTATGTTATAGCACATAAACCTCTGCCTTTTATTCATGAATATTAATTTTGTTTCCTTTTAACTTAGGCAGCTTCAATTGGAGAACTCCATCACGATGAGAAGCAGTAACGCTTTGTTCATTAATAGGGGTAGGTAGGTGAATCGTTCTAGTTACTGTACTAGTTCCTTGTTTTCGTTGAAAGAAACGAGAGGAGGGATGTTCAAGTGTTTCGCTTTGCGTATGTGTAATCGTAATTGTCACAGCTTGTGGCAATAGCTCAATGTTGATTTGCTCTTTTTTAATTCCTGGAAGGGATGCAGTAATCAGATAATAAGTAGGTTTATTCAAAAGCTCTATAGGAAAGTTTCGTTCTCTCATAGAGCCGAAGAAGTCATCAAGTGATTGCAGCATTCCCTTTACAGGCTTTTCTGAAAAGAGACGGTCCATCGTATGCATAAATTGTGAAAAAGGCTCTCGAGACAGTTGGTTATCGTTGTTTTTTTTATCAGAAGAGGCCATCACACTGCTCCTTTCGGTTATTTCTTCACCTATAACCTATGTCAATCTACTGGGAAGAGTGAATGGTTAATCATACATCTAGTCATCTGAATGAATCTTCGTTACACTGTACAAATAAGGGGTGTAACGGAGATGAAGAAGAAATCACTTTCTGATGTAATTAAGGAATTAAGAATGAATGAGCAAATTATTCATTGGCATGAAATAGAACCGAAGGAAGCGCGGACGAAAGCGCTTCCGGATGAAGTTGATTCACGTATTCAAGCGGCTTTGAAGAAGCGAGGAATCGACAGGTTATATACGCATCAATATAGCGCTTTTCAAACCGTTCAAAAAGGAGAACATATTGTCGCTGTTACACCAACAGCGTCTGGAAAAACACTTTGTTACAACTTACCGGTTCTACAAGCGATTGCTGAAAATAATCAAAATCGAGCTCTTTATCTCTTTCCTACGAAAGCACTAGCTCAAGATCAAAAAAGTGAATTAAATGACATCATTAATGAGATGGGAATCGATATTAAAAGCTTTACCTATGATGGGGATACATCACCTGCTATCCGGCAAAAAGTTCGAAAAGCAGGGCACATTGTCATTACTAATCCAGATATGCTTCATTCAGCGATTCTTCCTCACCATACAAAATGGGTGAGCTTATTTGAAAATCTAAAATATATTGTTATTGATGAGTTACATACGTATCGAGGTGTATTCGGAAGTCATGTTGCGAATGTAATCCGCCGTTTAAAACGAATTTGTCAATTTTATGGGAGTAATCCGATTTTTATTTGTACATCAGCGACGATTGCGAATCCGAGAGAATTGGCCGAACAATTAACAGGTCATTCGATGCGATTAATCGATGATAATGGAGCACCAAGCGGTCGAAAGCACTTTGTTTTTTATAATCCCCCGATTGTGAATCAGCCGCTTAATATAAGAAAAAGTGCAACGGTTGAAGTGAATCATTTAGCCAAGCAATTTTTACAAAATAATATTCAAACGATTGTTTTTGCAAGAAGCAGAGTACGAGTAGAAATTATTTTAAGCCATCTACAAGAACTAGTAAAAAAAGAACTTGGTTCCAAATCGATTAGAGGATATCGCGGAGGATATTTACCGAAGCAGCGACGAGAAATTGAAAAAGGACTTCGAGAAGGAAGTATTATCGGGGTTGTTAGTACGAATGCGTTAGAACTAGGTGTTGATATCGGTCAGCTGCAAGTGTGTGTGATGACAGGATATCCAGGAAGCGTAGCAAGTACTTGGCAGCAAGCAGGACGAGCAGGAAGACGGCATGATGAAGCGTTAATTATTATGGTTGCGAGCTCTACTCCAATTGATCAATATATTGTGCAAAACCCTGATTACTTTTTTGATCGTTCACCAGAATATGCACGAATTAATCCTGAAAATCTCATTATTCTCGTAGATCATCTTAAGTGTGCGGCTTATGAATTACCTTTTCGAACAGGAGAATCGTTTGGTTTGCTAGAAATAGATGAACTACTAGAATATTTAGTAGAGGAGCGTGTACTACACCAAAATGGTGACAAATTTTATTGGGCTAATCAATCTTTTCCAGCGACCAATATTAGTTTGCGTTCCGCTTCTCAGGAAAATGTCGTCATTATTGACCAATCAGATGTCGCGAACGTAACTATTATCGGGGAAATGGATCGTTTTAGTGCAATGACATTGCTGCATGATGAAGCGATTTATTTACATGAAGGCATTCAGTATCAAGTAGAAAAGCTAGATTGGGAGCATAAAAAAGCGTACGTCAGAAAAGTAGATGTAGAATACTATACGGATGCCAACTTGGCTGTTCAGCTCAAAGTATTAGAGATTGATCGATCGGTAAATCGGAAACAGACAGCGATTCATTATGGCGATGTAACTGTTAATATGCTCCCGACTATTTTTAAAAAAATCCGCTTAACGACATTTGAAAATATTGGTTCGGGTCCTATTTATTTGCCTGAAGAAGAATTGCATACGAGCTCTACTTGGCTTGAATTAAGAGAAGTAGACGAAGAGATAGGGGAGAAAGCGCTCGAGCAATTATTGTTAGGTATTGCTCATGTGCTTCAGCATATTGTCCCGATTCATGTGATGTGTGATCGACAAGATATTCATGTTGTTTCCCAAATTAAAGCGAATCACACTGGATTACCAACGATTTTTTTATACGATCATTACCCGGGTGGAATTGGTTTGGCAGAGGATGTGTACAAGCGATTTGATGACATTCGAGCAGCAGCTGTACATTTAATCAGTCAATGTTTATGTGAGAACGGTTGTCCATCATGTGTTGGGATGGAACTAGACGGTATGAATGTGAAGCAAGCATGTATCGATCTGCTCAAGCAGTTTTAATCATTTGATTAGTAAATAGAGGTGTATGATATTTTGTCATTAAAATCGAAATTAAATCGTTTTAAGCCGCATATGAATAGAGAGGTGGAGCAGAATCCGCTTCAGACAAAGTCGGAAGAAAAAGCAATCCATCAAGTCGACATTCCATATGAAGATAAATGGCGTCAAAATGATACAAGCTGTTATCATTTTGATGAATCTTATTGTTTTATTCGGGAAGTCCGCTATCCGCTTGATTATCAGCATGGTCGTTACTCTTTCTCACAATTACAAACTATTATGAACCAGTGGAACGCGGTGTCTTTTGATCACCCTCTATCTGGGAAGGGGCTGGATAGTGGAGATTTATTCTTTTTTGATACTGAAACAACAGGGCTTAGCGGTGGTGCAGGAAATACGATTTTTTTGCTCGGGTATGCCTATGTAACGGAAACAGAAGTGATTGTGAGACAGCACATTTTGCCGCAACCAGGTCATGAAATTCCGCTGTATCAAAGTTTTTTAGAGCGAATTAATTATGAAACACTCGTTACCTATAATGGTAAATCTTTTGATTGGCCACAGTTAACGACACAGCATACGCTCATTAAAGAGCATGTGCCGAAGCTTCCAGAGTTTGGTCATTTTGATTTGTATCATGCTTCAAGACGGCTTTGGAAAGATCAATTAGAGCGAGTTAAATTATCCGTTGTTGAAACAGACATTCTTGGAGTTGAACGAGTAAATGATATCCCTGGTTATTTAGCCCCGATGATTTATTTTGATTTCGTTGAGCGGAAGGATCCGGAAATTTTATTTGGAATTTTGAAGCATAATGAGTTAGATATTTTATCGCTGATTTCTTTGTACATTTATATTTCGAGACAAATTTTACAAATGGATGGGCACACCGATGAATCTATTAAAGTAGCTCGCTGGCTTGATTACATTGGGGAACAAGAAGTCGCTGTTTCAACGTATGAAGCAGTGAGAAAGTCAGGAAGTAATGGAGATCGGTTAACTGCTAGTCACGCTCTTGCTTTTCAAAAAAAACGCCAAAAGCAGTTTCAAGAGGCTCTGGATCTTTGGCAAGAGATTGTGAAACATGGAAATTCGCAGCAACGAATAGAAGCTAGTATTGAATGTGCAAAATTACACGAACATCAATTTAAGGATATTGTTTCGGCCCTTGATTATACGGAAAAAGCCTTGCAGGAAATAGAGAAAATCGTATCAAACAAAAAAGTGTCCAAATGGCAAGAGGATCTTGAAAGAAGAATCAGTCGTCTAAAACGTAAACGAAATCATGATGGTTAACAGTTAACACTTTACTGTATTGAAATATATAGAAAGAAAGTGGAGATTGGAAGCATGTATAAAACGATTTTAGTTTTATTTTTTGTTGTCCTTTGCCTAACGATTATTGTTTTTATAACGTTTAAGGAGAGTTTCTATTCTTTCTTATGAGGGAAAATTAGGTCTTTTCATCAGTACACGTGTACCTTTCGCTTCATAGTCTGTAAGTGTAAGGCAAAACTAAGACGAAAGGGGACGCTTTTATATGTTTAATCGTAACTCGGGCGGCTTTAAACCATTTCCTGGGAAGGTACCTACAAACGTTGCAGGTGCTGCGATGGGAGGAGCACCTTATTTTCCATCAACACCTTGCCCTATGCCAACTAACGTCTCGCCAGCGCAATTTGGTCCTATGCCATCTCAAACTTTACCAACACAGGTTGCGCCAACACAAGTTGCTCCGGCACAAGTTTCACCAACTCAACAAGTAGTGAAAACAAATGTCTTTAATACGGTTGTTCCACATGTTCATCCAACACATACAACGACTGTTAATAAACATGTGTTTACGCATCAACACTATTTTCCTCAAACACAATCGGTTGTGAATCAGTGCTTCAATCAACAAATGGTATGTTGTCCGCCACCTCCGTGTTGTCCACCGAGACCATTTGGATTCTAATTGATATAAGGGCAACGTTGCCCTTATATCCATACATAAGAAAGGGATGTAAAGCATGTAATGAAGGTTTTGTATGTGACAGGCTATAAAGCTTTTGAATTTGGTATTTTTAAGAATGATCATGAAGCGGTCAAATATATAAAAAAATCGATTAGAAGTCGTCTGCAGCCTTTAGTGGAAGAAGGGCTAGAATGGGTCATTATTTCTGGGCAGTTAGGAACAGAATTGTGGACAGCTGAGGTTGTTTTTGAGCTGCAGCAAGAAGACTTGAATATTAAGCTTGGGATTCTATTGCCGTTTTTAAAGCAAGAAGAATCGTGGAATGAGGTAAATCGAGCGTACTATGAATCGATATTAGCACGAGCTGATTTTGTGGATGCTATTTTTAAAAGGCCTTATGAAGGGCCGCAGCAATTACGTATTAAAAATGAGTATATGATTCAAAAAAGTGACGCTATGCTGATTGTTTATGATGCAGAAAAAGAAGGGTCACCAAAGTTTGCTTATTTCGCCGCGCTTAAGCGTCATGAACAAGAAGAATATCCGATTTTCATTATTAGTTTAGATGACCTTCAGCAGGCCGCTGAAGAAAGCGAGTGGACAGATTAATCGTTAGCGTACATTGTTTCACGTAAAGCTCTGTTGAAGAATGTTGTTGTTTTATGCAGTTTTGGCTTAAATCAGCCAAAAATCAACAATATGATTAGAAGCTCACGTAAAAATGATAAGTTTCGTTGACAAATCCGTAGAGATTTGAAAAAATATAATCAAATTAGATGATTAGCGAAAGTATTGAGGTGAAATCTTATGCTATCTGATAAGATCAAATTAACGGCTAAAGATATTTTAGAGAAAGATTTTAAAACAGCTATGCGCGGTTATAAACCAGAAGATGTAGATCAGTTTTTAGATTTGATTATAAAAGATTATGAAGCCTTTCATCAAGAAATTGAAGACTTGAGGCAGGAAAATCTCAAGTTGAAGAAACAAGCGGAGGCTGTTACACCCCAACGCTCGGCACAGCCTGTACAAAGCACGTCTCCAGGGACAACAAACTTTGATATCTTGAAGCGTCTATCCAATCTAGAGAAACATGTTTTTGGCAGTAAATTGTTTGACTAGGGACTGATTTTTTTAGTCTGTCATTAATTTCTATTGTTTTTTATTATGAAGTTGGATATAATTATTTATGTTGACGTTTGGGTAATTGCTGTAGCATTTTTGCTATAGAGGAAAGTCCATGCTCGCACGGGCTGCGATGCCCGTAGTGTTCGTGCCTGGCGAAAAAATAAGCTTGGGCAACAGTTGAACTGTTGACGGCTGGGAAAATGCCTAAGTCCATTTTGGATATGGCATGAATACCTATAAAAGTGCCACAGTGACGTAGCCTTTCTAGAAATAGAAAGGGTGGAACGCGGTAAACCCCACGAGCGAGAAACCCAAATTATGGTAGGGGCGCTTTCTTTCTCGGAAATGAACGAGAAGAAGGACAGAAGCAATTGTTTCTGTAGATAGATGATTACCACCAAAGTACGAGATGATAAGTCGCTTGCAGTACTGAGGAACAAAACATGGCTTATAAAACGTCTTCATATATGAATGGCAACCTATAACTCTCCTTTTAGTAAGGAGAGTTTTTGTCTGTTTGTTAAACTTTCACAAACGAGTAGGTAAATGTACTTAAACCTCTACACGAAATAAGTAAAATCGCTTATTATAAGGAGAAGTGTAAATTTAATCGGGGGTTTGAAGGAAGTGACAGACATAAAATCTAAAATCACTATTCCAGATATTTATTCTTTATTACAATCTGCGCTGCAACAAATGGAAGAAGGCGCACTTGTTTTTTCGCAAGATGGAAAAATTCTTGACTGTAATAGTTCAGCAGAGATTATTACAGGGTATTCAGGATTTGAATTACATACAGTATTTTTTTCGTCCTTGTTATCGAATAGAGAAGACTATTTATCGATTCGCAAGGCACTAGAGAAGGAAGTTTATCATATTAATTCATTCGATATGGTTCGGAAAAATGGAGAACATTATACGAGTAAGCTTAAAATTAGTAAAACGGAGATTGGTCAATCGACACAGCTTTTTTTAGTTACTTTTGGGAATAGTTCTTTTCAAAGTAGAGCAGAGCAAGAACTATTAGTTGCTAGAAAAATATATGAAAACATTGAAGAAGGCGTATTATACACCGACCGCAAAGGAAAAATTCTATCTGTTAATCCTGCATTTGAAATCGTAACAGGGTATCTAGAAGAGGAAGTACTCGGGAAAAACCCGAATATTTTGCAATCGGGTTACCATCAAGCTGATTTTTATCAAGCGTTGTGGAAGGATGTTCATGAAAAAGGGTATTGGAGAGGGGAGATTTGGAATAAGAGAAAGAATGGTGAGATTTTCCCGGAATGGCTCACAATTAGTTCTATTTCCAATGAATATGGCCGTGTAACGAATTATGTAGCCGTATTTTCCGATATTACAGATCGCAAGCAAAAAGAAAAACAAATTCAAAAGTTATCCAATTATGATGCATTAACAGGTACGACGAATCGTTATATATTATCTCAAGAGTTGCTGCGGTTGATTGAAACAGCTAATAAATATAATCAATTGCTTGCTGTTTTATTTCTTGATTTAGATCGATTCAAAGTGATTAATGAAACATTAGGACATAGTTATGGAGATTTATTATTAAAAAAAGTTGCCTCTCGTATTAAAGGGATGTTAAAAAATAAAGATTTAATTGCACGTTTTGGAGGCGATGAATTTGTCATCGTTTTACCGAATATTAAGCATGCGAAGGAAGCTGTTCAAGTTTCAGAGGATATTATACAGGCTTTGGAGCAACCTTTTTTCCTTGATAATCAAGAAGTGTATGCGACGACGAGCATTGGTATTTCCTTATATCCACATGATGGTGATGGCGTAGATCTATTGATTAAAAATGCAGAAAAAGCGATGCATAAAGCAAAATTAAACGGCGGAAGCAATTTTGAATTATTTTATAAAGAACTACAGCCCCTTAATGAGTCAAGGCGCATCATTCTTGAAAATGGATTGCGAAAAGCGATAGAGAATGATGAACTAATGCTATATTACCAGCCGCAAGCTTCTTTGAAGACCGGACAACTCACTGGAGTGGAAGCACTTTTACGTTGGCATCATTCAGAATTGGGCTATATTTCTCCAGGTGAATTTATTCCAATCGCTGAAGAAACAGGGTTGATTATTCCAATTAGTGAATGGGTTATTAATCAAGCTTGTGAAGATGTTAAGCGATTACATGTTTCAGGGCATACTAATCTTAAAATCGGGATTAATATTTCAGGTGTGCATTTTAGTCAAAGTGATTTTGTGAAAAAGGTAAGTGGAATTATTCAAAATACAAATATTAATCCATATAATGTGGATTTAGAATTAACAGAAAGTATGATTATGCCTAATGCGGAGGACTCTATTGAGAAGTTAGTGAGGCTTAAGCGAATGGGTCTGAAATTATCGATTGATGATTTTGGTACAGGTTATTCATCTCTTAGCTATCTTCCTCGCTTTCCAATTGATACATTAAAAATCGATCAAAGCTTTGTTCGAAATTTAATGTCGGTTAAAGGAGATGCCGCGATTATCAAAGCAATTATTACGATGGCTAAAACACTACAGCTAGATATTATTGCTGAAGGAGTCGAAGATGAAAAACAATTAGACTTTCTTAAGCAGGAGAAGTGTGATATTATTCAAGGGTTTTATTTATCTAAACCGATCCCTTTTCCAGAGCTAGTGCAATTTTTAGAAATGTGGAATCCGGACATGTTAAGCGGAAAGTAGGTGCTATACAAAATGAAATCATTTGACATCATTGCCACGTCAGCAATGGGATTAGAATCTGTTGTAGCCAAGGAAGTGCGCAATCTCGGCTATGAATGTACAGTAGACAATGGGAAAGTTATATATAAGGGAGACGCGACGGCGATTGCTCGCTCTAACCTTTGGTTAAGAAGCGCCGATCGGGTTAAAATTAAAGTGGGCGAATTCAAGGCAACTACATTTGATGAATTATTTGAAAAAACGAAAGCATTAAATTGGGAAGATTATTTATCGGTGGATGCAGAGTTTCCTGTTAGTGGAAAATCTGTTAAATCTACTTTATACAGTGTGCCGGACTGCCAAGCGATTGTTAAAAAGGCTATCGTTGACCGCTTAAAGCATAAATATAAGCAAGTATCGTGGTTTACGGAAAGTGGTCCTCTTTTTAAAATTGAGGTAGCGATTTTAAAAGATATCGTCACGTTAACGATTGATACATCCGGGGCGGGTTTACATAAGCGGGGATATCGCAGCGGACAAGGTGAAGCTCCTCTTAAAGAAACAATGGCTGCAGCTTTAATTTTGTTAACCAATTGGCATGCAGATAAACCATTTATCGATCCGTTCTGCGGTTCAGGAACGATTCCGATTGAAGCGGCTTTAATTGGACAAAATATTGCACCAGGCTTTAATCGTGAGTTTGTATCAGAAAGCTGGGGCTGGTTTGATGCGAAGATTTGGGATGACGTACGTACAGAAGCTGAAGATTTAGCAAAGTACGATCAACCGCTAGATATTTCTGGTTCTGATATTGATCACCGAATGGTTGAGATTGCGAAGGCGAATAGTGTCGAAGCGGGGCTTGGTGATCTCATTGATTTTAAACAAATGCAAGTGCGTGATATTTCAACGAAGAAGGAATATGGTGTAATTGTCGGCAATCCCCCATATGGAGAGCGGATTGGAGAGAAGAAAGCAGTCGAAAAGATGTATCAAGAAATGGGGCAGGCCTTTGCTAAGCTGGATACCTGGTCAATCTATATCATCACATCTCATCCAGACTTTGAGCGATTGTATGGTAAGCCAGCTACGAAGAAGCGTAAGCTCTTTAACGGGTTTATTCGTACAGATTATTATCAATACTGGGGGAAACGTCCGCCGCGTAAAGGGTGATAGGTCAATTTTTGTAAAAAATATGGTTATGGGCGTTTGATAATTCGTTCCAACCTTGCTTATCATTCCCTTTTCTGCTATTCTAAAGAAGAATTATTTTTGTTCTAGGTTTAAGGAAAGCCCTTAATATTTCATGAGCAAGGATAGTAATACAATGTGTCGTAAGCGCACTAGGAGGCAACAAAAATGGAACAAGGTAAAGTAAAATGGTTTAACGCAGAAAAAGGTTTTGGATTCATCGAACGTGAAGGTGGAGACGATGTATTCGTACATTTCTCAGCAATCCAAGGAGAAGGATTCAAAACATTAGAAGAAGGACAAGACGTGACTTTTGAAGTAGAACAAGGTCAACGCGGACCTCAAGCTTCTAACGTTACTAAAGCTTAATTCTAAAAACACAGACAGACTCTCCATTAGGGAGTCTGTTTTTTTATGTAAAGCTGCTAATCCATCATACTGTTTAGCGTCCAATTATGTAAAAATCTTGACCATTTTAAAAAAATAAAGGATAATATAAATTTGTCTTAGAATATATACTACATAGGAATAATTGACTGTTCCTTTATAAAAAATAGAGAAGATGTTAAACAAAGGGGAGACAAAAATGCTTAAAACACTACCTTTTCCAGTTACTAAAGAAGATTCTTTTTATGATAAACTTTCCGAATGGATCGGTGATGTTTTTTACGATATTCTTCCCGATAAAGGCTTTGAGCTACGTGATGAGCAAGTTTTTATGGCTTTTCAATTAGAAAAAGCATTTAAGGAAAAGAAGATAAGCTTTGCTGAAGCAGGCGTTGGAACAGGGAAAACCCTTGTGTACTTACTGTATGCGCTTTGCTATGCGCGTTATACGAATAAACCGGCGATTATCTCTTGTGCGGATGAAACGCTGATTGAACAGCTTGTCAAAAAAGAAGGAGATATTCAAAAGATTAAGGATGCCCTTGGTATTACGATGGATGTACGCTTAGCGAAATATCATAATCAATATGTGTGCTTGAAGAAACTGGATTATGCAGTCAATCATATCGATTCAGAAGGGATTGATCGATTGTATGATGAATTACCTAGCTTTGTACATAATCAGGGATCTATGACCTCCTATACTCCTTATGGAGATCGAAAGCAGTATCCATATTTAGATGATGAAGACTGGGGCCAAGTTGGTTGGGATGCGCTGCAAAACTGCTTTACTTGCGATAAGCGTCATCGTTGTGGACAAACATTATCACGTGACCATTATCGAAAAGCGACGGATTTGATTATTTGTTCTCATGATTTCTTTATGGAGCATGTATGGACAAAGGAGAAGCGTAAACGAGAAGGTCAATTGCCATTGTTGCCTGAGCATAGCTGTGTGGTTTTTGATGAAGGTCACTTACTTGAATTATCTGCTCAAAAAGCACTTACGTATAAAATTGGTGAGCAAACATTAGAAACAGTGCTAGAGCTTTTATCTGCGAATCAAGTACGTGAAGAAACTTTATTTATGATTGAAGACTTAATTGATCTTAATGAAGAATTCTTTTACCTTTTAAAAGAAAAGGCGATTCCTGTCAGCGGTTCAAATCGTTATGAAATTCCTTCATCGACACAATTAACAAGCTTTGCTCTTACATTTCAGCGGCAAATTGAAAAGCTGGAAGAAAGTTTAGTATTTGAAGCAGAAATGTATACGATTAATGAGTATGATTTGAATGTTGTTGAAGAATATTTAGAACAACTTGGGTATTCGTTATCGTTGTTTGCTAGAAACGAACAAGCGATTACGTGGTTTGAAGAAAATGCTGAAACGAAAACGCTCGTTATTATGCCGCGTCTTGTAAAGGATATTTTAGCCGAGCAAGTATTTAATAAACAGCTTCCCTATATTTTCTCATCTGCTACATTATCGGATAATCAATCGTTTGAGTATATTGCTGATAGTCTTGGGATTCAAGATTACTTAAGTTTTTCTGTCGAATCTCCATTTGATTACGATGAGGTAATGAGTATTTATATGCCTGCTTTTGAAGAAAGTCAAGGACAAGATAAGCTGCAGTATACGTTGAAAACAATTGAGGAAAATGAAGGAAAGACACTTGTTCTCTTTCAATCGAAGGAAGAATTACAATGGTTCCGTAAACACTGTTCAGAAAGCAGCTATCCGTTTTATTTTGAGGGAGATGCAGAAATCAGTGAACTTGTGAAAAATTTTCAAGAAGAAGAGCAGTCTGTTCTGCTTTCCTATCATTTATGGGAAGGGTTGGATGTACCGGGATCATCGCTTGAAAATGTCGTCATTTTCTCTTTACCGTTCCCACCTCATGACCCGGTTTTCACAGCGCAACGAAAAGCGGTAGATGAGCCGTTTGAAAAAGTAGATATGCCGTACATGTTATTACGATTAAGACAAGGAATTGGCCGTTTAATTCGAACGAGTGAGGATAAAGGTTCTGTCCATATTTTACTTGAAAAAGATGTGCAGCCAGCTGTAGTTGAAAAAATTGTTTCCGTTTTACCGACAAAAGTACAAGCTTAGAAAAAAGTCAAGGTGGATCATATAAGCCACCTTGACTTTTTTAGGTTTTGTTAAACAATATTGTTGATAAAATGAGTCAAAAATCAACAACGTTCTATAACAAAGCCTTCTTTATAATATAATAAGAGGGTTTTTCATTTTATTTGTATTTATTGGACAGATGTATAGTGACTTATGGCTTCTTCAATGGATTGATAGACAATATCAACCATTTGCTGCAGTTCTTCTTGTTTCATAGCTAATACTGGCATCATCGTAATAACGGGACCTAGTTCGCGAATGATTAATCCTTTTGATCGAGCTATCATAATAATTTGATTAACAATTGGTTCATGAACAGAAAATGTTTCTTTCGATTTCCGATTCTTCACAATTTCAATTCCGACCATTAATCCGCGCTGTCTAATATCGCCGACAATTGGAAGCTCGTAAAGTTTAGATAAATATTGACTAAATGCTTTTGCTTTTATTTGAATATCTTTGACTAGCTCTCTTTGTTCAATTAATTCAATATTTTTTATGGCAATCGAACAGGCTAATTGGTTTCCTGTATATGTATGGCCGTGATAAAACGTTTTATGTTCTTCAGGATTACCTAGGAAGGCATTGTATACTTTATCACTTGTGATTGTAGCAGCTAATGGCATATAGCCTCCTGTAATACCTTTTGCCATACACATAATATCAGGTACTACCTGTTCTTGTTCACAGGCAAAAAGAGTTCCGGTACGACCAAATCCTACGGCTACTTCATCACAAATTAACAATACATCATACGCTCGGCATAATCGTTCCACTTCTTTCAAAAATCCATGTGGCTGTGTAATCATACCAGCTGCTCCTTGGACTAAAGGTTCGATAATTAATCCAGCGATATGCTCGGACTCCGTCTGTAACAATTCTTCAAGTCTTTTCAGGCAATACTGTTTTACTTCTTCTTCATTGCCAATTTCATTCATTCGATAGGTATATGGAGAAGGGATTGCAATTCGTTCAAATAAGAGCGGTTGGAAAATTCGATGGAACAAGTCCATTCCTCCAACGCTAACTGCTCCAATCGTGTCTCCATGATAAGCTTCATCAAGTGAAATAAATTTCTTCTTATGCTTATATTTTTGTGAATCGATATTTTGCCAGTATTGATAGGCAATTTTTAAGGCAATCTCAACAGACGCTGACCCTGTATCTGAGTAAAACACTTTAGATAAGTTTCCTGGAGTGATTTCTGCTAGTTTTTTTGCAAGTAAAATAGATGGCACATTTGCTGAACCAAGTAATGTAGAATGAGCAATTTTTTCGATTTGTTCATGCAGTGCCGAATTGAGCTCAGGATCACTATGACCGTGTACATTGACCCAAAGAGAGGCATATCCGTCTAAGTAAGCTTTTCCTTCTATATCAAAGAGGTAGCTGCCTTTTCCTTTTTCAATAATTAATGGGTTATTTTGAATATACGATTTCATTTGAGTGAACGGATGCCAAACATATTCTTTATCCCATTGTTCTAATTGTTTATTTGTGTAGGACACAATTAAACACCTCCCGAATGTGTGTAACAAAATGATTATTTTGAAGCAGTTTTTCAATGAATGAATCCATTTCTGTATGTATATTTTTGAAATTTGGCAAACAAACAAGCGGTGAAACAGCTATTAATTTTTCAATTGTTTGCACATTATCTTGATGAATCTCATTCGTATAATTAAACCGATTAAAGATGATAGATTGGATGTTTAATTGACATGCTTGTGCATATGTAAAAGTAGTCAAAGCGTCATGAATAGCACCTAACCCACTAGGGGAGACAGCGATAATCGGCAGCTCTGCATCTATTACTAAATCTTTTGTCATGTAAAAACCTGCTTTTTGTTCAATTAGTGGAACAGCCAATCCTCCAGCTCCTTCTACAAGGACTACATCAAACTCTTTTTGTAATTGTTGAATTCGATTTAAAATCCGTTGTACATCAATTTCTTGCTGAGTCAATCGGATTGCGAGATGAGGAGATGTTTCTGGTTTAAGTTGATAAATTCCTGAATTTTCCACTCCTAATTCTGTTTCAAACCAATGGAGGTCTGGATAACCTTGTATATCTTCTCTATATCCAGTTTGAAAAGGTTTACAAATCATTGTTTTAACGCCTAATTGATTCAGTGTTTTATACAAGAAACTCGTTACCACTGTTTTTCCAATATCGGTTCCGGTCCCAGTTATAAAATAAGCTTGTCCCATTCTCTTTATCTCCTTTTCTATTAAGTAATGCACTCTTACAAGTAGTTTGTTTTCTGTTTATTCTCTGTCGGCTGAGCTGTCTGCGAATCTAATATAAAACGTCGAATTTGAGGTTTTAGTCGATAAATTAAGACAGAGCATATAACACAAAGTAGTAAATCACCTGGAATTGGTAAAATCATGCCGAAGAATAAAGTGTCTTGAATGGATAAAGGTTTTTCTATAACCCATTTCATAGAACCATAAAGCCATGCACAACCAAATAGGTATACGACCGAAAGTGTGGCTGTATTAGCTAAAAAAATAGAAAATATCTTTTGTAATTGTAGTTTTTGAATGAGATATCCGTTTAATGTGGCGCCGGCAATATAGCCTAATAAGTAACCAAATGTAGGTTTGAAAATATAACCGAAACCGCCTCCTTCAGCAAAAACAGGTACTCCAATAAGTCCAATTGTTACGTAACAAACTTGACTTAACATACCAATACGGGGTCCTAATAAAGCACCAGCAAGGTAAACAGGCACAATTTGGAGTGTGAATGGTATGTACGGGATTGGAATTTTAATATAGGCTCCGACAACTGTTAGAGCGGTGAATAAAGAAATATAAGCCAATGTTTTTGCCCTCACATAAAACACCCCCCTTCACTGCATTTTAGTTTGCACTATTCACTTTAAATTGTCAACCTAAAAATTATTAGGTTAACAATAAGGGCGAGAGATTTTTTATCATAAACCAATTGATAGAAAAAGCATGATTATTTATGGACTTCACATAATATGGTAAAGTTAAAAGAAGTGAAAGGGGGAATAGCAAAGTGGCTATTGCAATCGATAAGGTTGAACGAGAATTTTTGGAATATATTAAAAAAATCGCTGCCTACCATGAGGCACTTTCTGTGATTTATTGGGACTTACGTACAGGAGCTCCAAAAAAAGGGGTCGAACAGCGTTCAGAAGTTATTGGGATGTTGTCATCTGAAGTATTTAAAATGGGTACGAGCAAGGAAATGGCTCACTTTATTGCAGTGCTTTCAGCAAAGGATAACCAAGCTCAATTATCAGAAGTAACGAAAAGAATGGTAGAAGAATGTAAAAAAAATTATGAACGTAATAAAAAGATTCCAATGGATGAATATAAGGAATTTGTCATCTTACAATCGAAATCGACAAACGCGTGGGAAGAGGCTCGTGAAAAAGCAGACTTCTCTTTATTTCAACCGTATTTAGAACAGATTGTTGCTTACACAAGAAAATTCATTGAATATTGGGGATATGAACGCTATAAGTACAATACGTTATTAGATATGTATGAACCAGGTATGACGGTTGATGTATTAGATCAAGTATTTGCCCAGTTGCGTGAACGGATTGTACCGCTGGTTAAACAAATTTCAATGAGCCCGCATCAACCAGATACATCATTTTTGTACAAATATTTTCCAAAAGAAAAGCAAAAACAATTTAGTTTAGATATTCTAAAGCAATTGGGCTATGACTTTGATGCAGGACGATTAGATGAAACTGTTCATCCATTTGCGACAGGGATTAATCGCGGCGATGTGAGGGTGACGACTCGCTATGATGAATATGATTTTCGCGGAGCTATATTCGGAACGATTCACGAGTGTGGTCATGCAATTTATGAACAAAACATTTCAAGTACGTTAACAGGAACATTGTTAGACGACGGGACCTCGATGGGAATTCATGAATCGCAATCGCTATTTTTTGAGAATTTTATTGGACGAAATAAGCACTTTTGGGAGAAGCAATATTCGTTGTTACAAAAATACGCTCCGGAACAATTTACCGGCGTATCACTAGAGAGCTTCTACCGAGCCATTAATGAATCAAAACCTTCGCTTATTAGGGTAGAGGCGGATGAACTTACATATCCTCTTCATATTATGATTCGTTATGAAATTGAAAAATCGCTATTTGATGGTGAATTAGAAGTAAAAGATTTACCGAAAGTATGGAATGATAAATATGAAGAATATTTAGGGATTGTGCCAGACAATGATGGAGTAGGTGTTTTACAAGATGTGCATTGGTCTGATGGAAGTTTTGGTTATTTCCCATCTTATGCACTAGGGTATATGTATGCAGCCCAAATAAAACAAACCATATTGAGGGACTTGCCTCATTATGACCAGCTATTAGCAAGCGGTAACATCGAACCAATTAAGAAATGGTTGAATGAACGGATTCATCAGTATGGGAAAATGAAGAAACCGTTAGACATTTTGAAGGAAACGACAGGAGAAGGTCTAAATGCACAATACTTGATTTCCTATTTAGAGGATAAATATAGGGATGTCTATAAATTGAATTGAATCATCAACAAAAGCCTTGGATTCCAAGGCTTTTGTTGATGATTCGGCATATTATACAGTCTTCCGATTTTAAGTACATGGTTTCTAACGGACAAATTTATGTATAATAGTAAGGGGAGTGTTTTGTACAATTAAACTATAGAAGTAAATTTGTAATTTTCAAAAAATACGAACAATGAATCTTTATTCTTGAAATAAGTTCGTCTTTTTCTTAAAAAATAGCTTTTCAAAAGTGTGTAACGTTGCTATAATGCATGTATTGCATCTAATAGTTTCGCTCGTATAATCGTGGGGATCGGCCCACAAGTTTCTACCGGATTACCGTAAATAATCCGACTATGAGTGGGAAATAAATCTTGTGTATCACGAATGATGAATGTATTCACATTCGTAGAAGCCCGAGAACTATTGTCTCACTTAACAGACAATTGTTCTCGGGCTTTTTGCATAGTTCAAAATCGTGATATTTGCCTAGATGGCTAACAGATAAACATCCTAGATTGGGAGGAAGCTTTATGCAGCTTTTAAAGGAAAAGATTTTAAACGAAGGAGAAGCTCTTTCGGAAACAATTTTGAAGGTAGACTCGTTTTTGAATCACCAAATGGACCCGGTGCTTATGAAAAAAATGGGGGAAGAATTTGCAAAGAGATTTGAGGGCAAAGAGATCACAAAAGTGTTAACGATTGAATCGTCAGGAATTGGTCCTGGTTTGATGACGGCATTAACATTAGATGTACCTCTAATCTTTGCTCGTAAACGTAAATCATTGACGTTAACGGAAGATTTAATCACTTCTTCTGTTCACTCGTTCACGAAACAAGAAACAAATACTATTACGGTTTCTAATAAGTATATTGTTCCAGGAGATAAAGTCTTAATTATTGATGATTTTCTTGCGGTAGGTCAAGCGGCAAGAGGCTTAGTAGATATTTGTAACCAGGTTGATGCAGAAGTCGTTGGGATTGGAATTGTCATTGAAAAAGCTTTCCAAGATGGAGGCAAGGAATTGCGAGATCAAGGCTTCCAAGTGGAATCGCTTGCTCGAATTCAAGCATTGAAAAAAGGCGAAATTACTTTTGCAGAAGAAATGGAAGGAGCCACGATTCATGTCTAAACAGTCACCTGTGAAGGTTGGTTCACTTGGGTTACAGCATGTTCTTGCGATGTATGCAGGGGCGGCTGTTATTCCTCTAATTGTCGGCGGGGCTTTAAAGTTAACCGCTGAGCAATTAACGTATTTAGTTTCGATTGACCTTTTAATGTGTGGAGTTGCTACTCTGCTTCAAGTTTGGAAAAATAAATTTTTTGGAATTGGTCTTCCTGTTGTATTAGGGTGTACATTTACAGCCGTAGGTCCTATGATTACAGTCGGAAGTGAGTATGGGGTTACAGCTATCTATGGTTCTATTTTAGTTTCTGGATTGATTGTCCTTTTAATTAGTAACTTTTTTGGGAAATTGGCAATGTTCTTTCCTCCAGTTGTAACAGGTTCCGTCGTAACGATTATCGGGCTTACGTTAATTCCTGCTGCGATTAATAATATGGGGGGCGGACAAGGAGCACCTGATTTTGGAGCATTAGATAATATTGGTTTAGCTTTTGGAACATTAATTTTTATTCTTCTTATGTACAAGTTTTCTACTGGTTTCATTCGTTCTATTTCGATTTTAATCGGGTTGATTGGTGGAACAATTGTTGCTTATTTTATGGGGAAAGTAAGCTTTAAAGCAGTAGAGGATGCATCGTGGCTACACATGCCTGAACTGTTTTACTTTGGTACACCTACCTTTAATGTAACAGCTATTATTATTATGACATTAGTAGCTATTGTTAGTTTAGTAGAATCAACGGGCGTCTATTACGCATTAGGAGAAATTACGGGTAAAGACATTAAAGAAAAAGATTTAGTTGGCGGATATCGTTCAGAAGGTATTGCGACGATTATCGGTGGATTATTTAATTCTTTTCCGTATACAGCTTTTTCGCAAAACGTGGGCTTAGTTCAATTATCGGGTGCTAAATCCAAGAATGTTATTTATACAGCAGCTGGTATTATGATTGTAATTGGATTTATGCCAAAAATTGGTGCGTTTACAACTATCATTCCTTCCGCTGTTTTAGGTGGAGCAATGATCGCTATGTTTGGTATGGTAGTAGCAGCTGGTATCAAAATGCTAAGTAAAGTAGATTTTAATTCACAAGGAAATTTATTAGTTATTGCTTGCTCTGTTGGAATGGGTCTAGGTGTTTCCGTTGTCCCGGGTTTATTTTCTCAAGTTCCAGCGAGTATGAAGGTTTTAACGGATAGTGGAATTGTTACTGGTAGTTTAACAGCTATTGTTCTGAATATTGTGTTTAATATGATTCCATCGAAAAAAGAGAAACAGGCTCCTGTAGAAGTGAAAAAAGCGGCTTAATATAAAAAACTATCTTGTTAACTCGAATTTGAGTTAACAAGATAGTTTTTTTGTCAATATCTTCTCTCCCCTTGCATATACTGTAAATAATATATAGAGAGAAAGTAAGTGAGCCGAGATGGAGAAGAAATATTGTTTACATTGTCAAACGCTATGCAGTGAAGAAAATGTATGTAAAGTATGTGGTAAGCAAGAATTTTGCAGCCTTATTATTAAAGTTCAATATCAATCTGAAAAAGATTCGAAAACAAACTATTAAAAAACCTAGTAAGTATGATACTTTATCATACTTACTAGGTTTTTTAGATAGTATGAAAAAGTTGCTCTTACATCTTAATCATCAAGATGATATGAATAGTTCCGGTGTTGTGAAGGTGGATAGGCAGGCAAATAGCTTTTTCAAATCCATACATTTTTGCTTTGCCGACAAGGACAGTAGGCGGAGTAATATCCATACTGATGTTATTTTGTGCCAAGGTAGTAGCTAAGTTCCCTGCAATCATATTACCAAGCTCTGAAGTAAACGATTCTAACATTTCACCTTCAAGAGGCATGCCAAACATCGCTTCTCCAATTTTACTCATGCATGATTCAGAGCCTTCGATAATTAATCTGCCTGGTATATCTCCTGTCATTCCAATTAATACACTAAGAGCTTCTTGTTCGAAAGGTTGGTTAATTAGGTTTGGTTTGTCCGTTTCCATTGTGAGTGGTAATACTGACTTTACAGCTGAAATCGTTCCATTTAAAACAGTTGTAACATGAGTACTAATGGCCATTTTTATTTCCTCCGATTTCATGAATTTCTTCTATCATACCAAAGAAATAGTCTTAAACTCCTATTCGTTTTTAAAAATTTATGAATTTTATTTACAGGGAGAATGCTACTTTGAATAATCCTTCAATGACTGGAGATATTAACCACTAATTGAAGGAGTGGGAACATGGCTTATGTATTGTCTTCAGCTCATGCAGAGTTGCCTTATGCGTTAACACAGGACGCGATTATGGAGTTCTCAAGAGAGCTTTTTGGAGAATCATTTAAGAATATCGAACGATTATTACAAGCATTTAAAAATGGACAAGTGCAAACGCGTTATTTGTCCAATCATCTAGAATGGTTTAAAGAAGACCGGACCTTTGCGGAAAGAAACGACATGTATATCAATCAAGCGGTTCAATTCGGTGTAGAGGCGGTTAAGAAGTGTTTAACAAATGAACGATTTTTAAAAAGGGAAGTAGCAGAGAACGAAATTGATGCTTTTTTTTACATATCTAGTACAGGAATTGCAACACCAACGATTGAAGCTCGAATTATGAATATTCTCCCATTCCGTCCACATACAAAAAGGATTCCGATTTGGGGGCTTGGGTGTGCGGGAGGTGCGAGCGGACTTGCGCGCGCTTTTGACTATTGCCAAGCTTATCCTAAAGCAAAGGTGCTTGTACTTAGTGTAGAGCTTTGTAGTTTAACGTTTCAGAAACGGGATATTTCTAAAAGCAATATCATTGGAACATCGCTTTTTTCCGATGGGGTAAGCTGTATTTTAGTATGTGGAGACGACGTGCCAGCAGCGGAGCTTTCCAGTAGAGACCAGCAGTTTCATGTGCTTGCGAGTCAATCAACACTTATGCCTAATTCATTAGATGTTATGGGCTGGAATGTGAAAGATGAAGGACTGTATGTTGTGTTTTCAAAAGATATTCCAACAATTGTGAAACAATGGCTAAGACCGAACGTTACAGCCTTTCTTGAAGAATATAACGTGACATTGCAAGATATTCGCTATTTTGTGGCGCATCCAGGTGGAAAGAAAGTGATTGAGGCCTATCAAGAGGCACTAGGATTTAATGAAGAGATGACATCAATTTCTATGGAGGTTTTAAAGGAGTTTGGAAATATGTCTTCTGCGACCGTTTTATATGTGTTAGAACGATTTATGGAACGTGGAGGGATACACGGAGAATATGGCCTAGCGGTCGCACTTGGACCTGGTTTTTCTTCAGAATTAGTTTTAATGAGGTGGAACTAATGTTATTTCCGATTTTATTTAGTTTTGTTGTTGGGCAACGGTTCATCGAATTAATTATTGCGAAAAGAAATGAAAAACAGTTAAAAAATAGCGGTGCGATTGAGTTTGGGGAGGACCATTATCCATGGATTGTCTTACTTCATATTGGTTTCTTTACAGTGTTGCTGAGTGAAGTGCTTCTCTTAGATCGTGGGTTATCTTCTTTATGGCCAATTTGGTTGTTGTTGTTTACACTTGCTCAAATAGGACGAATATGGGTGATAAGCTCTTTAGGGAAACATTGGAATACGAAGATTATTGTCTTACCATCAGCTGATGTTGTTGTTAAAGGACCCTATAAATTTATGAAACATCCGAACTATGTTATTGTGGCTACTGAAATTCTTGTATTATCGCTGTTGTTTAATGCTTACTTCACAGCCATTATTTTTTCATTATTAAATCTTTGGATGATGAGGGTGCGAATTCCAATAGAGGAGCGGGCTTTGCAGGAACATACAGCATATTTTTCTGTATTTAAGCAAAAATAATAAATGAAAAAGTCAAAAAACTCATTGAAAATGATTATCGTTCATGATAAGATTCAAATGAACATGAAAATTATTCTCAATATACTTACTAATGAATGATGATATAAATAATTAAAAGGACGGTGCTTTAAATGGTTTGGTTATTTATTTTATTAACGGTAGTTACATATAGCTTTGTGATGAAACATGTATTAAGTCATATTCAAAAGCCGGTTAAAGTAGCGAACAAGCAAAACCATGTGAAAAATGAAAATATGGTAACAGTAGTTTCCGTTCAACCAGTCAGATCATGAATCTGGCTTTTTTTTATGCTTTCATACAATGAGGTCTGAATTTTCCTGTAGGAATAAATGTAGAAATCGTTTACAATAAGGATAAATAAAGAGATATGAGGGGTATGGATTCATGATTCAACAAACATTAGAGCAACAGTCAAAAATGGGAGTTTTGACCGCACTATATGAAAAGTTTCAGTCGGCTGGGGATGTAAGTAATGCCGATAAAATGAAGCAGTTAATAATGAAATGTAATCAAGATGAGTTTGTCCTTGCATTTTGCGGTCACTTTTCAGCCGGAAAATCAAGCATGATTAACTTTTTATTACAAGATCAAGTGTTGCCATCGAGTCCGATTCCAACAAGTGCGAATACAGTTAAGGTGCAAAAAGGGGAGAACTATGCGAAAGTCTTCTACCATGATCAGCCGCCTGTCTTATTTCCAGCGCCGTATGATTTTAAGGAAGTAAAGAAATTTGCTAAAGATGGTGACTCTGTCTCGGCCATTACGATTAGTTCAAGTGAATTTCCATTGCCAGAATCTTGTGTCATTATGGACACACCTGGGATTGATTCTACGGATGATGCGCATCGGGTTTCGACGGAGTCGGCTCTGCATTTAGCAGATGTTGTGTTTTATGTAATGGATTACAATCATGTTCAATCGGAAGTGAATTTTCTATTTACAAAAGAACTAATTGAAGCAAATAAACCAACGTACTTAATTATTAATATGATTGATAAGCACGATGAGAAAGAACTCAGCTTTGAAGGCTTTCAGTGTTCCGTAACGGAAGCATTCGCGAACTGGAATGTATTCCCAAGTGGTATTTTCTATACATCTGTAAGGGATTTAGATTTAGAAGCGAATCAAATCGAAACGGTACGTCAATTTATTTATGAGATGGCTGAGAAAGGTGAGGCCAGCGGTACAGACACAGTTATGCAGTCTGCCCATGTTTTAATCGAGAAGCATCTTACTTGGTTAGAGGAACAATTTGAGGAAGAGCATGAGAAGGAGTTCACATTATTAGCGGAATTACCGGATGATGAACGAGCACAAATGACGGAGCAAGTGGAAAGTCTCCAACAAGAAAAGCGTGATATTCTTGCACGAATCGATCATGTAAAAGAACGATTTACGGATGATTTAGAAGAAATTTTGAAAAATGCTTATCTAATGCCAGCTCCTACTCGTGATTTAGCGACAGCCTTTTTAGAATCCACACAGCCTGACTTCAAAGTAGGTATGCTGTTTGCTAAAAAGAAAACAATGGCTGAGAAAGAGGAGCGATTACGTGCTTTTCTTGCTGATATTCAAGAAAAGGTGAAGATTCAACTGGAATGGCATATTAAAGAAATGGCCGTTAAAGTTCTTGCAGATGCTGAGGTTCACGATGCGAACTTAGAAAGTGAAGCACAATCGCTTTCGATTTCCATTATGGAGGATTTTTTAAGAGGCTCTTTAAAACCGCAAGCTAGTATGACCGGAGAGTATGTGCTGAATTATACAAATGACTTAGCGAACTCTATAAAGAAAGAAGCACGTGTAGTAGCGGATCAATTTTTAGCTGATTTGTTAACTGCTATGAAGAAGAAAGCGGATAATAAATTACGTCAGTTGTCTACTGAACTTGAGCAGTACGCTGATTTTGAAAGAGCATTAAATGCTTCTGCCGCTTTAATTGATAAAGTAACAAAAGAACAAAAAGAGCTGCAAGATATTGCATATGCAACTTCTGATGTATTCGACAATCTGGCTGTTGACACATTAGTGAATCAATGGCTGGAAGAGGAACGAAATGTGACTGTGAAGATGATGGAAGCAGGGAATCACGAAGAACGTGATGGAGCTGGCGCTTCTATTCTTGCGGAAATGGAAGCAAGTGCTGGTACAGACGTGAAGGAAGCATCAGTTGTTAAAGGTGATTTACGCGGAAAAGAAAAACTTCTTGAAACGGCAACAAGTTTACAAGAAGCCGCAGAACTGATTCAGCCTTTAAAAGGATTCCAGTCTTTATACAAAGAATTAACAGACAAAGCGAGTCGCCTAGAGCAGCAAACATTTACCGTTGCTTTATTCGGGGCTTTTAGTGCAGGGAAATCCTCCTTCGCTAATGCGTTAATGGGCGAAAAAGTATTGCCTGTTTCACCGAATCCGACGACAGCTGCTATCAATAAAATTATGGCGGCAAATGCGGAGCATTCACACGGTACGGCAACCGTTCAATTAAAAACAGAAGCAATGTTACTCGAAGACGTATCACTTGCGCTAAATGCTTTTGGAAAACAAGCAAAAACACTGGATGAAGCGTATCAATTTGCAGGTGAGATTGTTGCGAAAGCAGATGAACAGGAAACAGGTAAAACGTATCTTTCTTTCTTAAGAGCGTTTCATCAAGGATTACCTCCTTACAAAGAGAAGCTTGGTACAGTTATTACAGTAGATTTAGATGGCTTTAAAAGCTTTGCAGCTGAGGAATCGAAGTCTTGTCTTGTTGACTTAATTGAATTGTATTATGATTGCGCCATGACGAAGCAAGGAATGGTATTAGTTGATACACCGGGAGCAGATTCCATTAATGCTCGTCATACAGGAGCGGCCTTTGAATATATTAAAAATTCGGATGCCATTTTATTTGTGACGTATTATAATCATCCATTCTCAAAAGCGGATCGTGAGTTTTTAATTCAGCTTGGTCGTGTTAAAGATTCCTTTGCGATGGATAAAATGTTCTTTATCGTTAATGCGGTAGATTTGGCGCAAACGACAGAAGAATTAGAGGACGTAATCGAATATGTGAAAGACCAATTAAATGGCTTCGGTATTCGCTTCCCTAAATTATTCCCGTTAACAAGTAAAGGGGCGCTTTCAGAAAAGCTTGAGCCAGGTTCTTTCCATCACGCATTCTTGCCGAATAGTGGAATTAGTGCGTTCCAATCACGTTTCGATGACTTTATTGAACATGATTTAACGGACCTTGCAATTGAGTCAGCAGAAGCGGCTGTCATTCGCGCAGAAGAACTATTAGCGGATGTAATTGCTGCTTCTAAACAAGATGAGCAAGCAAAATTGCGTGCATTAGAAACGTTGAACGAGGAAAGTCAAGCGATTGCTGACATACTTGCGGTGATTCCGAGCGAAGCAGAGAAAAAACGATTGAAAAAAGAAGTCGATGAACTAACTTTCTACAGTAAGCAGCGTGTCTTTTTACGCTTTACTGATTTCTTTAAAGAATCCTTTAACCCAGCTGTTATTAAAGACGATGGGCAGGACTTAAAGGTTGTATTGAAGCAAGCGCTACAAAGTTTACTAGAATCATTAGGCTTTGACCTTTCCCAGGAAATGAGAGCGACGGCCTTGCGTTCAGAAGTATTCGTTAATAAGTTATTAAAAGAAAAGCAAGTGTCACTTCTGCAGCAAATTCAAGATGTGAGAAAGACTATTTCTTTGCAGTCTTATGAAGCGGCAGGAAGGGATATTCCTGAATTCAAGCGGGCCTTTGAAGATCTAACAGAAGCAGAATTCAAAAAAGAGTTAGCTCTCTTTAAGAATCCAAAAGCCTTCTTTGAAAAAAATGAAAAAGTGCATATGAGCAATGCTATTCAAGCACGTTTAGATCAGCCGGCTCTTGATTATGTACAATTCCAAGGCGGACGTATGTTTGAAGCCTACACAGCGATGCTTGAAGAAGAGCTAGCTGCCATTCAACAAGCTTATCAACGAGAAATTGCTGATATCTTTGCTGGTTTACGTTCTGCTTTAGAAGAAAAAGTGGATATTCCGTACTATGAAGAAGTATTGGCGAAAATGAAAAGAAAGCATTCTTAATGAAAAAAGCAGACTTACTAAAATAAGTAAGTCTGCTTTTTTCCTGCTTTTTGTGTGAAAGGGTGATTCTACATCTCTTTTCACAGTGATACTAGGTAGAGCTACTAAAATAAAAATATCAATAGATTAACTCTTCCTAATTTCACGTTCATTTAATGGCTGGACAGGGCGATGATTATCTGGAAAGATTTTACGAAACGCCTCGATTTGTTCTTTAGACATTTCAATTGGCTGCTCTAATATAATCCAATTAACGTTTTCAGAACACGGGGGAGTCGTTAATGAACCATTATATCTAAATGATTGTTGATCCTTTGGAAGAATCTCCGTCAAGTTTATCGGATTAGCTAGTTTCTTCGCTTCAGTTGTTTTTTCTTGAGGGAGAGCTTTCCAGGCTTGTTCAAGAACCTCATTTGCTTTGCCTTCCTTAATCATTAGCCCTACTACGGCTAATTGATCGTTGGCATCTTTATGTACGAGATGTAATTCCATAGCAAAATTTTGTCCATTAAATTGATGTTCGCTTGGTGTATGAAAATGAAATTGAGCTAATGTATATGTATTATTGTTCAGAACAATGAAGTTATCTGATGTTGCAGGATTCCCTTGAATAGTATGTCCATTGTTTTCTAGGGAAATTTCAGAGGATGTGTAGTTGATTTCTAACTTTTCAAGTTGTTTATCTGCTTTAACTTGGGATACCTCAACATTGACAGGAGATTGTTCCTTCCCGTTTATACATGCAGAGTTGAGAGGATCTAACTCACCCCAATGTTCCGGCCCTGTTTCCCCTTTGTAAGACCAATGCGTTTCATGATGTACAGTCGTTGACGTTTCTGTGGATTCTTCTTTTGGAAGCTTCTCTTCCTTGGGTGCTTCGGTTACTCCAGAAGAACAACCAGCTAATGATAGAGAAATAAAAGTTGTTAACAGGGTGAAGCTTAATTTACGACTTTTCATTTTGAACCCCCTTATTCTATTTTTGTGTTATGATTTATAACACTAGTCACTAAATTAATATAATTTAAACATATTTTCAACTAATATTTTGAAAAATAGGAATTGTTGACTAGTACTTTTTTTAAAGGCTATGTTAAACAATATTGTTGATCAAACGAGTAGGAGTGGACAATGAACAGCGTCCTATAACAAAGCTCTTTTAAAAAGTCACTATATTAATAAAAATCATGATAAAATAAGTACACATCAGAGTTGAGGTGGTAGTATGTTAGGAAATGAAAATGAACAGCGTCCAACTTTTCTACTTGTAGACGGGATGGCGCTTTTATTTAGAGCTTTTTATGGAACAGCTGTTACGGGACAGTTTATGATTAATTCAAAAGGTGTACCGACGAATGCAGTGCAAGGGTTTTTAAAGCATATGCTGACGGCAACTAATCATTTTAATCCAAGCCATGTGGCGGTTTGTTGGGATATGGGCAGTCATACGTTTCGGAATGAACTGTTTGATGGGTATAAGGCGAATCGTTCGGATGCACCAGTGGAGATGATTCCACAGTTTGATTTAGCGAAGGAAGCAGTTCAAGCTTTTGATATTCCGAATATTGGACTAGCCGGTTTTGAAGCGGATGATTGTATTGGAACGATTGCGAAAGTGTCAGCTAAGGATAGTCGTGTAAGCATTTTAACAGGAGATCAAGATATGCTGCAGCTGTTAGATGAGCATATTTCTGTTGTGTTATTGAAAAAAGGTTTTGGTAATTATGATGTGCATAATCCCGATAGTTTTTATGAATGGAAAGGGATTAAGCCGAGACAAATGATTGATTTAAAAGCGTTAATGGGCGATACAGCAGATAACTATCCGGGTGTAAAAGGAATTGGTGAAAAAACAGCGTTAAAATTATTAATGGAGTATGAAAGTATCGAAGGAATTTTAGAAAATTTATCTTCATTAACGAAGGGGCAGCGGACGAAAATTGAGGCAGAGCTTGAAATGCTTCATTTATCCCGCAAGCTTGCTGAAATTAAATGTGATGTACCAATTTCTTGCCCGCTTGATGACGCGTATTTTCAATATGATGATGAAAAGGTACGGTATATGCTAGAGACGCATGAATTTCGATCGGTTTTACGTATGTTATAAGAGGGGAGGAGCTTCTAAACGGAAGCTCCTATTTTCATATATGTAAAATGATGGAGTAGGAGAAGAACATATTATTATAGAAACATAGGAAGCATATGTCATAATAAAATTTTTATTTACTTTTCTAATTCACGGCAGTATGCTAATCACAGTTTCATATTTCTAAATCGCTGAAACCGTTTGGTGCGGGGGAACCATTATTAGAATTGGTTAACAATTCAAGGGGTGAATCCTTTCAAGGTAGGGCTACTCAAAGGTCCGAATCCGACAGCTAACCTCGTAAGCGTTATATGAGAAGGAAGGTGGAGCTTGTGGGACAAAAAAATTGATGTCTACAGGTCTATTTAACTTTGACTTGTAGGCATTTTTGCGTTTTGGAAAAGATTTTTTCAGTTAACTAGGTAATATACAACTACTATTAATGTTCGGTGGTGATTCTTAATGATGACCTCTATAAAAAGATTTTTAATTGGTCGGCCTTTAAAATCAACGGAAGCCGGAGAACAAAAGCTTAACAAAACAAAAGCTTTGGCTATATTATCTTCTGATGCTTTGTCTTCTGTTGCATATGGTCCTGAACAAATATTGCTTGTGCTAATTACGGTGGGTGTCACTGCCTTTTGGTATTCCATTCCTATCGCTGTAGGAGTATTGCTTCTGTTAACGGCTTTAATCCTGTCTTATCGACAAATTATCTTTGCGTATCCTCATGGAGGGGGAGCGTATGTTGTTTCAAAGAATAATTTAGGTGTGAATGCAGGATTGATAGCTGGAGGCTCTTTATTAGTTGATTATATTTTAACTGTGGCTGTAAGTGTATCTGCAGGGACGGATGCTATTACATCTACTTTTCCTAGTTTGCATACACATAATGTGATGATAGCTATCCTTTTTGTACTATTTCTTACTATCCTAAACTTAAGAGGAGTAACAGAGTCGGCTTCCATATTAGCCTATCCGGTGTATTTATTCGTTTTAGCGTTATTCATTCTGATTGGTGTAGGGATATACAAAATCTTAATGGGGGAAGTTTCTTCTGACTTACATGCTTCAATGGGTACACCGGTAGCAGGAATTAGTTTATTTATCCTTTTACGAGCATTTGCATCAGGCAGTTCTGCATTGACAGGGGTTGAAGCTATTTCTAATGCGATTCCAAACTTTAAAGAGCCAGCTCCTAATAATGCTGCCAAAACGTTAATTTTAATGGGGTCCTTACTGGCTGTATTATTTACAGGCATTGTATTTTTAGCCTATTATTTAAGCATTGTTCCGAGTGTAGAGGTAACAGTTGTCTCGCAAATTGCTGAAGAGATATTTGGACGAAGTTTTATGTATTTCTTTATTCAAGGAACAACAGCCTTAATATTAATCCTTGCTGCCAATACAGGCTATTCTGCTTTTCCTTTGCTGGCTGTTAATCTCGCAAAGGATAAGTTTATACCAAGGATGTTTACAATTAGAGGGGATCGATTAGGATATTCGAATGGAATTATCATATTAGGGCTTGCTTCCATCGTCTTAATAATCGCTTTTGAAGGACATACAGAAAATCTTATCCCGCTCTATGCAGTAGGAGTATTTATTCCATTTACGTTGTCTCAGACTGGAATGATGGTTAAATGGGTCCGTGAAAAGCCAAAAGGATGGGCTTTTAAGTTAATCATTAACTCTATTGGTGCTGTTATTAGTTTGATTGTTACCATCATATTCTTTTTAACTAAATTTACTCAGGTTTGGCCGGTTTTAGTTTTTTTACCTATCATCATTCTCGTTTTTCATCGAATTAGAAAGCATTATGATGCAGTAGGTGAGCAGCTAAAGGTTACGTCTTGTGACCCTGCTGTACCAATCGAAGGGAATGTAATCATTGTACCTGTTGCGGGTATTACTCATGTGGTAGAGAATTCATTAAACTATGCAAAATCCCTTTCAGCAGAACAGATTATAGCTGTTTACGTTTCTTTTGAACGAGAAGATGAAAAAAAGTTTGAGGATAATTGGAAGAAATGGCAACCCAATGTGAGACTGGTAACTTTACACTCACATTACAGAAGCATCATAGGTCCATTAACTAAATTTATTGATACTATTGAACATAAAGCGAGTGAAGCAAACTATCGAGTTACAGTTGTTATACCACAATTTATTCCAAGGAAAGGTTGGCACAATATTCTTCATAATCAATCAAGTTTAATGATTCGTACATCCTTGCTTTATCGAAGAAATGTCATTATCACGACTGTACCTTATCATTTGAAAAAGTAATGTATGTTCGAACGATACAATAACTGTTACTTTGAGTAGAGCGAACTCACTGAATAAGTAAAGTGAAGAAATCTTCTTCATTGTAGTGAGTTTACTAGATCTTTAAATACCACTTTGTTCAGAAGTAAAGTTTACTCTGAACGAAGTGGTATTTCTTGTGTTTATTATTAATTTTTTATTAGATAAACGATAGGAAAAAGTCGAATTTTGCGGTAAGATGAAGGAAAAAGTTTACGGAGAAGGTGGAAGATTGGTTTGGTCGACTGAAGAGTATATTACATATTTAGAGGGAAAAGGTTTTTCTTTTGGTGAAGATATGATTGGTTTTATTTATTTTGGAAAACAGTATACGAAAGCTAGCGATTCTTTAGTTAATATTGCGATTGAACTAACATTAAAGGTGCAAAAAAAGTTCGATGGCAGCTTTTATGTATCTTTGCTTGAAACTTTAACAAAAAATCATATTTTTACAAAACGAGAAGCGGAAAAGTTTGCTCGTGAACAAGGCTTATTTCAATAAAATCGGACTTCCTCAATGAAAGTCCGGTTTTATTTTTCTTTTTTTAGCAGGCAGTTCTGCAATAACCATCCCAAACAAAATACATATACAGCCAGCGATTGAAGTGACTGTTAATTTTTCATCAATCCATAGATAGGATGTGAGAGCGGCAAATACCGGCTCAGTCGCAAAAATTAACGCAACTCGTGCTGGAGATGTGTAGGCTTGGAAATGCGTTTGCGCCAAAAATGCCAATGCTGTAGCAAAAATAGCGGTTACAAACAAGGCGCTCCAAACTTCTGTTTGTAACATGATAGTTGGATTGACTAAGACTGAAATATCCTCACCAAAAATCGGTGCTGATATAAAGGATAGAATCGATACGGTAAACAGCTGCACTAATGTTAATGGCAAAGCCGCATAATCGCTAGCGACTTTAGCTGTCATAATGATTTGCATGGCGAAACTAACCGCACATAATAAGATGAGCAGATCACCAAGGCTGAATGAGGCTGTATCGACCACTGTCATTAAATAAAGTCCAATTGTGGCTGCAATAACTCCGATGACTGCATTTTGCGATAATTTCATTCTTAAAAGTAATACGGAGAACAGCGGAACAAGCACGACGCTTAAGCCGGTAATAAATCCAGCTTTGGCTGGAGTAGTATACAGTAAGCCTACCGTTTGAAATGCATACCCTAAAAAAAGCCAAATGCCAATTTTAAATCCGGCAATTAATATATTTCTTGACCAAACACCTTGTTCTTTTCGAATGAAAAGAACATAAATAATAAGTAGACTTATAAAGGCGATCAAAAATCGAATCCCATTAAAGCTATGTGGTTCAAGAAAAGAAGTTGCATTTTGAACCATAACAAAGGTCGCCCCCCAAATAAAGGCGACGAATAATAACGTAAAATCAGCTGTCTTTTTCATCTGCTCGCTCCTTGTTTAAGTGAATAGCTCGTCTAGCTAATTGATCGGCGGACTTATTTTCAATGCTTGGAATCCATTTGATAAAAAAGAGGTCTAATTGTTTCGCTAAAGTTAACGCTTGAGCAAGCAATGGTGCATAGCGTTTATTTTTCGTGAATTCTTTTTCCATTGCTTGGTTAATTGCTTGTGAATCCGTGCGAAAAGAGACAATTTGATAATGATTTTTCACACAAATTTCTAATGCTTTAATCAATGCATAGTATTCTGCTTCATGATTTTCCAGTAAGCCAAGTGGAATCGAGTAGCGTTCTACCTGACCATTATTATTAATAAAAATGCCTGCACCACTTGGACCAGGGTTTCCAGCACTAGCGCCATCAATATATACTTCAATCATTTTACTTCACCTCGAACTTTGGACTTGAATATGCTATGATTATTCTCTGTTGAAAGTCAGGAAGATATTTAGCTAGACATTCTCAGATCAAATAGATTTTTTCAAATGGGATAAAGGCATGTAAAACGAATGATACTAGATAACAAGCTCATCCTATATATAAATTATAGCTGTAAAATGTTGAAATAGGTATAGAAATTGTTTAGTTAAGGAGTTGAGTTGATTGAAAGTATTGATTCGTTGGACATATTTTTTTAATAAAAAAGGAACAGCTTCTTTTCTTTCGGAATGGCTTGAGGCCGAGTCTGCGCTAGCCATTGTAGAGGATTTAGAAAAAACAGGGAGGGTAAAAGCGGTAGAATTTGAAGATGAAGCAGGAACTGTATGGACGAAAAAAGAACTTGTTAAGCTGTTGACTGAGGTTGAAGATGAACCTCAAAATGTTACGGTCTTTTTTGACGGCAGCTACCGAAAAGACGAAAGACTGGCAGGGCTTGGTGTTGCCCTTTATTATACGCAAAATAAGAAGAACTGGAGAATTCGGAAAAATGCACTGCTTCATCAATTAGAATCGAATAATGAAGCTGAGTATGCAGCATTTTATGAAGCGGTTAAACAGCTTGAAGAATTAGAGGTACATCATCAAAGCTGCGTGTTTAAAGGAGATTCACTCGTTGTACTAAATCAGCTCTCGGGGGAATGGCCGTGCTATGAAGAGCAATTAAATCGATGGATTGACCGCATCGAGGAAAAGTTAGCAAAGCTTCACATTCGTCCTGTATACACACCGATTTCAAGAAAAGATAATCAAGAAAGTGACCAATTGGCATCACAAGCTATAAATGGAGAAGAAATTTTCGGCAAGATACAAATAGAAAAGAAGGAGTTATGACCAGAAATGAATCGGAAGAAGATTTATGAAGAAGTCGAGGAAATGCTATCTTTTTGCGAAGGCTGTTTTGTACAAAAACATTTTCGAAAGGAGAAGGGACGTACGTTTGCGCATCAATTTTGTTTATCTCAATGTACGGTAGGAGAAAAATTAAAAAAGCTTGGTCAAGAGTTAACGAATTTAAATGAAAAATGAGCTTTTTCTCGTCCCTTTGTTCGGAAAATTGTCATACATGCCCTTTATGAAGAATAGTAAAATAGTTGAAGGAGCACAGGGCAGAAGGGGACAAAATGAAACGAAACAAGGAGAAGGAAAAGTTTCTTTATATTCCAGAGATTTTAGATTTAAATACAGAACTAGAAGCAGGTGGAGAGTCTTTGTTTTATTTTAAGAAGAGAATGACTCAAAAGCAAAGGTGTCAGGCCCCCAATCGATTTTTTAAGCCAGTTACATCATGTATTTCCGATAAGTATAAAACCTTTTATAAGTCATTCTCTTTTTTTATCTGAGTTATTGTTCTTTTTGAGCAGATTGGAAGTATGCTTTTAGCATGACTTTATTTTCAGCAATATCAGCTAATGTATATTGATCAAGCACTTGTAGAAAGGCATCTAAGGCCGTGTTAAGTATAAACTTCAAAGAGCACACGGGAGAAATGACACAGTTATTATGATCTTTGTAGCACTCGACTAAATAGAAATCCTCTTCAGTTCGGCGAACTACTTCTCCAATATTGATCTCAGTAGGTGCTTTGGCTAGTCTAAAACCGCCGTTTCTTCCTCGAATCGTCTCGATATATCCCGTTTTTCCAAGATTATGAACAATTTTCATTAAATGATTTTTCGATATATCATAAACTTCAGAGATTTCTTTTATGTTCGTTAGCTTGTCGTTATTTTGGGTCGCTAAATAGATTAATACTCGGATGGAATAATCTGAATAGCTAGTTAATCGCATAATTTTCGCCTCACAATCTACACCCGTTCTGTTGAACAAGTTATCAAACTCCTCAAAAAATATGTAACGAAATAGGCAAAGCATATTCTTAATTGAGAAAGTTTTTTATTTTATAATAGCATAATTGTACACATGATATAATGCGATATGCACAAACATTGATATATCAATGTTTAATTATTACTACTTTTTAAAATTAAAATGTGAATATATGTTCTGTTTTTATTCGAAAGAAAAGCCCATACAGGGGATAAGTAGTATTCTTTTCGATTCACTATGTAGTAATCAATGTAGGTTTATTAATATATACCTTATATAATTTAATGGTTTGGCATTAATGGCATTCTTATGAGAACAACATACCGAACATGATAGGGGAGTGTTTCTTTCTCAAGCATGAATCATTTTCAACATAAGCATTAGGCTCTTCCCTTCTCCTTTGCAAAAAACCAAATACAAAATAAATGCGATATAAAAAATACAAAACATACTGTAATCCAAGTAATATACCATTCCCAGTGAATGTATTTGATAAGGGCTGTGTATTCTTCGATAATCACTTCAATGATAGTCAATACAGAACTATATCCAACATAATAACTCAATTGAATAAGAGTACTTTTATTAGTGGGATACCATACATTAAAGGCGGCACATATGACTGGAAGAACATAATACTCATACGTGAAGCTCGTCCGATTGATGGAAGCAAATAATCGAACAGGATATTCGATCAGCCCAAACTCTACAACCACCGCACCCATAAGAAAAGTAATAACTTGTTTGAACAAAAACGCCACTAAGGCTAGTCGAATTTTATTTTTTTGTATAAAGAAAAGAATTCCTGTTGTCACTGTGAAGGCTGATAACAAAATCCACCATTCAATTTTCATTAGGTCTGCTTCCCATGAAACAAAGTATTGTCCTTAAAGAACCAATTACAGCATACTCGACTTACGAAAAAGAGGAATCCGATGTAAATCCACATCCCATACCACGTCAATAATCCATATTCTAGTAAATCTGTATATCTCTCGATAACAATATCACACAATGTGATGATAGAGACCCAAACAAAAAAGTATGCAAATCTGGACCATAGACCGTCTTTTACTTTCTTATGGACATAAAATATCGAAAATAATGCAGGATAAAAAAAATAATTGATTGTAAGGGCGAGATCTGTCGCTTTAGGGAATTCCCGGATAGGTGCACTTAACAAACCATATTTAAAAGCAGGCATATCGCATAGCCAAATGATTGATTGAAACATCATGAATGCAAACAATCCCTTGCGCCGATTTTTACGTGGAATAAATAGAATAAAACCAACAAAGCCGAATAGCCACATTGCTACCAGAATCAAACGCTCCATCAACATGTTGTCACTCTCCCGATAAGATATTTATTACTATTTGTAGACAAAAAATATCTTACTTTTTAATTCTTATTTTGGATTTAATTCTGCGACTCCTAAAGCTAGCTGTTTCCATAGAATGTTTTCTACATGCTCTTTCTGATGCTCTTCACACTCCACTATAAGAATAACCTCTGAATTTTTACCCCTTAAGAGCCTCTGTTTCCTTTTAATCACTTTTTTTATAAATAAGTCGATTAGAAAGCCGATGAGGAATCCACTTCCAGCTCCGATCAATCCCCAAATGATTGGTCCCCATTCTAATACAAATCCCTTAGTGATACCGATTGTTGAAAAGAGGAAGGCTAATATCGATCCTTTAGAAATTAATGAGACTCCATCAGATTGATGAAGAGTATCAAAAAGTTTTCGTTCCTCTTTCCTATTATTTAAAGGTACAGCTAAAATATTTTTAATTCCTTTTTCCTCTAATTCACTAATAGCCAATTCTAAATATGTTGAATGCTCAAAAGTAGCAAAAATCTGCACATTTTCCACCTTACTTGCTTTTTTTAGATTAAAAATAGAGCGTTGATAGTGATTTTTTAAATAGCTTTTTTGTTCATCCTCAAATAATTTGTTATTCTCTACGACGCTTACGTAAGAGTCATAAATGGTAAAAAAGTATAACGAAGGTATGTAGAGAAGCCATTGTGCTTTTAAAATAGCAGTGGATTTGTCGACGTCTCCTATGAATAAATAGATAAATCCCTCAAGAAAATGTGAATAATATATAAAAACTGCTGTCCATACGAATGTGAATATAGCAAGTAAAATCCGATGAACATAAAGCTGTCCTAGGCTGGGAATGGTCATGGACCATAATACAGCCATCAAAGGACTTCTTTTATCTAGATAATTAATTTCAAAAGCATTCATTGTGAATGAATTAGAGGGGGCGTTCTCTCTTTTAGCGAGAATGTAAATATTATTCAAATCAACAGTAGTACGATAACTGTCCCAAATAGCAAATAAATAAACAGGCATATACATTAGGACTAATCTAACATCCAGCACTTCTTTGGCAGCTTGAAAATGACCTGCGAATGAATAAACAATGGCTTGGTTGAGTTGGACTTTTTGATTAATGAAAATTTCCCAAAGAACTAAAGAAAATCCTCGAAGGTTTTTATTTAAGAGAAGGTGCCCGAATCCTGGGAAAGAAACAGACCATAAAGCAACAGTCCATGGGTTTCTTAAATGGATTTGAGTGGTTCCAAAAATACTTGTATGAGCTTTGTAGCGACGTGTCTTGTTTGTATTTTTGAAATTATCCATGTTTCTTCCTCCGGTTAGTAACAATTACCCTTATTATTATCTATTGGATTGGATTTATTAAAAACAAAAGGGGAAACGTATTTTTTATTTGAACATGAACTGAATAATTACTGAGTAAGTCGGTTTAATAATCCTAACGCGCATTTTGGGAGTTATGAGAAAAAGTTTTTGAAGTGACTCAAGAAAGGCAGAAGAACCTATGCCCGTTAACGCGACGTTATATAGCTATCATGGTACATTAAAAGAAATCCAGTTTTTAAGAAATAATATTATGTTCACGATAGAGAATATAGGTGAAGGAAGAATCTCTTTTCCTTCTTCTCCTAGGGATACGGTTAGCGACTTATAAAAAGCCGAATAACTCGGAAGAAATCGCAGAAGCTATTGAGAAAGTATACAACGTTGTAAATGACGATTATAAAAAGCTTGTTCGACTGAAGTATCGGACAAAGCCGCAAACGAAAATGTGAAATATATTTAGAAAGGGTGTAGACTTTGAAAGAAGTTAGTCACGAAATTACCGAAAGAGCGAAGCATGACCCTGTTATTCATAATTACTTAATGCTTCATGAACAAGGGAGTATAACTTATCAACAATTACTTGAAAATGTTGATTTCTATCTTGGTGAAGATAAGCAATCATGAGCTAGTTAGTCAAAAAGCAAAAAAAGCACTTTAAAAACATTGCACTTAAAGAATTGTAAACATGATGTAATGATATGCTTCAGAACGTAAGTAGTAGAATGATATTTATGATGAGGAGAGAACTCGTAAGTAAAAATAATAAAACGCCAAAAAAGGCGTTTTATTTAATTTCTTTCACTTATTTTTCCATCGTTTCCTTTGTCAATACCCGTAGCATTATTTATTGTTTGTGCCACTAAGTTTAGCCCTTGATCCATCGCATTCATTGAATTAGCTTTTTGACCAATGTTTTTAGACTTTTCTTGTTTGTTCATTTTTATCACCTCTTAAATTATAGGGTCTGTAGGTACATTAAAAAATATTCGAAATAGGCTACATAGGCATTAATGAAGTAAAGGTAAAGGGGACTAAAAGGAAAAAACGCCAAAAAAGGCGTTTCAGTTAGTCGTTATTGATTGGTTTTATTTGTTATATTATTTAATACTCTAGCATTAGGATCCGTATCCCCATAACCGAGAGCATTATCTGTATTGTTTTCTTCAAAAACAGACTGCGTATTAACGGATTTCTTTTGTTGCTTCGCGTTATTTTCATTTTGTTGGTTTGTCAAACGAATTCATCTCCTACATACATATTAAAATACGCAATTTTTATTTTTCTACATCATGGAGGCGATCTTCATATTCTGTTTCAGCCATTCCATATAGTCCATTCATCTCTTGTTCATCTGGATCAAGACCGAGGTAATTATCACTGTTACTTTTCATTGTTTCTTTTGTTTCCTTTATCTCTATATCATTTTTCTTCATCATTTTCATCACCTCCACTTATTATGGTGGTTAAAAAAGAGATAAGTATACGTATTTGAGCACCTGAATCAAGAGCAAGATAGATTAATATTTATTTTTATATTGTGACATCTAAGAAGAATGGAAGCAGGTGAAAATGTAGAACAAAGGGAAGCAATCCTAAAGTAAGATTGCCCTTGATATTTAAATGCGAGCTATTCTTGTTCCGGTCTGTGTACATGAAGAGGAGGTGGGACTAACCAACCTTTATTCTTGTTCAGTCTCAAAAATTTTGCCCCCAATTGTACCTTAGCTGCATGGAATTGACCGTACATCATAGCAATATCTTCTCTAATACATTGTCCAATTGCTTGACTGCATGCAACTAACCCCGTTGCGATATCCATGGAAAGAGCAGTGTTAATTTCCGGATCAGTAAATCTTGCTCCAACAGGTATGTCTTCTAATTTGGCAACCGGACGGTCAGGTGAAGCAGGAGGAAGCCCAAGGCCGTTTGCTTTTAGTAATTCCTCTAACTGTTGATTTTCATTTTGTATACACTCAATAGCTTCTTCGATAAGTTTTTTTAAATCCCCATCTCCCGCATGCTGAAGAAATGTTTGATATGCAGTGATCAATCCATTGTTTGTAAAAAGATTAGTCCATGTAGCAAACACTTCACCATAATGCATTGGTTCATCTTTTGGATTGCCGCTTAAGATTCCCATAATTGCACTCCTTATCTCATGTAGATTCATGTTTTTCTCCTTACCGTAAGGAATAAATCACAAAGCTTATTATGTGAAGAGGTGTGAAAAGTATTCATGATGATGTTTCGAAGTTCATTTTAAGGAATCACTTTGAAGACTAGCAGAGAATTTATATTCAATTATGGAAGAGTGTAAAAATAAAGAAGTAATCTTATTTGAAAATGTGCGAAATACAGTAAAAAAAGATTGTGAACACTTTTTAAACGTTAACGAAATGTTCACAAAAAGATGTATTTGAAATATTGCTTTATAAAAAAAGGGGGGGTATTATAAAGGTGTATTAAAAATACTTGTTTAAAGGAAGAGGGAGTACATTATGCTATCTCAAAAAACAATTGATATCGTGAAATCAACAGTACCTGTGCTAGAAATCCATGGGGAAACAATTACAAAAACGTTTTATAAAAATATGTTTGAAGCTCATCCAGAACTATTAAATATTTTTAACCAAACAAATCAAAAAAGAGGCCGTCAGCAAACGGCATTAGCAAATACAGTTTTAGCTGCAGCAAAATATATTGATAACTTAGGAGCAATTGTTCCAGTTGTGAAACAGATTGCTCATAAACATAGAAGCTTAGCTGTTAAGCCAGAACACTATCCAATCGTGGGTGAAAATTTATTGAAAGCGATTAAAGAAGTACTAGGTGATGCGGCAACAGATGAAATCATCAATGCATGGGCAGAAGCATATGGTGTGATTGCAGATGCCTTCATCGGTATTGAAAAAGACATGTACAAAGAAGCTTCTGAGCAAAATAATGGCTGGGAAGATTATAAAGAATTTAGAGTAACGGATAAAGTACAAGAAAGCGATCTTATTACATCTTTCTATTTAAGACCGGCTGATGGAACTAAAGTCCCAACTTACTTACCGGGACAATACATTACAATTCGTATAAATATTCCAGGGGAGCAATACTTATGTAATCGTCAATATAGCTTATCCGTTGCACCTGGTCACGATTACTTCCGCATTTCAGTGAAGAAAGAGGCAGAAGGCGAGGAGCACGAAGGTAAAGTATCGAACTACTTACACAAATCTGTTCAAATCGGTGACAAAATTGAAGTCACAGCTCCTGCTGGAGATTTTGTGTTAGAAGAAAAAGATACACCAGTTGTCTTCCTTGCAGGCGGTGTCGGAATCACTCCATTATTAAGTATGGTTCAAACTGTATCAGAGAAACAACCAAATCGTTCAGTCCAATTTATTCAAGCGGCGAATAACGGATCTGTTCAAGCTTTCAGAAATGAACTTTCTGAGATTAAACTGGCAGATTACGAACTTGGTTTTGTTTATGCATCTCCAACAGATATCGATAAAAATAATCCATATTTTGTAAAAGAAGGCTATGTAGACCGCGATGTGTTAGCTGAAACTATTAAACCGGATGCTGATTATTATGTATGTGGACCTGTTCCATTCATGAAATCTGTGATTGCGACTTTAAAAGAACTAGGTGTAACAGAAGAAAAAATTCATTTCGAATTTTTCGGCCCAGCAATGGCATTATAAGCATAAAATTCCACACTAGAATAGGGAATTATCATTGACATCAGCTCGATAATTTTGCATACTATAGAAAATATGAACGTTGAAAGAAGACTAGTATGTGAAATCTTGCTGTAACAGAGAGCGGTGTCCATGGCTGTAAGACCCGTAACAGAAAAGGCACTGAACCTACTTCTTGAGTCCTATGAAAACATAGGCGCAGTCTCTAGCGTTATGAGGTAAAGTGGGATGTGACATGTTCACATTCAATCAAGGTGGTACCACGGAAAGAGCAGCCCTTTTCGTCCTTAATTAATAAGGATGAGAAGGGTTTTTTTGTATAATTCGGGGGTAGAGTAGTTATTTTGATAAATCTATTAATTTTAAGAAGATAATATCAGGCCAAAACGTTGTATGTTCAAGGGCAAGTTGGAAGTGAGTTTTCTAATATATTAGAAAATTATATTGGAGGAAGTATGGATGGAAAAGAAGCGCATCGTTGTTAAAATCGGAAGCAGTTCGTTAACGAACTCCAAGGGAGAAATTGATCAATTTAAATTTCTAGATCATATTCAAGCAGTTGCGGCATTGCGCAAAGAAGGGCATGACGTGATTCTTGTATCATCTGGTGCTGTTGCGACCGGATTTCGTAAGCTAGGTTACCCATCACGTCCGGTTACGTTAAAAGGGAAACAAGCAGCTGCAGCCGTCGGTCAAAGCTTATTAATTCAATCATATATGCAACAATTAGGGCAGTTCGGCATTAACGTCGCCCAAATTTTATTAACGAGAACCGATTTTTCAAAAAAGGATCGTTATAAAAATGCCTATGCGACTTTATCAGAATTAATTGAACGCGGCATTTTACCAATCATTAATGAAAATGATACAGTGTCTGTTGAAGAATTAACATTTGGGGATAACGATATGCTGTCTGCTCTTGTAAGTGGGCTTATTCATGCCGATCAGCTCATTATTTTAACGGACATTAACGGTTTGTATGATTGTAATCCGTTGACGAATCCGGATGCTAAGAAAATCGATTATTTAACAGAAGTAACGGATGACTTGCTGCAAATAGCCGAAGGAGCCGGCTCGAACGTTGGGACAGGCGGGATGCAATCGAAATTATTAGCTGCGAAAACAGCACTTTCTTTAGGTGTAAAAGTCTTTATTGGTAAAGGAGAAGGCCGTGATAAGCTCCTGCAAATTTTAGCGGGTGACGGTGACGGGACGTATATTGAAAATGACGTGCTTACAACCGTAAATAATAATAAGCAGTGGATTTCGATTCATTCGGAAGTGTCAGGGAAAATCTTTGTTGATGACGGTGCAGAAACAGCCTTAATGTTGAATGGAAGCAGTTTGTTGCCTGCTGGTATTTATGACATTCAAGGAGATTTTGAAAAAGGGGACGTTGTTGAAGTGTTTGGTTCAAGCGGATTGCTTGGCCGAGGAGAAGTTCTCTATTCTGCCGATGAGCTGAAACTAGCGATGGGAAAACGGACAGACGAGCTTGTAATGTCTGCGATTGAAGTAATTCATCGAGATAAATGGGTGAAAGCTTAAATTAAAAAGGGGGAGTTAGTAATGAGTGAAGTGATTGTAAGAGGAAAAGCGGCCAAAGCGGCAAGTTATAAAATGAGTGGAAAAACAACAGCTGAAAAAAATGAAGCATTAGCAAAAATTGCGGATCAATTATTGGCAGATAAAGATTATTTAATAAGTGAAAATGCGAAAGATTTAGAACAAGGAAAGAAAAATGGTCTGCCTGACTCGATATTAGATCGTATTATGTTAAACGAAAAGCGTATTGAAGATATGTCAGCCGCTATTCGTTTACTGATTGACTTAAAAGATCCAGTCGGTGAAAGCTTAGAGACCATTGAGAAAGAAAACGGCTTGCTTATTAAAAAAAATCGTGTTCCAATCGGTGTAATTGGTATGATTTATGAAGCGAGACCAAATGTAACGATTGATGCGGCTACATTATCATTAAAAACAGGAAATGCGGTTATTTTACGAGGGAGTTCGTCTGCAAGCTACTCTAATCAAGCGCTTGTTGGGTCGATTCATAAGGCATTGGCGCAAACATCTTTACCAGTTGATGCGGTTCAATTAATGGAAGATACAAGTCGTGAAACAGCGAAAGAATTATTTCATTTGAATGAATATTTAGATGTATTAATTCCACGTGGAGGTAAAAATTTAATTGATACCGTTGTTCGTGAATCGACTGTGCCTGTTCTGGAAACGGGTGCTGGTAACTGTCACATTTTCATTGATGAATCAGCTGATTATGAGATGGCAGAAAATATCGTAATCAATGGAAAAACACAGCGTCCATCTGTATGTAATGCAATTGAAAGTTTGCTCATTCATGAAAGCTGGTTTGCTAAAAATGGGACGGACTTATTAGCGGTTCTTCAAGGTAAAGGAATTGAACTATACGGAGATGAAACGGTCTGTACGGCTTTTTCAGAGGCGAAGCAAGCAACAGAAGAAGATTGGGCAACGGAATATTTAGCACTGAAATTGAGTGTGAAAATTGTGAAGGATGTTACAGAAGCTGTTGAGCATATTAATCAGTATGGTACGAATCATTCTGAAGCTATTATTACGAAAAATGCAGAAAATGCAGACATTTTCTTAAATGGTGTTGATGCAGCTGCTGTTTATCATAATGCTTCTACACGTTTTACAGATGGTTTTGAATTTGGTTACGGTGCTGAAATTGGAATCAGTACGCAAAAGCTTCATGCACGTGGACCAATGGGATTACCTGCTTTAACATCTACTAAATATTTTATTTATGGACAAGGACAAATCCGCGGTTAAGCGGGTTTGTAGATAAACGAGATTGAGTGAAACCTGTACTTCATTTGGAGTATAGGTTTTTTTATGATTGCATTTTACCAAAAGAAAGGGTATTCTGTGTATAAAAAATAAATGATATCGGGAGTCTGTGGAATCAGGCTGAGAGTACGGTTAATCTACCGTAGACCGTTTGAACCTGTTGGGTCATGCCAGCGTAGGGAAGTGATAAGGGGATTACTCTGTATTTTTTGCACTTTGCGTACGCAAAGTGCTTTTTTGCGCTATTAGAAAGTAATTGGTTACATAGAAAGGAACGGATAAACATGATGACTCAAAAAGAAATGATTGAATCGACAGCTCAATTTATCGATCGTAATGAATCTACCGAGGAAAGGTTTAATCAGCAGGCTTTACAATTATTTCGCTATCACTATCAATATAACATTCCGTATCGAACTTTTTGTTCTCAAAAAGGAAAAACGCCGCGCACTGTGAAAACTTGGAGAGACATTCCACCAGTACCGATTAATGCTTTTAAAGATGTTACTTTGAGCTGTTGTGATCCGGAGCAAGCAGAAGCGATTTATATGACAAGTGGTACAACACAAGGAATTAGAGGTAAACATTATCATCCAACATTAGACATATTTGATAAGTCGATGATTAAAAATTTCCAAGAAAGATTTATGGGGAATACCGATAAAATTCGGATGGGAATCTTATTTCCAACAGAACAGGAGATGCCTAATTCTTCTTTAGCTCGTTATTTAAAACTCGCAAAAGAAAGATTTGGGACAGAAGATAGCCGTTATTTTATACAAAATCATGAGCTTGATATGGAAGGCTTACAGAAAGAGCTGAGGAATGCCGAAGCAACTGGAGAACCTTATGCGCTTTTAGGTGCAAGTTATAGCTTTGTTCACCTTTTAGAAGAACTAGAGCGTGGGAACCAAACTTTTACTCTACCAAAAGGAAGTAAAGTTCTTGATACGGGCGGTTTTAAAAAACAATCTAAAGAATTAGAGTTGGATGAGTTTTATCAGTTGCTTTCTACATATTTAGGAGTCGATCGTGCCGCGTGTATCAATATGTACGGCATGACCGAGCTGAGTACACAGCTGTATGACAATGGAAATCAATCTGTTCCTGCTATTAAATCAGGACCAAATTGGATTAAAACGCGAGTGGTAAATCCGTTAACAGGTGAAGAAGTAACAAAAGGAGAACGAGGCGTTATTGTTCATTGCGATCTTGCTAATGTGAATTCTGTTTCTACGATTTTAACAGAAGATGTTGGTGTCCTCGTTGCAGGTGGTTTTCTTTTATTAGGAAGAGTGGAAGGAACAGAAGCAAAAGGCTGTTCGCTAGCGATGGCAGAATTTTTAAAGGCTTCAAAGGGATTGGAGAAATGAGAGAAATCGCTGGATATATTCCGAATATAGGAGAAGAATCATTTGAGACAAAGGTGCTTCTATTCGAAAGAAATCAAGAAATAATAGAAGTAGAGATCCCGATTCTTACAAATGAACAAATGAGCAGGTTAATGGACAAGATTAAGCATAGCAGCCGTAAGGTGTTAAAATCTTTTTCTGTTAATGAGTTAATGAATATCATTGATGAAGCGATTCATAGATTTCTAGATCGTGATTCATTTTATCGACAAAAAGCTGAAAAAGTATTGCCGATTGTAACAGGCTATGATGAGGAAATGATAAGACTTGGTTTGACTTCTTATTTAAAAACGTTTCGAAAACATGAACTGCAGCGTTTTCTTGTTGAAGATTTAGGAAATCCATTGTTGTTAGATGATTTTCAGCCGAGAGTAAAAGGTGGATTTTCGAAGGCTTTTAGTCCTGATTTAATTACGCATATTTGGTCAGGGAATGTGCCTGGTCTTCCTTTATGGAGCTTTATATCTGGTTTGTTAGTGAAAGCAGGGAATATTGGGAAGGTATCGAGTGCTGAGCCATTATTTGCCGGCTGGTTTGCTAAGCTTTTAGTAGAAATAGAACCAAGATTAGCAGATTGCTTTGCCGTTCTTTGGTGGAAGGGTGGTGAAGAGGAGAGAGAACGTTTTATTTTTCAGCAAACAGATATTGTCGTCGGATACGGAGGCAATGAAGCGATGGAAGCTCTACGAAGTCGGATTCCAATTACTAAAAGATTTTTATCATTTGGACACAAGCTAAGTTTTGGCATTGTTTCAAAAGCATCTCTTGATTCTCTTAAAGCTTTGCAGACGGCCCATTTGGCTGCATTGGATGTGATGCGTTATGACCAGCAAGGCTGTTACTCTCCGCATGTTTTCTATGTGCAAAAAGGAGGAAATGTTTCTCCGAAAGAATTTGCTAGATATATAGGTCATGAACTAGAGGCGTTTAATAGAAGGTTTCCGAGAAGAAAACTGTCAATGGCCGAATCGATGGAGATGGCTGCTTGGAAAAATAAAGAAGAAATGAACCTGTTCTCGAATCCAAATAATGAAGTATTAGGCAGTAACCAAAACGACTGGACTGTTGTTTTTGAAGATTCCGATCTTAGCCTTACACCAAGCAGTTTAAATCGTGTTGTAAAAGTGAAAGAATTTAATCATATAGAAGAGGTGACGGAAGGCCTTCTTATGCATCGGGATTACTTGCAAACGGTTGGAATCGCTGCTAGTCCATCTGAATTGTTCCAATGGTCTCATCTGCTAGGGAGTGTCGGTGTAACTCGAATGACGGCATTGGGAAATATGACATCTCCGGAAGCTGGATGGCATCATGACGGTCGCTTTAATGTGCTTGATTTAATTAATATGGTTGATATCGAAGCTTCAGCTCAACAATTAAGTGAAGAGTTGGCTCCTTATGCAGATTAGGAGGTTAGCAGATGAGTTTTTTAAAAATTGAGGATTTGACTTATAGTTATCAAGAGAAGACAACTGTGCTGCATGGAGTAAACTGGTCTATTGAAGAAGGGGAGTTTCATTGCTTTCTAGGGAAAAGCGGCTGTGGAAAGACAACGTTATTAAAGCTTGCAGCGGGCTTGCTTCCATCTCATTCGGGAATGATTCGTTTGAAAGGAAAAGAAGTAACAGGGCCGTTAGATGAATGTGGTTTTGTGTTCCAATCTCCTACCTTATTAGAATGGAAAACGGTATTAGAAAATGTGCTGCTTCCAATTTCGTTGAAAAGAAAAATTACGAAACAAGATCGACAGTATGGATTAGAAGTATTAGAGATGGTTGGTTTAACGACTTATTTAGATCGTTATCCTACCCAACTATCTGGAGGGCAACAAAGTCGCGTCGCTATTGCGAGAGCATTGATTCAAAAACCAACGATGCTGTTTCTAGATGAACCATTTGCCGCTCTAGATGCTATTACAAGAGAAGAACTACAAGATGATTTGCTGAAAATTTGTAAGACCCGTCATACAACGGTTCTTTTTATTACGCATGATATCGCAGAAGCCGTGTATTTGTCAGATCGGATTGCGGTCATGGATCAAGGCCAACTCATTTTTGATACGGCTGTGAAATTAGAAAAAGAGAGACATGTAGAAATGAAATATGCACCGTATTTTAATGAGTTGTGTTTGACGTTACGACATGTATTGGGAGGAAATAGGTGATGAAAAGTCTCCCGTTATACTCGATTCTATTATTTATTATCTTCCTCATCATTTGGGAATATAGTGCAAGCTTTATGTCAGAGCTTGTTTTGCCAGCCCCTACGGTTATTGTTGCGACTTTAGTAGATGGTCTGCAAAGTGGATACTTTATTCCACATATTTTACGAACGCTATCAGAAGTGTTGTTAGGCTTGGTAATTGGCTGTGTCGGGGGATTTATCGTTGGTGTGATTATGGGGGAGATTGAATTTTTAAGAAAGCTTCTTTCTCCTTATATCATTGCGAGCCAAGCTGTTCCTAAGCTTGCTTTGGCCCCTTTATTTATTCTATGGTTTGGTTTTGGTATGACATCGAAAATTATAATCACCGCCCTAATTTGCTTTTTTCCATTATTGGAGAATACGATTACGGCCATTCAATCTACGGATAAACAAAAACAAGAGTTATTTCATATGCTTCGAGTCACACGCTGGCAAACATTAATTCATTTGAAAATTCCTAATGGTCTGCCAGGGATTCTAGCCGGACTTCGAGTAGCGGTTGTATTAGCCGTAGTAGGAGCCGTTGTTGGCGAGTTTATTGGGGGAAGCGATGGATTAGGGGCGCTCATCGTCGCGTCGCAAGGGATGATGGACACGCCGTTAATGTTTGCTGTGTTAATTCTATTAACTGTAATGGGCATGGTTTTATATCAATTAATTTATGTATTAGAAGTTACTGTATTAAAGAAATATATGAGGGGGAATAAACAATGAAAAAAAGATGGTTAGTCACGATTTTATTATGTATGACCGTATTGATGTCAGCGTGTGGAGCAAAGGGTGAAAATAAAGAAACGGCGAAATCTAGTTCAACAGACGTTCAAACGATTCGAGTAGCGAACTGGAGTAAGCCACTTACAGAACAAACGAATTTATTAGTCGATGAGAAGAAGCATTTCTTCAAAGATAAAGGATTGGATGTAACGATTATTCCTGGTGCAGGCGGTGGCGATGCGATTAAAAATATTTTATCCGGGAAAGCAGATATCGCTTTTACTGATCCAGGTTCACTATTTTTCGCATTAGATAAAGGTGAAAAGCTAAAAGTTATTTACAATATTTATCCGCAAAATGTATTTAACATCGTATCACTAAAGGAAGCCAATATTAATAAACCCGAAGATTTAAAAGGAAAAACAATTGGCGTCTATAGTCTATCAAGTGGAACACGTCAAAACTTATTAGTGTTATTACATCAGGTCGGCCTTTCGGAAAATGATGTAAAAATTGTTGAGACAGGCCTTTTAAACTTTGCCCCATTAATGCAAGGGCAAGTAGATGCAACAGCTGCGACGGATACGGGACTAGTTGTGGGACAAGCAAAAGGTTTAGAGGAAGTCAATGTGATGAATGTGAAAGACTACTTAAATGTACCGAGTGATGTATTTGTTGTAACAGAAAAAACATATAAAGAAAAGCAGCAAGAATTGAAGGATTTCTTGGAAGCTTATCGTAATAGTGCACAATGGATGATTGAGAGTCCGGAAGAAGCGGCTGCTTTGGCTAAAACCTATGCAATCGATGGGAAAGATGAGCAACAAAACTTAGAAATTATTAAGCTTCGTAATGCTTCTAGCGTATCTCCTGAAACAGAGCAACATGGTTTAGGGGCACTTGATGCGAATATCTTGCAGGATGGTGCGGATACGTATCAAAAATTAGGGTTGATTAAAGAAAAGCTCAATATGGATGAGGTAGTAGTTGATACATTACTTCCAAAACAATAAAGGAGAACGAACACATGGGGAAATTTAGCGGAAAAGTCGTTCTTGTTACAGGCTCCAGCCGAGGAATTGGAGCAGCGATTGCCCTTGAATTTGCAAAAGAAGGGGCGTTCGTTATCGTCAATTATTTGAAAAATGTTGAAGCAGCTGAAAAAATTGTGTCAGCTTGTATCGAAGTTGGAGGAGATGCTTGGGCGATTCAAGCAGATGTTACGTCCGAAGAGGCTGTTCATTCGATGATTGAGCAAATTGTGCTTGAAGCGGGACGACTGGATGTAGTGGTGAATAATGCATTTAAACCTTATGTCTTTGATCCTGAACAACGAAAAATGGCTTGGCAGCTCACATGGGAGGATTATCAAGGACAAATTGATGGAGCAGTAAGGTCAACGCATTATATATGTCAAGCAGTGCTGCCAATTATGAAAAAACAAAGCAGCGGAAGCATTGTGAATATCATTAGTAATTTAGTAGAAAGACCGTTGGTTCCTTATCATGAATATAACACGGCTAAAACTGCATTAATGGGATATACCCGTAATTTAGCTGTGGAGCTTGGACCTTTTGGTATAAGAGTTAATTGTGTAGCACCGGGCCTTGTTTATCCAACCGATGCGAGCAAAAAAACAAAAGAGAGTTTGAAAGAACTAATCATTTCGCAAACGCCGCTTCGAAGAATTGCAAAGCCGGAAGATATCGCAGGTCCTGTTTTATTTTTATCATCCGATTGGAGTGAATTTATGACAGGGCAAACACTATTTGTAGATGGCGGATTTGTGATGTAAGTTTTATAAAAAGAGCCAATCAAGATTCAATGCTTGATTGGCTTTTTTAGGGTCTAGAAAACTATTTCTTATTTTTGGTTGCTGCTTGAAATAATGTATAGCCGACAGAAGTGTCTGTTATAGGTAGTCCGGCATTTCTAACAAACGTTTCTAACAAAACTTGGCCATAATCTTGTTCAATTACGGTTTCATGCAAAGCGGTTATAGAAAAACCATCCGCCTGTAATCGCTCTGCTTGTTCATCAATATAAGCATGAATAATAGGAGCTGTAAATTCTGGATGAAATTGCACACCGAAAATATGCTGATCAATCATAAAAGCTTGATGTTGTTCAAAGTCATTCTGTGCGAGAATCGTTGCTTGTTTCGGCAGATTAATAACAGATTGATAGTGAGTGACATGACCAAAAAATGTATGAGGAAGGATACTAAATAGAGGGTGTTCTTTGCCTGCATCTGTTAGCTGGATACTTGTTGTACCGATTTCAATTCCTTTTGGATGATGACTTACTTGACCGCCAAATGCCTCCGCCAGTAATTGATGACCATAACAAATGCCTAGTGTGGGGATGTTATCCTGCTTAATATCTTGTAACCAGCGTATCAATTGAACACTCCATTCTTCGTGATCGGTGACCATTGCATGTGAACCGGTTATAATGATTACTCCAATTTTATTTAGAGAAGGTAAGGAGGTCGCATCTTTATATACAGGAGCGATTACTACGTTGTCATGTGAAATACTTGTACCTTTTATAATCATATCTTCAAAATCCCCGAATTGCTCTTTAATACTTGGGAACGTTTCACCACATTTGATAATGAGTAACTTCGTCATAATTTATCACCTTTTTATGTAATGTTTTATAACAATTATCCATTTAGAGTGAGGTGAAGTAAAGAGAATATTTATAAAATTTACTCCGATACAGGATAGATAAGGAAACAAGACTCCAACTGTTTCAATTGGAGTCTTGTTTCATCGTATTAATGTTCGATTAAGTTAGTTAATAAAACCTCTTGTTCATTCTCTGGTTCATCAAGAGGATAAATTCTTGCTGTGTCATTTTCATCATTAACATGTTGAATATAAATGGCTTCCCCATTATAGGTAACATTCGCCATAACAGGTGAACTGGCAATTTCTTGTGCCCGTTGTTTGTTCATTTTCTTTCCTCCTTGAAGGTATCATCCTATTTACTATTTATCAAAAGAAGGTGAAACATTCATGAGGAAATGAAGCTTTTAACTTTTGGTGTAATTTACTTTATTTTCAAATCGTGAAAACTTTTATGAAGGGAAGACATGAAGGCGGTTTATTGAGTCGCATAGATACGTTATGCATAAAATAGAGCAGGCACATTAATAAAAGTTTGAAAACACTATTCTATACAACTGGGGGGATAGTATGGAAAAGAAAGAGTTATTGATATCAGAAAACAGCGAGAAATTTGTTGATTTAAACGATGTTATATGCCTGGATGAGTGGGAAAACGAGGGTGGTAGAATTGTAAGGCTTGTGGAATAAGACAAGCATCCATCTCTGTTTTATTTTGAGAATCAGTGTTTTTGTTAGCATAATACTTCTTAATTAGACTATATATTCGATCTAAAAGCAGAATAGGGAACAATTAAAGGGAAGATATATTTTGAGGTGTTGCAGTTGCGACAGCTCTTTTTAGTATGGAGTTAGTGAACTGAAATTTTTAGCATAAATATTCTATTTCAGTTGATGAATAAATCATGCTTATGTAGACAAACTGAAAATGAATGCTCCAATAATCAATCAAAGAAAAGAAAGAGGATTAGAATGAGGGAGGCTCGCTCCATGAATCATGCAAATTGCGACTTTTCACCGATGAAGCAAACGTTAAAAGAAGATATACGTCAAGTGATCACGACGCTTCAGAATAGCTTAGAAACAATAGATCAGGAAAACGATTGTCTACTTGGGGATTTTGAAAAAATAAAAAATAGATTTGCATACATTGAAATGAAAGCTGCTACTTTTTATTTAAATTGTTATTTGTCCCCGTTTACGGATAAATATCCAGAATTATCAATCTGTTTACAAAATATGTCGGACCGAAGACATGGTGGTTTAATTGTCATTCAACGCAAAGATTCTCTTGAATCTTTAATTCATCCGGGGATTGCAATTGGAGCAGAGTTAAGCCATTCTTTATTAGAGTCCATCTTTTTTCCAGGAAATCCACTCCATGATGGTGCTGTAATGGTAAGTTTTAATCAGATCGTTTCTGCAGCAAATGTTCTTCCTCTTTCAAATAAATTTACAGGTGATAAAAAACTTGGTACACGACATCGCGCTGCTTTAGGATTAACCGAACGCAGTGATGCCCTTGTTCTGGTTGTCTCCGAGGAAACAGGTAGAGTTTCATTTGCTTTAAACGGAGAGCTCTATCCAATTGCTACACATGGGGGCTCAATAGATAGTTTATTGAAAAATTTACAGTAAAAAGGGTAATCAAAACTATCTTTTAATAGAACCTGCTGTCGAGCAATCTTGTTCAATAGCAGATTCTTTTGTGATTTTCTTACCAATATTCAATTGAAAAGGGAACTACAGAACTCCCTTTCATGTATGACAAAAAGCTCTATTAATTAATAGATACTATTTATCTTTAACTAGAGATATTTTACATTGAGATTTGAATCTATTAGGTTTATGATATATTCATAAGTTACAATAGATAACTGGTACGACAAAGTGAGGACATATCAAAGTACAGAATCTGCATGAGCAAAATAGATTCTCTATGTAAGGAGTGTAATTGTTAATATGGTGACCCTGTATACATCAACAAGTTGTACGTCTTGTCGTAAAGCAAAAGCATGGCTTGAGGAACACGAAATTGCTTATATAGAAAGAAATATTTTTTCTGAACCTCTTACGATTGATGAGATTAAAGAAATTTTTCGCATGACGGAAGGTGGGACAGATGAAATTATCTCTACAAGATCGAAAGCTTTTGAAAAACTGAATATAAACATAGAATCTCTATCACTTCAAGAATTATATAAAATAATCAAAGAGAACCAAGGATTATTAAAAAGACCGATTATTCTCGATGAAAAAAGATTACAGGTTGGATATAACGAGGATGAGATTAGTAGATTTTTGCCTCGTAAAGTTCGTGCATTTCAGCGTTGTGAAGCTCAACAAATGGTCAATTAATTATGAGACATCACTTTCAACATATTATATTAAGGATTTTTTCGTTTTCTTTAATCATCAATATGAACTTAGCTTGGTGGAAAAAGCAAATGAATGTATTAGAAAAAATAACTCGGTAGAATATATTATTTAACTATAAACAATACAGCAATTAAAAGAATGAAGATGATTATTCTTTTAATTGCTTTGCATAAGAATTATAAAACAACCTTCCAGTTATTGTTGCAAGTTGCTTTAATGATTTTTCTTTCTCGTATGTAGTCGGCAATAAGCTCACTCATATCAATCGGTATATCTTTTATAACAGGCTTTCCTTTAAACATATTGAAGTTACCGCCTCCGCTAGCACGGTAGCTGTTCATGACAACATCGTATTGTTGATTGAGCTGTAATGGTGCCCCTTGGTAATTTAGGTGGGTAACGCGCTGGCCTATAGGATTTGAAATTTTTAATTCATATTCAATGCCTTCCCACATGTCATAATTATAATGCTGTGGTTTTGGATATGAAAAAGCAGGATTAACCGTTATGTTTCCGTTTTCGATAGTGAAATATTGAGCGGTTTGCTCAAGAGCTTCTTTAATATCCTTACCGCTTATCCGGATGACTCTTAATGTATTTGGATAAATATAATTGGATACGATATCACGCATTGTGATGTTTGTTTGGAAACCTAGAGATTCATTGGTGAATAAGGCTGTATTTGAAATAGCAGCTCCGCTAGCGTTCATTTGCACTTTATTAATAAATTCGATATATGGATTATCCTGTAGACGTGCGTGCAGTACGTCTTTAATGGTCATGTCTCCAATGACCGTTCCTATTGATTGATCAAGCCATTTTTGAGTTTCTTTTTGAAAATCATCTATGAAGGAGAGTGTTTCTTGATCTGCCTTGATAGATTCGTCTATTTCGATTAAATTGGCAGAGCATTTTATACTTGAAATGGATCCTTCTTGTTTTGTTCCCTTTATACATACTTCACCTATATAACGTCCGTAATGACCGGGCTGCAGGAACGTAATGCCATTGGTTGTTCCTGTTAGTGTACGGTGCTGATGACCTGTGATTAAAATATCTATATCTCCTAACTCTTGGCACATAGCATAGGCTTGATTTTCTCCTGTTAGCCGTTCTGTTTGTTCCCCTGTTTGTAAATCCCGTTCAAACCCTCCGTGATAGGAAACAATTATTACATCTGGTTTTTCCTTTTGACGGATGTGACTGACCCACCATTTTGCAGTGAGTAAAGCGTCATTAAATTGTAGACCTTCAATATTTTTTTTCTCTTCCCAATTTGGAATGAAATGAGTTGTGATACCAAGAATAGCTATTTTGACTTCATCAATTATTTTTATTGTGTAAGGTGTTCCAAAGGCAGGCTCCTTAGTTGATGAATTGATAATATTTGCAGACAGCCATGGAAAAGTGGATTGTTGAATAGCGTCTGTTAAATAATCTAAGCCATAATTAAATTCATGATTACCGCAAACAGCCAAATCGTACTGAAGCGAATTAGCGACTTTAATAATAGGATTTTCAGAATTTGGTTTGTATTTAGCATGATAATAGGTTAAAGGACTTCCTTGAATTAAGTCACCGTTATCGAGTAATAATATCTTTTCTTGCCTTCTTTTTTCTTTAATAATAGTCGCTGCTTTGGCTAATCCAAAGTTTGTTTCCGTATGATCCCGGTATGTAGTCGGATAAATGTATCCGTGAATATCGCTTGTTACTAATAAACGAATCGTAAAATCGTTTGGCATCGTTTCTCCTTCTTCCTGATAAGTCTAAAAGTATGGGTGGTTCTATTTTTGGTTTTAACGAAAGAAAAAGGTGCTGCTGAGGTTATTTTTCAATCTAACATAAGTATTAAAAAAATCGCAACTACTGTTAAGGCTACGCACCTTTCATCTGAATTTCAAAAATTATGTTTATCTATTAAAAATCTGTTCCTGTTCAAATAAAAGTACTAATTATTTGTTTATATAAGCTGATATGTTAGACTTTCGATAGACGTATTTTTTAATACATCTCAATTCCCCATATATCGAACAAGGCTATTAATAACCAGTCTTTTTTTAGTGGTGCTATAGTCCTTATCTGATAAGTCTTATATCAAAGTGAGTATGATAATTAGTAAAATATTTAGGAATATAATACTTAGGATTTTTTCGGAAACATAAATACAATGACTATTGTGGTATTTTGTTGTTTTAAATCGAATTCTTGATTAAATCAATATATAATAGGGAAGCGAGATAATAGATTTAGGTTAGGGAGGGACATAGAATGATGGCATGGGCGTTAGCCATTTTGTTTGGTGTTGCAGTGATACTGTTCATTTTGTCGTTTACTAAAACGGATTCACCAAAAGTTGAAGATCATCTGGAAAAAATTTCTCTTACTTTTGGAGAGGAAGTGAATCAACTACAAGAAAAAATTCGGACTCTTGAGATAGATGCTGAAATTACAGCACAAGAAGCTGGTATACTGGCAGCTTCTTCTGAACAGCGGATTTTGTTGCGTGAAGTACTAGACTTACATAAACGTGGGTATTCAGTTGAAAGTATAGCAATGAAAACAGGGAAGAATACGAATGAAATAGAACGGTTGATTGCTCCTTATGTAAACACAAAGCAGGAAAGGGGAAGCGTTGCCAATGACATCTAAATCAATGCGCAGCTTTGCCGGAGGCCTTCTTGTTGCAACAGGTTTATGCGGTGCAGTATACTTCTTTGGGCCTAGTGAAGCGACAAGCACACAGACTACAGAACAACTTTCAAAAGACGAGATGAAAGACTTACTATCTTCTGAAGGGTATGTCGTCCATACAGAAAAAGAGTGGAAAGAGCAACTTGCTGAAGCTAAATCTAGTAAAGATAAAGCAGGAACTGAGGCAAAAGCTGAAACACAAGAAAAGATTGTATACCGCACAGTACTGAGAGTTTCCAAAGGGATGACAAGTATTGATGTTGGTAAAGCTCTGCAGCGAGCAAGGGTTATTAAAAGCGGGCAGGATTTCTTTAATGAAGTTGAAAAAAGCGGTGTGGAAAACCATTTACGTCCTGGTACATATGTGGTACAAAGTGACATGACGACAGAAGAGATTATATCTGTCATATTTAAATGATTTTATTTAAAATGAAAGTACATCTATTAATTAAACGACTATCTATAATAGGTAGTCGTTTTTTGATGCTATTAATTGCGTATGTATAGAATGTTTCATATACTTGTTTTACTTTGAAACAGGGAAGTGATAAAAATGAATACGGAAAAGAGAAAAGCATTAATTGTTGGTGCAACTGGACTAGTAGGGAATGAACTATTACGTATATTATTGCAGTCCAATACTTATGAAAATGTAAAAGCATTGGTTCGTAAGCCAATATCTATAAAGCATCCGAAACTTACTCAAAGACTCGTAGACTTCAATGCATTAGAAAAATACGAGGAAGAGTTTGCTGTACATGATGTGTTTTGCTGTCTTGTCAAATTTTAAATAATAGTAAAGAAATATCAAATGAAAATCTTTATCTATATAAAGGCAAAGATTTTTAAGTTAGATAATATTTCGAAAAATATTATCTATTTTGTTTGTCAAAAAATAGGCGAGAACACCCCTACCTCAAGGAATGTGAAGAGCGATAGTCCAATGAGTAGGTGGGGGGCCGCTTGTTAAATAGTATGAACATAAAGAAATATATTCAGTAAAGGAATCGAGTATAGATTTTATATAGTGATTCCTTTTTCTTCTTCGGATGAAAAGATAAGTTAATTACTGTTTTGATTATTTTTATTTGTTAAGTAATTCGAGAGAGTTTCTAGACAATTATCACGATAGAATGTATGTAATTGATCGTTGTTTTGCATCAACCATTGAATTAGGGATCCATCTATTAAAGCACGAATTGTGTAAGAGGCTTTATCAATGTCCACATTAGCGAATGTTCCTTCTTTTTGACCCAGCTGGATAATTTCGCGCCCGATTGACCAACAATTTTCATAAAACCGGTCATTAGTGTCACGAAATTGTTCATTGTGGTTCGCTTGAGCGAGAAATTCAAGATACACTCGGTAAAATTTACGGTTATCACTCGGATTGGCAAAAGCTGCATGGACATAAGCACGTAACTTATCAGGTGCAGTGTGCTCTTTGCTGATTGCTGCATGTTCATTTTTATAAATTTTTTCAGTAACCCACTCCAGCAGATGACGAAAAACATCTTCTTTATTTTGAAAGTAATAACTTGTCACCCCTTTGCTTACGTCAGCATAGTCGGCAATATCCTGAAGGGTGACGCTATGAAAGCCTTTTTCAGAGACGGCTTGAAAGGCGGCTCTTAAAATTTGTTCACGCCGTTTTTCAGCTTTGTTATTCATTAAAATCCACCATCCTATTTTTAATAGTTCCATTATACACAAAAAATGACCGGACAAAATAATGGATAGTAAGGATAAATGTTTTGAACTTTCTATGCTAAAAGAATATTTTATTCTGACCGGTCAAAATTATATTGACTGGTCAAATAGTTAACACTATAATCGACTTAAGGGATTAATTGTATGAACGAGTGATACAGATATAATAATATCTATAAAAATAATAAAAGAGGTGTTTAGATGAAATCATTTGACGCACTAGTTGTTAATAAGCAAGATGACCAGTTTTCTGTAGGGGTTCAACAGGTTTCACTACAGGATTTACCAGAGGGCGAAGTACTAATTCGTGTTCAATATTCAGGCGTTAATTATAAAGATAGTCTTGCGAGTATCCCTAATGGCAACATTGTAAAAACTTATCCATTTGTACCAGGAATTGATTTAGCAGGGGTTGTAGTTTCTTCAGAAGATCCTCGCTTTCAAGAAGGCGACGAGGTTATTGCAACTAGCTATGAGATTGGTGTTTCCCATTTCGGCGGCTATAGTGAATACGCTCGTATTCCGGCTCAGTGGATTGTTCCACTTCCAAAAGGCCTTACGTTGAAAGAAGCGATGATTATCGGAACAGCTGGTTTTACGGCTGCATTATCCGTGCAACGCCTTGAAGAAAATAATCTAACTCCTGACAAAGGAGCTGTTCTTGTAACTGGAGCAACAGGTGGAGTTGGCAGTTTTGCTGTCTCTATTCTATCTACTCTAGGTTATCAAGTTGAAGCAAGTACAGGAAAAGAAGCTGAACAAGAGTACTTGAAGAAACTTGGAGCAACTACGGTTCTATCACGTGAAGATGTATATGATGGAAAGATTCGGGCATTAGGCAAACAAAAATGGGCAGCGGCTGTCGATCCAGTTGGCGGAGAACCACTTGCATCTGTTTTAAGCCAAATCGAGTACGGTGGCTCAGTTGCGGTCAGTGGATTAACAGCTGGAACAAAGCTGCCAACAACAGTCTTCCCGTTTATTTTAAGAGGCGTTAATTTACTTGGAATCGACTCAGTGTATTGTCCGATGGAGACACGATTAAAAACATGGAATCGTCTAGCGACTGATTTTAAACCAGCAAATTTAGAAGAACTAATTCAACAAGAAGTGACACTTCAGCAGCTTCCGGAGGCCCTTCCTACATTACTAAAAGGTAATGCTCGCGGAAGAATCATTGTGACATTATAAACCAAAAGTGACGAGATATATAAATTCTCGTCACTTTTTCAATATTAACTTTAAATCATTTTGATAGAGGTATACGTATTTTGACGAGAGTTCCTTTATTAAGAGTACTTTGAATAGAAATATCTCCTTGATAGGTGTCAATAATTCGTTTACAGATTGTTAACCCTAATCCGGAACCATGCTTCTTCATAGAGAAAAATGGATTGAAGACTTGGTCTAAAGAATCTTTTGGAATACCTACACCAGTATCTTCTATCGTAATGAAACAAAAATCAGCGTCTCTTCCTATTGAAATCGTTAATTTTCCACCATCGGGCATAGCGTGTAAAGCATTTTTGGACAAATTTAGAATCACTTGTTTTATATGATCTTGGACACAAGAGATAGGCACATCATCAGCACAATAGGAAATAGAGAGTTCGACATTCATATAATTAGCTTCCGATTGTAAAATAGGTTCTATTTCTCTTACGATATCTATTGTATTGTAGGTGTTTAATGTATATGCAGTTGGTTTCCCAAGTACTAGTAACTCGCTAACAATGGCATTTATTCGAATGATTTCTTTTTGTATCACTTCAAAGTAATATTGAGCTTTCTTATCTAAATATTCTTCGCTAAGTAGTTTAATTAATCCATTTATTCCTGTTAAAGGGTTTCTTATTTCATGGGCAGTACTAGCAGCCAGATTCCCGAGTAACTCTAGTTTTTGATATTCATTTTGTTCTTTTTCTTTCTTTGCTTTAAATTTTAGTTGAAGGTTGTAGATTAATAGTAGTAAAACATTCATAATAATAAAAACCGCCACTAGGTAATAGGAAAATGTATGACGATATAAGTGTTTATTTTCAGGGCTTAATTTTGCCGTAATGATCCAGGAGGGTTGTTTCAAATCGATACGATAATCTACTAGGTTTTTCGTCGAAGTTAGTGAGCTTGCTTCTATTACTGTTTCCCCGGATTGATCTGTTACGATAATCATTTCATCTTTTAATAACATTTTTATGGTATTTTCTAATTCATCTAATCGTAAGCTGGCTAGCAAAACACCTTTAATTTGTCCATCCTCAGTAACAGGGACGGCGATTGTCATAATATAACGCCCTGTTACTCGACCAATATGTGCTTCTGAAAAACTCGTTTTTCCTGACTGCAGTGCTTGCTGAAAGTATGGTCGATCACCAACATTAACAGGAGGGTTGAGTGAATTTGAGCTTATTAATAAGTCTCCTTCTAGATTGGCCCAGTAAAAGCCTGAAAAACGTTTATCCTTTTCTTGAGTTTCCTTAAAAATTTCTTCTATATCAATTAAGCTACTATGCTGAACTTTAATCAGGGTAGCAAGCATTTCTAACCGTCCGACTGTTTCGCCAATAAAATTTTCTATATTTGTTGCATGAAGATTTGCATTCGTTTGAGCTTTATTTTTATATTCATCTTCATATTTTTTCATTTGCAGATCTGTCAAAATGCCGCTGATAATCAGCGTAGGAACCACTGCTATCAAAATATAAATAACAAAAATCTTTGCAAATCGTTTAATGTTATGTGTCTGTATCAAAAGCTCTTCCCCTTTAATATTCCGCTTAAGTAGCTTCTAGCTGAATATATACGATATAAAATATCCACTTATAATTGACATGAAAGTCTTCAGTCGTATTTTCATCATAAGATATTTAGGATTAAGTATCAACATTATTAGAAGTATAATAGTTATATAGTCGCCTTTGTTGTGCAATGAGGGGGTTATAGTTGTCCTGTTTATTCCGCATATGGTATTGAGGGAAACTTTTTGGGATTAGGTGTGGCGAACCGTATCATAAGTAAATGAGGTTCTTCTTGGTTAATATTCTTGAACGTAATATACTTGAAAGAATAAGATAGTAGAGTATTTTTCTCAACTATCTTTACTAATCAATAGCGCCTGTTCGT
>Ga0182737_1000087_pt1 | contig 185576 bp, 177 predicted proteins | sample eDN5th30CBELigOP_FD_128878 | JGI IMG/M metagenome (GOLD analysis project Ga0182737, IMG submission 128878) | Enriched Organic Plus compost microbial communities from Emeryville, California, USA - eDNA 5th pass 30_C BE-Lig OP (version 2) (version 2) ... | reverse complement strand
TACGGATACCTTGTTACGACTTAACCCCAATCATGCCCCCCACCTTAGGCCGACGAATCGGACTTCGGGTGTTGGTCACTTTCATGGTTTGACGGGCGGTGTGTACAAGACCCGGGAACGTATTCACCGCAACTTGCTGATTTGCGATTACTAGCGATTCCGACTTCATGGAGGCGAGTTTCAGCCTCCAATCCGAACTGGGACAAGCTTTGATGCGATTTGCTTCACCTCGCGGCTTCGCTGCGCATTGTACTTGCCATTGTATCGTGTTTCTAGCCCAGGACGTAAGGGTAATACTGACCTGACATCATCCCCTCCTTCCTCCCCGTTGCCGGGGCAGTCTGAGTAGAAAAATACAACTACTCACAAGGGTTGCGCTCGTTGATGGACTTAACCAAACATCTCACGACACGAGCTGACGACGGCCATGCAACACCTGTCACCTTGTTCAATAAAGCACTCACTTCTTTCGAAGTAATTCAAGGGATGTCAAGCCCTGGTAAGGTTCTTCGTTTAGCCTCGAATTAAAGAACACGATCCACCGCTTGTGCGGGTCCCCGTCAATTCCTTTATGTTTTAGTCTTGCGACCGTACTCCACAGGCGGGATACTTAACGCGTTAGCTTCGCTACTGGAGGGGTCGATACCTCCAACAGCTAGTATCCATCGTTTACGGCGTGGACTACCGGGGTATCTAATCCCGTTCGCTCCCCACGCTTTCGTGCCTCAGTGTCAGAAATGGTCCAGTAACCTGCCTACGCCATTGGTGTTCCTTCTTATATCTACGGATTTCACTCCTACACAAGAAATTCCAGTTACCTCTACCATTCTCGAGTTTGCCAGTTTAGGTAATAGCCTGTACGGTTGAGCCGCCAGATTTCACTACCTACTTAACAAACCACCTACGCAACTCTTTACGCCCAGTCACTCCGGATAATGCTTGCACCCTACGTATGACCGCGGCTGCTGGCACGTAGTTAGCCGGTGCTTATTCATAAGTTACCGTCATATTCTTCACTTATAAAAGCAGTTTACAACCCGAAGGCCTTCATCCTGCACGCGGCGTTGCTCCATCAGGCTTTCGCCCATTGTGGAAGATTCCTCACTGCTGCCTCCCGTAGGAGTCTGGACCGTGTCTCAGTTCCAGTCTGGCTGATCATCCTCTCAGACCAGCTACGGATCGTCGGCTTGGTGAGCCATTACCTCACCAACTACCTAATCCGACGCGGGCCGCTCCCAAAGCGTCCGAAGACTTTAATCCGAAGATCATATGCGGCATTAGCTACCCTTTCGGGCAGTTATTCCTCACTTTGGGGCACGTTCCCACGCGTTACTCAGCCGTCCGCCGCTCGCCGCCATCGGAGTAAACTCCAACGCGCTGCCGCTCGACTTGCATGTGTTAGGCACGCCGCCAGCATTCATCCTGAGCCAGGATCAAACTCTCCATAAAAATGTGATGTTCGACATCACAAAGACTCAATATACATAATTAACTGACGATGATATTTATCATCAAAGACTCCCGAAGGAATCAGTGTGACAAAAGATTTGCACTACTAAATTGTCAATGTTCGTTTGTCTTGTTCAAACTCCACGTTTGATGTCGTTTCGGGCTTACCCCGTCGACCAGACTTTTCCAATTATACGCCAGAATTCTATCTCGGTCAACACCTTATTGGAAGAAAGTTGAACTTTTTATTTACTATGTGAAAAATTGGCTAAAAATAAGTAGCGTTTACAGCTATAAAAGGTGGTGGTTTTTACGCCCCCACCCCAAGAATAAATGCCACCACGATACCAACGACACACCCGAGAATCGCACCAACAATTACTTCTGCTGGTGTGTGCCCCATGGCAACACGAGGGAGTGGAATCTTGAGTTTTAGCTGTTTTGAAGCTTCAAGCTCTTGAAGTAACGCCGTAAGCGCAACACCCTGCTCGCCCGATGAGCGGCGCACCTTTACTGCGTCGTAGAGCACAATTAAGGCAACAGCACTGGCGAGGCCAAACAACCCCGACAGCGGACCATCGATAATGGCAATCATCGTCCACACTGCCATAATCGTTGCACTGTGTGAGCTTGGCATACCTCCTGAAATAAACAGGTTGGCACGGAAGCCGCGGCGCTTGTGTTGCACCAGCGCAATCGCGGCTTTCACTACCTGGCTTGCGAGAAACCCTACCAGTACTGCAATGATATATGGCGAGATGAGTGTGTCCATAGATGAGCCCTCCCCTTAGGTATGTACTACTTCGCGTCCTTAGTGTTAGTAGATGGTGTGTCTTTAGCTTCTTCAGCCTCTTCCTCTGGCTGCTTTGGTACAAATCCGAATGATGACACTTTATCATCTTCATTCATGCGCATAATACGGACGCCCTGTGTCGTACGGCCAAGCGTTGGAATGTCCTTCAGACCAACACGGATAGCTTGTCCCTTGCTTGAGATAAGCAGAATTTCTTCGGTATCTTCATCGAGTGAACGCACCGCTACAATTGGACCAGTCTTTGCGGTAACGATTGCGGCTTTAATGCCGACACCGCCACGCTTATGCGATGGGAAAAGGCTGGCCTTGGTAATCTTTCCGTAGCCGTTGTCACTAATGACAAGGAGTTGCCCGTTGTCATTTGTAACGATATCCATACCAACCACACTGTCGTTTGGGCGAAGGCGAACACCGCGAACACCGCGAGCGGCACGACCCATTGGGCGGGCGTCAGATTCACCGAAGCGAATCGCTTGTCCAGCAGATGTTGAAATAATAACATCATCTTTTCCAGAGGTGCGCTTAATCCAGCGAAGTTCATCACCGTCATCAAGCTTGATAGCAATCAGACCGTTTGTACGGATGTTTGCGTAGTCTTTAAGTGGCGTCTTCTTGACGGTACCCTTGGTGGTAGCCATGAACAGATACCCCTCATCACCTGCATCTTTTTCATGCTTGATGATTGATGTAATTTTCTCTTCAGGTTGCAATGAAAGAAGGTTCACCGCTGCAACACCCTTTGCAGCCAGGCTAGCAGCCGGTACTTCGTACGCTTTCAGGCGGAAGACACGACCCTTGTTAGTAAAGAACAGGAGCCAATCGTGGGTGTTAGTAGGAATCAGTTGATCAATAACATCTTCTTCCTTGGTAGTCATACCACGCTTCCCCTTACCACCACGGTTTTGGCGGCGGTATTCAGTAATGAGCGTACGCTTGATGTAGTTTTCTGTTGTAAGAAGAACTACACTCTCTTCTTCGGGAATGAGTTCTTCGTCACTAAACTTACCAAGCTCGTGGTTGATAATGGTCGAACGACGTTCGTCACCATACTTATCTTTCATTTCGAGCAGTTCAAGCTTAATAATCGCGAGGATTTCCTTTTCATCAGCAAGGATTTCTTCGAAGCGCTTAATTGCCTTGAGCAGTTCGTTGAGCTCGTTCTCGATAGCATCGCGCTCAAGGCCGGTAAGACGGCGGAGTTGCATCGCCAGGATGGCCTTGGCTTGGATTTCGCTCAGCTTAAACTTCGCAATCAACGCCTTTTCAGCTTCATCTTGGGTCTTACTTGCACGGATTGTTTTAATTACTTCATCAATGTGGTCGAGGGCAATCTTGTAACCTTCCAAGATGTGCGCACGTTCACGTGCCTTACGGAGTTCGTACTCGGTACGACGTCGGACAACTTGCTGACGGTGCTTGACGAACTCTTGGAGCATCTCTTTGAGACCAAGAATGCGCGGCTGCACACCATCAACGAGGGCAAGCATGTTGAAGTTAAAGCTACTCTGCAGCGCAGTCAGCTTATAGAGCTGGTTAAGGAGTTTTTTAGGATAGGCGTCCTTCTTGAGCTCAACGACAACCCGAACCTGCCCACGGGCACTTTCGTCGCGGAGGTCGCTAATACCGTTAAGTTTCTTGTCTTTAACAAGTTCGGCAATCTTTTCAATGAGTGTTGCTTTATTTACACCATATGGGATTTCGCTTACCACAATCTGGTGGCGACCTTTTTTGGTTTCAACAATATCGGCAACAGCACGCATCATCACGCTTCCGCGACCAGTTTGGTAGGCTTGCTTCATTGGCGCGCCGCCGTAAACGGTTGCGCCCGTTGGAAAGTCTGGACCCTTTACGTGCTTGAGGAGGTCTTCGATGGTCGCCTCTTCGTTATCAATCAGCTCAACCGTTGCATCAACAAGTTCCCCGAGGTTGTGTGGTGGAATGTTTGTTGCCATACCCACAGCAATACCGATTTGACCGTTGAGCAGCAGGTTTGGAACCTTCGCCGGAAGCACGACTGGCTCTTGGCGTGAACCGTCGTAGTTGTCGCGGAAATCAATGGTTTCTTTATCGATATCAACCAAAAGCTCGTCGGCAAGCTTCGCCATACGAGCCTCGGTGTAGCGCATGGCGGCCGCTTCGTCACCGTCCATTGAGCCGAAGTTACCCTGCCCCTGAATCAGCGGGTAGCGTAGTGACCATGGCTGGGCCAAACGAACCATCGAGTTATAAATAGCAGAGTCACCGTGCGGGTGGTACTTACCCATCACGTCACCAACAATAAGGGCGCTCTTTACAAATTTAGCGGTCGAACGGTTACCATTGAGGTCCATCGAGTACATAATACGACGGTGCACCGGCTTGAGGCCGTCACGGACGTCTGGGAGTGCACGGTCGATAATAACGCTCATTGAGTAACGGAAGAAGCTATCTTCCATTACCTTTTCGACGGTACGATGTTCAATACCTGGGGTTTCAACGACCAGGCTCTCGTCGGCGATACCTTCGTCGATAGGCTCGTCATTGATTGGTGTGTTTACAGTCTTATCTTCGTCCATCATTAACCCCTAAATATCTAGTTCCTCAAGTTTTGCATTCTTCGCTTCTGCTTGGATGAAGTTCTTGCGAAGGCTTACGTCATCACCCATAAGCTTGGTAAAGATAGCATCGGCACGCTCGGCATCTTCAACGTTTACCTGGATGAGTACACGGTTGTCTGGGTTCATAGTTGTATCCCAAAGCTGCTCTGCGTCCATTTCACCAAGACCCTTAAAGCGCGATACGGTGACACCGGCTTGCTTGAAGCGGTCGTCTTCAGGATTGATTGAAACACCACGAGCCTTACGATCTGTAATGATGTCGTTAATAGCCGCATCAAGTGCCGGTTCGTCGTAGACGTATTGCTTCTTCTGGCCCTTGTTAATACTAAAGAGTGGTGGCTTCGCCAAGTACACGTAGCCGCCTTCAACGATTTCCTTCATGTACCGGAAGAAGAAGGTCAACAGCAGCGTCGCAATGTGGCTACCGTCGACATCGGCGTCGGTCATAATCACAATCTTGTGGTAGCGGAGACCATTAATGTCGAATGAGTCGCCGATTCCCACACCAAAGGCTTGAATCATGGCAACGATCTCTTTGTTGGCAAACATCTTATCAAGGCGAGCACGCTCGGTGTTAAGCACCTTACCACGAAGTGGCAGAATAGCTTGCGTCTTGTTGTCGCGGCCCTCTTTAGCCGAACCAGCCGCTGAGTTACCCTCTACGATATAAATTTCAGATTCAGATGGGCTCTTGCTTGAACAGTCCCAAAGCTTTCCAGGAAGCCCCATGCCATCAAGCGCACCCTTACGAAGCACGTTGTCGCGAGCCGCACGAGCTGCCTTACGAGCACGAGCCGCAAGCAGTGCCTTTCCAACAATTTTCTTGGCAACTTCAGGGTTTTCTTCAAGGTAGTACGAGAAGTACTCGTTCATGACTTGTTCGACATAGCGACGGACCTCTGGGTTACCGAGCTTGTTCTTGGTCTGGCCTTCGAATTGAGGGTCAGGAAGCTTTACGAGAATAATCGCCGTGAGGCCTTCGCGGATGTCATCACCGGTAAGGTTGTCTTCTTTTTCTTTTAGAAGGCTGTTCTTACGAGCGTAGTCATTAATAACACGGGTAAGCGCGGTGCGGAACCCTACTAAGTGCGTACCGCCGTCGGGTGTAAGCACATTGTTAGCGAATGGCTTCACCATTTCGACGAAGGTGTCGTTATATTGCACAGCAATTTCAACCATTGAGTCTTCAACTTGGCGTTCAACGTAGAAAATGTTGTCACTCACAACATCTTTACCAATATTGAGGTGCTTTACATAACTCTGGATACCACCTTCAAAGTAGAAAGCAGCGCGCTTGTTGGTACGTTGGTCAAAGACTGAAAGATAAATACCCTTTGTAAGGTAGGCTTGGTGACGAATGTAGTCGACGACCCACTTGTAATCAAAGGTGACAGTTTCTTTAAAGATAGTTGGGTCTGGGTAGAAAGTAATACTAGTACCAGTTGGACGGTCGGTTTTACCAACTTTCTTAAATGGCGCCTTTACCCCACCGCGTTCGAATTCGATGCGGTAGAGCTCACCTTTTTGTACAACTTCAGCAATCATGAGCGTTGAAAGTGCGTTTACAACACTTGAACCCACACCGTGAAGCCCTGATGAAACCTTGTAGCCACCACCACCAAACTTACCGCCGGCGTGCAGCACGGTCAGCACAGTCTCGAGTGTTGAAAGGCCGGTTTTTGGGTGCTTGTCGACAGGAATACCACGACCGTTGTCGGTAACGGTCAAGCCGCCATCTTCAAGGATGGTGATTTCTACCTTTGATGCATACCCAGCAATCGCTTCGTCGACTGAGTTGTCGGCAATTTCTTTGATAAGGTGGTGCACACCGTCGTATCCGGTGCTACCGATGTACATTCCTGGACGCTTACGAACAGGTTCAAGCCCTTCAAGAACCTGAATCTGAGAACCAGTATACGAGTTGTCTGTTTTTTGAGCCATTTTTAACTACCTTGTCTCCCCTGCTATCTGAATTTTACAGCCATTTTGGACTGTTTGAACCGACGCCCACCAGCCGTTTATCTGAAATTATTATATCACACTGACAAAAACGCAACCATACCTCTATATTGAACAAATTATTTCCTACAATTTCACTTGCACTGAACATATTTCTTATGCTAATCTTTCTACAAGAGGTATACTAGATAAAATAAAAAATACATATATATGTTTAAGAAGATTGTATCGCAACTCTCCTTTAGCCCCGCGCTGGTCGGGCAGCTTGGCTTTTATGCCCGGCGTCTTCGTAAAGAGCAGACCACTCGCCGACTCGGGTTAGTATTTGTCGCGCTCGCACTCGTTGTGCAAAGCCTTGTAGTCTTTCAACCGCCTGAAGCCGCCAACGCTTCAAGTAATAACGACATGATTATTGGCGGCCTGGGCCTTGGTTCTAACCGCTCACTTAATAAGTTCTTAGGTCCGTACGACCGCAACGAACGTCACCTTAAAGATATTATGAACTACTTCGGCATTACTCGTGCAGAGATAACTGCAACCAAGTTTCAACAGTTCACCGTTGGAACTAAAAAGAGCTATGGCTACGAAAACCGCGCCGGTTCAACCACTATTCAAATTACCGATGCAAATTACAAGCCCGTCCAAACGCTCTACGGACGCCCCTTGACTATTTGGGGCAACAGTCCAGATGCTAAAATTTGGGCATATGTTGGTCACTCGAGTAAAATCGGCTGGTTCGCTATTATGCAGGCCTGCGGTAACCTCATCACCGATGTCTACCCTACTGCTCCGGTACCCCCTCCTGCACCAGCACATATTGTCGCTTCTAAGAAAGCTGTAAACGCGACGCAAAAAGTTGACGCCAGCAAGGTTGCTGCAAAAGAAAATGACAAGGTTTCGTACACCGTCTCAATGAAAAACACCGGCGGCACCGCAAAGGCCGTCTCGCTCAGCGATAACCTCTCGGAAGTATTCGACTACGCAAAGCTTACCGATAGGGGCGGCGGTACGCTCAATACCAAGACCAACGTCTTATCGTGGCCGTCAGTGACCCTTAAGCCTGGTGCATCTGTCACGCACACCTACACCGTGCAGATGAATAGCAGTCTTATATCAACGACGACTTCATGTAAGATGCGCAATAACTTTATCGACCAAGTCGTCACGGTACCAATCGCCTGTTCAACACCGCCTGCAAAAATTGAGACTTCAAAAACAGCCCTCAACGTTTCTCAAGGAAATGTCGATGCAACCAAGGTAACCGCGCAGGAAAACGACCGCATCACCTTCACCATCACCGCTAAAAACTCTGGTGGGACCGCAAAAACATTCAGCTTCGAAGACAACATCGGTGATACCCTCGAGTACTCGAAGCTCATCGACAATGGTGGCGGCACTTACGACGAGAAGACCCGCATGCTGAGCTGGCCAGACATCACATTGAAGCCTGGTGAAAAGCAAGTTCGCGCCTTCTCTGTACAAGTCCTCGGCACAATTCCTGCAACGCCACAGGGCGTAAGCGACCCAAGTTCATACGACTGTAGGATTGAAAATGCCTTTTATACCTCTTCGGTTGTGATTCCGGTTACCTGCCCAACCCCTAAGGTGATTGAGCAAGTTGTCCCAGAATTGCCACACACCGGACCTCGTGAAAACATGATTTTCGCAGGCATCCTGTTCGCAGTGGTCGTCTTCTTCTACCTTCGCTCTCGTCAACTTAGTACCGAAGTACGACTTATCCGTCGTGATGTGAATGGAGGAACAATTTAATGGGTGCGGAACAATTCCACGGCGACGCGCCAGAAACGCGGAGCCCCGAAAATAAAGAGCTGAGTCCAGAGCAACTCGAAAGCTACCTCAAAGCCGAGGCAGCCGTTGAGCGCGCAGCGGAAAAGAGCAAGGTTGAGAGCGGTGAAAAGCGCGAATCTGAAGCGCGTGTTGAAGCCCTCAAGCAAGCCGTCAGTGTTGAACGCGGCAGCGCCGAAAAGAAGCGTAAAGAGGCCTCTGGCTCCCCTGCGAAGCGTCGTCACGGCGTTGTCAGCAAGAAAGAACGCGATGCGAGCTACAAGCATCACATGAAGCAGCTTCAATCCGAGCTACCCGCTCCACAACGAGCCTTCAGTAAGTTCATTCACAACCCAATTGTTGAAAAAACAAGCGACGCAGTTGGTAATACGGTCGCTCGACCAAACGCCATTTTAGCGGGTGCACTGGTCGCCTTCGTCTTGGTACTAGCCGTGTATGTTGTTTCGAAGTTTTACGGCTATACGCTTTCAGGCTTTGAAACTATCGGTGCCTTTATTGTTGGTTGGATTCTCGGTATCTTGTATGACTTCTTTAGGGTCATGATTACTGGCAAGAAAGCTTAGTCACCTCCGATAACTATAAAACCCCTCTTTAGCAGAGGGGTTTTTGATTAGCGAAGCTTTACTGACACGCCGTCGTCGCTGGCATTTGCCGAAGTGTCGCGGATGTGCAGTTTCTCTGGCTCGGCAGGTGCTGGTGGCGGCGTTGGCTGTGCTGGCGGTGTTGGCTGTTTTGACGCAGCGGGCTTCACCGTATCTTGTTTTTGCGCCTTAGGCTGCTGAGCCTGCTTTGGAGCTGGTTCTTTCACTTCTTGGATTGGCTGCGGTCGTGTATCAAGACGAGCGGTCGGACCGTAAGCTGGGTTTGGAGCTGGTGCTGGTGCCGCTGTTGGAGCAGGTGTAGTCGGGCTAGTTGGCGCGGCAGGAGCCGCCTTTTGCTGACTCATAATCTGCTGGCGCTTGGTGAGCCATTCATCGAGGAATGACGGCGGTTGCGGTGCCGTCATCGAAGGTGCGCTCGCCACTTGTGAAGGCACAGGAGGCCGCCCAGGCGCACCAGCTGTCAGAGATGTGTTCGCACCTATTCCGGTTGGGCTACCGGCCCTAAACGCCGCCATACGCTCTTCCTGGGCTTTCTTTAGTGCTTCCATCTTCTGCTTCTTTATTTCGTCACCAATACTCATGCGCTTAAAGAACTCTTGTTCTACCTGGGCGCGCGGCTTTCCATATTTAGTAGCGGAAAGTTTCTTCAAGGCATCACGCAGCTGCGGGTTCGATTGGCCGAGTGGTGGCAACAGCGACATGCTGAAAGCTGCCGATGGTACGTCTTGAATCATAACCGACGCAATCGTCTGGAAGTTCGGCATACGGGTCAGGTCTTCAACGTCGAAGGTTGGCGTGAACTTCTTTACTAAAATTTCAGCGTCGGTAATACCGATACGACCACTAATCACGGTACCGATGTTACCAAGGATCGCTTCGCGAATTTGGTCGGTCAGCTGGGTCATAAACTGGTTAGCCAGAATCAGGCTCAGACGGTACTTACGAGCCTCAGATAGAATGGTAGCGAAGCTATCGGTGGCGAAGTTCTGGAACTCGTCCACGTAAAGGCTAAAGTCCTGGCGCTGATCTTCTGGCATATCAGCACGGCCCATAGCTGCAGCGTTGAACTTCATCACAAAAATCATACCGAGGAGCTGCGAGTTCAACTCACCTACTCGCCCCTTTGAAAGGTTCACGAGTAGAATCTTCTTGTTGTCCATGATTTCGCGGAGATTGAAGCCACTCTTTGTTTGCCCGATGATATTACGCATCATGTCGTTAGCCAAGAAAGCACCAAACTTCGAGGCGAACCAGCCGAGCATCTCACCCTTGGCACTCTCGGTCGTTTGCGCCATTTCCTTGTTCCAGAAGTCGAGCACAGTCTGCGTCGTGACGTGCTTAATTTTCTCATCGGCAAAGGCTTGGTCGATGAACACTTGCTGCACATCGAGGAACGACGAACCGTTCGGGTCGGCCATCACTGTAAGGGCGGCATTACGGAACCATGACTCGAAGCGTGGCCCAATAATACCGGTGTGGCCCGGGTCGTACAGCTTATAGAGCATTGAAATGGTTTCTTGAATAATGAAGTCGCGTTGGTCTTGGTTTTCGAATTCGAAGAGGTTCAAGCCGACTGGCATCTCCATATCACCAGGCGCAAAGTAAATCACATCCTCAACGCGCTCTTTCGGCACCATACCAAGCAGTTCTTCGGCCGAGTCACCGTGCGGGTCGATAAAGGCAAAGCCACGGCCATCCATCATATCTTGGTAGGCAAGGTTTTCGAGCAGCTTCGACTTACCGGTACCCGTCTGACCAATGATATAGGTATGACGGCGGCGGTCTTTGGTACCAAGGCGAATTGGCTTTTTGGTGCCGCGGAATTCGTTGTAACCCAAAAGGAAGCCTTCGTCCATGATTTGCGTTGGGCCGTCAACTTGCTTGGCAGACTGGCGCTGCACCTGTGAGGTTGGAATCGAGTTTTGGTTTGGCAGGTGGAAGATGGTCGCGAGTTCAATCGTATTTAATACATTCTGATTTAATTCTTGCGGGAAGAAGCGGAAGATATAAGCCGTCACGAATTCTTCAATGTTTTTTGAAACGGCAAATTTAAAGCCGTTATTCTGGGTAGAGTCAAATAGCGAAAATGCCGCCACGACATTATTCATAAGCGCCTGCGAGCGGCCAGCCGTGTTTGACGAAGCCACCACCCGAATCAATGTTTCGTAGGCTGGGTAGCGGGTTTTGTCGTCAATCGACTCAACCGTGGCTTGTTCAACAGAGCTGAGCTGCTTATCTTCAGCTTTCACCTCTTGGGCTTCAGGTGGTTTCCAAAGCGCCTCCATAAGGCCAGTCATAACAGTACGCGTGCCAGATTTCTTGCCCTTGTTCTTGCGGATACCCTCGGCAACTGATTGCGCCGCCTTTGCCCAACCCTCTTGTGCCGGACGAATCAAAATCTGAATCCCAACGCCATCTTCGCGGGTTGCGCCCGACAGTGCGTTAAGGAGCGCTCGGGCAGCATCGCGCTTTGATTCTTGATAGGTTGCAATTGGGTAGGCAAAATCTTTCTTTAAGGTAAACTCACCACCAATCGTGCCGCTCATGCGGCCGGCTGGGTTAAAGATGTTGCGCTCGCTGACTTCTTCAAGGCGAGCTGACGGATACGCCGCGGCAACTGCTTGCTGAATCACATCAATAAGTGAAACCGGAACAACCGAATAATAATGTACCAGGCCTTCGTGGGCGACAATTTCAAATGAGATGTGGCGCTGGCCGTAGATTTTACTCTTAAAGCCTTTTGTAGCCGTGCTGGCGATAATGTTGTACATTACCTGCGCCTGACTAAGGACTTCTTCGGTAAGGTCGCGTTCATCACGACCATTGCCGGCAATGTCGGAGCTAATCGGTGGAATATGAATATAGAGCGGTACCATTTTCAGGCCACGCTCGTAGTTTTTCGCTTCACGGAGCACTTTACGGTACTGCATGAACGCAAAGCCACCTACTCCTGCTGCCGCAAGGAGGACAATGACTACCGTAATAATAACTCCTACCACACTCCCTCTTCTCTTTTGCTTTGCTTGTCGGCTTTATTCGCTGGCGCCGACAACCTTACCGTATCGCTTCTGGAGATAATCGCGTTGCAGCTCGTTGACCTTTTGGGTGCGAGCGTGCGGATCATCCCGCGTTTGCTCGATAATTTCTTTCGCCTTATCCACCCATTCCTTCTCGATAAGATCTTCATCGGCCGCGACAAGCGGTGTTGTCGTTGCGGGCGTCGAAGTGTTTGGCGGCATCGCCTGAGCTGGCGCTACTGGTGTTGCACTGGCGACAGCCGCTGCCGTAGCCGCTGCATCACTCACTCGTGCCCCTGCTTCAGCGGCCTGCTCGAACCGCTCCTGACCACGCTCTAATTGAGTGTCGAGTGGCGGCAGTGTTGGCACACTCTCCGGCCCGACAGTTGGTGGCATTGGAAGCTGTTCAGCACTCGGTGCGACACTTCGAGAATTCTCTGGTTGCATATCTGAAATTATAACACAAGGAGGCGAGCAAAAAGCATGAAGCTCATGCTTTTTCGAGCCGACGCCGTGTTATGTCGCACCGCAGGGGCGAGATAGCACAAGGAGCTGAGTAAAAAGCATATCGTATATGCTTTTTCGAGGTCCTCCCTACCGCATCCTCTTATTCACATACAAACAAGCTACCACCTCAAAAATAATCACCAAAATCACTTCATAAATACCAATAGACTGGACCGATTGAAGCCCAATCAACATCACTGGTGCAGCGGCAAGCACCGTACTGTAGTAATACGCGCGCTTAAAGTCCATTACCTGGAGCGGCTTACGCATGGTCATTCCACTCGTTACCATCACCGCCAAGCGGCTAATGCCAAACAAAAAAAAGCTTATCAACCCCACAAAGGTTAGATAAGCTGTAACAAAAATCACAAGAAGGCCGAAAGGACCGGCGGTTGCTGGCGAGGTAAAGGTCAGCATAAGGCTTAGCACAACAAGACTTGCTAAGGAGATAGTTGCGAGTAAACGTGGTAACATCCCTGTTATCATACCATATCGCTTAAGATTTGAACGCCCTTTCCAGCTGGGCAAATAAGTACATGGAGTCTTCGCGGAACCCGTAGCGATTCAGGTTACAGCAAACGCCGCTGGAATAACTATCGGGCGTGTGAACCAAATGAATCTAGGTACCGCGAGAGACTATCTGACCGCTCCGGGAAAACCCGGGGCAACCGAGCTCTAGAAAAACCAGAGCTTAACGTTTGCTCATAGCCTTTATTCCCGTTCTCACGCCAAGTGTTGTACTGGCTTTACACTGCTGTTATAGCTATCCGAAAGAGGGATTCGCTTGGGTGTAAAACAAGGATTTACTTGGCGCGAGAAGGTACTAAAAGGACAAACGCTTTTGACATATGCGGAGCTAAAGCTCATGCAAATGTTTTTGGCGGAGCATCGGTGATGCCATCAACTAATGTTTGTTTCACATCTGTTTGTGTTTGTTTGTTAGCTACAAACAAGGAGTGAAAGAGCTAACAAAGGAGTGAAGAATCGAAAGGTGCGTTACTCTATTGGGTTTCATTACCCTATAACAAGGTAAAAAGTGAGTAAAAAAGATTCTTCGTACATCGAGGGTGATCCTTAGGAGGCGTCACCGACTTTTCCGTCAAAAGTGGTAGTCGTGTACCAGGCCGAATTGTTAAGGTGTTTTTTGTGGTGGCTTTTTTGAATGTTTTTGTTTTTCTAAAAGCTTGTATTCACTCTATCACGCTTATGCATTTTGGTCAATGGTTTTAGGCCGTCATATTGTTGTATTTTGCACAAAGTATGTATACAACAGATGTTCTATTAGGGGTGAACTCAGTATGTTGCTTTTTATACAATGTTGTACAAAAGCTTATTTTTGAGCCGGTCCATACGAGGCTGAGGCGTTTGGTTGCCCCACCCAGAGCCAATTTGTGGTTGTTCCGTCTCCGTAACCGGACGCGTCACTCCCCTTCGTCACCATATAGTCATCAATCCAGCCGGGCGTACCTGCAGGCTGTGATGCCGTGGCAACCACGAACACTCCGGAGCGAACATATTCGGTATTTTCAGGAATAGTGAATGTTTGGGTCACACGTGTCCAGCCATTTACTGAGCCCGTTACAGTTGCACTTGATTGAGCGGTGCTCCACGTACCATTCACACGCCATGCAATAGACATGCGACCCGTGTGCGCTACACCAGCTCGGAAATAGACTGATTGTGTATAGGTACCTGCCGCTGGCAATGTATACCCGTTTCCCGACGTACCCCCTACGGCATACGCAGAAAGAAGTGTCGGACTCGCAGAAAGGTTGGAGCCCTTGAGTGAACGGCTTCCCGAACGCTTCACCGAAGTATCAGCGCTCACCGGATATGACGCACCATTATTTGAGTACCACCCGCTCGTCGCTTCATAGCTCGGATTCGGCGCGTAGTTCGTCACCGCGGCAATCCCATTTACCCCATGCCCCGGACAACCGCCTTCTTTTGCCTCGAGGCTGCCACTCTTTATATAAGCAGAAGCGCCCTCTACAGAGGCGGTTAAGCAGTACTTCCCTGTTGTGGCATCATAACTATATTGAAAGGTCGACTGCACTCCCTTGTTCGAGGCAGCAAAGTCCGACGATTGGAAGGTTGCTTCACTTGGGTAGCCGCCATGGTCAGCCTTATATTTGTTAAGTGCCGTCGCAATTGTCTGTGCGTCCGTCTGGGTTGTTTGCTTTTTGGCGTTTTCCGTTACGGCCGTATACGAAACAACCGTGATTGCGGCCAAGATTCCTATCACGACAATAATTACAATAAGCTCAACGATTGTAAATCCATTACTCACGTGGATGGTTTTTGGATTTTTTGGTGTTCGTTTTGTGTTCAAATGTGCCATCGCGTGGTGTCGTATCATGTAAAAATTATAGCATAAGCACAATATATAGCGTGTCGCTCGCGGCTGCTTTGAATACATGCCTAGTGCGGCTCCTTGTTTTCATTTCGACGTAAAATCACGTGGTATTTTTTACCCAAAAAATCTTTAAAAAAGGTATTGACGTAAGCGCTATAGCGTCTTATTATAGGGGTAGTTCCTGAGTAAAAAAGTTATACATAACAACTGAGGGACCAAAAACAAAAATCACCGCAAAAACTCCACGAAATCGGCCATTCCTCGCAGGTGGCCGATTTATTTTTGGCTCTATACGGCTTCTCTCGCCCACGAACCGGCGTGAATTCTATGAACAAAATAAAAATCCGCCATTTGTATAGGCGGATTTTATAATTTCATCGTGGTGGAGCTGCCGGGTACTGCCCCCGGGTCCAAAAGGTAACCTGATATTCGTCTTCAAGCATAGCCTTATTCGAGTAGTAAGGACTGTCCTCGCCTAAAAATAAGGCAAAGATAGCGAAGAAAGCCCCGCTGGAAGATTTCCTAGCACCGAGCAGCTGCCCTCGGAGCGAGTAATCCGCGTAAATATAACACCGACTCCCCTACGCGGCCTTGGGAAGGACGATGGCTACTTAGTAATTAAGCAGCTGCGGCAAAAGCGAATTGCTGTGGTGCGAATGCACTAGCAACAAAAGCCTTTACCTTTGCAAATGTGTTTGCAGTTAAATAAACACCTTACGGGTGTGAAACGACTTGCAGAATATCCTGTTAAATTCCTCTCGTCGAAGCTATATCAGCCCCACGTGACATCTGTTATTATAGCATATTTTAAGCACAAAATTAATGACTTTCGTAGGGTTAGCTCGATAAGCTAAGAGCTATGGGAGGAATACAACGGAACAAAGTTGCCAGAGTACTGTCTGGTGCACCAATTGGGTTCGAGGGCGAACTTATAGAGGTCGAGGCCGACATGAAGACGGGGCTCCCCGGCTTACAGATTGTCGGCATGGGCAATAAAGCCATCGATGAAGCCCGACAACGGGTGCGAAGCGCTATCACCAATTCCCTTCTCGACTTTCCTGCCCAAAAGCTGACCGTTAATTTAGCACCCGCCGAACTTCCCAAAGACGGCACCCATCTTGATCTTCCAGTGGCGCTCAGTGTGCTCGTTGCCAGTGGGCAGCTCAGGCAAATAGAGGTCAATGGGGCACTCTTTGCCGGTGAGTTAGCGCTCGATGGTTCACTTCGGCCTATTCGTGGGGCGATTTTACTTGCCGAGCTTGCCCGTCATCGTTCTATTCCTCGTATCTTTTTGCCCATCCAGAACCTCGCGCAAGCGCAGCTGGTCACCGATATAGAGGTTATTGGAGTTGCTACCCTTCAAGAGCTCTACAAGGCCTTAAAAGGGCTTACCCCACTCCCCGTCGCTACAATCCCTTCCGTAGCATCGCCCACTCGGCCGCCTTCACCGTCTTTTGATGATATTATCGGCCACGACCACGCAAAGCGCGCCCTTATGATTGCGGCGGCCGGGCGGCACAACCTTCTCTTCTCGGGACCACCCGGCGCTGGCAAGACCCTTCTCGCCAAAAGCCTCCCGGGCATTCTTCCACCCCTTAGCGAGCAAGAAGTCCTTGAGGTAACGAAGCTCCATAGCCTCGCCAGCGGCGATAGCGGCGCACTCCATACCACCCCACCGTTTCGTGCACCCCACCACAGCGTTACCCTTTCGGCTCTTATCGGTGGTGGGCTCCGCCCTCGACCGGGCGATATTAGCCTTGCCCACAAAGGTGTGCTCTTTCTTGATGAGCTGCCCGAGTATCCACGTTCAGTTCTTGAAGCGCTCCGCCAGCCACTTGAAGATCGGTCAGTACAGCTGTCGCGGCTCTATGGGCATATTTCCTGGCCGGCCGATATACTCCTCATTGCCACCATGAATCCCTGCCCCTGTGGGTATTTGGGCGACACACAAAAACCTTGCACGTGTTCGGCCCTCCAAATCGACGCATATCAAAAGCGAATTTCAGGGCCTTTGCTCGACCGGGTTGATATTCGAGTTACTGTTTCGAAAGTAAATAATGAACACTTTTTTACTACAGTTCCGTTGAAAAATAAGCAACACTCTAAAGTGATAGAGCTTGTGCTTACAGCACGTGAACTGCAAAAGCAGCGCTATGGACGTAGCAACTTTTACAATGCTTATGCTTCCATTGAACACGCAAAAAGTGTATTCGAAGTAACCATAGAAGCCCAAAAGTTGCTGAATGCAGCCAGTAAAAAACTCGTCCTGACATCACGTGGGTATCTGCGCACACTGCGTGTTGCCCGCACTATCGCCGACCTCGATGCTTCTAAAACACTCGAAGCGGCGCACATCGCAGAAGCATTGCAATTTCGTGAGTAGCGTTTTTCCTGCCCACCCCTTGTATCAAGACGCTAAATCTGTTATTATGGTCCCTGAGTAAAAGCTCGATACGGCCGAATCAAAAGAGTCGGCTGATTTTAGGTAAAAAGCCCCGTGTATACGGGACAAAGGAGAGGTTATTAACCAACAAATTCGCACCAACGGGCAGATTCGTGCAAACGAACTACGCGTTATTGGAGAATCAGGAGAACAGCTCGGTATCATGAGTCGTCAAGAAGCGCTCAAGATTGCCGAAGACGCCGGACTCGACTTGGTTGAAATCTCACCGAACGCCGACCCACCCGTTGCAAAAGTAGTCGACTGGGGTAAATACCAGTACCAAAAGATGAAAGAGGCTCAAAAGAGCCGCCGCAACAACAAGCAAAGCGAACTCAAGCAAATGCGATTTGGGCTCAAGATTGGCCAGGGTGACCTGGAAATCAAGCTCAGAAAAGTGCGCGAGTTCCTCGCTGAAGGGCACAAAGTTCGCATCCAAATCTTTTACCGCGGTCGTGAGATGGCGCACAAAGAACTGGGATACGACATGATTAACAAAATCGGCACCCTACTTGAAGAAGAAGCCGTGTTCGAGCACCAGCCACAAATGGCAGGACGCAACCTCAGCGTTGTTGTCCGCAAGAAATAAGGAGAATATCAATGCCAAAGCTCAAGACCCACAAGGGAACCGCGAAGCGCGTAAAGATTACCAAGACTGGTAAAGTTACCCGCCAACGCGCCTTTGGCGCTCACCTTCTTGCTAAGAAGAGCAAGAGCCGCAAGCGCCGCATCAACACAACCGCTACCGTTACCGGTGGTACCGCTAAAAATATTAAGCGAGCTCTGGGCGTCTAAGAGAACCGAAAAGGTTCCGCCTACGACTATAAGGAGTAAAAGACAATGCGAGTAAAATCAGGCGTCCAAGCACGCAATCGCCACAAAAAAATCCTAGCACAAGCAAAGGGTATGCAGCACAACCGCACCCGAAGCTTCCGTCTTGCTAAGCAAGCCGTTACCCGTGCACTTGAATACCAATACCGCGACCGTCGCAACCGCAAGCGCGACCTTCGTGCACTTTGGATCACCCGTATCAACGCGGCCGCACGCCTCGAAGGTACAACCTACGGGAAGCTGATTGCTGGCCTCAAGGCTGCAAACATCGAAGTTGACCGTAAGGTATTGGCCGAACTAGCCGTTTCTGAACCACAAGCGTTCAAGGCTATCGTTAAGGCAGCTACTAAGTAGCATCATTCTCCTTATACAAAATACCCGTCGTTTTGGCGGGTATTTTTATGCCAACAAAAAGCCCCTCTTTCGAGGGGTTCTTTGTTGGCAGCAAGCCTGTAAGCCGGGTTTTGTCGAGGACGACCATCTATCTAGCTACTTCATTGCTGAAATAATCAAGCGGGTAGCGGCCAACGAGCGGATCACTCGTTTATGTTGACCTCCTTGCAGCCGACAGGGTTTACCTTCTCCATATGTCACCATATGACGCTGTGGGCTCTTACCCCACTCATTTCACCCTTACCCCTCCGGCCTTGACCTCTTGCGAAGCCATTCCCTTACGGGGCGGTTTTGTTTCTGTGGCACTTTCCCTAGGGTTACCCCCGGTCGCCGTTAGCGACTGTCGTATCCTGTGCTGCCCGGACTTTCCTCTTGGTTTTTAAGGCCAAGCGGCCGTCTAGCAAACTGCCTATCGGCTATTATACCAAGGTTAAGCGGTATTTTCCACTTCGAAGACGGTCTGCTGCTGAGGGTGCGCTTTATGTGCATCGAGCGTTTTATTGACCATACCGTCGGCCAACTGGTTAAACTGGCGGTTCACGTGCGTAAAGGTGACGCGGTCGAATTTTGTCATCAGCATGCGAATGCGTTCGTTAATTGGCCATAGCTCCCTATTTTTAATTTTATAGGTACCCTTCATTTGGTTGACGACCAACATGCTATCGAGTTTGAAATCGACTTTTCTATAGCCAAGCTCGAGTGCCTTTTCGAGGCCCAGACGGACCCCTTGATACTCGGCTTGGTTGTTAGTAGTAATACCCAAGTACTCCCCGCCTTCAGCGATGACTTCTTGGAGATTATTAAGGACCACGTACCCCGCCGCAGACGGCCCTGGATTGCCTCGCGAGCCGCCATCAGAATAGACAATCACTGCATCATCTGATGATTTATTAACATCAGTCAACTTGGTTTTATCGACGGTCTTCTCTGTTACTTCTTCTTGCTGCACGATTCCAAGCAACAACTGCGTCAAATCGGTGAGTTCAGCTTGTTGTATGTTCGACATCGAATGCCATTTGTATTTCGAATAGTTTCCGCTCAGCTTCATCGGGTGTCGCTGCTGAGCTAAGGTCACAAGGTAGACGATAACCCCATACTGGATTGCTCGGTCATCCCGGTCGATGTAGGTCACCGCATCGTAGAGTTGCGACGATTGAATATGGAGCCCGGCATCATCATGAAGGTAGCGGCGCAGGGCGTCTTCAGGCTGCTCGCCATACGCAAGCTTTCCACCGGGAAGCTCAAACTTTCCCAGAATTGTTGGACGGCCATTATTCCGCTTCAAAAGAAGCGCCTTGCCGTCTTCGTTGATAATAGCCCTCACCGATAGCCGTTGCTTCATTGTGTTTGTGTTATCCTTTTTATACGTTTAGTATAGCATATACAAAAAGAGCCCTTTGGTAGGCTCTTGGTATGACAAAACATAAAACCCAGGTACTCTTCTAGGCGAGATGATATTCCCCGCGTAAGTGCAAGGTGGATGACCGCAACATAGCTCCACGGAGCTATACCATTAGGTCTTCCTCATCTATGATATCGGAAAATCATGTACACCTAGGGAGTAATCCTGGGTACTTATTAGTATAGCATCGCTCGACTGAAGAGACACTGAGTTTGGCAGATACTACAACGTTATATGCGGAAGATTCCGTGGAAGACATCGAGGAAAAATGAAATTGCACCGGTCATGTACGAGCCCAAGATTGAACCAGCCACCAGCACTAGAATAAATATGAAGATAATTCCGTATTGCTCGATGTAGCGCATACCGGTGCGCACAAACTCTGGCGCTAGTGCGTACAGAACACGTGAACCATCGAGAGGTGGAATTGGAATAATGTTAAAGACAAAGAATCCAAGGTTTACCGTGACCAGCATTGAGAAGAGAAGCCCAACATAGCCATCGTTCGGCGCGCCAATTACCGCCCATAAACCATAAAAAATGAAGGCAAGCACCAAGTTGGTAAGCGGACCGCCGAGTGCCACCAAAGCTGCACCCCAATCCCCTCCCTTTACTTGGTCGGGGCGGAATGGCACCGGTTTAGCACCACCAAAAATCGGACCACCGATGAGCGCGAGTCCAAGCGGAAGGATAATCGTCATAAAAGGATCGATGTGCTTGATTGGATTAAGGGTTAAACGGCCCTCGCGTCGAGCAGTATCGTCGCCGAGCCAATAGGCAACAAAAGCGTGCATCGCCTCGTGCAGCGTCATTGAAATCAAAATAACACCCAAAACCGTTACTAATTGCAGAATAATATCAGTCATAAGCGCCTCTTATTATACCGTAGTATATTCCGCTACCACCTATCACGTTTAAACTTTCGCTTGTGACGCGGCTCCCATCCGTGATGGCGCTTTTTTTCGAGCTTTGGTTGACGACGCCTTCCAAGGCGGTGCATAAAGTCATCACCAAGGTAGGTTTCGAGTTTTGTAAGCGCCAAAAGGCGTCGCTTGCCGTCCGAGTCAAGCTGGTCTAAAGCAACGATACCACTGGCGCGCGAGCGAAACTCCTGCTGAACCTGCTCAATGCGGATTCGTGGCACGCCCTTATGAAATAGTTGCAACTTTTGAAGTTGTTGGTCGAGAAGCCCATACGCCCAGCGGGTATACTCACGCGCAAAGAGCTGCTGATTCTCACGGGTGTTTTCAAGCCGAGGCTGACCACTCCCCTGCAAGGTGCGCTTTCCAAACTTAATAAGTTGCTTATCAACCAGGCAGCCAAGGCGTGGGTCGTAGATAGTGATGTGCTTTTTACTCTCAAATAGATGCGGCGCCAGCTCCAAAAGTGTGTCGGTTTTAACAACAGTAACCCCTGTGACCAGATGAAGCGTTTCAAGCCCGCCACTCCGTAAAGGCACTTGAAGGTCAAAAGGCGTGCCTGTTACAAGTGTTGCATTTCGTACAACGCTGCTACTCGACAATTCACGCTGCTGGCCGCTAAAGATATGCTCAACCATACCGCGCTCATCAATCGCGCTCCAAATTTGGTCTATCTCGCCAGCGGTAATACACCGAAGCAGCGACCCCTCTTCATCGGGCTGAATTGCCGTGAGCGGAATATCTTGGAGCCCTAAATCGTGATGCAGCCGCTCAATAACCTCTTCGGCCTTGTCGATATTCTTAGCAATAATGCCGAGATCTTCGTAATCGGCTTCGATAATAGATGGCAGCGCCAAATAGACATCGTACTGCGCAAGCAAGTCGGACTTGGTTTGCTGGGTATAGGCACGCCAGCCCGTAAAGGTTGCGCCGCCCTTCACAATGCCGCCTACCTCTTGAATGGCAATAATTGCCGCTAGTTTTGCCTGCACTTCCTTTGGATACTCATCGGCCTCCACCATCATGCGAGCGTAATTCGATTCAACAGGAAAACGCTCCATTTGGCGACCAATACCGGTGACCTCCCCTTCGTCGGTCAGCGCGCCAAGTGCTCGAAGTGTCTTTTTGGCCCGGCGAATCGCCCCTTTACTCGGGTCGTGGTAAAAATCGAGCGTTTCAATGTCGATACCCACGTTTGCTAGTCGCAAGGTTAAACGGTCGATGTGCTTTCGCATAATCTCCGGAATCGCATACTCAGGACGCTTTTCAATCGGAAGGCACGGCATTTTATCGTACTGCGCCAAGATATATTCGCCCGGCTTTGTACGCCCGGCTCGACCGGCTCGCTGCGCACTATCGGCTTGAGAAATTTGGGCGATAAAAAGCCCTTCGACACCGTTACGCACTTCACTTTGACGTTCCAATCCGCTGTCGAGTACGATATCAACATCATCAATCGTCACACTGGTTTGCGCAATATTAGTTGCAAGAATAATTTTCCCGTACTGATACTTACCAAAAGCCTTTTGCTGTTCATCGGCCTCGAGTTGGCTATGTAGTGGAATGATAGGCACGCCTGCAGCCGTGGCTTTCTTTTCAATCGCCTCTGTAACATCTTGAATTTCAGCCTTACCAGGAAGGAATGTCAGAATATTCTTGCCGCGTTTTTCGATTTGAGCAAAGAGCTCACTCACAATATCGGTTCCGCGTCGCTTCGTTACCGGGAAATGACGGCCCGGAATATCGATAACTGCATCAGTGCCAAAGTAAGTGGCCAACGCATCAGTTTCAATGGTCGCACTCATAATGACTACCTTAAAGCGAGGCTCTTCTTCGCAGCGTTTTTTCGCCCAAGCGACCAACACCTCCATGTTTTCGTTCCATTCGTGAACCTCATCGAGCACTAATACTTGACGTTCAGAGATTCCCGCCCCTGTTATTTCGCGCACGAGCTGCAACCCATCGGTACAATAAAGGATTTTTGTAGCACCGCTATCATCGCGTTCGTGTGCGGTACGGTAGCCAATAACTTCACTGGCGTCTTCATTGGTACGAAGCGCCCACTCTTCTCGTACTCGGTGGCTCAAATTACGCGCCGCCAAAATTCGCGGCTGCGTGACAATTACTCTAGTGTACCCGTGCTCAGCCAGGTATTGAGGAATTTGGGTACTCTTTCCCGCCCCTGTTTCAGCGGTAACGATGGTCACCTGATGGGTATCAACCGCATCAATAATCTGTTGATAATAGTCGCGGACCGGTAATTCATTAAATGTGTTTATGTTGACTGTCATTATGTTCATTGTAGCAATTAATGGCGTATACACGAAGTCACTGCTCGCTGCCCCGTTCGCCCCTTGACTCTCAGAGGTAAAAAAGGTAAAATAAATGCTAGTGTCCCGACAATCTAGTCAATAAGTTGGGAAAGAGAGAATAAAATATGACAGCACGATGCGAACTCACCGGTAAAGGAAAGCAATTTGGCAACAATGTTAGCTTCTCTTTGCGTCGCACTAATCGCGTGTTTAAGCCAAACCTCCAAAAGAAAACTTTTGTAGTGGATGGCCAGAAGGTCACTATGACCCTCAGCACTCAAGCGATTCGTACGCTTAAGAAGAAGGGTATTATTGCCTAAATTCCCTGCCGCTTAAAAGCCCGCCGATTGGCGGGTTTTTAATTTGGTTAAAGTGAATGGTGCGTTCAAAGCAGAAGGTCCGTGTTGTTTTTGAACGACATCTGCAGCCCAAGTCGAGCCAGGCGCAGAGGCGCTGGTGAGACGTGGCGCGAAGCCGTCTTCAAAAATAATGCGGCACCTTCTGCTTTGACGAAAAGATTAACTTCGAGCAAGTTTAAAGACAGTCAAGGCTGGGGGCAAAGCGGCAGCGTTTTTGAGCTTGAGCTTTGGCGCTTCTTCAACAGGGGCGCCGAGCTCGGCGGTGAAGGTTTCAACGTCAAGTTGTGGCACTTCATACTTAAGAGCTGGGTCGGCATAGTGAACTGGCACAACTGCTTTTGGTTCGATTTGACGAACGATAGTTGCGGCGCCCGTCGCATCGAGCGTATAGCCACCGCCACCAACTGGAAGAATAAGAAGGTCAATAATACCGATTTCTTCAAGCTGGTCTTCGCTAAGCTTCTCGTAGATGTTGCCAATCACAGCGACGCGAATGTCGCCCGCTTCAATGCGGTAGATAGTTGAAATCTTTGGGTCGTTTTCGGTGTCGAGGTGGCGCTGCGCGGCAATACCGCGAATATCAAAATCAGCAACCCCGTACTCACCCGGACCTTCAATCACCAACTTAGCGTCTTCTGAGTTAACGGCGAAACGAGCTTCAGTTGCTAGCTCCACAGCATCTTTGACGCTGGCGTCTTTCAACCCAACCACTGAAAGCTTTGGGTCGACAACGACACTTGCCTTCTTCGTCGATACGACGACACAGTTTGCACCTTTATATTCAACTTCAAACATTTTCTGTCTCCTTACTTACATATATAGACGGTTATTTTACGACTGTTCACTGCCGAGCACATTATCTTTATCAACAAGAATGCTATGCTTACCGGCGAGGACTTCGGTAATAAATTTATCGCGCACGCTCAGACGGTAATAGAACTCATCGTATGGCAGGACCGTGTAGTTGAGTTCGCGGCCTTCGAGCTTTTCAATCATCGCGATGGCAGATTTAACTTTTGGCGTCGAAACGTTTCCAACCAGCAGCACATCAACCGGCGCAGTTGAGCCTTTCACCAACACGCCCGCCAAAATCGCTAAGCGCACTGACGGAATCTCATTAATAATAGACACGTGCTGTTCGTGAACGCCATCGGCATTGGTTGGGCCAGCGTGCTCAGCCTTGACCGGCTCGCCTGCGAAGATGGCGCGAAGTGCTGTATAAAATTCGTAGCGTTGATTTACTTGGTAATACAACTTGTTGTCGGACGTGTCGCTCGTAATAACGCCAACTTCCAGCATGTTCGAAAGCTCGCGGCGGACCGAGTTGATCTGCTCGTCAATAAGGCGGGTGATTTCGCGGACATAAAAAGATTGTCCAGGATGGTTCATAAATAAGTGCAAGAGTTTTACTCGCGTCTTGGAACCGAACAATTTGTCTATCATATTCCCCTATTTCCTGTTCACATTTGTTGTCTTTATAGTATCACAAAAGGGGTCCACCTCGCCAGAAACTGAGTAACATAATTCTTGCAGACGGCTTCACGCCGGGTTCGATAAGGGTCTCTACGCCTTATTTCACTCGGTTTGCAGATGTCGTTCACAAATTAGTGACTCACTTTTCTGGCGGCAAACCCAGCTGCTTTTTGATATATGAATACGCATCATCAAGTGGCTTCCAGGTAATAAAGGGATTGCGTTTGAGCCAGGTTAGTTGGCGTTTAGCGAGTTGCCAATCGGCGGTTATGAACTTTTGTTTGAGTGCTTCTTCGTCGAGCTCTCCGTCCAGAAAACGGCGAACAAGTGGATAGACATTGCCGGTCATGGCTTCAGAATCCCAGCCATATTTTTTGCCCAATATTTTTGCCTCTTCGACCATTCCACTTTCGAATAATTGTTCAGCTCGGTTGGTAATTCGAGCACGAAGTTCATCCCTGTTTGTAGTAATTCCTACAATAATAGTATTCGGGATTGGTACTTGTAACCTTTTTCCGCTTACGTTTTTTCGTTCAATTGCGCGAATCACATAGCGGCGGTTTTGATGATTTTCTGGCAACGTAATGTTGTTGTTAGAACAATATTTATGGAGCTCTTCAAGCGTCATGGCTTCGAGCTTTTTACGTAATTCTGGTTGTGGCGGAGCGAATTCATAGTCAAAAACGACCCCATCAACGTACAACCCGGTACCGCCAACAAGCATTGGAAGATGGCCTCGTGCACGAATCTCCGCTATCTTCTGTTGTGCATAAAACTTGAAATCGGCGGCCGTAAACGTCTCGCCAGGCTCGACTAAATCGAGCCCCCAATGAGGCACCTCAGCCTGTTCCTCTACGGTCGGTTTGGCGGTGCCAATATCCATTCCTTTATAGATTGTCCGCGAGTCTGCGCAAATAATTTCTCCGTTAAACTCCTTAGCAATACGAAGTGCTGTCGCGGTTTTTCCGCTTGCTGTAGGACCCACGATAGCGACGAGAGGCAGTTCTTCACCCCTGTTATTTTGTCTTTCCTTCTGAACAATTTTTTTATTCAAGTCAGAATCTATAGCGGCCGCCATCGCACCTCCTCGAAGTTATCGACAATGTCATTCGTGCAGGTAATCCCTTCGGCTTCGAGGTGCTCACACTGCGTTCGTCGTCCACCATGATAGCCTGATGCTAAGCCTCCAAAGCGATTCACGAGCCGGTGCCATGGAAGCTCCGGGTCGCCGTAATGCGCCATACCCCCAACAATGCGAGCAGCATACGGGTGCCCTGCCATAGCAGCCAAGTCGCCATACGTTGTAACGCGCCCAGCCGGCACTTGTGCCATCAACTTTTCAATGTCTTGACGGAATTCACTATTCGGCTTCATGGAGCAGATACTCCTCTACTTCGTGCCACGTTAAGAAACGGCGCAGGTCCTTCGACGCAGCCTCGTTCCATCCATACATACCAAACAGCAACGGCTCAACGCCATATTCAGCAGCGTTCTGACAGTTTCCTATATTGTCATCAATAAGGAAGCTTGCGCCAAGCTCTGTGCAAATCTCACCCTTCGAACGAGCCTCGGCATTCGCAAGTGGGTTGTGCGAACTATACATCGGAATTTCCGAATCAATCCGCTCATCAAGCCAGCGCCGGGTTGCATCTTTTTGGTACAACGGACGAGATGTCACAAATACAAGGTCGTAGTTCTTCTTGAGCGCCTGAATCGCTTCTCGCGCGCCTTCAACCACCACAATATGCGACTGGTCGCGCGACAAATCATCGAGCACCATTGAAAAGCTGACCATGTCAGATAGGCCGTGTCGTTCCCAAATTGAATCGTAGTAGTGCCAGTAATCATCGTTCGTATGATACTCGCCCTGCCCAAGGGTTGCGCCAGTCTTTTCGTTTGCCCACAGACGCACCGAATCGATGACGTTTGCGACAACATCATCGATATCAATCGCAATCGTCTTACGCGTTTGGTCCATCAGCTTCTGCAGCTCCGGGGGTTAGCGCAACCAAGAAGTCCCACAGACCATCATACGAAACCTTTTGCTCACCAGCTTGTGTACGAACACTCACCACCCGCTCTTCAACATCACGCGGACCAATAATAAACTGGACCGGAATCTTCGCAGTAGTTGCTTCGCGGATTTTCTTTCCAAGCGATTCATTGCGGTCGTCAATCGTGAGACGAATCTCGTTGTAACGAACCGGGTGCATTAATACGCCTTTTCGGAGGAAGTTAGCGATGTCGTTAGCGTAGTCCATAACAGTATCGTTAATAGTCAGAATACGAATTTGCTCTGGCGCAGCCCAGAATGGGAACCACCCAGCAGTGTGCTCAATAAACACGCTAAGGAAGCGCTCAATCGAGCCGAGAAGTGCACAGTGAATCATTACTGGCTGCGCAGCATTGCCTTCTGTGTCGGTGTAGGTTAGGCCGAAACGTTGCGGCTGTACGAAGTCGAGCTGGACGGTAGCAACTTGATGTTCGCGGCCAATCGCGTCGGTAGCCATGAAGTCGATTTTCGGACCATAAAAGGCCGCCTCGCCGTCTTGCTCGAAGTACTCGAGCTCATTAGCAATCACCGCTTTCTTAAGCTGGTCTTGCGCCGAAGCCCATAGGCTTTCGTCACCCAAGTAACCTTCACCTTCGTCACGGTACGAAAGGCGTACTCGTAGCTTCATGCCTATTGATTCGTACAACTCACGAGCAGCCGCCAGCAAGTTGTTGATTTCCTGCTCGATTTGGTCAGGGCGCGCAAAGACGTGACTGTCATCTTGTGTGAGTGAGCGGACTCGGTTTAGGCCTCCAAGCTCACCCGTCTTTTCATCGCGGTAATCAGTGGTTGTTTCAAGAAAGCGCACTGGCATATCCTTATAACTCCGCGGGCTCGACGCGTAGATCTGCGTGTGGTGCGGACAGTTCATTGGCTTGAGTGCAAACTCATCGCTGGTTTCCTGGCTGGTCACGAGGAATAGCTCATCACCAAACTTTGCCCAGTGCCCTGACGTTTCGTACAAATCTTTCTTGGTAATATGTGGTGTCCAAACCTTTTGAAAGCCAAACTTTTGGCGCAGTTGGTTTGAATACTGCGCAACAATATCGCGAAGCACGGTGCCGCGAGGGGTAAACAGTGGCAAGCCAGCGCCAACAAGTGGTGAAACAGTGTAGAGGTCGAGCTCTTTACCAAGCTTGCGGTGGTCGCGAGCCTTCCCTTCTTCAATCATCTTCAGGTGCGCATCAAGCGCTTCCTGCGTTTCAAAGGCAACACCATACAAACGCTGCATCTGCACGTTCTTTTCGTTACCGCGCCAATAGGCACCAGCAACACGCATTAACTTAAATGCGCCAACTTCTTTTGTGTTGGCAACGTGAGGGCCGCGACAAAGATCAACGAACTCGCCATTCTTATAGAACGATACCTTCTCTACCGCTGCGTCGCCATCAGCAGCAAGACCGAGTTCGTCGGCGTCGAGATCTTTCGCCACAGTCGTACCTGAGCGCTTCAGGTCGTTGAGGAGCTCTTCTTTGTACGGTTGGCCATTGGCACGTGCCCACTCAATAGCCTCATCAACCGGCATTTCGAATCGTTCAAAGTCCTGCCCCTGGTTAATAATTGTACGCATCTCTTTTTCAATCTTTTTGAAATCTGACTCAGAAATTTTCTGTTCACCAAGATCAATATCGTAATAAAAACCGTTCTCTACTACCGGACCAACACCAAACTTCGCCTCGGGCCAAAGTTTTTTCACCGCACTGGCAGTAATATGCGCCAGGCTGTGTCGCATCGCGTGAAGATGTTCGTTTGATTCGCTCATTGTCGCTCCTTCTTGCGCCGGCGCGTCCTTGCCGGCAGTTTTAAATTAAAAAGAAACATGCAATTTCCGGTTTAATACACCTTTTGGTAGATTAAATCCTTTAATTGCATGTCTCGGGTCTGCAGTGCTTGTGGCGGTGCAGACGGTTCCACCGGACGTTTTACTCGTGAATCCCGTTATCGCACAGGATACCTCCACGGAGCTCGACAGATGGTTAGGCTGCGTCATCACTCGAGATGTATTATACCACCGCGGCTCGATTCTTGTCTATTCACCCCTATTCTGCTACCATATATAAAGCCTTCGCGAAGCTACCGCGAATCAACACGGGTCCTTAGCTCATTTGGCTAGAGCGCAACATTGACGTTGTTGAGGTGAGAGGTTCGAATCCTCTAGGACCCACCATCTGCATTCTATCCGCCTTTAGGGGCGGTTTTTGTATGCTACGGCGCCACTCCAAAAACATAGGCAGATCCAGAAGAGCTCCCCTTGTCATCATCAAGATACGAACCAATAATAATAGTATCGCCACCGTGTGCAACCGCTCTACCAAAATAGTCGCTTGACGCCCCATCACTTGCCGTAAGCTTCGCCTGTTGTGTCCAGGTTGAGCCTGAACGTGTAAATACGTAGACAGCCCCCGAGTATAGGCCGTTGCCGCCGTTAGCTTGCGATCCGATAGCGATGCTGTCATTCGCCAAAGAGAGACTCGTCCCAAAAGCGTCAACACTTACCCCATCACTTGCCGTAAGCTTCGCCTGTTGTGTCCAGGCTGAGCCTGAGCCAGTAAAGACGTACACTGCTCCATTGCCCTGATTCGGAGCACCAGCGACCACCGTATTGCCATAAAGAGCGAGCGAAGCACCAAGATACCCACTTATAGCTCCGTCACTTGCCGTAAGCTTTGCTTGTTGAGACCAGCTGGACCCTGAGCCCGTAAAGATGTAAATGGCGCCAGCATCAGATCTCCTGTCGTCATCTCGAGTCGCCCCTATCACAGCCGTTCCGTTCTCAAGTGTGACACTGGCACCAAACTGATCATTGGCACCACCATCGCTACTCGTAATCTTAGCCTGCTGCGTCCATGTGGTACCAGCGCGTGTAAAGAAGTAGGCAGAACCAGAAGTAGCACCCATGTCATCATCTCCGTATGCACCTACAAGTGCAGTGTCGCCAGAAATAGCAACTGAATATCCAAAGTAATCACTCGCAGCGCCATCACTAGCAAGCAGCTTCGCCTGCTGTGTCCAGGTTGAGCCTGAACGCGTGAAGATGTACGCCGCACCACTATCGGTGCCGTTCGTAGCAACACCCCGAGCCCCAACAATCGCAATATTTCCAGAAATAGCCACAGACCATCCAAAGTAGTTATTCGTCGTGGGGTCACTTGGCGTAAGCTTCGCCTGCTGTGTCCAGGTTGAGCCTGAACGCGTGAAGATGTACGCAGATCCACCGGTGTACGTTCCTATAATCGCAGTGCCTCCAGAAACCGCAGCCGATTGACCAAAACGATTATTCGCCGCTCCGTCGCTAGCGAGCAATTTAGCGACCTGTTGATTCGGCACCAACGGGATACACGGTCCGTCTGTAATTTTGCCCACCCTACTATCAATGTGCATGGTTTTATCTGTACGGTCATTCGTAACCGCTACACAATAGCTTTCGCCCGCTTTTTGATACGATAACTCATTGTCACCAGATGATTTCAGTGTACTGCCATCCTCCGGGTACGTACGATGAGTCGTACGTTCAAACTCAAGGGTAGCAGCCGCGCTGTCTAAGTCTGCCTTCATTGAGGACTCAACTGCATGGCGTGTAATACCGCCGTAACTCAAAGTGACAATAGCCGCCAAAATACCGATAACGGCTATAACAACCAGTAACTCCACAATCGTAAAGCCCCGTGTTCTTATGTGTCGCATGTCCCCTTCTGCCATAGCTACCCTATAGTATACCACCGCTTGCCACCTCTACCTTTCCCCAAAATGCGCTAAGTTATCCACCAGTGAAAAGACGCTTCAGGGCACTAGAGGAAATTATCCGTATATCACAAGCGGTATACAGTACTCAACTATGTTCGCTTGACAAAAAACTACGCTTATGCTAGTATAAGGGTATGAGTAACACTCAACAGATTAAAACCAACAATACCAACGTCACCGCACCCCAGAAAACATCGTCACTTGATCGATTCAGCCTTGGGTTCGAGTACAATAAAACGCTTCAAGAAATTAAACGCGAAGTCAGGGCAAGGACCATTTAGCCTTCCCATTCCCCTACGTAGGTTCCAGTCTGGACAACAAATAAACCCCCACATTGCCGGGGGTTTATTTTATTACTTGCACACCGAGACTCGCGAGAAGGACCGCGCAATGCTTAAAGGCTACTCTTCAGGGCGCTCAATATCGAGTTCACTGACACGCGTTGGTTCGCTTTTCTTTGCGGAGTGCTTTAAAGCCTCACGAGACGCGACGGTCGCCTTATTCGTAACGTCGAACTTTGTCAGATACTTACCAAAGAGCAGGCGCGCCTGCGCATTAAGGGCAGCGAACGACAGGAAGCCAATAGCGGTGAGCGGCATAATCACCCACTGCGCCAGCATCCAGAAGGTACGCGTGCGCTTGTAGCGTTCTGGGCGTGGCGGGAGTAGCTTAAACGATAGATACACCATCACAACGATACCAACGAGCGCGATGCGCTGGAACAACGCGACCGTATCGGGCAATTGATGCGCCACAACATCGCGGTAGGCATCGCTGTTAATAAGCAGTGGAATCCAACCCCCTACCGCCACAATAATAGAGACCGAAGCAGCTGTAACATAGCCATCGAGCCCGCGCACAAACCAGACAAACCCTGGCCAAAACGGCACGGTGCGCTTTTTCGTGAAGATACGCTCTGCCACAAAGGCAACATCTGAGGCGCCGTACATCCAGCGGCGAAGCTGAATGAACTGGGCTTTAAAGGTCTTCATGTAGGTGTTATCGAGGACAGCGTCTTGGTAAATCGGGATATACAGCGGGTGGACTGAGTACTTGCCATTAAAGTAGAAGTAGCTGCGCCAGAATTGGTGACCATCTTCCACTACCGTGCGCGTGCTCCAGAAGTTCATCTCCACCAGTGCGTCCATTGGCTGTGAGTGTGAGGCAAAGTTACGCATAATGTGTGGGCGCATTGAGCTAATAATGTTCCAAAAGGTGTTACCGGTCGCTACTACACGCATTGGTGCGGGCACGTCCCAAATATTGTTCAAAAAGAGCGCGATTGGCTGGTAGGCCAGGTGCTTGCGGTCTTCGTTAACGATGTATTCGTAGGTGGCGTAGTCGAAGTAAGCATGATGCGGACGGTTATCGGAGTCCAGGGTGGTCATAAGGACATTTTTGTATTCAATCCCCTGTTCATCAATCCATTTTTGAATAAACTTACCAGCGTAGGTGATGTTTCCGCCCTTTCCAACTACCTCGTTTGGCAAATCACGAGGGTGCTTCACGATTTGGAAGGTCATAAAGGTATCTTTATACTCTTTTTGCAGACGCTGAGCCGTTTTTTCGATATCTTCACCGCCGCGTTCTTCATAAGCAAGTACAACGATGAGCTTCTTGTGGTCATAGGTGGTACGGGTCAGCGAGCGAATGGTTGGCTCAATCACCTCGTAGGCCTCGTTGTAGGCAGCCACAATCACCACATTGTACATTTCAGATGGCTTTGGGTAGCTTGCTGATTCGTCGGCAGCAATCAGGCGAAGGTTTTCGATGTGTTGCCCCATACCAAAGCCTTCTGGTTTGGTTTTAGAGTGGCGCTCGTAGGCTTCGGCGGCGTTTTCAAGCTCAGAAAGCCGGTGCGCCCAGTTGACCCGCTGCGATTTTACCAACCGGCTGTGGCCAGCAAGCGTGTGGTAGATAATGCCGACCGCTCGCACCAAGAGCACGATAATCACCAGCATCAGGTAAATAGCTGCTAATAGTGGTGAAATCAGCGACAGAACAATTAAAAGCACAAAGGCGCCGTAGCTGATGATAGCCGGCACCATTTCAAAAAAACGATAAAACTTTGTTCGCTTCCCTAGTGGAAGCTCGAGGTCTTCGTTATATTTGGTTCGTGCCGCCATGAACGCTCCCCTATACCGGTGACCAGACATTGATAATCGAAATCGCTGTTACCCAGGCGAATAAAATAACACCAATGCCGAACCACGCGAACATAATCGCCAGCGGGTGCCCCTTGGTAATGTAGAGCTTAATAGAGATAGCAATATGAAGAAACGCTACTAGCACGGCAAATCCAACAAAGGAAAGCAGGTAGAACCACTGGTCGCGGTAGAGGTGGGTTACCCCAAAGGCTGTGTAGTGGGTCACGAGCTGCAAATCGCTTGGGTGCACGGTCAAAAAGATATACAGAATAAAAGCAGCTGCCAGCACTACCGTGAGAATACTCAAAGTGGTCAGGTACCGGTTGGTGACCAATTCTTTAATGGATTGTATGAAATTCGTTTTTAGCATAAAAATATGGAGCCGTTATCCGGGCTTGAACCGGAGACCTACGCTTTACGAAAGCGCCGCTCTACCAACTGAGCTATAACGGCGTACGTTGCCCCCGCTTTTCTTTTGTTATTATACCACGAGGAGATGAGCGAAAGACATACTCGTAAGGCTACGGCGTATATGCCGCCCTAAAGCCGGTGGTTGGGCTTACCTGAAACGGCGTATTGTTGAGACGAAGCGTAAAGAGCCCCGCATTGATATACCCAGTGGTATATGCACCGCCCATGATAAAGCCTCGCTCGGCAGGGTGATTGTAGTTTGTAATCAACTCACCAAGGCCCTGGGCGTCATTCCAGGAGTTTGCTGCCGCTTGAGCACTGCCGTATCCTGGGAAGACTTTTGCATATATACCCTTTTGGATGTTTGCTGTAGTCCATTTTTTGTAGGCATAGTCATAGGTACCGTCATTATTACTATCCTTATCGTCACTCATAAGCCCTGGCTGATTACCCGCACCCTCAACCGTTTCATCGACCCATTCCCACACGTTTCCAGCAATGTCCCAAATAATTTCGCCGTTGCTAAGCGTCAAGGTGCGGCGTTGGTTGCCACTACTGTTTTGCGTACCATGATAGCCTTCGCTGTCAGAAGTGTTGGCCGCAATTCTACTTGCTGGAACGTTGTCGTTGTGCCCCGTATAGATTGAGCCCGACCCCACATTTCCACCTGACCAGTTACTATCAACATTCATAAGATTATGTGCAATCGTGAGCCACTCGTTGAGTGTCAAAAGATGGCAGCCTGTACAAGCGCCTGCGGAATAGGTTCGAGCCTGCGCCTGGGTGACTGATGTTCACGGCACACTCGCTGCAGTCGACACTGCGGTGCCACTACTCTCTTTTGCCTCATATTTCATGACACAAAAAGCCTGGGTCCCAAAAAGCGAATTGCCCGGTACCGTTACAAATCCTGGGGCACAATCGAGCTTCTTAGGGGCTTCACCAGTGTGTCCTGGACATGGACCATCGGTCTGCGTACCGTTTGAGGCAATGTGATAGCTATATTTTCCAGAGGTGGTTGTAACGCAATAGGTATTTGGAACAAAAGATGTGTTCGCCGTGTACTGATAGCTTACGGTCGAAGTGTCGGTGATGCCAAGTGACGCCAAAGAAGCTGGCAACGTATCATGCTGAATAAAACTGGTCTGAATTTTCTTCGAAGCCGTTGAAAGTGACTCCTTGGCTGCCGATTGACGCGTCTGGTCTTGAATGCCGTTATAGGCCACAATCACAATAGCCGCAAGAATAGCGATGACAACGACAACAATCAAAAGTTCGACAATAGTAAATCCTTGCTGACGTCGTGCCCACGAGTTCATAGCTTTTTACCATAAGTAGAATGTCAGGAAGACCCTGTGAGAGAAAAACCGGCTAACAGAGGTTGCATACGGCGCCTAAAAATGCTATCATCATTTGAGTTGTTCGCTAAGGCCTCGAGCAACGCGTACGGCACCTGCCGACGCACCGTTTATACGGGCTCGTAGTGAAGCTGGCCTATCACGCCTCCCTGTCACGGAGGAGATCGCCGGTTCGAATCCGGTCGGGCCCGCCACGAAAACAGTTCACCCTTCGGTGAACTTTTTTCGTGGTTAAAATTTGCAAGACTTTATTTGGTTAAGCGTACATAGCGCTCTTGGGCAGTTTGCCAGTTTACAATGCCCCACCACGCCTTTACGTATTCGTCGCGCTTATTTTTGTAATCAAGATAGTACGCATGTTCCCAAACATCGAGGCCAAGAATTGGCTCTTCACCGCCACTACTTAAAAGTGAGTCCTGGTTAGCGGTCGTTTCAATATCCATGTTTGGCTGCAGCCATACCCAACCACTTCCAAAGAGGCCGGTAGCCTTGGTGGTAAATTCTTCAATAAAGCTTTCAAAGCTTCCGTAACGGGCAACAATTGCATCAAACAGAGGACCTTCAGGTCGTCCGCCACCATCCGGCGACATCCAAAGCCAAAATAGGCAGTGATTATAGTGGCCGCCACCGTTGTTACGCACTGCTGTGCGAATGTCTTCAGGCAGCGTATTAAGGTCGCGAAGTAACTCTTCAACACTCTTACTTTGAAGTTCTGGGTACTTTTCAATTGCCGCGTTGAGCTTATCAACATAGGCCTGGTGGTGCTTATCATGGTGAAGTTCCATGATATCCGCACTAATGACGCCTTCGAGTGCATCGTAATCGTAGTGGAGCGCTGGGACGCTAAACATACTTCCCTCCCTACTGCTGCTGGGCAGTTTCTTCTAGCTTGATAAATTGTGTTAGCTTGTTGTCTTTTTCAATTTGAGCAAGTTTGGCTTCAAATTCTTTGAGTGGAACCTGGATGTACTCGTATTGTACCTGGGTATCGTTACTGTCGATGAGCTTAATGTAATAGTAACCATCACCCGAAGTTGTTTTAATAGCGGTTGAGATTTGGCCCTTTGAGAGCTTGGCGGCAGCTTCGGCGAGCCCACCATCTTGGTTGGTCTTTGGGACCCATTCACCCGGCATATAAACAACAGCGTCTTTGGTTTTTGCGTTAATTTCATCGGCCAATGCCTTCAAATCGGTTGCACCCGCCTTTACCTTTGATTCAATGGTCTTCGAAACATCTTCGGCGTGGGAGTCAACAGCGTACGAAACCTTCTGGCGAAGGAGTTTACTCTTCATGGCCGAGCGGTATTCTTGTGGTGACCAACCGTAGTAATCGCGAATCACCGCGTTGTAGGTAGTTTCCGACACTTCACCATCGCTTGATTGGCGCTGTTGTTTCAAGAAGGTCTCGAGGTCGGCGTCACTCACCTGTACATCGAGTTCACGGGCAAGTTTTGCAGCATAGGCGTCGGCGATAGCGTCATCCATCGCCTGCTCTTGCACGTAAGCGAGCTGGTTCTTACCATCGGAGCTTTTTACATCGATTTGCTCTTTTTCGGTGAGGTAATGTGCAGCACTGCGATACTTCATAAGGTAATCACTGTAGCGGACTTGCTGTCCGTCAACCACGGCGACTGGTACCGGCACCACCTTCGTAACACGATACATAAATTCGCTGGTGTTCTTAGCGACATACAGCATATACCAGCCCAGTGCTATCAGTAGCACGAGTGCAGCAACGCCAATGATGAGCGCATTAATCACCAGGCGGTGACGCTGGTATTGAACGGGATATTTAAATTTTCGACCACCAGCCAGTACTTGTTCACGGTGCTCGGCGAGTGTATCAGTGGTAATGCGTCCAGCTGGCTCTTGCGGTTGCTTGCGACGCACTTTAGATAATAGCTTCTTCATGTTCCCCTTGTGATTCAGCCGACTCGACGGCGTCACTGACGGCGTCTTGCAGCTTATTGTAAGTCTTGTCGGGATGTTCAACATACCGAATGACAAGATCACCAACGAACGTTTGGATGACAATGGTGCCAAACCCAAAAACTTCGCCAGTGAACCCTGGTATATTATAGCTTATGTTCTGGATTTTTGATAGGCGCAGCTCGACGACGTCCTTCCCAAAGAACCCCCGTTGTGTCACCTGCCGAAGGCGTTGGTTGGTCACAATATAGACCGTAAAATACCACATCATCCAGTGGTAAAAGAAAAGCAACAAGCCAAGACTAAACCCGATAACTGGCGACCACAAAAGTGCTAGGTTATCTTGCCATATCAGTACCGGAATTGCACTAATGGCAAATGGAATCAGCAGTAAGTAAAAGCCTTTACGCATGGCAATAATATGCCTGCGGAACACGAACAATAGTTCCTCGCCAGGGCGTTGCCCTTCAAAATCAAGTTGTGCGCTTGCGTCTTTTTTGGCCATGAAAAATCCTTTTAGCCAGTATAGAGCTATTCGTTGTTGTCGTCGAGGTTAACCTTAATGGTTACTTCAGACGGACCAGCGTTTTTATCCATAGCAAAGACCGATTCTGGCACCTTACCATCCATAGCGTAAGCGTTATAGAAGGCATCGTGATATGGCTTGCTTTCAACGCTCAGTCGGACGTACTCACCTTTTGCAGACTTGTAGTGGTACTGGACACCGGCACCACCCGGGTACGGTTCGTCAATAAAGGTAAAGCCAGCGGCTTTAATTTTTGCATCTAGGTCAGCCACTGTGTTACTCACCGTATCAGCGTGAATATAGTTAACCTGTGAAGAGGCGCTTCGGCTTTTGTCGTAACTGTATGGGCGCTTATCACCAAAGACGTTCGAAGAGACAACTTGGTACTCTTTACCGACATTGAGGCTCGCGTAGATGTCTTTAATTTCTGCAAGGCGAGCTTTATTGGTGCTCTTCTCAATAGCACTCGAGACGAAGAGGGAGATAACCAGTACACTGGCTATCGCCACAACAAAGATACCAATCGTCACCACATAAAAACGCCACGTCAAAGGCCGGGCTTTCACTTTCGCATTCGACTTTTTCGCCGGTGCTTTCTTTGTTACAGTTGCCTTTTTTGTGGTGTGAGTTTTCTTTGATGTAGCCATGCGTTTATCTTAGCATAAGCGATATATAAATTCATCTGGTACCCCGCGCAGGAGTCGAACCTACAACCTTATCCTTAGGACGGATCTGCTCTTCCAGTTGAGCTAGCGGGGCATATTGATATTTTAACAGATGACAGACGAAAGATTTACGGAGGTGTATTTTTGCACGACATCTGCAGCCCAAGTCGAACCAGGCGCAGAGGCCCTGGTGAGACGTGGCGCGAAGCCGTCTGCAAAAGTACCCTCCGTAAAGATTTCGGCTGTTAGCGGGTGAACTTTTCGTTGAGGACGTTGTAATCGTAAAGTTCGGCGTCTGAGAACCAGTAGTCGATTTCTTTCTCTGCGTCGTCGGCGTCACCTGAGGCGTGAATGAGATTTGGAATCCCCTTCTTCGCGTTGTCGGCAAATCCGAAGCTCATGTGCGAGAAGTCACCACGGATGGTTCCTGGGGCAGCTGACTTTGGTTCGGTTGCACCAACAAGCTTACGAACGAGCGCAATTGCCTCGACACCTTCAAGTACCATGGCGATAACAGGACCGCCAAGCATAAGCTCAAGGGTAATATTAAAGGTTTCTTCGCCGCGGCGCGTTACCATCTTCCCAATGTCTTCGTAGTGCTTGTACCAGTGGTCTCGGTCTGGGCGCACCATTTTGGTACCCACAATCTTCAAGCCAACGCGCTCGAAACGAGTCAAAATCTCACCTACGACACCGCGCTGTAGCGCGTCCGGCTTAAACAATATCAACGTTTTTTCAACATCTGCCATGCATATCCCCTTTTGGACTTAACTGTATTAGCTTTATTGTACCAAAAGAATGGTTGCCAGGACGAGTGCTAATGCAATGCGGTACCACCCAAAAACAGCCAGTGAGTGCTTTGAGAGGAATTTCATCAAGAACCCGACTGCAATAAGACCACTCACGAAGGCAGCTGCATTTGAAACAATCAGTGTGCCGGCATGAGCCATTAAGTAGTCAGAGTTCGAAACAAACACCTTGAGAGTAACGCCGGCCATAATTGGGAGCGATGCCAAGAAACTATACTCGGCCGCTTCGGCTGGGCTCAGCCCCATCAAACGACCAGTAATAATCGTCGAGCCAGAACGCGACGTACCTGGAATAAGTGCCAACACCTGTGCGCCACCAATGATAAGCGCGCGCCACCATGGCAGCTTCTCGCCCGTTTCTACCTTTGAGAGTTTTGGTAGCTTCTCGAGGACCACCATAACAATACCGACAATAAGCAGCGTGAATACCACTACGACCGCGCTGGTAAAGAAGGGTGTTTTCTCGATAAAGCCTGCCAATGCATAGCCGATAACACCCGCTGGAATTGCGGTAATAAGGATGTTACGAGCTAAACGGTAATTGCGGTTCTTGAAAACGTCGACAATAATCTTCCAAATCTTCTTTCGGAAAAATACCACCAGTGCCAAAAAGGTGCCGAGGTTAATAAACTCCAAGAACAAATGGTCAGAGGCACCCGACATAAATGTTTGTGCAATGACAAGGTGCCCCGAACTACTAATCGGGATAAATTCGGTAAGGCCCTGAATCAGGCCGAGAATAAGTGCTTCAAACCATTGCCACATTTTATCTATTCTACCCTGCCGGGCGCTTTTAGGCTATGCTTATAGTATGAGCATAAGCAATTCCGAGCAGCGATTTGTGTCCGATTATATTCTGGACTTCATCGAGCATCTCGAGGTAGAAGGCGGCCGCATGCCGCGTACCGCTGAAAATTATGAATTCTATCTTAATCGTTTTGTGGAGTTTGCAGGCGATATCACCCCGGACCAAATCACCTCTGAATTGCTTCGTAAGTACCGCCTCTGGCTGAACCGTTACCAAACTGCCTCTGGTGACACCCTGGCAATGATTACGCAGTCCTACCACCTTATTGCCCTGCGTGGCTTTCTAAAGTACTTCTCACGGCGCGATATTCCCTCGCTCGCTCCCGATAAAATCGAGCTGCCAAAAACACACCGTAAACAAGTGACCTTCCTTCATTACGATGAAGTGCTTCGCCTTTTAGAACAAATCGATACCAATGAAGAAAGCGGCTTACGCGACCGGGCCATTTTAGAGCTGCTCTTTTCGAGCGGGCTGCGTGTTTCCGAGCTGGTAAACCTCAACCGCGACCACATTAATACCAAGCGGCGCGAATTTATGGTCCGTGGTAAGGGGCAAAAGGACCGCCCCATCTTCATTAGCCAAGCGGCCGCCGATTGGGTTGAGCAGTACCTGGCGATGCGCCAAGATACCCTCGCTCCCCTTTTTATTAGTTACAGTAAAAATGTCGAGGCCAATACCAGCGGTGATTATCGCCGCTTAACGGCTCGCAGCATTCAACGCATGGTGAGTAAATACGCTCGGCTTGCTGGTATTACCAAGCACGTCAGTCCGCACACTATGCGCCACAGCTTTGCCACCGACCTGCTAATGAACGGTGCCGACCTTCGGAGCGTGCAGAGTATGCTTGGTCACAGCAATATTTCTACGACGCAAATTTACACCCACGTGACCGACGCCCATCTTAAAGACGTCTACGAAAAATTCCACAGCGAATCGCGCTAGTTGTAGCTACACGTTTCAGGAATCATCTTTGTGTCGGTAACGGTGAAGTCCTTACAGAACTCGGTCGTTACATCGACAGCCGCCTCTGGAAGTGGCAAGCTTGAGTCGGTGAGCTCGACACGAGTTTCAACACGCCTGAACAAATCATTTGCTCGGCCAGTCGAATCGATTGACGGTTCCACTGCCTTGAAGAAAACAGGCGTTCCGTTGTTACCAATGGTTACCCTGAAGTTTGCGCCCTTGTAGAACGGGGTCAAGCGTAGGTAGCCTTGCCTATTACCACCACCAACCGGTTCTGGCAGTGTCAGTGTAATACTACAGGCGTAGCCGCCGCTTGAAACGCTGGCCACACAACGAGTCGCCAGTGGGCTATCGCTTGGCTCATCGGCGTCAGGACTGTCGGTCGCGCTTGAGGCGCGAATATCTCGCCCTACAAAACCTGCCGAGGTGTTACCGTCGCGGGTTGGGTACAGGAATAATGTATTCGCATTACTCTGGCTTGAACTCGTAACTGTATCGAAACTATCAAGCTTGAAACTTGAGCCAATTTGCATGAGCTGAGCCCTAACAATCGGCGGACGGTTTGCTGGCCAGCTTGTCTGCTTCAAAAGTCCTAGTGGCGTTGTACTATTGGTCAGACTAACGGCTTGTGATGGTGATGAGAGGTCCTTTTGGTCAAACCAGCTAATCGTCACTTCGTTGAAGCCAGTATCGTTACCGCTGGCGTCGACAGCCTTGAGTGGAATAAACTTCGACGAGCCTTCTGTAAGGGTACCGACAACATCTTCGGTGTTGAGTTTCATGGTGACACAGGTATATGCTTGGTCAAAGCTTGCCGAGGTGGTGCTTGAGGCGTTACTTTGCACAGGCACTTCCCCGCTTCCACCAGGCACAACGCCACCAATCCGAACGGCTTGGTTGCACGTATCGGTTGAAAGCTGCGCGGCCAAGGCCTTACAGTCGCTTGCAGAGCTGGTTGCACAGTAGGCTTGATACCGAAGCAGGGCACGCTTTGCATCCTCTACCCCGGCCTGGGCTGAGTCGTAGGCACTTTGCGAAAGGTCGGTGTCGCTGGCTTGGCGCAGGTCATTCATCATCAGGCGCAAAAAGCTCACCGTTACGACCGTCAAAAGCAACATAGCAAAGACGACGACGAACAGCGAGACCGCACCAGCTTGTTTATTAAAAGTTCTCTTTGTCATTATTAACTCCCATCACTTCCAGCTCTTACGACAACACTGAATTGTTCCACAGTACAATACTGCAAATCTGATCCTGGCTCAGTTGGCCCCTTACAGGCGGTACGGTCCGCAACAAGTGCATCGTACTTTCCGCTGCCGATTGTGTACAAAATTGTGTAGAGGCGCTGCCCCGTTGCAGCGTCATATGCTGACAGCGGGCTTATTACTTCAAGTTGGTAGAGTTCGAGGGTTCGGTCTCCTTCTCGAAGGAGCTCGTTGGTTTGCGCCTTATCGGCAGTGGCGATGTTTTTTGTTACTAGGGCGCCGCTTACTGCGTCTTTTGCACAGTATTTCTTTGTTGGGTCGACAACCTTGGCGATACGGACCGGCTTTCCGTCCCAGTTCTTCGTAATATCAACACTTTGCCCTTGCTCTGAACGCTGGACCGCTTCACCGTAGTTCCAGATATAACTTACCGATCCAAGACAGAGACGACCACCAAGCTTGAGGCCACCACTTGAAACCTGTACGTAATCAGTTGTCATGTTGATTTCGCCGCGCGCTTCAATTGAGTGTGTGAAATCATTTGAAATGTCACGTGAGGTTTGGTTGACTTCTTTAAGCATCATGCCCCGGTTATAAATGGAGCCGACTTGAATGACCGAAAGCGCAATCGCCAACAAAAGGAATGACACAAACGCCATTGCAAGCGTGAGCTCAATAATCGTAAACCCTTTTTGACTATCCACGCGGTTCATATAACCTCACAATTGTTCCCATCGTTAATGGCTTTTCAAGGCCTGGCGCCGCCCAACAGGCACGGATGTAATAGTCGATATAGCCAGCGTTGCGCGTCAGTGACGTGGTACTTGTTTCTTGGGCAGTTCGAACCCCTTCAATCCAAATCCCCTTGCTCGTCACCGTAGCGTTGTTATTCGAGAACGTCAGCTGTGCATAGCCGCTCGAGGCGGGAACCATATTAGCTGCGGTTGTGACGAGAGTCGCAGTGCGCGGGTTCACCATAAAGCCACCCGAAGGCGTACTTGCTGGACAAGTAGCAATATCGCCAAATGGCGTCGCGTTTTGGCGATTGGTCGCCTTCACACGGTCGATAATGCGGTAGTACTGGGCGGCCGGACTGGTGTCGCTGGCAGCATAGGTGACGCCCGATTTATAGCTTGCAACATACGATTCGTGCAGGAAGCGGAGTGTTTCAGCCTGTCCATCGATTTGCTCGCGAACCAATGACATTTCTACCGAACGGCGTGCCGCTGAGCTTCCCTGGTTCATTAGAGAAAGCGTCGCAACCACAACGAGGCTAAAAATGGTAATGGCAAACAACACTTCAATGAGGGTATCACCGCGAATTCCCTGGCGTTTTAGCATGAGTACGGCAACCCCTTGCCCGCGAGCGTCTCTTTCGACACGAGCTCTACCGCACTGGTACTCGCAGCGTACGGTGCAATATAGAGGGCCATTTGCCCTTGGTTGAACAATCCAGACGATTCAATACAGAGCGTTTGAGCAGCTTGACCAGGTGTGGTCGTACCAGCAACAATCATGTTCGTTAAGAATGAAGGCGCGGTTGTAACACTCAAATTCTCGATATCAGCATCGCTTGGCACCGTGTTGGTCCAAAATGTGTAGACTTGGCCACTATCTGGTGAACGAAGAATTAACATCGCAATCGAGCGCGGCGTACGTCCCGCCGTGACACCACTGACAATAGGCCGAGCGATTTCCGTCCCCCACTCCATGGTCTTTTCAACTACCTCGGTGCGCGAGATGTTGAGTGTGTACTTTTGCTTTAGGAGTGTAATGTCCTTGGTATCGCTTGGGGTGACGTTGGCTTTCTCACGGCCCAAAACGGTATAGGCGCTGATTTTGTTTTTTACGATGCGCACATACTTTCCAATAATCATGCAGTCGCTTTGGCCACGAGCTGCGCCGCTTGGATTATCAACCACGCCGGCGGCCGAATTACACTGTTGCTGCGCGGAGCGGCCGTTTTGTACGTTGGTAACGTCGGCGTATTGCGACTGAATAACAGATTTAAATGTTTCGGTCGCATCACGGTAACGTTGCACGTTTACGTTCGCCCCCACCCCAATCATGACGCCCAACACCAAAAGGCCGGTAATCCCCAGGAAAAGTACTGTCTCAATAATGGTAAAACCAGATAATACCCGAGTGCCCATATCTGGGCTCAATTATACCATAAGCGGTACGGCGTAAAGTCGAGAAATTAGTAGCCAATAGTGGCCAGGTAGGCGTTTAAAATCGGCCAGCCGATAAACCACGTTAGTACGGTTCCCAAAATAAGCAGCGGGCCAAATGGAACTTGCGAGTTACGCTGTAATTTTTTAGAAGCGAGCAGTGGAATAACGATAATACAGCCAATAAGGTTCGCCAAGAACAGCGCCACAGCGGCGAGTTGCCAATCCACCAGTATGAGTGCCAGGCCAACGCCGAGCTTCACGTCACCAAAGCCAACCCAACGACCCTTCGAGACCGCAAAGAGCACCGCGTACAGACCACTTAGAATCGCCACTCCCCCAGCAGCCGTCAGAAGCGTTCCTCCGACGTCTTGCGTTTCAGCCGCCGAGATTCCCACAATCGCCGCTCCAAGCACCGCTAAGGCGATAACAGGCGCGTCTGGGAGCAAGAACCACTTAAGATCGTAGGCGAAGAGGATGCTCATTACCACACCAGCGGCTAACCAGGTGATAAAGTGCGCAACTTGCAAACCAGTTTCGATACCGCCTGGCCAAAAGATGTACGACAGCACAAAAAAAGCTACCACACCAAGTTCCATACAGAGCTCAAAGGCTCCGATTGGGTGCTTACACTGGCGACACTTCCCGCCAAGGCTCAGCCAACTGACAATTGGAATCAAATCGTACCAGCGAAGCTCGTAGCCGCAGTGAAGACACTGTGAGCGATCGGTTAAGATGGTTTTACCAAGCAGCTTCTTAAGACGAGTGTATTCTTTGTGGTTGTACGGCTCTTTGGCTTTCTTATCAGCCGCAAGCTGTCGAGCTCGTAATCGCCACACCGTTGCTCCCGAAAAACTACCGAATACCGCACCAAAGAGCACTAAAGCCACGTACACCACTATTTCATTCATAACCACTATCATACCAGCCTCGAGACAAAAGAAGAAGCACTCCCGTACGAGAGTGCTTCTTTTGTGAACCCTGGTTAGATTAGAATTCTTGGCAGAATGAGGTACCACCACCAGCTTCAAGTAGGGTAACTACTACATACTGTCGGGTTGTACCCTTGGCAAGGGTTTGAGAAGCAGCCGTTGTACTACCACTTGTTGTTGCCTTACCAGTAGCTGCACACTTAGCAGCCTTTACAACCTTAACATCGCCATCTTCAACAGAAACCTTATTGCTTGCCGGGTAGTTTTCAATTGTGATGTCAGTTGAGTTTGTCGAAACATTTGTTGCGTACTCACCAAGCTTTGTGCTGTCTGCTGGGTATGCACCCTTGTTTGCACTTGCAAATGAGTTAACCGCAGCACCAACGGCGCTAACGTCGTTCTTACGAGCGGTGTCACGTTGACCAGCTTGAAGTGCAGGGAGAGCTACGAAGACCATCAGGAAGATAAGTCCGGCAATCGCAAGCACCAGTACAACCTCAATGATTGAGAATCCTTTAGTAGTTTGTTTTGCGTTCATTTTGGAATTTCCCACCTTTCATGAACATGAATTATTTCGCTATAAAGCTTACGTTTATACTAAACCACAAGTTTTAACTTGTCCAGATAATTATTCTTAGATATTAATTCCGTTGACGAGACTGTAAATCGGAAATAGGATTGCTCCCACCATGCCACCAGCAACAACACCGAGGACCACCATGAGCACTGGCTCGATAGCTGTGGAAATCGTGCGGATTTCTTCGTCGAGCTCGTCCTCGTACACTTGGGCTACCTTCCCCATCATTTCGTCAATACGGCCAGATTGTTCACCAATTTTAATCATTTGTGGAACGAGCCTGTCGATTACTTCTTCTGGCTCGAGGGCTGCAGAGAGCGCCTTACCACCCTGCACCTTTTCGGCTGCTCGGGCAATACTCTTTTCAACCAGCGTGTTGTTAATAGCGCGACTGGTAACATTGAGCATATCGAGCATACTTACCCCTGTACTTAGGAGGGTCTGGCCGGTACGTGCAAATCGGCCCATGTAAAGCTTTTGGAACATTTTTCCAAATAGCGGCACCTTCATCTTAAAGGTGTCTTTAAACTTGATACCGCTTTCGGTGTGAAGGTACTGTACCAAGAAATACCCACCAATACCACCAACCAAAATCACAATCCACCAGTAGTGAATAACGAAGTTGGCAGATGACACCATAATTTGTGTCAGCATTGGCAGTGGCTTACCAAGGTCGAGGTAGAGCTTTTCAACCTGTGGAACCACGGTGAACAACATGAAGCCCATCACCGCGAAGATAACGACCAGTACGATAACCGGGTATGTAAGGGCACCCTTAATTTTGCTGGCAATCGCGGCGTCTTTTTCTTGTTGCGTGGCAATACGCTGCAGCGATTCGTCGAGTGTACCTGACAACTCACCGGCAGAAATCAGTGAAATAAACACTTCACTAAATACCTTTGGGTGCATTGCAAATGAATCTGAAAGCGATTTACCACCTTCAACCGATGAAACAATTTCTTGTACAACTGATTGCAGCTGCTTGTTTTGCGTCTGCCCCATAACCGTATGGAGGCTCTGAGCAAGTGGCAGACCAGCGCCAATGAGGGTAGCAAGCTGGCGCGTGAACATCACCTTGTCTTTAGTGGTAATGCGGCCAGTGACGCGCGACAAAAAGCTACCATCACCAATTTGCTCTTTCACATTGAGCGGGACAAAGCCTTGGCTAATCAGCAAACGCGCAGCTGCGGTTTCAGATTCGGCCTGAATAGTCGATTTAATGACCTTATTCGTCGCCTGATCACGCGCTTCATAGTTAAACTTTTTCATGGACTAGCCCCTCATCAACCTTTCAAATTCCACAAGGTCAACCGCAAACTCACGAGCGTTGTCGTAGGTTACCGTACCGGCTTGCACGAGGCTAGCGAGCGTACGGTCCATTGTTTGCATTCCCTGCTCGGCACCGGTTTGAATGATGGCGTCGAGTTGGTGTGACTTCCCTTCACGAATAATGTTACGAACGGCCGGGTTTGCCACGAGAATTTCAGCAGCAACCACTCGCCCACCGCCAATCGCTGGTACAAGACGCTGCGAACAGATTGCCATAAGAATATTTGAAAGCTGCGCACGAATTTGCGGCTGTTGGTGTGGCGGGAATACGTCGATCATACGGTCGATAGACTGCGCCGCCGAGTTGGTGTGAAGAGTTGCAAACACAAGGTGCCCGGTTTCAGCGATGGTAATCGCTGCTGAAATGGTTTCAAGGTCACGCATCTCACCAATCAGCACGACGTCTGGGTCCTGACGAAGGCTCGAACGAAGCGCGGCGCTAAACGAGTAGGTGTCGTAGTGCACTTCACGTTGCACAATTACTGACTTCTTTGATTTGTGCGTAAACTCAATTGGGTCTTCGATAGTAATAATGTGGGCTGATTTTTCGGTGTTAATCTTGTCGACAAGCGCCGCCAGGGTGGTTGACTTACCAGAACCGGTTGGGCCAGTCACGAGTACCAATCCGCGTGGGAAATCGGCAAATGACATCACAACCTGTGGCATACCAAGTTCGGTGACTGATTTAATTTCGTTTGGAATCAGACGAAGCGCCGCAGCCAAGTTACCGCGTTCGTGGAAGGCGTTCACACGGAAACGACCGAGGGTACCGAAGGCAAATGAAAAGTCGAATTCTTTGTCCTTGAGCAGAATTTGGCGTTGGTCTTGGTCGAGAATGGCGAAGACAAGCGTTTCAACCGCCGCTTCATCGAGCGGGTTAAAGCCAGCAACTGGTACAAGCTGACCATCGATACGAAGCATTGGTGGCAAGCCCACCTGCAAGTGAAGGTCGGATGCGCGACGCTTCACGACTTCTTCGAGCAGTACTTCAATTCGTAGATTTTGGTTGTTCATATTATGCCCACTCCTATGCTGTGTCTGATGTAACGCGGTTAACTTCTTCCAATGTGGTGATACCCGTCAACGCCTTTAGGTAGCCGTCTTGTCGCATGGTAATCATTCCCTGCGATACGGCGAGACGCTGAATTTCAGCGCTGGTAGCTCGTTCGACGATGAGTTTTTGGATGTCGGTGTTGACGTCCATAACTTCGTACAAACCAGCACGACCACTGTATCCGTGCGGCGTTTGAGGTGTATCAATTCCTCTGACTAAAGTATAAGAGGTTTGTCCCGCTAATGGTAGGTCTTTATAGCCTAAATCGGCAGAAACTTTCGCCACTTCTTCTTTTGTCTTTGGTAACAGATGCCCCACAGTCGCCAAAATGTTTTGTGTCTCGATTGGTGTTGATTGGTAGGTCTCGCGTTTATTCGCAACGCGGCGCACCAGACGCTGACCAATAATCGTATTCACAGTCGAGGCTATAAGGAACGGCTCAATCTTCATGTCGAGCAGGCGCGGCAGCACACCAGCAGCACTGTTGGTGTGGAGGGTGCTGAACACAAGGTGCCCTGTAAGGGCCGCCTGCACCGCCAAGTTAGCGGTTTCGGCGTCACGAATCTCACCGACCATCACAACGTCGGGGTCCTGACGCAGAATTGAGCGCAGGCCACTGGCGAAGGTCAACCCCACCTCGGCGTTTACTTGGATTTGGTTCACACCCTGCATCTTATACTCAACTGGGTCTTCGAGGGTCACAATATTAACGGTGTCGTCTTTGATTTCTTTAATCAAGGCATACAAACTGGTCGACTTACCAGAACCGGTTGGCCCTGATGTCAGCACCATGCCGTTTGGACGCTTCACACCGCGGCGAATCACGCGAAGCGAACGACCAGCGTAGCCCATCTCCTCGAGGTCGAATGAGTTACCGCTTTTATCGAGCAGACGAATAACGATTTGCTCACCCCATACCACCGGGCTAATCGCAATACGAAGGTCAACCTCTTTATTAGCAACCTTAACGGCAAATTGACCGTCCTGCGGAATACGGTGTTCGTCGATTTTCAGGTTTGAAAGAATCTTTACACGGCTCACCAGCGCCGGCTCGATGCTTTTTGGTAGTTGCATAACTTCACGAAGCACACCGTCAACACGACAACGGATTTTGAGGCCGGTCTCGAGTGGTTCAATGTGGATGTCACTGGCGCGCGACTTCACGGCGTATTCAAGGATTTTACTGAGCGCCTGGCTAATTGGCGAGTCTTGGACGATTGTCTTAACATCACTCGCCTCTTGGGCGCTTTGTTCGTCTTGCGAGGCCTTCGCGGCCTGATTCACACTGGAAAGGTCGGTCTTGTATTGGTCGAGGACGTGGCGAATTCCGGCTTCTGAGGCCATGAAGACCTTGAGCGGGCGCTGGATGCGGTTTGCCAGGTAGTCGACAGCTTGAACGTTGTTTCCGTCGAGCATAGCCACGGCAAGGCGATTTTGCACTTCAGCAAGCGGCACGGCCATGAAGCGCTCGGCGATATCTTCAGGGAGGAGCGCCAAAATGTTTTGGTCGATAAGGGTATTTGCCAAGTTGACATACGGCACGCCCGACACCTGAGCGATGGCGTGGGTCAAAAGCTCGTCATCGATGATGTCTTGGTCGGTAAGAAACGTAAAGAGCGGCTTGCTGGCCTTAGCAGACTGCTCTTTCGCAGAGGTAATAACGTCAGCAGCAACCAACCCCTCATCAACGAGAAGGGTAATCAATTTTTCTTGGATGTCATCGGTCAGAAGAGCCATTGCCCGTCTCCTTCCCTACTGACCATTTGGCGTGATCTGCACCTCGACGGCCGGGTTAATAGCCTGATCATTAAAGATTTCTTTGTCCGGAGGTGTTACGCTGGTCTCGATTTTATCAATTTTTGGTACTTTTACGGCCTCGGTGGTTGCATCTCCCATAATCGCCTTTGTAGCGAAGTAGGCAACCATCACGCTGACTGCGGCGATAAGAATAATCATTGCTATATCGGTTTTTTTCATCGTGGGACCACCTCATCTCTGAGTTCAATTGTTCGTGTTGGCTCGTAGAAGGCCTGAGCGGTGACGTTCATGAGGAACTGACCGTCTTTTTGGGCTTCAAAGCGGAGCGACACGATCTTAATAGTGCGAATTGAGCGTTCAAGGTTTGTGAGAAGTTGTTTGAGCGCGTCTTCGGTACCAGTAATCGTAAAGGTAAATTCAATGGCGTTGCTGGTGCTGGTTTCGGCGCTTGCATCGAGTTCACCTTCGGCTTCTTCGCCTGTAGCAACTGGTGTTACCGACAGGGATTCGATTGGCTGGAGGCCCGGAATACCCGTAAGGAGCTTGTTTTGCAGCGAAGCACCAAGTGCCAAGCCGTTCGGTTCAGATGGCAAAGCATCGAGAATCACCTGGAGGGCACTGTCGGTCTCGTTGGCTTTTGCTTTCGCAAGGTCGGTGTTTGTGTCGAGGACGAGAATTTCCTGCTTGAGCTCACCAATCGCCTCGTTGTTGTGCTTTAACGTACTCGCGGTCTCTTGTTTCGCAGCCAACACCTTTTCGTTATAGATAAGCTGCTGGAATAAGAAGATACCAACAACAGCTGCAGTACCCACCAATGCCGATGCACCGGCAATCCACAGGAACATCGTGCGGTTCGCCTTAGCGATTTGCGATCGTTTTCGTACAGCGACTTCGTTTGGTTTCATATTATTCTCCTGTCTCCGTGGCACGCTCTGTAAAGATACTTCGTGGAATACCGAGGTATGAGTCGGTGACGTTTCCGTCAACACTGAGCTTGATTGACATGTTAGAAATCTTTGATGAGAACAGTTGTTCTGGGTACTCGAATGTGAGCGTAAAGACGATAACTTTCTCGTTGTTAGCGTTTGAACCGTACGAGACATCACCGGCATCGAGTGAGCTGGCTAGTTTCACCTCTTGTTGTTGACCGTCTTGGGTGTAGACAATAATGGCACTCTCGAGGGTCTTCTTGAAGACTTCCATTGAGTCGAAGGCGCGCGTTTGGCCTTCAAGGGTAATGGTCGAAGCTTCGTTATCGACATTTACCTGAGAAATTTGGACGGTGTTTGGTTCTGGCGGTACGACCGCTGACAATACCTCAAAAATACGTGAGTCAACTTTCTTTTGGCTATTGAGGTCACTCATGACTGCAAGCTGGTTTTGAATGGTGAGAATCTTTGAGAGGTCCTCTACCTTTGAAAGCTCTTGGTTTTGGGTCTTGATGTCGTTATCGAGTGCGTAGTGGCGAATACTCTGGAAGCCGTAAATATAGACGAGCAATAGCACGATAATACCACCGGCGATAATGCTGGTAAGAATTGCACCAGAAATAACAACGGCCCGCACACGCTGTGCGCGCAAAAGCTCTTGCTTGACGTCGGGAATCAGGTTAATTTCTATCATAGCTTGTTCTTCCTTTGCGCAAGACCGATGGTCGTCGCGAATTCAGCGGCAACCGTTTGCAGTTGTTGTTGATCGGCTTGTGAAACGCGTACTTTTTGCCATGGGTTTGCGATTGTCGAAGGAACCCCTACCTTAGAACTGACGTATTCGTTAAAGCCAGGTACGACAGCGCCGTAGCCAGACAACAGAATACCGCCCACTGGTGTGTTTGGATAGCGGGTTTGGAAGAATTTAATCGACTTAGTAAGTTCAACAACGAAGCTATCGAGGGTACCTTCAACGGCACGGTAGACTTGCCCTTCGAGGCGGTCTGGCGCCAAACCAAACTTCAGAATGAACTGACGCGCTTGGTCTTCTTGGACGTTAAGGTTTTGAACCGCAGCCTTTACGAGTGAACGAACACCGGTTGGAATAGTACGAACCAAACGAGGTGCATCACCAAAGGTAATTGCCAGGTCGGTTGATTGCTCCCCTACATCGATGATAAGCCGTGCGTCTGGAACACCCGCGGGCAGCAATGAACGAATCATTGCCAGTGGGTCTGGTTCGGCAGCAATGACGTTAAGACCAAGACTCTCAATAAACTCGAGGCGCTCTTCAGCGAAGGCGTTTGCCGTGCTGGCGATGAGCACTTCTTGCATCTTTTGGTCGTGCAGCGAGGTACCGAGTAGCGCCCAGTCGACCTTGGCTTCGTTAACGGCCATTGGAATGTATTGGTCAACTTGGTACTTAATAGTGTTACGAAGTTCGTTTTCTGGCATAAGTGGTACTTCGATAACCGTAGTAAAGGTTTTGTTTGAAGGCAGACCAATTACTACGTTTTTGGTTTTAATACCACTCTGCCCGACAGCAGTCATAATGACCTCACCGAGCTTACGGAGACTTTCAGGAGAGGATGAGGCACTCGTTTTTTCGTCGAGTGGCGCGTACCCAAAGTGAACCAAGCTCCAACCGTCAGTACCGGCTGGTGCAAGCTGCACAACACGAACCGCGTTCGTGCCTATATCGAGTGCAAAGAAGTCGCCCACGCCATATCTTGCCATATTGTCCCTCATTATAACGAAAGCATAAGCGTAAAAGCAAGGAAATTCTTACTTAATATCGCGGCGGTAATTCAGTTGTGGAAACTGTCGTCACGCGACTGCTGGTTTGGGCTGCTTGTAGTGCCCATAAATAGGCGTCTGGACGGAAGTTAAATACCTCAGCTGGATTGCCGCTGTTAGCACCCGTTCCCGTCTCACCCGTACGAAGCATGAGAAGCTTATTAGCAACCACCGGGCCATTCACGACTAACTTTTTCTCACAGACGGTTGCACTGAGCGAAGCCGGAGCAACATCACAGGTACGAATAACTCCGCCCGATACACTTCCGTTTGTAGCCACTCTTCCTGGTGCAATCAGCCACGCATCAACGTTCGTCACACTAGCGGCAATGGTAATATTGTTTGCGATGATAACCACCTGAGGAATTTGTCCAAATGAGTTGAGCGTTGCTGGCACGTACGAAATATTGCCCGTAATGGTCACATTTGCCGTTGGCGCGTTGATAATTACCGAGCGACCGGTGCTGATGGTACTTCCACTAATTGAAATGTTGCCACTTCCCTTGTATGTTCCAGACGAACCACTGAGCGAACCGCCCGTGAAGGTTGGTGATGATGACGTTGTCGGGAATCGTGATGCGATATCGGGCAGGGTTGAGTTTTGAGTGTAACAGCCAATCGAAGTGGAGCCACAGCCAGCATTTCCGCTATTCACAAACGTCAACAGGGCTCGATATGGTGCGTTACCGCCCACGAAGCCAGCACCCGACGCCATACTTGTAACAGGTCCCGCCGAAGCGATTGCATATTCAGCCCACGACCCATAGGTTCCACTTGGATTTGCCGTTGGCGCCGTGACAACACGCCCCGAAATAGCCGTCGTCATGCCGACCGGCTTGCGCCCGACGTACAAGTCTCCGCCAATGATATCTACTTTCGGTTTTACTCCAACTCGATAACAGAGTATTGGCGAGTGACGCCAATCGTCAGTATTTTGATTGTACTGACGGACCGACATAACAAAACAGATCTGCGTTCCCATTGGCCATTCGTCAATTGCAGCATTTCCCGAGTGCGGAACGGTCGAATTTTGCGCGTACGAACTTCTCGTCCCCGTGGTTACATCGCGACATTGCCGTTCGCCTGTTACATACGTACACGGCAAGGTTGAGCTACCGCTCGTACCCCCGTTCTTTATTGCCGATGGAATCGTAGCTGTACGGTCGTACACTACTTGGGTTAAGCGCCAGTTGATATTTGGCTTCGAAACGGTTGAGCCGCTATTTCGAACTGCTCCTGAAACACCCCAGCTTGGCTGTGGGGTTTCAATAGCGCCTTGGTCGGTAACATTTGTGACCGTTGGAATCAGATTGTAATTGTAGCGGGGGCAGGTACGCGTCACGGTGATAGGCACCCACTCCGTACCAATAACAGGGCTTGTCCAGTCATATCCGGGTCGTATTTGGCGTTGCTGACGCGTAATCGCCACCGATATCGTCTGCTGAGCGGTTCCTGTCGTAAGGCTTGCGGCGGTACATTTCGCCACACCATTCACATTGAGGTTACCGTAAAGCTTTGAACCAACCGAAGACCATGCAAATGAGGCGTTGCCAGGAACGGTTCCACGATAGAAGCTATTTCCACTCAACCCACTCAGATAGGAGGTACTGACGTTAATTGCATACATTTGTGTCGCACCGCCGAATACTGTTCGACAGGTGTTTACCGCTCCGCGAATACTCACACTCACCGATGTAGCATTCGTCCCGACAGTCACCGCTTCAGAATAATAATCGCTCTCATTATTAGAAAGCCACACCATCCCGCTCGCGAAGTATCCTGGCCCATTGTCCGCACGGTAGCAATAGTTACTCGCATTTCCATACAGAAGACGCGAGTTTGTTGCCATACTTGCCGACGCCGAGTGAGCAGCGAATACGTTAACAATAGCCGCCAACACAAGCACCGCCCAAAATACCTTTGAGCGGAGTGCTGTTCGTATAAATCCAGCGTTCACCACCTGCATCTCTATTAATTCCTATCCTGAACCCATTGGATTCAAGCCACTTGCGTCCACATTCTTGAGCCCTTCAATACGAGCTTGCATTGAATCAAGACTTACAACGTCGAGAAGCTTATTGCTCGGAAAAATACCCTTGGCGCTAAAGTCTGCGAGAGCATCGTGGAGCGATTGCGCCTCGTTCACGTTAGAAGCAGCAACTGCCGCAGAATACGCAATAAAGACACAGGTTGGATCTTGATCAAAATGCTCTTTTTTCTTAAGGGCATCCACTTGCACCTGCATATCAGCAGCCTTCTGCTTTTGCTCTTCCTCATTTGTAGGGAGGGTCGTCACAAATTTGTTGTACTTCTCGATGTCAGCCGTTTCACATACCGTGGTGTGAAGACGCACCGCCTGAGCCGGCTGCTTCGTGCCTCCATAGATATATCCGAGTGCGGTACCTACACCGATTGCGATAGCTGCAAGCACAACGATACCGCCGAGTAGTAGCCCTATAATCTTTAGAAATGCTTTCATAGATCCCCTATATTGCTCATGCTAGTTATGTTGACAGTATAGCATAAGGGGCATGCACTATTTCATACATTTAGTAGCGTGGCGGGAGTTCTTTTGTGGCAGTTACGACGACATGGCGGCCCGATTCAGACTTCGATAGCGCCCAGAGATAGGCGTCTGGACGGAAATTAAAGACTTCGGCGGGTGTACCGCTGTCCGTCCCAACACCAGCACCATTAGTACGAAGCATTGAAAGCTTGTTAGCCATAATCGGCCCATTGACCACAAGTTTCTTTGAGCATGTACCAGCGTTAATAGCTGAGGGTGCCGTTGAGCAGGTCCGAATCACTCCACCCGATACAGCTCCGCTCGAGGCAACGGTACCCGGCGCAATCAACCACGCATCAACCCGCTCAGCCACGTCGCTAATCGTGATGGATTTCGCAATAATGACAAGTTGAGGAATTTGCGACGCGCTCGTAAACGGTCCGTTCGCGTACTGAATAGAATTGTCGATTGTTACATTAGCGGTTGGAGCATTAATCACTACCCACTGCCCTGGCTGAATCGTGCCACCCGCTATACTGAGCGTCCCCTTACCCGAATAAACACCTGTCATCCCAGCGAGGCTTCCGCCCTTAAATTCCCCCTTATAATCTTTTGAGCTTGAGGTAGTTGGAAAACGCGAGGCAATATCAGGCAAGAACCCTTTGTAGGTATAACAGCCCGATACCGTCGTTCCGCATCCCTTAGTTACAAACGTCAATAGATTGAGGTCTGACGCCATACCCCCAACGTACCCCGATCCTGATGCCATGCTTGTCACTGGGCCCGCAGCCACGATGCCATATTCTGCCCATGATCCATAGGTTCCCGTTGCGTTCTTCGAATGTGAAGTAATAATGCGTGCGGACGTTGATACTGTCATGCCAACCGGCTTGCGGCCAACGTACAAATCTCCGCCCAAAATATCTACCTTTGGTTTCTTGCCGACAATGAGACAGCGCAGTTCAGAGTGACGCCAATCGGCACTGCTTGAGGAATTGCGCTTCACTGACATCGCGAAACAAAGTTGCGTCCCCACCTGTTCATCGGTGATGTCTCCATTTGTGTCGTATGGCACCGATGCGTTGCGGACGTAGCCACCTGTCTTGGTGCCCGATTTCAGCGAAGTACATTTCGTGTTACCCGTAAAATAAGCGCACGGATTGCTCGAAGAGACACCGCCCGACCGCTTCGCAATCGTCACCCCTGCCTTATAGCGAATTTGTGTGATTTGCCACTGAATACTGCTGTGTGATTTTGTAGCGCCCGAGTTGACTACGCGCGCTTGAACCAGTTTTACTCCCGACGCTGCTTCGACCGAAGAATTGTCAGTAATGTTTGAGATTGATGGCGTAAGAGTGTAGTTGTAAGGAACCGAAGCGCAGGCGGCAGTGCTTGACCCACGTTTATTGTCGCTTGAGCTCTTCGGCTCCCAACTAATACTCTGGCAGAGCGTGTGCCCTACATCATCCTGTGTCACGTCATACTTCATGTAGCTCGCGTTGTTCGTCGCGTAAATCGTAACAAATAACGCATTGTATCCCCCAGAGGCCGAGCCACTCGGGCTTGTGATAGTATTCCAGTTATTCGAAAATCCACTTTTATCAACACGGTAGGAAACCTTTTTATCCATTCCATCAGGGCCCTGATTACGCATATCGTGGTACCAGTTCAACCGCGTTCCAGGAGTAACGGTAATGGTTCCCTGCTTCTCAAGATCTCTATTGGCAGTAGCACCTGGCTGGATATACGATTCAGCACGAATCTTCCAATCCTTCGATTCGTCATAGCAAAACCACCCGACATTTCCATTCACTCCACCGTACGTGTAGCCGCTACGCTGACTTGCTGGCACAGTGTTAAAGAGCGCCGCTGCGGTTGCCTTGCTGATATTCCCTACGTACGGGCCGTTATCGTACTTTGGTTGGAATTTGTAGATCCACCCCTTACTCAATGTTTTCTCCCCGGTGAAGATAACGAAGGCGATAACGTGGGTACTCCCCTCGTTCCTACAGGTCGGGCTTGCGGTCGACCAGTAACTGTTCCCTGTAGGAGCGTTTGATGCCCCAACCGCAATCTTAAACCACCCCGTACCGTTCGTTGTGTATGGGCACCCGTTCTTGTTTGGCCCAGTACCACCGCTACATCCACTGCCGGCCGAGCCATTTCCTGTTCCCACGGCGGCGTGTGTCGACTGGGGCACAAAGGCTGCAGCAACTGCTACAGCGATAAATAAAACTGAAAAAGAGAGCGTCAGCCGGCGCATGAGTTTCATTAGTTTGCCCCTACTGATTCACCCTCTGGGGATGAAAGGTCATGAATCATCGATTCGTACTGTTCTAGCGAAGCATGGCTCGCAAGGTTTGTGTTAGCAAAGTGTTGTTTGCCATGGAGTAATTTAATACCGTCGTAGGCAGCTTGCATACCCTGGAGATCTTGGTGATCGTATGCCGTCCAAAACAGTATCGTCTGGCAGGTAGCATCGCTTTCGTACCCATCCGTCTTTTTAATATCGGCGGCCAGTTGATCGAGGGCAGCTTGGTTCCACGTTGGCTCTGCGGCGGCATCATCTTGGAAAACAAGTCGTCGAGCGTCGTTATAGGCCACAACCTTTTGGTCATCACAGATGTTTGGTGAAGTAGCCACTGCCCCACTCTTGCCGATGTGGACCCAGCTAGTAGCAAACGCCCAGTAAACTCCACCGACTATGGCGATACCCGCCACGATAGCAGTGATTGTAGCGACCCTTTTTCCCATGGACACCCTCTTTCGTATCGTTTATGTACTGTTTATGGCTATCTAAATTATTAAAAGTATACCAAAGATACGTAACTTAACAAACGATGAGAATTTGAGGAGAGAAATGTCTGCTGTATGCTTTCGCCAGACCCGGGTGTACCATACGAACTTTTACCCCTGTTATGGTATACTGAATAGCATGAGTTTATCTATTGGAATCGTCGGCTTACCGAATGTTGGTAAGTCTACACTTTTTAACGCGCTGACAAACAATAACATTTTGGCAGCGAACTATCCGTTTGCGACTATCGAGCCGAACACGGGAATTATTGCTGTTCCCGACGACCGTTTGAGCGTACTGAAAAAAATGTATTCATCCGAGAAAGTGCTCCCCGCGACCGTTACCTTTGTTGATATTGCCGGGTTAGTTGCTGGTGCAAGTAAGGGTGAAGGTTTGGGGAACAAGTTTCTCGCGAATATTCGTGAGTGTGATGCCATCGCCCACGTCGTGCGGGCCTTTGAGGATAAGGATGTAACGCACGTGCACGACCGCGTCGACCCCCTAGCGGATATTGAAGTGATTAATACCGAATTAATTTTGGCCGACCTTCAGTCGATTGAACGCCACATCCCAAAACTCGAACGCGAAGCAAAGGCCAACCCTGCAGCACGCAGCCAGATCGAAGAACTGAAGAACCTCCAAGCTGAGCTTGAGGCTGGCAAGCTTGTCTCTTCGATTGAGGGACTGAACAAGGAAAGTATCCAAAGCCTTCAGTTGCTCAGTGCGAAGCCAGTCATCTACGTATTTAACGTCGATGAATTTACCCTTGGCAACGAAGCTCGCAAGGCAGAGCTTGCCGCTATGGTCGCACCGGCTGATTGCGTGTTTATCTGTGCAAAGCTTGAAGAAGAGCTGCGTGGCCTTACCGACGAAGACGCCAGCGAACTGCTCGCTTCGTACGATGTTAGTGAATCGGGGCTTGCCCAACTTGGGCGCGTCGCCTACCACACACTTGGCCTGCAGAGCTACCTGACCGCCGGGCCAAAAGAAGTTCGCGCTTGGACTATTAAGCAAGGTTCTACTGCGCCGCAAGCCGCTGGCGTCATTCACACTGATTTCGAGAAAGGCTTTATTGCCGCACAAATTGTTGATTTCGACGACCTTATCACCGCAGGCAGCGAGCAGGCCGCCAAGGCTGCTGGAAAAATGCGCACCGAAGGTCGCGACTACGTGATGCGCCCAGGTGATGTCGTTGAGTTCCGCTTCAACGTCAGCAAATAACCTCTATTTTTGGACATGAAAATACCCCGGCGAACCGGGGTTTTCATTTCTTTGTACACTCAACTCATATGGTCCGTTCGTGGACCGCCCGCATATCCCCGAAGGGGCTGTTTGGGCGGTCCACGAGACGGTATGGGTGTTGGGTTGATTCGACGACAGAGCTCGACGCAGTTCCCAGCTATTGCCGCTGGAGCACTACGGCCGTGTTCTGCGTCGTATGACCGTCTTGCCTGGGACCATCACGGTTGCAGGTCACGAAGACCCACTTTCCAGGCTGCGGTTCGGGACTATACACCCGGGAGTCGTTCGAGAAATCCGACTTCTGCAAGTCGAACGCCTCTTGGACCACCAGGGTAATCGTCTCGCCGCAAGCGGTCACCGTCACAATTGCACCGGGCTTCAGATCGGTAATGTGGTCGAACACCGCCCCGACACCAAGGTCGAGGTAGGCGTGCCCGTACACATACACCGCGTCTTCCGCCTGATTCGACATTACACTGTAGATGTCGGAGTGACGATAGTAGCCAGAGTACCAAACGGCCTGCGAGACTTCGGGCGGATTCACTCCACCTTCAGCCTGCGCCTGCTCGTAGGTATACTCCCCCACCTCAGCTTCCATTCCGATGGACGGCGCTGAGATGTGAGCCGCCGTACAGGCGACTGGCTTTGTCGTGGGCGTTGGCGTTGGCGTCGGCGTTGGTGTTGGCGTACTTGTGGGTGTCGGGGGTACCGACGGTTCCACTGTACGAGTCACCGCCGGACTTGGCGATGCTTCAGGAGCGTCCACGGGGGACGTGCCGAAGGTCAGGTATGCACCTGAACCAATCAGCACGACCCCCAAGACAAACCCCAGACCAATCAGGACACGATGCCGCCAACGACGAGACCGTGTCCGGTCCATCATCAGCGGTTCGACGCCGTGGCCGACTTGCGAAGGCCGACGACCCTCATGGCTGCGAGCAGCATGAGCAGCAGCGCGCCACCGCCCATCAGCGTGTAGCCGAAGGGAGACGACGTGCTGACCACCGTGTCACCGGTGTGTGCAGCCGGCGGTGCGACCTTGCCGGTGTCCTTGGACCCGTTGTCGGTCGACCCGTTGGTGTTGCCATTGCTGGTGCCGTTGTTGTTCGACGAACCATCGGTGTTGCCGGTGTTCGAGCCGTCCGTGTTGCCATCGTCCGTCCCGCCGGTGTTGCCGTTGTTGTTGCCGTCATCGTCACCATCGTCATCGCCGTTCCCGGTGGTTGCCGGGCACGGCACGTCGACCGTGTACGTCTGACCAGCCTCGGAGCCCGCGAAACGAACGTCGAAGTCGACATCGCCGCACTTGTCCATCGGAATGGTCAGGCGCAGCGTCTCTTCTCCGTCGCCGAGGAACTCCAGCGTCGCGTCGGGCTTGACTGCGCCCTCGTGCGAAACGATGACCGTCAGCGGACCCTCCGCGTCGTTGTGCTGGACCGTCACCACGGCGTACACCGCGGACGTGTTGTCCTCGGTGAGAAGGCCGTGCAGATCAGCACCGACGACAGGAGCCACGGGCTCCGGGTCGACCGGTGCTTCCCAGGTGAACGTCCAGGGTCCACCGTTGACCGGCGCGTCACCCGAGGGGCGCGCACCGACCACGAGAGACCCGCCGTCCGGAACCTGAACGGTGCCGGTCAGCGTCTCGCCGCTGCTGGTGTCGAAGTACTCGACACCTTCGGCGGACGGGATGGTGACGTTCTGGCCGGCCTGCGTGGGCGCCGGAGCCGTGATGGGCTTCGGCGTGACCTTGCAGGTCTCGACCGTGAACGAGCTGGAACGAGTCGTCTCCGCGCCGTCGTTGTTGAAGACGTGGTAGGTGTAGCCGTGCTCACCGGGGCCGGCGCGGAACTCCGCGTCGCCGGGAAGCGCCTGACCATCCACGAGGATGGTGTCGATGCCCTCGTTGTCGGCGAGGTTGTAGGTCGCCCCGATGAGCACCGGCAGGTCACCCTCCGTGTAGCAGTCCATCGGGTAGAGCGTCACCGTCGAGGTGAGCTCGGCCCCATCTTCTGCGTACGCGGCAGTGCCACCCGCAAAGAGGAGTCCCACCGTAGCGGCGAGCACTCCCAGCTTGGCGGGTGTCCCCGTCATGTTGAACCGCTTCATATCGGTCCTTCCTGTTGTAGTTGAATGCACTTAGAAATGTTAATCGCGCTTGTTCGGCAAAGGCGTACTAGGAGCGCTCGAGCAAGCACCTAGGAAGTCTGTGTCGACCCAAAATCGATACACCTCACAGAGTGCTGCTTAGGGGTTATATTAACATAATTTGCCTAAATTTGCAACAGGTAGAAGCGCTCGCGGTTGCCTTTTGAGCCCGCAACTTCACTGTCGCGTTTATCACGAATAATAAACAGGTCTTTTGCCCAGATTTCAAAATCTTTTAAGATTTGCCGGCGAACGGCATCATTTTTAATAATCCCCTTGTTCGTTTGATGCTTGCCAGCTTCGAATTGCGGCTTCACCATGGCCATAATTTTAGTGTGTTTGCCAGCAACGTTTTTAGCGAGGTGCGGCAAAATCTCCCGAAGGCTAATGAATGAGACATCGATAACGATAATGTCGGGTGTTTCGGATGGGATAAAATCGCGGATATCGGTTTTTTCATGGAGTTCAATTTTTTCATTATCGTGAAGACTTGGGTGGAGCTGGTCGGTACCAACATCGACGGCGAACACTTTTTTAGCGCCGTTTTGCAGGGAATAATCGGTAAACCCACCGGTACTACTCCCGACGTCGAGCACGACGGCGTCTTTAAACGCTACCTTCAATAGGGTTGCCACACTCGCAAGCTTCAGCCCCGCCCTGCTCACATACTGCTCTTTTGTGTTGAGCTTAATAGCCGATTGTTCAGTAACGAAATGGCCCGGTTTGGTAACTTCGCGGCCATCAACCGTTACCTTGCCGAGTTTAATCCAGCTTTCGGCCTGTGAACGACTCGTCACAAGCCCGCGAGCGGTCAGTTCAACATCGAGGCGGCGTTTCATGCCCCATCCTCACTATATATACTCTCGAGATTCCACACCTTTTGAACAATTTTATGACGCGTATTTTCAGGGTCACGCCGGATAAGCTCAACGGTCGATAATTTTGCGTACTCCGCCTCTTCAAGCGCTCGGCCATTGACATACGTGACATGTGGGTTGAACCCTTCGTAGGCCCATTCTGGATTGCGAATCTCGCCGTCAAACCGATGGATACTACCTCCTAAAAGGGTGTGGAGCGCAACAATCGTCGATACTCTTCCGAGAGAAATGACCTGCCGTACCGGTACGTCATTGTGAGGGCCAAATTCCGCACGACTCGCTCCTAGGATTTCAAAAGGCGAAAAGGCCTGAATAGTCGCGTCGGCGTCTTGGATAAATTCATCCATATGCAAATCTGGCAGGGTAAAATCCTGCCAGATCGTCACATGGCGAGGCAGGCCTTCAGTGAATACCTGCCCCTCTTCAATTGGGTCAAGACTGCTTGTAATCAGCAGCTCGGACATATTAGTCCTTCTTTCGCTCGCGGTAAGCGCCGGTTTCGGTATCGACCGAAATAACATCACCAGTCTTAATGAAAGCTGGAACCTTGATGACAAGACCGGTTTCGAGTGTCGCGTCTTTGAGGACACTACTGGTAGTGTCACCCTTCACGACGTCTTCGGCGTACGTTACCTCTAGGTAGAGGTTCTTTGGAAGCTCAACATTAATGACGGTGCCTTCAAAGAACTGCAACAGCAAGTTGTCACCTTCTTTAAGATATGGTGCAGCATCGGCGCAGACATCAGCTGGAAGCTGGAACTGCTCGAAGCTCTCTGGGTCCATAAAGTAGAAGTTATCAGCGTCTTTATAGAGGTACTGTACCGTTTGGTAGGTTACCTCGGCTGAATCGATCTTTTCCTGGCCCTTGTAGGTCTTTGGAATCACCGAGCCGTCGATGAGGTTCTTTAGGCGAACGTTCACGATGCTTCCACCGCGTCCCATCACCTTTTGGTTATAGTCAACAACCTTAAAAGGCTTGCCGTCCACTTGAACGACAACACCTTTTTTAAGGTCGGTTGGTTGGAGTTGTGCCATCCTGCAACCCTACCCTTCTTAGCCTTGAGCTACGAATGGTAGTAATGCAAGGTGACGCGCACGCTTAATTGCAACAGCAAGTTGGCGTTGTTGCTTCGCGCTTAGACCAGTCTTTCCAACTGGTTCGATTTGACCGTAAATGTTTACGTAACGCTGCAAAGTTTTGACATCTTTGTAGTCAAAGTATGCGGGTGTGTCTTTCTTCATACGTTTTGCCATTATTCTTATCTCCTGTACTTTCTAGTGCCTGCGGCTTAGAAAGGAATTTCACTTAAATCGATTGGTTTGTCGTCGATATCTTCGATAACAACGTCTTTTGAGGCGCTCTTGTTTGCACTTGAGCTGCCTGCTGAGGCACCGGCACCATCACCGCCATTAGGACCATCCAGGAAGGTTACGTCGGTTGCGACAACCTCGATACGAGATTGCTTTTTACCGGTTTCCTTGTCGTCCCAGGTGTCTTGGCGAAGACGGCCCTGTACGAGTACGCGACGACCCTTTGCAAGGTACTGCATAACGAGCTCGCCGAGCTTTTCCCATGCGGTAACGTTAAAGAAATCTGCTGCGTCCTCTTGGCCGCCACGGTCAACAGCAATACTAAAGCTTGCGATTGTCTTACCAGTGGTGGTTGTGCGCTGTTCTGGGTCGCGGGTAAGGCGCCCCATTAGGATGACTTGGTTGATGCTCCGTGCCATGATGTTTCTCCCTATACTCCTCTAATAAATGTGCCGTTAGGCGGTGCCGAGAATTATTCTTCGGTCTTGTCTTCTGAAGCTTCAGCTTTCTTAGCTTGCTCTGCAAGTGCAGCGCGACCCTTTGAGTCAACCTTTACCAAGAGGTAACGGATAACTTCGTCGGTGATGTTAAGAATGTTGCTGATTTTGAGTGGTGCGTCGGCTGGAAGTTCAACATCCATGTAGACGTATACTGCAAATTCTTCACGCTTGATTGGGTATGCAAGCTTCTTTTTGCCCCAGTTATCTTCGCGGGTGATGGTACCACCTGCACTGGTGACGATGTCGCGTACTTTCGCAAGTGGCGCGTCCAAATCTGCTTCGAGATCTGGGTGGATAAGAACGGTAAGTTCGTATTCCTTCACTAGTGTCTCCTTTTGGAATTCACAACGTTAGGCTAGTGGCCCATTGCGGTGAATGCTTACCCTTTTTCCATTTGTCATCTCGCACATGAGAAATGACGGTAAGCTTGAGTTAATAACAGTGGTAATTATACCGTAGATTGCCTTCTTTTGCAAGGAGGCTACCTCTTAGTATGGCAGTCGTGCATTAAATTGTCTTAAATTTACAAACAAAAAATCAATACTGTATTACGATGCCGCAATAGCCTTGGAGTTCTTCGGTATTTTCGCCACCTATGTTCAGCTCTACACCACGGCCACAAGCACCTTTTTGCTGCGTTACCCAAGCGATAGTTATCGTTTTATTTGTCGTATTCCTGTTATACACCCAGGCACCTCTCCCCTTCAGCGTAAACCCATCACCCTGAAACTTCGACGTCGGCAGCGTACCTTTGGGCTTTTGAATACTCGAAGGCCAGGCAGCCCACTCTGATGGCTGATAGAGCATCGATACCGAACCGTCGGTCGTCACCACACAAACACCCTCTTCAAAATCAGATGTGGCAGGAAAATCGCTACTTTCACCCAAGCAACCCGCAGGAAGCGCGGCTCCTTCAATGGCCGCCATTCGTACTGCCTTTTCCCAGCTATCGATTGAATTCGAAATAACAGCAGCGTTGGCGCGCTGTTGTATGCCGTTAAAAGAGACGATCGTAATCGTCGCTAAAATAGCAATTACCACGATGACGATAAGAAGCTCGACAATCGTAAAACCCGCTTGTTTATTTTTTACCCACTGCATTAATAAATTATACCCTTATCCATCATGGTTACTACTTTACGTATGTCTGCCACGCATCATGGTCGTAAAACCAGTCGCGGTTATTGCCGTTATCCATAGTAATCCCAGCTTTGTCACACTTCCATTTTTAGCTTGGAAGACGGCGCCGGATTTTGATTTAGCGACAATAGCAAACGTTTCGGGGTCAGCGGTGTTTGGCCAACAGTACACCACATTGTACCAGTCGGTCCCATTGTACATCCCTCGATCATACGCACCCTTCGACAGCCTGATGTCAAGCGTTGCCAATTGGGTAGAACCCTTCGGTAAGTCACCTTTTTCAGTGCGATACATCATGAATTGCTTTGATACCGATGTCAAATCGCTTTGCACCGCCGAGTCATTCGCCTGCTTTGTAATGCCGTTATAGGAAACGATTGTAATTGCCGCCAATATCGCAATCACGATAACAACGATAAGAAGTTCGACAATAGTAAAGCCTGTTTGTTTTGCCCACACTTTTTGCATTACCCCAAGTATAGCAAAAGAGCTCGGACTGTTCTACCCGAGCTCCTCGTCGTCACCGTCATCGCCGCCGGTTCCAAACACTTCATCGAGGCTGGAAACAAGCACGTCACGTGGACGAGCACCGTCTGCAGGGCCGATAATCCCCTGCTCTTCCATTTCTTCAATCAGGCGGGCGGCACGAGCATAGCCAACGCGGAGGCGGCGCTGCAGCAGACTAGCACTTGCCTTACCGCTATCAACAACCACACGCACGGCGTCGGTAAACATATCGTCACGGCCATCGCTATTAGTATCGAAGTCCATCACCACCCCACCCTTGCCATTAAGCTGGACTGGCTGGCTCACAACCTCGTCGTTGTACTGTGGTGGTGATTGGAGACGAAGGTGGTCAGTAATCTTCATAACTTCTTCGTCGGTGACCCAGGCACCTTGAATACGCTTTGGCTTTGGCATCGCAGCGGTACTCATCAGCATGTCACCTTGGCCAAGCAGCTTTTCGGCACCAACTTGGTCGAGAATCGTACGAGAGTCGACCTGTGAGGCTACGGTAAAGGCAATGCGGGCTGGCACGTTGGCCTTAATTAGACCGGTAATAACGTCAACCGATGGACGCTGGGTCGCAAGCACCAAGTGAATACCAACGGCACGAGCCTTCTGAGCCAAACGGACAATCAGGGCCTCAACATCTCGGGCGGCAACCATCATGAGGTCGGCCAACTCGTCGATAACAATCACGATGTATGGCATGGCGCCATTTTCGTGCTGCTGCTCGTGACCTTCTTCATCTTGAACAACAATTTTGGTTTTGCCGTTTTGAACCATAGTGTTGTAGGTCTTGATGTCACGAACCTTGTGTTCGGCCAGAAGCTTGTAGCGGCGCTCCATCTCGTTGACAGCCCACTTGAGGGCACTAATCGTCTTTTCAGGCTCGTTAATAACAGGGGTGATAAGGTGTGGAATGTCTTCGTACGGCGCCATTTCCACTTGCTTAGGGTCAACCAAAATCAGCTTCATTTCACTTGGGCTGTTGCGGTACAAAAGGCTTGTAAGGAGTGTGTTAATCATCACTGACTTACCCGAACCAGTCTGACCAGCGATAAGAAGGTGGGGCATCTTGTTGAGCTCACCCACTACGGCGTCGCCGGCAATGTCTTTACCAATGGCAAAGCCAAGCGGCTCACTACTGCCATTCCACTGCTTGCTGGTAATAATTGAATGCAAACGAACATCGGCCGCCTTGCGGTTTGGCACCTCAATACCGACGGCTTTTTGGCCAGGAATTGGCGCTTCAATACGAAGGCTTTGAGCTGCTAGGTTAAGGGCGATGTTGGTTTCGAGCTGGGTAATTTTTGTGAGCTTGACGCCACTTGGCGGACGAAGGGTGTATTGGGTTACCTTAGGGCCAATGTTGGCACCTTCCATTTCAACGGCAATGTTGAATTCGGCCATGGTATCTTTAATGATTTGAGCGTTTTGCTGTACGTCACCGGCGTCGGCTGGCGATTGTTTCTTCTCGAGAAGGTCGATACCGGGCGCTTTCCAGTTAGGGTCACTAACAGCAACCAAAGCGGCTTGGTCTTCGGCGGCTTTATCTTTTTGAACACTGTTTTTAAGTGAGCCAAGGTGGGCGTTCTTTTTGGTAGGCTTTTCTTCAGTTGGATCGAGCGTTGAGACACCGGCGTTGACGGTAAAGTCAGCCATCGCAGCTTTCTTACCCTTTGGAGCGTCGAGCGCGGCGGCATTACGCATCACCTTGACGTTTTCTTCTTGCTCGCTGTTATCGCGGCGGGTTACTTCCCAAAGCTTTTTAATAATAGCGAATGGCGAGGTGCGGGTAATGAAAAGTGCGGTCAGAAGGATGAGGACAACATAGATAAAAGCTGCTACCCCGGCATCAACCAGCATGAGCATACCGCTGTTGACGGTATCGCCGATGAAGCCACCGGTGGTTTTCCCTTCGGCGTTTTTCAGCAAACCAAACAGGCCAGCAACCCAGACGAGTTCAACGGCGGTCGCGAGTTTCATAACAAATGGAATACGGTTTTCTTCGGCGCGGAAGATTTCAACCGCAACGTAGATGAAGACAACCGGCACTACGTAAACACCGTAGCCGATGGTGGCCATCGTGGCGTCGTTGAGCCAATCAAGGATGGGGCCGCCGAGGCCAAACCACCCAAGAATGATAAGCAACGAGAAAACAATCAAAAGCACAGCGCCGGTTTGCGCCCAGAATCCCTCTGGTAACACGTGCTGCGGAGCGGTGTTAACTGAAGCTTTCTTCCCTCGTGATGATCGTTTTTTCTTTTTTGCCATAACTGGTTTGTATTATAGCACTACAGATAAGCAGCGCTGGGGTAATATCTATATTATAGCAAATTTTACTACATTTTGCAAGGGGCTTATGGTTAAAAACTAAATGAGCCCGCACTAAGCGGGACTCATTTTAGTATACGAGCGAATTAGTAACCGCGCTGGTCTTGACGAGCCTTAGGCTCAACAACCTCAGTATCTGGCACCGCTGGTGCTGGGAACTTCTTTGGGGCTGGGCGCTTAAATGGCGCTTCACCACCTTCGGCTACCTGACCCGCTTGGGCCTGTTGTTGGCGTGGGCCACGGTTTTGGCCGTTTTGGCCACCACGGTTACCTTGACCACGGTTTGGACGGCCTTCGCTGTTTTGGTTGTGGTGCTGTTGGTCGCCGTTGTTCGGCTTGCCACCACCACCGATTTCGTTAATCACAGGGATAACGATTGGAGTGCGACGCGTTTGGTCGTACAGTACGTGGGTCAGTTCGTCCTTAATTTCCTTCTTCACAACATCGAGATCAACCTTGCGACCGCTAAAGGTACGGGCGACCTTTTGCTTGAGGTACTGGCGGATGATGCCCATGAGCTCTTCACTGTCGCGGAGGTAAATGAATCCGCGGCTAATGATATCGGGGCTGGTAAGGAGGCGTCCGCCTCCCTTTTGCACCGTAAGGACTACGACGAAGATACCTTCGGCTGACATGTGGATGCGGTCTTTGAGGACAACTTCGGAAACGATTTCACCAGAGTCGTCGTACATGATACCGCCAACCGGCACGCGGCCAGCCTTTTTAGCTTGGCCTTGGCTAATTTCCACGATATCACCGGCGTCACAGACGAAGATGTTATCTTTCTTTACGCCACCGTCTTTCTCGGCAAGCCGAGCGTTATGAACCAACATGTGGAATTCGCCGTGGATTGGCATGTAGAAAGTTGGGTTAAGCGCGGTAATGAGCTTTACGTGGTCGTCGTAGTAGCCGTGCCCTGAAAGGTGAAGTGGACCGATGCCAGTAAGGTGGGTCTTGCCGTTTTGAACAACTTCACTTCCCTCTCGCATCAGGCCGTCGATAGTACGCGTGACGTACTTTTCGTTACCTGGAATTGGGTTTGAGCTAAAGACAATGATGTCTGAGTTCTTAATCTTGATGAATTTGTGAGATCCATTGGCCATGCGGTTGAGGACGGCGCTAAATTCACCCTGAGAACCAGTACAAACGATAGTGACCTTGTTATCAGGAAGCTTTACGACATCTTCCATCTTCACCACGACGTCTTTTGGCACCTTAATAGTACCGGTACGGAGGGCGACCTCGAGGTTTTGAATCATGCTGTAGCCAGCAAACGCAACCTTGCGGCCGTGGTTCTTGGCTTCTTCCAAAATACCTTGCATACGGTGAATCTGGCTTGAGAAACAGCTAATAACCAGGCGGCTTTCACTGAATTTGTCCATGACTTCACCGATGCTTTGCTGAATTTCAGGCTCACCGTGGGTGTGTGTACCAGCAGATTCACAGTTGGTTGACTCATTCATGAGGAGGGTGATCCCCTCTTTAGTTGCGATTTCAGTGAGGCGTTCGAGGTCAAACTTCTTGCCATCAACTGGGTTATCTTCGAAACGCCAGTCACCAGTATCAACCAAGACACCTTCTGGGGTACGAACGACCACAGCGGTTGCGTCTGGGATTGAGTGGTTAACGCGAACGAGCTCGATACTAAAGTTATCACCGAGGTGTACACGCTCGTGGGCTTCTGGATCCATGATGTGATACTCGGGTTCGTAGCCGCTGGTGGCTTCTTCCATGGTCTTTTGCACCATTGCGAGGGTGAACTTAGAGCCGTAAACCGGCGCAGGGATTTGGTGAACCAAATGGCGGAAGGCGCCGATGTGGTCGAGGTGTCCGTGGGTAAAGACAATGCCGCGGATTTTATGCTTGTTCTCGATAAGGTACGTGATGTCTGGCACGATGTAGTTAATGCCCGGGTAGTCGGAACCTGGGAACAGGAAGCCCATGTCGATAACAATAATGTCGTTATCGTATTCGATGGCCATCATGTTTTTACCAATACCCATTTCACCAAGCCCACCAATAGGAATCACGCGAAGGCGTGGACCAGGGTTGCGTGGCTGCTTCTTTTGGTCGGCCATGCTGAACTGCTTGCCGCCATAGCCGTTATAGACCGACTTGTTGACCGGCACGTTAATGACGTGTTGGCTGGCACGAGCATTTACGTCGTCGCTAGTGCGGCGCTGAGCGCGGAATACTTCTCCCCGACGGGTTTGAGTGTTCGCAAGTACGGTGTTATTTTGTTTTGGGCGGTTGCCGCCTTGGCCGTTTTGACCGTTCTGGCCACCACGTCCACGCGGGTTTTTAGACGTATCGTCTGATTGTGGAGTTGCGAGTCTTCGTCCTCCCATAATTTTGTTATTTCTCCTTTTTGTTAAAAGAGTTCTTGCGGGTACTTTCTGTTATTAAAAACCGGCAAGCTTTCTTTTTGATTAACATTTAATAATTTCGTAATAAGGGCGGGGTTTCGGACTGTAGCCTGGCTACGTAGCTGGAATTTCCCCTTTGAAAGTGTTCTTAGTATAGCACGGGCACGGTGAAAACGCAAGGTAACTGTGCTACACTACCTCTATGAACAACGAACACCAAACACTTCTCACCGGTATTAAACCGACCGGCACACCCCACGTGGGCAATTACTTGGGCGCGATTCAGCCAGCAATTGATATGGTACATCACCACCGCCACTCATTTCTTTTTATTGCTGATTACCACGCCCTCAACACCGTACAGGACGGCGCTCGCCTGCACGATTTAAGCCTATCGATAGCCGCTACGTGGCTTGCCTGTGGCCTCGACCCTCGTAAGACAATTTTGTATCGCCAATCAGCGGTACCCGAAGTGTTTGAGCTTGAGACCATTCTTAACGCCATCACCCCTAAGGGCTGGATGAACAAGGCACATGCCTACAAAGCGGCGGTTGACGTCAACGAAGCCGAAGGCCGCGACCGCGATGACGGCGTGAGCATGGGGCTCTACACCTACCCTATTCTGATGGCGGCCGATATTTTGCTGTATAGCGCCGATATTATCCCGGTCGGTAAAGACCAACAGCAACACGTCGAAATTGCCCGCGACATTGCGCAGCGCTTTAATCACACCTTTAAAACCGACCTTTTGGTGCTTCCTGAGGCATTTATTCAAGAAGACGTCGAGGCCGTACCCGGTATTGATGGCCGCAAGATGAGTAAGAGCTACGACAACGTGATTCCTCTCTTTGCTACACAAGATGAATGGCGCAAGGTGGTCAATCGCATTCCAACCGACTCGAGTGCCGTTGAGGACCCAAAGAACCCTGATGAATCGACTCTCTTTACGATTTATAACGAAATCGCCCACCCCGACCAAGTCGCCACCCTTCGTACGCGACTTGAAGCTGGTGGTATTGGCTGGGGTGAAGTAAAGCAGCTGCTGCTCGATGCGCTTGAAGCTCGCTTTGGTCGGTATCGTGACCGCTACAATGCCCTTATGGACAACCCGGAACAGATTGAACAGATTCTTGCAGAAGGTGCTGAAAAGGCTCAGGCTGTTGCTCGCAAGAAACTCGACGAAATCCGCAAGGCAATTGGCGCCGCCTAGTACGGCATACTCATAAGAAAAGAGTCCGTTTAGTCGGACTCTTTTAGCTGGCGGACAACTTCGGGAACTTTGAGGAAATCATCGATAAGCGTTTGGCGCAGCCCCCCGTTGTAGAGCGCGGCAGCCGGATGAAACAATGGCATAATCACAATTTTATGGTCGCCAAGCGTGATGCGTTTTGGTTCACCGTGGACCTGACCAATTTTCATATCGGGCAAGAAGTATTCCATACTGTGACGTCCAAGCGTAATAACGACTTTCGGATTAATAATCGTCAGCTGCTGGAGCAAAAACGGCAAAAACGCCGCCTTTTCTTCGGGCAGCGGGTCGCGGTTGTTGGGTGGTCGATATTTTACGATGTTCGTAATATAGACATCGCTTCGGTCCATCCCGGCGGCCGCCAGCATTTCATTGAGAAATTTACCAGCGGCGCCAACGAATGGTTTACCTTGAAGGTCTTCGTTTTTTCCAGGCGCCTCCCCGATGAAGACAATATCGGCATCGGGGTTTCCGTCGCCCATCACGAGCTGTGTGGCTTGCGCCTTCAGCTCGGGACAGACATCGGTAGCAACAATATGCTGAGCAAGTGCGTCGAGTTGCGCCTGGGTATCGGTGGCCATGCTACTTCTGCTTGTCGGTCAAGAAGTCAGCAAGCTTGTTTGCTGAGTCTTTCACACTCAGTTCATCATCACGCTTTTCAAGGGCGTCAGAGAAATCATCGCTTGCATTGCTAATGGTGTCTTGGATTTCGTACACCTTGTCGCGAAGTGCCTTGTATTGGTCGTATTGGTTGCCGTATGGGTTTGAAAGCGCACTAATGCTTTCGTAGGTGTCAGCGTAATCTTGGTAGCTCTTTGCAACGGTGCTTACAAAGGTCTTGAACTCAGCGTTTGGCAAGTCAGTAACTCCTGAAAGAGCGCTTGAACATGCCTTGAGGGCTGCAACACGAGCGTTGGCTTCTGAGGCGTCACTTACTTTATCGCAGGTTACCATAGCTGGACGCAAGTTCTTTACTGAAGTAAGAAGGTCTTCACCGTATGCAAGGTACGCCTTGAGCTTGTCGTTAAAGGCGTTGTAGAGCTTTGCACCCTCACCAACACGAACCGCCTTCATCTTTGAAAGTGTTTCGTTTTCTGACTTGAGCTTGGCGATTGACTCTTCAGTGTCAGCAACGTCGCTGTTGAAGGTTGAATCTGAAGTGCTGCCGGTTGCGTATCCGAGCATACTGACATCAGAGTACAGTGATGAGCTCGCTGAGCCTACCTTGTTGAACTGGCGAGCGGCGTCGCGGTAGTCCTGCTTTGATACTGAGGTAAGTAGCAAGAATACCACCAGCGCGATAGCGGCGAGCAGCACAACTCCACCGGCGATAGCAGCGATAAGAATAATCTTACGGTTGTTTGATGGCTTTGGTGCACCGGTACTTGCAGCTGGGCTCACTGGAGTAACTGGATTTACTGGATTCGTTTGATCCACTGGGGTTACAGGCTCTGCCTGTGGCGCCTCTGTTGTAGGCTCTGGCACTGGAGTAACTCCTTCAGCCGGCGTGTTAGTCGTGTCGGTATTGTTTGGGTCCATTTATCCTCCCCCTGAATTCTTTAAGCTAGTTTTTAGTATACAGGAGTTGGAAGCCGGCTCAAAGCCTAGGCGAAGATTCGAGATTTGTTTGTCAGATAGTCTTGAAGTGCCTTGGCGGTGTTGGTGGTTAAGATTTGTTGGCGCGTTTCTTGGACGTTTTTTGAGAAAGTGTTACTAATTTGCGAGAAGTCCGAAACAACTTGCGTGCGTGTCTGGTTAAGCTCGTCGTAGCGGGCTTTATCGGCACCCTTTGGGTCTGGCAGGGCGGCCATTTCGTCAAGAATCGTTGCAAGCTCGGCGTAGCTTTTGGCAAACCCTTCGGTCATTTGCTTGTAGTCGGCATCCGGCACGTCAGTGGCAGCTTGCATTTTGGCTGCGCAGGTGTGCATAAGGGTGGCGCCTTCTGCATCGGCTTTTACTGCACCCATGTCAACTGAGCAGGCGTGAAGTACAGGACGCACCTTTTGAATTGAGGCGATAACATTTGCGTTGTAGGTCATGTACGCTTGGAGCTTTTTATCGTAGGCATCGTAAAGCCCTTTGCCCTCTCCATTTGTCAGGACTTCTTTTTTACTAAGCGCTTCATTTTCTTTTTTGAGCGAGGTGAAGGCGCTTTTGACGGCGTCGATATTTTTAGCAAACTCATCATCACTTGCTGTCGTGGTGTTGAGTGATACGCTGGTGCGCGCCAAGGCGGTATCAACGTTTTTGTACTGTGCGAGGGCATCGCGGTACGGCTGGCGAGCTGGCGTCACCAAAATGCCGTACACCAGCAAGGCGGCAATCACAACAAGGCCGATGGCGGCAGTAATAACAAAGGGCTTCTTGGTAGATAAGGTCTCACGCATATGCTTCAGTGTACAGAAGCGGCCTTCACAATACTAGAGAGTGAGCTGCACGACTTCACCGCCGAGCTGCTTACGGAAATGCGTATCGTGCGAGATATACAAAATCGCACCGGCGTAGCTTTTGAGGGCCTGTTCGAGCTCTTCAATACTTGGAAGGTCAAGGTGGTTAGTGGGCTCGTCGAGCACCAATAATGATGGATTGTCAGCCAGCATATCAATGAGCTGCAGGCGGGCTTTTTGACCACCACTTAACTGGTGTACCGGGATGTTGGCGTCGCCGGCGGTAAAGAGATAATCCGCCATGAGTTGGCGCACCTTGGTATCACCCACTTTCAAGCCGCGTGATAAAAATATGTGTTCAATTGCTTCGGCGAGGGTTTTATCGAGCATGTCCGCACGCGTTTCTTGTTCATAGACACCGACGCGAATCTTTTTATCGACATCGATGTGACCGTCAAATACTTTCGCGCTAAACGGCTTGTCACTGACGGTAGCAAGCAAGGTTTTAATCATCGTGGTCTTACCAGCACCGTTGCGACCGCGCACCTCAACAACCTCGCCTTCGCGAATTTGGAAGGAGATGTTTTTAAAGAGCGGCTGGTCATAGCCAAGCGAAAGGTCGCTAATATTCACCAGCAAACGGCTATAGCCCTCCTCGCCGGTGACTCCGTGGAGTTTAATGTTTTTAGCCTTATACTTTTGATACTGCTCGCCCGTTTTCAGTCCCATATCTTGGACCGATTCGCGGTCAACCCAGAAGGTTGGCTTCTCGGTTTTTTCAAGCTTGGCAAGCTCATCACGTGATTGCTGTTCGAGGCGTTTGAAGCGTTGAATCGTACTTGGATGGCGCGACTTTTCCTTGTAGCGCTGGTATTCGATAATCTTGGCCTTGAGGTTAACGATACGGCGCTGCGTCAACTCGTATTCGTTCATCATTGAGCCAGTGCTACTTGAGTTTTGGCGCAAGTAATCGGCGTAATTTCCCTTATAGCTCAGAATCTTTTGGTCTTTTACTTCAAGAATACGGTCAACCTTATCGAGCACGTCACGGTCGTGGCTAATCACCAACATCGCATCACTGGCGCTCGACATCCAGTTAAGAAATTTATCTTTCGCCACATAGTCCATGTGGTTGGTCGGCTCGTCGATGAGCGCCAATTGAGCATTGGAAAGCATCACTTTCGCAACTTCAATCAGGCGTTTTTGACCACCAGAAAGCTCGCCGAGTTTGTCGTTAATCCGGCTACCGAGTTGAAATGAATCGAGCACTTTTTCAACGTCATTTTCAATTGTGTAGTAACCGAGAGTGTCGAACTGTTCGAGCGCCTCACTATATTCGTTAATGAGGTGCATTTTGTCACCCATAATAAGCGGGTGGTTATCGAGGATGTGTTTGAGCTTTGCGTAATTTGGCAAATCCTGCAGAATGTACTCGAGTACCGGCATGTCCTCGAAGCCGTGGTGCTCCTGGCGCGTGGCTACCATGTGCACACCTTTACCAAGTTGAATGTCGCCCTGAAAGTCTTTATCTTCACCAGCAAGAATACGAAAGAGTGTGGTCTTGCCTTCTCCGTTGCGCCCGATGAGGCCGACTTTTTCGCCATCATCAACAAAAAATGAGGTCTCTTTAAATAGGCTCTTGTCGCCAAAAGATTTTTCGTTGATGGTCGCGGTGATAATCATACTCGGACTATTATAACAGAGGTAGGCCTGAGCGCCATGTTACAGTAAGAGCGTGGCTCGTTCATTCTCTTCATTAATTGACCCAGAGCGGGACAAAATCACGCTCAGAAATGCTTTAACCGCAGACATTATTCCGTGGCTTATAGGTGCCGGATTCATCGTTGTACTCTTTTTAGGAATAGTGCTGATGGCTCAAGAGATGCTGGGCGATAAAGAAGGTGCGTTTGAGATTGCCGCCGCAACCGCTTCTGGGGCGCCGTTTCTAATGTGGGGGCTCCTTCCACTCGGCTGTATTATCGCCCGTCGCGCCTACCGAGAAGTCTACACATGGGTGCTGGCTGTTTTCATTGTTATATTCTTTGCCCACCCTGCTTGGTATAGCCTTTCGGTGCAGCTGTTTCCAAACAGTGTCTTGCCGGCAATGACCGCGATGGTCGGGGTGCTAGCGCTGGGGCGGCTTTTTGAATACGGCTACGCACACTTCGGGGCAAAACTAGCGATAAAGATGAGCGGCGAGGCACTGGCTACCTACCTTGTACTCTTCTTGGGCGCTTTATTCTTATTGCTTCCTGGCGTTCCGCTTATGCTACAATGAGCCCCATGACACGACTCAAATCACACGGGAGCAAGAAGAAAGTATTTGTACTTATTGGGGTAATAGCTGCCGTTGCAGCCGTGGCTGTCATTTTGGCGTTTTTGTTTACCCGTGTGTATCAAATTGGTGCGAGCGTGCCGACGTTTACGTTTTCTTCGGAGCAAGCGCCTGGCTGGTGGGGTGCCAAAAACCATAACGCCCAAGCATTGTTTGATGAAGAAACCTACAAGGGTGACACACCAAAAGAAAAGCTTTCGGTTGCGGCCATTAACGTGTTCCACGGCGCCGGTGAAGGCCAATCTGCTCCCGATAATTGTTTTGTGATGTATTCGTATTACACCTATCCGCTCGAAGATAAAGCGGCTGCGTATACGGACTACGAGAACGCCAAGGACAATAACGACCCGACCACCACGCTCACCACCGTTAATAGTTCGACACAAACACTCGCCACGCCTGAAGGCTCCGTATCGTTTGAGCTTCGCCAATATGACTTGCAGATGACCGGTGACACAACGAGCTACCAGCATGGCTACGAAATAGGCTTCGTCTCGCTTCAAAATGGCTATATACGCGTTGAAGGTGTCTGCTCAGAGGCCAGTCAGCTTGCCGCCACGCTTCCTGCTCTCTCGGCGGTTAAGTTGACAAATTAATAAAAACGTGCTACTATAAAAGTACAGTCTCTGACAAAAATAAACATATAGTTACCCTTTAGAAAAACATGCTTCCACTTCAAATTCTGTATACAGTGTCTGGTTTTATTGCGCTCAGTGCGGGTGCGCTCCAGCTCTCTAAACTGCTGAAAAAGAAGAACTCCGACGAGTTCAATCTTGGCACCTGGCTGATGTGGACCGGAACGCAGAGCGTGAGTACTACCTACGCCATCTCGCTTGGCGACCCCCTTCTAGTAATTATTAGTGGTGCTTGGGTAACATTTTATTTGATGATGTCGGTGCTGATTATCCGCTATAGCTCATCGCGCTACACCCTGTTTAAATCGGTTCGTCCGTACAATAAGGCCGAAGATGTGCCGATGCCTATAGAGGTTGCGCCCGATAGCGGTTCACCACTCGAACTCGCAACCGAATCAACAAAATAATCCTGTTATAAAAATATCCCCACAACGCGTGGGGATATTTTATTGTGGGCGTAAAGATTAGCGGTTAGCTTCCTTCACTGAAAGACTCAAACGGCCCTTTTCATCGATACCCATAAGCTTCACTTTTACGAGTTGCCCCATAGAGAGTACATCTTCTACCTTTTCGATACGCTTGTCATCGAGCTGTGAGATATGTACCATGCCGTCGATACCTGGAAGAATGTTCACAAAGGCACCAAAGTCCTTAATGCTCACCACTGTACCTTCGTAGATGCGGCCAACTTCTGGCTCTTCGGTGAGGCTCTTGATCCAGTTAAGCGCAGCTTCAATTTTTGCAGTATCAGCAGCGGCAACGGTAATGAGGCCGTCATCCTTGATGTCGATTTCTGCGCCAGTTTCAGCGGTAATCTTGTTGATGACTTCGCCACCCTTTCCAATAACAGCACCAATCTTATCTGGGTTGATTTTAATCTTCTCGATGCGTGGTGCGTATGGGCTGAGCGCTTCGCGTGGTGCGGCCAAGGTTTCGAGCATGTGCTCGAGGATAACGGCGCGACCCTTCTTAGCGGTCAAAAGTGCTTCGCGAAGAATTTCAGCAGGCAATCCGTGCACCTTCATGTCCATTTGCAACGCGGTAATACCCTTGGTGGTACCGGTTGACTTAAAGTCCATGTCACCAGCAAAGTCTTCGGCGTCAGCAATATCGCTGAGGATGTTTGGCGTGTCGCCGTCCATAATGAGGCCCATAGCGATACCTGAAACAGGCGCCTTGAGCGGCACACCGGCGTCCATAAGCGCCAGGCAGCTTGAACAGGTTGCAGCCATTGAGGTTGAACCGTTTTGGCTCATGATTTCCGTGACACTACGAATGGCGTATGGGAATTCTTCTTCGGTTGGCAACACTGGAATGAGGGCGCGCTCTGCAAGGTAACCATGTCCAATTTCGCGGCGCCCTGGTGAACCGAGACGCTGTACTTCACCAACGGTGTAGCCTGGAGCATTGTAGTGGTGCATGTAGCGGCGTTCACCATCGGTAATTTCCATGGTGTCAACGAGCTGCGCGTAGCTGAGTGGCGCGAGGGTAACGATATTAAGCCCTTGGGTCATACCACGAGTAAAGATAGCTGAACCGTGCACGCGTGGGAGCACCCCTACTTCACTTGAAAGTGGGCGAATTTCGTCGAAGTGGCGGCCGTCTGGACGGATTTTGTCTTCAACGATACCACGGCGAACGTCTTTGTGAACAGCGCTCGTGAAGGCTTCGTCGTACTTGTCGCGAACTGCTTTGTAATCAGCGTCTTCACCGTTTTCTTCAGCGTACTTTGCGGCCATGTCTTCGTGGTAGGCCCAACGAAGCTGGTTGATAAGTTCGTTACGCTCTGGGTATGGCTTGCGAATGCCTTCACCAAGCTTGCCTTCTACCCACGCGTCAGCCGCTTCTTGAAGGGCTGGGTCTGGAAGAACCAAGGTGTATTCTTGTGGTGTTGGTGCGACCTTTTCGGCGAGCTCTTTTTGGAGCTGAATTGCTGGTTGGTAGTGCTCGTAAGCCCATGCCAGTGCATCGGCAACAGTTTCTTCAGGAACTTCGTTGGCACCAGCTTCAACCATGGTAATACCGCTTTCGATACCAGCGACCACGAGATCGAGGTCTGACGCTTCGCGCTCTTCAGGGCTCAAGAAGGCCTTAAACTCACCGTTGACGCGACCAACACGCAGACCAGCCACAGGGCCATCAAATGGCGTACCTGTAAGCATAAGGGCCGCCGAAGCCGCAATCATTGCTGGAATGTCGGGACGGAAAGCTGGGTCGAGGCTCAATACCGTCGCCACAACTTGTACTTCTTGGCGGTAGCCCTTCGGGAAGAGTGGACGAATTGGACGGTCGATAAGACGGCCGGTCAGAATTGCTTCGTCCGATGGACGGCCTTCGCGCTTAATGAAGCGGCTGCCGCTCATCTTACCAGCTGCATAAAACTTTTCTTCATAGTCGATGCTAAGCGGGAAATAATCGAGTACCACTGGGCGCGTACCAACGGTAGCCGAACCGAGTACGACAGTGTCACCGTAAGTCACCAGTACTGAACCGGTCGTACGAAACCCGACGCGGTTGACTTCCAACGTTAATGGACGGCCTTCAAACTCGGTCGTAACCTTAATAATGTCCTTGCCATATGGATTGATAATTGGCATTGAACCTCCTTATTGTTCACCCACTTCTTCTAATATTTGCCGTCCGCTGCGATGCGAAGAGCGATGCGAGTAAGTAACGGGTACAGGGTTTCGAAGGTATTCGAAGCGCTCTATCCTGCACTTAACCGCGCGTGGGATTGCTTTCATTATACCACGAGGAGCCAAGCGAAAAGAGAGCAAGCCCTCTTTTCCGAGGAGCCCGGCTATCCGTTTTTTGGAATCGCCACTAAATCAATATCAAACACTAAGTCACTGTTTGGTGGAATGTTCTTTGAGGCACGTGCTGAGCCGTACGCTTGTTCAGATGGAATAACGAGACGTCGAGTGCCGCCTACTTTCATACCAGGAACACCGTCGGTCCAGCCTTTAATCACTTGGTCGAGGCCAAAACTAATGGCGTCGCCAAAATCGTGACTACTTTGGAAAATAATACCGTTTTTCACCAGCGCGCCAGTGTAGTGCGCGGTGATGGTTGCGCCCGGTTTTACCTCTTCGCCCGTCCCCTCTTCGACATCAATAATCTCAAGTTCCACAACGCGGTCTTTGCGTGGTTCAAAGTTGTGTAGTTTTGTGCCTTCGTATGCCATAAAATCTCCTATTTCTTCTTTTCTTCAGTTTGTTGAGCGTCCTGTGTATCGAGGCGCTTCGCAACCTGGCGAAGAATCACCGGAATAAGAATCGCTAGCGCAACCAAGACGCGCGTTACCCAAAGGAGCGGCTCGCTCGTGATGTAACGCGGGTCACCAACGCCAAGTAGCGCTGGAATAATTTGAGCGCCTGCAAATTTACCTGGAAGTGTCGCGTGAAACGACATCGAACCGGTCACGATAATCGCCAAGATGAGCATAAAGTACAGGCCGACATAGAACTGCGCCCCTTGCTTGCCGCCGCTTCGTACGTAGCGAATCAGCCCGCGAAATGTCATTTCTATGGGGTAAATAACGATTGCCGCAAATAACACTCCGAGAAGAGCCATGAACCATGGCATGAAGAACATAATCAGTGTAATAGCCACGACGCTCATATCATCGGCCTCGAAGACGCCAGCGATAATCCACGGCACGATAACCAGGAAGGTTGCAAACGGCAGGAACCAGATGAAGAGCCAACGGTAGAAAAAGGCATTCTCAGGAGAGGCGCTTACGGGATCCATACGGCCAGGCTTGACGTCATGCTCTCGCTGATAGCGTGCGAGGCGAAGCGTATCATGACGAAGCAGGATAGCAACCGCCAGCCCCATCGTTATCGACACACCAAAAAGTGCGGTCGTCACTCGGTTGTCATAGCCATCTGCTGAAAATGGAACCTGCAGCATAAACGCCACCATGATGCCAAGAGCCACGATACAAAGAATGAGTTCGAAAACGCGTCCTTTCAGGAAGGGAAGCTTTTTAAAAGTCGGTGATTTTGGTGTTTTCTTTGAGGTAGAGGTCGATGTCGCCATGCCCTCTATTATACCCTACTCAGCCTTGATGTCGCGGCGAGGGAAAAAGAGGTAGGCAACGAACAGTGCGATGATTAATAGCGCAAGATAGAACACGGTATTCCACCAATCAATGGTGCCTTTGGCAATATCGGTGGCTGGGAAATAGTGGAAGAGCGAAAGCCATTCGTAGTCCTTGAGCCAATCAACTGCTTGAGCAAAAGTAGAGACGAGGAAGCTACCAATAGCGAGGATGATACCAAGGCCGGTCGTGAGCGCTCGGCTGCCCGTAGCTAAGCCAATTGCAAAAATAAGTGTTGCCAGCGAAGTAACAAGCAACCAGGTAAAGATACCGAGGCGAAGCAGTACCATTTGGTCGATGCTTTCGCCGATTGCCAGAAGCCCCACTTCAACGCCAATGAGCGGTGCAATTGAAGCGCCCAAACATAGCAGCACGATTGCCAACCACTTACCTATCACAATTTTTCGACGGCTGATTGGGAGCGATACGAGTGTGCGTAGCTGGCCTTTATCTTCCTCCCCTACCGTCACACTGACCGCAAGCAGGATAGATAAAATACTGATGAAAATTGGCAAACGGATATCAAAAACTTGGCTACCCACATAGCCGGGTAAGTTGCGCCAATCTTGCAAATTTCCAACCAGGCCTTCAAGGGCCGGTGGCAAGCTTTTTAAAAGTTCATCGATTTGTCCACCATTAAATGACGGGTAAAACGTTGTCATCACAAAGCCCAAAAAGGCCAAGCCGAGGGACCATCCCAAAATAAAGAATCGTTTATCGCGCAGGGTTTTGAACATAACAGCAAACATCAGGCGGCCTCCTCTTCATACAAATCTTCAAATGCCGCCAGGGCGCTGTCGTCGCTTATCGTGAGGTCTTGCAGCTTTGGTAAGGTGCCGAGCCATTCTTGCAACCGAATTGCACTGCCACGGAAAACAAACTGAAGAATATGCAGGTGGCCGCGAGTTTCACGCTCGATAAGTTCGGCGGATTTTGGTGGTGATACGGTCGCTTTCGTGGTGACGCGCACCAGTTTTCCAGCTGTCGTTTCAAGCTCAGATGCCGGCATATCTTTGACGATTTGACCCTTCTTAATGAGCAGAATTCGCGAACATACATCAACAACTTCGTTAAGATAGTGCGATGACATAAAAATCGTCACACCTTTTTCGGTTGCCTCGCGGACGAGCTCAAGGAAATGTTGCTGCATAAGTGGGTCGAGGCCGCTACTTGGCTCGTCCAAAATCACTAAATCAGGTTCGGTCATAAAAGCGGCAATAAGCGCGATTTTTTGCTTATTTCCACGCGAGAGGGCTTTGAGCTTTTTATCGAGTTGCGGTTCGAAGCGCTCCACCAAGATTTTGTAGGCTGGTGTTTCGAGCTTACGGCCGTACGAGCGCGCGACGAATGCTAGATACTGGCGGCCCGTCATACCATCGAACAAACTCATATCACCAGTCGCAAAGCCAATACGCCGGTGGCTACGGTGCGCATTTGGCAACGTTAATTTTTCGCCAAATAAATGAATTTCGCCTGCCGACGAGTGCTGAAACCCAAGTAGCATGTTGATTGTTGTTGATTTTCCAGCGCCGTTAAGACCGACGAAGCCCACGACTTCGCCCTTCTCGACAGAAAACGAGACGTTTTTGACGGCTGGCGTGTCGCCGTACGTTTTTGTCAGCGCGTTTGTTTCAATAATTGCGGTCATGCTTACAGTATAGCGCTTTCTGCAGTGTAAGGAGAATGTATAAAAAAGAACTCCGCTTATTTGCGGAGTCCTAGTTTTGCGACAACAGCTTTGTAAGCTTCGAAGTCTTTTGCCTCAAGGTATTTCAGGAGGCGTTTGCGGCGTCCTACCATCTGCACGAGGCCACGACGAGCCATGTGGTCATGCTTGTTGACCTTTAGGTGCTCGGTCACCTCTTTAATACGCGTAGTCAAAACAGACACTTGGGCTTGTGGGCTACCAACGTCGGTTTTGTGCGTCTGCGTCAGGGCGAATGCCTTGGCTTTATTCTCTGCAGTAATCATCAAGGAGGTACTATAGCAGAGTTTTACACAGTTTTCAAGAGTTAGCGCGCGGCAGCGGAGGTAATAATTCCTTCGAGTTCAGCCTGGTGGTCATTCCAGTAGCTCTGGAGCGAGGAAACGAGTAAGCGGTGCTGGGCGCCATATTCGTCATACCAGACCCCATAGACCCCTTGGACTGGCCCGTAATAACTATCACAGGTGAACCCATAAGTGTAGCCAATGAGATCGCCCTTCTCCTGATAGGCTGGCTCGGTAGTGTACTTAAAGTTTGTCGCGCAGCCGTGGCCGGTTGATTCACGCATTGAAAGGAGTTGGCGCTGCGAAGCGTCTTTTTGAACCTGGAGTGCAGTTTTCATCGCTGAGCGAGCTTTTTCTGTATCGACAGGCGCTTCCGAACCCTTGTTGTAGGTATAGGTAATAATTACTGAAGAAGTATCTGCATCGTCCGAAAGAATAACCACATAGGTATCGAGCGTCTCTCCGCCAACGATAGTCGTTTGGTTGCTGGTGTCTTTTTGTTTCCAGGCGTCTGGATAACTAAAGGTGAAGGCCGAGCTTTCGTAGGTGGTTTTTGGACCCGTATCTTTTTGGATTTGTTTGTCTGTTGATGTGTGCCCTTCGAGTTGGCTGGATCCAAAGGAGATAATTCGCGGCAGCACCACAACAAGCACAACGATAGTTACTAGGAAGAAAAAGCCGACAATCGAGCTGACAATAATAGCGATGAGCGCGCCGGTGCTGAGGCGCTTTTTAGGAGGTGTCGGCGGTATTTCACGGTTCTCTTGTGGCGCGTTTGAATCCATAGGGCTCCCCTCTTTTGAATAAGTATACCATAAGCATTGACTTTTTATCTGTTACGTGGTATAATTCGAGCATATGGAACTCGTGAGGTTTCCTTCGCGCGGGGGGTTCTCCGTACGAAGCATTTTTACTTTTGTCCTGACCGTCCTGGCGACGGCCCTATTATGGGCAACCTTCTCTGATACACCTACCCATGCGGCAACTACCGCTACCTGGAATGGCCAGAACATTCTTTTCGATAACCACGCCTACGGAAAAGCTGGTCCAGAAATCAATAAGCAGATTGGCGTGGATGAAAAAGCCACTGTCTACAGCTACATTCCTCAAAACACCGCAGGGCCAAACGCTGGCAGTAACGAGGCGTTCTTCATTTACTTCGCCCCTGGAACCGACCCTCCAACGGCAACTTCTGCAGATTTTGTAAAATTCACTATCGACGGCGGTAAATACACCAACGCGCGCGACCGACAAGGCATTACCATGACCCCACAAGGCGAAGCTGACGCTGTCGGCTCATCTTGTAGTGTCTCTGGTATTGGTTGGATTATCTGTCCTATCTCGACCTTCTTGGCCGAATCAATGGACTGGCTGTTCGGCCTTATCGCGAACTTCTTGGTCGTAAAGCCACTTACCCTCGACATTAACGCATCGAACGGCCTCTACACAGCCTGGAGCGTTATGCGCACCATTGCCAACATCGCGTTCGTTATTGTCTTCCTGATTATTATTTACTCGCAACTCACAGGCATGGGAATTAATAGTTACGGCCTGAAGAAGCTCACGCCTCGTCTTATCGTGGCCGCCGTTCTGGTGAACATATCGTTCTATATCGCAGCGATTGCCATTGACGCGTCAAATATTCTTGGCTATTCAATCCAGCAGGTATTTGAATCGATTCGCCACGATGTCTTTAATATGACCGACGACACCGCTGGTGCATGGGGCAACGCCTGGACTAACCTTACTGTCGTTATTCTCGGTGGTGGTGGAATTCTGTATGGCATCGGCTACGCAGTTGTGAGCGGTGCAGTTTTCGCACTCGTCCCAATGTTAGTGATGCTCGCCCTTACCCTCTTTGTTGTACTGGTTATTCTGGCCGCCCGTCAGGGGATTATCATCCTGCTTGTCATCATTGCGCCACTCGCCTTTGTCGCCAACTTGCTTCCAAATACCGAGAACCTCTTTACGAAGTGGCGAAAACTATTTACGACTATGCTTGTCTTCTTCCCTGCCTTTTCACTCATCTTCGGAGGGGCGCAGCTTGCTGGTCAGCTTATCGTCCAGAATGCAAACGGCAATATTATTACTGTTCTCTTTGGTATGGCCGTGCAGGTCGCACCGCTCGCTATCACTCCTATCATGTTCAAATTGAGCGGCTCGCTCCTCTCGCGAATCGGTCAGATGGTCAACAACCCAAACAAGGGACCTATCGACCGTACCCGCAAGTGGGCTGACCGTAAAGCAGGTTTAGTGCGCTCCGCAACGATGGAACGTAACGGTTCACGCAACCCATTCAACCCGGCAAACTTGATGCGTCGTCTTGATGACAGCGCGAAAAACGACGCCGATAGCACAAAGGCCTACACGCAAGGCAGCGAAAACCGTCGCATGACCAATAGCCGCCGTTACGGCCACATTTACGCCCACCAAGCTCGTGCTGATATGGACAAAGAGGTTGTTCATAACTCACACTCCTCTCATATTGAGCGCGAAAAGCTGAACCCAAACTCAACGTTCTACGCGCGAGCGATTACTGTTGAGGCAAGCAAAGAAAACCTGCAATCAGCACAGAATGTCACCAATGCGCACCTCAACCGCCAACGCACCATCGCTGGTACTGCTTTGAATGCATCAAGCAACTACCTTGAATACTCAAAGATGACCCTCGAGTCGAGCGAGAACGAAAAGACGGTTTACCAAATGAACCAAAAACTTACCAGCGGTACGCTTCTCAACTCTGCGGTTGATCGCCTCGAAACTGGCAAGACTCGTACCGAACGAAAGCAAAGCCAATACTCGGCAATGGTTGATAGCATGAAGCTCGATACCCGCACCGCTCTGCACAGCGCTGCACTTGGCGCACAAAGCGCCAAGGAACTGCAAGAGGCTGCACAGAACCGGGTCCAAGCCTTCTTTGACGAACAACGCCGTACTGTTGGCTCTGGCCTTAACCGCAGCACTATTACCCTTGAAGAGACCAAGCTGGCGGCCGATGCCTCGAAGTCACTCACTTCTGCATATATAAGTGCCGAGAAGCTTGAAGTTGGTAGCGACCTCCACCTCCAGGTTGTTCGCTCAGAACAAGCCAAGCTGGCCGGACAAGTTGGTGAAACCCGCGTCAACAAGCTGGTTGAAGAATACAAGTCTGGTAAGATTGTTCGCACCGGCGAGCTGAGTGACCTGATGACTACGATGGTTGATGATGTTGAACACTTGGCTGCCGAATCACAGGGTACACAAGCAGCTCAAAATATTCAGAAGAAAAATATCGCCGAGGCATTTACTGCTGGTACTTCACGCGCTCAAGACCTCCTCCGCACTGCCCAAAGTGTCGACCAATATGGTGATGTTCGTGCCGAGGCAACCGCGCTTGCGACCCTTGAGGATATTACTAATAAGGCTCGTAGTGCGAATGAGGCGCTTATTGAAGAGCGTGCCGTTTCTGAGAACAAGACACCAAAGAACTACGCAGTCGACTTGCTTAAGAAGCGTCTCGGCGGTGATATGTCTGACTCTGAGGATATCATTCGAGCTGCTATGGAGATCGCTGGTAAAGAGGCGCAAATCCCTATTATCCGTAAGATGCGTATGTCTCAATTTATTAATCAAGATCACCTTACCGCCATGCTCCTACGCAATAGCGGCACTATGAAGTCTAAGGGTGGATTCGACCTTCAGAACGATACCGGTCTCGTTCATGCAACCCAAGAGGTTATGAATGCAAGTGTTGCTGGTACGCTCGGTAGTGTCGCAGCTGAACAGTTCAAGGACATCAAGAATGGTGCGATTATTGAATACGCCAAAGACATGCCGACCATCATTAAGGACGCAGAGGCGCTCACCCACAGTTCAGACCCTACTGAAAAAGGCTACGGAGACAGGGGTCTCGAAGGAATCCAAAAGGCATACTTCAACCTCACCCTTGCCCTCCGTGACCCTCAAATGGTGCGTGCGCTTGGTGACAACCTCATTCCTGCGATTAAGATGCACCGCACTATTCACCGTAATGCACGCTTCCACAATGATGCAATGGATGTTGACTATAGCGCCATTGACCCGCAAAACCTTCGCGGTGATATTGACCCGCACGACCTTGGCGTTGGGCTTAAGCCTGAATAGGCGTCGCGTCCACGACGTTCCACTCGCCCACTTTCGTACGACGAAGTTCGGCGCAGTACGCACCTGTTTCGAGCACCTTGCCAATGTCCTCGGCGAGACTGCGAATATACGTACCACTACTCACATGGGTACGAATGCGAACATCTGGGTAGGTATAGTCGAGAAGCTCCAGTGCGTAAATCGTTACCTGGCGCTCCGGAATCTCAACAACCTCGCCTTTGCGTGCTAAATCATAGGCGCGGCGGCCGTTAATTTTAATGGCACTAAACATAGGCGGGCGTTGGGTGATTTCGCCCCTAAAGCGTCCCAGGGCGGCCTCTATGGCCTCTTGGGTGGGTATGTGGTCGGATACATTGGTGAGCTCACCTTCCGGGTCTCCGGTGGTGCTGGTTTGACCAAGGCGAATGACAGCTTCGTACTCTTTATCGAGTTTTGAGTACTGCATGGCATTGCGGCATTCTTTTCCTGTCACAATCAACATAAGGCCTGTTGCAAATGGGTCGAGCGTGCCAGTGTGGCCCACTTTGGCCTTTTTACCGAGTTGCTCTGATAGACGGCGGCGAACACGCGCTACAACGCCAAAACTGGTAATGCCAGCGGGTTTATCAACAAGGACCATGCCGTTTTCGGGCACAGGAGGAAATTCATTCATGAAGGCTATTATACCTGAGGTTGCGTTGGAATCTGGAATTGACCAGGATCAGTCGCTGCTGGTTGCGGCTGCGGTTGGGGTTGCACGGGTGCTGGAGGTTGAGTAGGTTCAATTGGAGGCAACACTGGCGCTGGCTCTGGTGCATAAGCCGTATTTGGCGCCGGAATGGCGTTTGAAACGTCAACAGGTGCTGGTTCTGGTGCCAAGATATCGCCTAAAATCTCAGGAGTTGGCGTTGGTGGCAGTGGCAAAGCCGGGGCGGCACCATTTACCTGAGAGAAATCAGGAATTGGCGGTGGCAACGGCAACCCTAAATCGGTTGGCGTTGGGTTTGGAACTGGCGGCGCATATGATTCGGCAACGGGTGCTGGTGTAGGCTCAGGAGTTGGCGCAGGTTCAAGGATTGGAGCTGGTTCAAGCGTCGGTGCGGCAGGTGCTGCTTCTGGCGGCACGGTGGCAGCGGCCACGCTCGAAGCAAGCGCGTCAGAAAGCGGCTGGATGACTCGCTCTGAACCAAGTGATGCCATTGGCTGGACGGGTTCCGCTGCCGTAGGGGCAGCTGGTTCGTCATCAAGCGCATAGGCCGAGTGGACTTCTTCACCACCTGGCGCAGCGAAGTCATTCACCCCAACTGAACCAGGAGTAGTCGGAGCAGCACCAAGAAGACCGCTATCGCCTTCGGCGGCTGGGGCTACGGGGGTATCATTTGAGCCAAGGTAAGCGTGCGAAAGAATGGTACGGTTTTGATCATTTTCAGCTTCGCGACGAGCGTCTTCGGCGGCTTGTTCGGTGGTTGCATTGAGCGTACCACCAAGGGTTGGCTCTTCGACCTCATCTTCGGCGGCATAGGCGCTCCCAACTGCAGGAGCGGCGCTTGCTGGCAGTCCGGCGTCAGATGACTCGACGACAGCTGGACCGATGAGTGGAGCCTCTTCAGCTGGGGCTTCGGGAGTATCGTCAGACGTTTCTTCACTGGCTTCAGCGATTTGCTCGTGCGCCTCTTGGAGTGCTTCTTCGCGAGCGGCTTCGGTTTGCGCAGCTTCAACTTCTTCGGCTACTTTCTCTTTGGCCTTTTCTTCACCCATCACACGGCGGTCGAGCTCAGCGAGCGTTTCACCTTCGTGTGAGATTTCAAGTGATGATGGGTCATGGTTCTTTTTAATTGTCAGTGAGCCGTCGTTTGACTCTTTGTCGACTTCAACGTCACTTTCCTCTGGCGTCTCTTCTTCGACTGGCGCTTCAATTTCATGAGAAGCTTGGAGTTCGGTGGCAATAAGTTGTTGGTCGGCACCGGCAGACATCAGCGTCGCAGCCACGGTCATCACCTTTGAAGTAGTATGTTCGTTACTAAAGCGGTCGGTTTCGGCTACGATACCGGTAAGCAGTGCGGTCGCAATAGCTTCGTCGAGGAGTGACTTCTTTTTGTCTTCCTTTAATGCTTCAGCGAGGCCGGCCACCATTTCACTGAGGCTGCTTGAGTTTGAATCGTGCCAGTCAACACCGCCAAGGTCGCTGGTTTGGTCACCGGCGGTCATGGTAATAATTGCGGCATCGTGGAGGATTTGCCCGTGGTCTTCAAGGGCTTTGTCGAGGTTTTCTTGCTTATCAACCCCCAGAGCAATCACGAGTTCGACGTTGTAGTCACCCTGGCTAAATTCAAGGTCACTTTGGTCGATAGTGGTTTTATACGGGGTGATGAAAATCTTCACCGAGTCACCTTCTACTTTGTAACGAAGGTGGTCGGCTTTTTCTTTATTAAGGGCAATGATAAAGTCGCGAAGACTATCAGTGGTGTCGTCAAAGGTCTTTTCGGGTTCAAGGAACGCTATAGCTGGGGGTGTTTCGCCACTAAAGATAGCCGTAGCGTACTTTTCTTGCTTATCAAGAATCATGGTTAATGCCAATGCAGCAGAGAGCGCGTCCACCGATGGACTGCTCGACACAGTAACAAGAATCTTCGCAGACTCTTTAATTCGTTCGACTACTTGTTGTTTTGCTTTTATTTCGTCCATGATGTTTTTCTTTTTTGCCTTTGTGATAGACGCGTTTGCCTCACTATAGCATAAGGGGTTTTGAAGCGTCAACAAATAGAGGGCACCTCTTTACTTTTTATGTATTTTCCTCTATAATCACCCTTTGATTGATATAACAATTTTCTAAGGTAAAGGAACTTCATGCCAATTATCAAATCCGCTATCAAGCGAGCAAAACAAACTGTTGTACGCCGCGAACGCAACGTGGCAACTAAGCGTGCCCTTAAGGACGCTGTAAAGGCTTTTAACGCCAAGCCAACTGCTGCTACTCTTTCAGCCGCACAGAGCGCTATCGACACTGCCGTAAAGAAGAACGTTCTCAACAAGAACACCGCTTCTCGCCGCAAGGCGCTGCTTTCAAAGACCGCTAAAGAAGCTGGTGTGAAGCTGACCGCTACTAAGAAAGCTGCTCCAAAGGCTGCTGCAAAGCCAGCAACCAAGACTGCCGCTGCAAAGCCAGCCGCAAAGAAGGCTCCAGCTAAGAAGCCTGCTGCAAAAAAGCCTGCTGCTAAGTAGTCCTTTTACTTACAAAAATACTCCGCATTTTCCGCGGAGTATTTTATTTGCGCACTTAAGGTTACGCGTGTGAGATTTCAAGAAGCGTTCGCTCAATAAGGAGCCACGGCTCAGCTTTCGAGCGCTTCATATCAGCATCGGTTTTTGCAAACGCCTCAACAATAGCGGCAACTTTCGTCCTGCCGAGCTTTTTACCGTGCCGTGATAATTTCGAGGCGACGAACGGATGGATGGCGAAGTCTTTTGCGGGGGTATTCGTTTCGTCGGCATAGGTAACGGCGGCCAACGTAAGCGCCTGTGAGGTAAGCAGCGCAAACAGCGCGTATGGGTCTTCCTGGAGTGACAGCGTGTCAATCATGTGCGCAACTTGCTGAGGCTTCCCTTCGAGGGCGGTTTCAAATAGTTGAAAAATGTTTTCACTGAGCGTCGGTGGAATTATCGTATCGATGGTTTCTGCGGTAATAGTGTCGAGAAGTGCCAATGTATCAAGCGCATGTGCCAATTGCCATTGGTCGAGCCCAACGCGCTGTACAAGGTGGCTGACGAGTTTTTTATCAAGCTGAAGGCCTTGCGTGGACGCACGAGCACTCACCCACTGTTCAGCCTTGGCGTAGTCGCGGTCGGTCCAAGCAGGAAATTCTTTCAGCGTTGCCGCCGCTTTGAGCGCTTTGTAGCTGGTAGTGCGCTTATCGGGCTTGGTGTCAATAAAGACAAGGTGAATATCATCATTGACGCGCGGGAGCCAATCAGGAAGCTTCTCCCACAATGAGTTATTTTGAGAAATATCAGTAATGACCACCAGGCGTTCAGTAGCAAACAGGCTCACTCCCATAAGCAAATTGGGCAGTTCACTCAGCGTGATTTCGGTGCCATCTATATGCTCGGGCGTGCCCTGAAAAGCAGCCTCGAGCGCTTTTAGGGCCTCACGAATTTCAAAGCTGTTGTCTCCGACCAACCATGTAATCATATCTTTAGTATACCAGTGCGCTCTCTGTTTGGCTGTTGTGCTTTAGAGCTGTTGGCAGTACGGGCAAATATGCGTGCCGCGCCCAGCAACACGAAGTTTTTCAATTGTAGTACCACAGCGTGGGCACGGCAATCCTTCACGGCGGAATACTCGAGCAAAGTCCATGTAGCTTCCCTTTTTACCTTCGGCATTCACATAGGTATGGTTTGATGACCCGCCCTTCTCTACAGCCAGGTTCATGACGTCACGCAGTTCTTTATAGAGCATGGTAAATTCTTGTTCAGTAATAGTGTTCACCAGACGCTGTGGGTGAAGTTTCGCACCCCATAGCGATTCATCGGCGTAGATATTCCCCACGCCTGCCACCACCGATTGGTCGAGTAAGGCGGCCTTGATGTTAGTCTTGGGACGACGTTGGAACCGCTGCATAAATTCTTTGGCTGTAAATGCTTCATTCAGTGGCTCGGGACCAACCTTCTGCATAAAATCAATGTTCGGAATTTCGACTGTTGGCATGAGGCGCATCCAACCAAACTTTCGTTGGTCGTTGAAGAATAATTTTGTGCCGTCGGTAAAAGTAAGCGTGACGCGTGTTGATTTATCGGGTAATTCACCGACGAGGCTATCGTTCGGGTGACCGGCCCCGAAACGGTTCTCGGGTGCCGTGCCTACAAATACTAACTGCCCTGTCATTTTTAGGTGAATTACTAAGGAGTACTCCGTCGAGAGGTCTATCATGAGTACTTTTGCTCGACGGCGCACATCAGTGATGGTTGCGCCAAGGAGGAATTGCCTCACGTCATCTTTGGTGTTCGGAAAACCTTTTTCGGTATCGTGCGTTTCGGCTTGCACTACCTTGCCAATAATAAGTGAGGAAAGGCCGCGGCGGACTGTTTCAACTTCAGGAAGCTCGGGCATAGTCCCCTACAGCTTTAAGCTTGATTCAATATTTGAGCCGTTCGGAATCTGGTTAAAGAAGAGGTTTGAAAGCTGGGTTACACTGGCTTTAAGTGAACCGGGTGAACCACTGCAGGTTGAGGTCCAGAGCGTTTCTTCGGCGTCGTTGTCATTGAGGAGACTGAATTCGTACACTTTACCCGTTGCACAGATACCGCGGACGTCATTTTTATCACCTTCAAACGGATCACCAACGACGAGGTTTGCCTTATCGAGGGCGTGAACGAATTGGTCGTAAGCGGCGGTGTTGTTGTTAAGGGTTTGTTGGCTCGTAACCGCGTCGAGGTAGCCCGTGTAGGCCTTAAAGTCGCGCGCCGTTGGTGAGACGACGATACGGTAGGAACGGAAGTCTTCGTCGGCAACAATTGGACCACGCACGGTCATACTGACAGCACGACTGGCGCTGGTATTTAATAGGTTTTGCTGTGATGTATCAAGTGGTTTGTCGGCATCTGAGCCACCACCACCGAAGAGGAGCCGTGCCAGCGCTACAAAGCCAGCGATTGCCACGATGATAACAATGATAGTCAGAACGGTTGGAAGAATACGTGAAGTTCGATAATTAGCCATGCACCTACCTTAGTCCGTTTTCTCACCTCTGTCAATGAGGGCTTTTAAATCTGTTACGACCTGCTGGTTGGTTTGGTACTGAATTGCCTGCATGCCAACTTGGCGGGCGCCTTCACAAAATTCAGCAATATCGTCAATCATAACGCACTCACTTGGCAGCACCCCGAGGCGCGTCGCGGCAAGTTCGTAAATTTCTGGCTGCGGTTTTACGTAGCCCTCGTCACCAGATGCCACGACGGTGTCAAAGCAGCGTTCGAGTTCACCGTTTTGAAAGCGAATGCTGAGACGTTCGCGGCTACTAATGTTACTGAGCAGCGCCGTCTTGTAGTGCTGCTTCAGTTCGGCGATATAGTCGAGCAGTTGGACGTTTGGCACTTCGACTTGGTTTTGTTCTTCAATGAACTCTTCCGCGTCCATGCCGAAGAGTGCACTAATATGCTCGGCGGTTTCTTCGCGGGTTAAAATACCCATGTCCGAGGCGTGGTTGATGGCGCGGATTTCAGCGGCGCGGTCGGGGTCGACTTGTTCAACCTCCATGAGGTGCGTTTTGTAAGCGTTTCCAAGCAACACCCCGAAACAATCAACGATGATGGCTTTTATCATAAATCCCCCCACGTATCACCCATGTGAACGTCAACCCGCAGTGCGATTTTGAGCTCAGGGGCGATAGTTTCCATGACCGATTTAAGAATTTCAGCGACTTTTTCACCATTTTCGCGAGGGCATTCCACCAAAATTGAGTCGTGGATTTGCAGGATTTGCTCACCGAGTGGTTCGCCATTTCCCGCAGCAGCCAATTCTTCATCAACCTTGAGCATGGCGCGCTTCATAAGGTCGGCTTCGGTCCCTTGAATTGGCATGTTGGCAGCGGCTCGTTCGGCAGCCATGCGGACCATAAAGTTCGAGCTCTTAACGTCGGGTGTTGGACGACGACGGCCATAGTAGGTCTCCACGTAGCCTTCGGTGCGTGCTTTTTCGAGCGTGGCATCGATAAACTTGCGGATTGGGGCACGAAGCTCAAAGTACTGAGCAATGAAGTCTTTGGCTTGTGTAAACGACATGCCAGTATTCGCCGCCAAGCCATGTGGGCTCATGCCATACAGCACACCGAAGTTAATGACCTTGGCGTCGCGACGTTGGGTTTTAGTGACGTCATCCATTGGGACACCGTAGACTTCACTGGCGGTTTTGGTGTGAATATCAACATCGCCATTAAAGTCGTTAATGAGCTTATCGTCGCCCGCCAGAATCGCCGCAAGACGGAGCTCGAACTGTGAATAGTCAGCACTGACCAACACTTTGTCGCCGTCAGTAATGAAAGCTTCGCGAATGCGCCTCCCCTGCTCGGTGCGGATTGGGATGTTTTGCAGGTTCGGGTTAGTGCTACTAAGGCGGCCCGTTGCGGCAACATCTTGGTTAAAGGTTGTGTGGATGCGGTTATGCGAATCGGCCAACTTTGGCAACGAATCAACGTAGGTGTTTTTGAGCTTTGCGAGCTCGCGGGTTTTTTCGATGAGTTCAATAATCGGGTGCTGACCACGAAGTTTATCGAGCTCGGCCTGACCGGTGCTGTAACCGGTCTTCCCTTTTTTAATACCCGTCGTTGGCAACTGTAATTTGGTAAATAACACCTCTGAAAGCTGGGCTGGGCTGCCGATATTAAATTCGTACCCGGCCATTGTATACATTTCTTGTTCAAGCTTTTCGTGTTCATCGCCAAGTTCTTTGCTGAGTTGTTCAAACTGTTCTGGGTCGATTTTTACGCCGCGGCGCTCGATATTGAATAGCGTGTAGGTCAACGGGAAGTCATAGTTGTATGCAATCTCGGCAACCTTTGGCTCTTTGTCGAACCAGCTTTTTTGCTGCTGATATACAGCGCTCATGCCAGCCAGGATTTCTAGCGGATTGGCGGTTTCGCTGCCAATGAGTGCAGCAATCGAGCGGTCGCGAGCCAACGGGTCAATGAGGAAAGCGCCTTGGCGAATATCATGCACCGACATAAAGCGAACTGAAATGCCGCGAGCATCGAGCGCATGATACAGCGCCTTGACGTCATGGCTCACGACCGTCGCCATTTCGAGGGCGCGCCATACCGAACTATCGATTTCAGCAATCGGTTTTTGATGTGCAGTTTTGCCATCGGTCGAAACCCACAAAGCGTCATCGATACGTTCAACAAAGACAGGGCCGTCAATCATAAGCGACGTTGGCCATGCGGTTTCTTTGAGGGCCTCAACCGCCGGCGTTTCCGGTTCGGCAACACCTTCAACAAATTGCATGTGCTTTGGCAATCGTTTTTCAAGTGAACTAAATTGGAGGCGCTTGAGAATTGCAGCCACCTTTGCAAGGTTGGTGTCATTGACATCAGCAACATCCCAGTCGAGTTTGACTGGCGCATCACACCAAATCTTCCCCACCTCTTTTGTCATGTATGCCAAGTCTTTACCTGCTTCGAGTTTTTTGGCAACCGACGGTTTAATGGCGTCAAGGTTTTCATAGACGCCGTCGAGGGTTTTGAATTCTTGCAGCAACTGAATCGCCGTCTTCTCACCAATGCCCGGCACACCCGGCAGGTTGTCTGACGAATCACCCTTGAGCGATTTAAGATCGAGGAACTGCTCAACATTGATGCCGTACTTATTTTCAAAGGCGTCAACATCAAATTCTTCAATGTTCGAGAGCCCATTTTTAATAGCAAATACTTTCGTTGTTGGGCTGATGAGTTGCAGCGCGTCAAGGTCACTGGTGAGCAAGTAAGTTTCAACCCCCTTCTCGGTAGCCTCTTGGGCGAACGTACCGAGAATATCGTCGGCCTCGTAATCGTCGAGTTCGTAAAATGGCCAGCCAAAAGCATCGAGGAGCTCGTGGAGAATCGGGACCTGCGCGTAAAAATCGGCCGGAGCGGGTTTACGACCGGCTTTGTACTCAGGATAGATTTCGCGGCGCTTACGGATATTCGTTTTTGGCTTATCCCAAGCGACCGCTACGTAATCGGGTTCGAGCTTTTTAATCAGTTCAATTGCGATAGACGCGAAGCCAAACACACCGCCCGTGGGCGTGCCATCAGGAAGCGCCAGGCCTGGCATTGCATAGTAGCCGCGGTAGAATATAGATTTTCCGTCAATGACTGCCAATTTCTTCATGTCACTAGTATAACAGTTTAGAATTATTTGAGCTTCGTATCGATAAAACGAAGGAGCGCTGCTTTTGATAGTTGCCGCTTGGCCATCACTCGCCTGTGGGCTCTCCGCTCATTTTCCGTGAGACCACCCGCAATACCGTATTGATCCGAACGACTGAGCGCATCACGGAGGCACTCCATAATAACGGGGCACTCGCGGCAGATTTTACGAGCCTTTTTAATCTGTTCGACGGCCGGTCCGGTAGTGCCGGTGGGGAAAAAGAGTTCGGGGTCCGACGCCAAACACGCAGCATCATCACGCCAATTATAGGCGCGTTCTGTCGAGGGAGCGTGTCGTTGCTGAATGCTACTCGTCACAGGGGCCTTTCTCATTTCATCATACCGACTTATCGAGCCCCTCACAAGCACGTAAAAGAGGTACCTGGTACAATACAAGCATGACACATCGCGAGAACTTAAAAATCATAGCCTTTGTTGGGCTATCCGGTGCCGGAAAATCAACAGCAGTCGAATATTTTACCGAGAAAGGCTTCCCTAAAGTATACTTTGGTGGCGTTATCCTCGATGCCATGACCGAAGCAGGGCTTGAGCATACTCAAGAAAACGAACGACCTTTCCGCGAAGAATTCCGTAAAAAGTATGGCAAAGACGCAGTTGCAAATAAAATTGTCGAGCAAATTCAAAACCTCGCAAACGCCGGCCAGCATCGCATTATTGCCGATGGGCTTTACACCTGGACAGAATATAAGGTGCTCAAAAAGGCGTTCCCAGGCGAACTTAACCTGGTTGCCGTTGTAGCTCCTCGCCAAGTGCGGTATCACCGGCTCTCGCAGCGCCCTATTCGTCCACTCACTTCGAGTGAAGCCTACGAACGCGACCAAGCTGAAATCGAGAACCTTGAAAAAGGCGGGCCGATTGCTATTGCCGACCACTACATTATTAATGACGGGTCTGTCGAGAAGTTCAACAAGCAGCTTAAACAGCTTGCCGACGAGCTCGAGATTACACAAAACTAATTAGCAAGCGTGGCCAAGCTCGCGAGCACCTTAGTGTTTCCGTTGTGCCCTGGTATACTCATGTAAACTTCACGGCCATCAGGAAGATGAACGCTACTTTGTATTGCACGTTTTTGTGCTCGCGTAAGCTTGGTGACATATGGCGTACCTTGCGAGTACGATAATTCCGTAAGCACGCCCGCAATTTCAAGGACTTTTGGTGAACGTTCGCGAAGTGCTCGGACCATATCAGGGGCGAAGTAACGAGACAGTGAAGCGCCTTGGCTATACATCTTCTGCCGGATACGCTCATCAATTTCGTGCGCAATTGGCGTGGTTTTCACGAGCTCTTTTATGAGTGCGCTGATTGTTTCGTTTGTGACTTCGGCCGGTGCATCAGGACGACGAACGGTCGCCAAGAGGTCTGGCGGCGTGATTTCATGAAGTTGTGATAAATTATTTGCTAAATCTCGATAGGCTCGCAGGGCTTGGCCAGGATGATTTTGAACGTACTCGTAAAGTACCTCCTGCTCCTTCTGGGAAAGCATTCGGTCTGTTGCCACTTCTTGAGGGGCGCCTGTTACAGTGATTGAACCAAAGTAACCTTGTCGATCCGAGACAACCCGGCCGCCCACCACGCGCACGTTAATTGAACGTCGTTCAACAATGCCATTTGCCAATGCGTACTCCGCCACAACTTTCGGGTCGACTGGCATAACGAAATCAAGAATGTTGTGTCGGATTGGTGTGTTGTCTTTGTGATGGCCCTTTTCATACCAGCGAGGAATACCCGCAACGTGCACACCCTCACCTACTACCGCCAGTGAGCGGTCACTAATCTTTCGACGCGTCGATTCTGAATTGCCATGAATATTTCGATACAATAACTGACTCTTCATACGCGGATCGCGACCCACATTTTGATACGTAAAGTCGATAAAGCCGGCGGTAAAGTCATTGCGAAGTTGCTGCTCTTCATCTGGCGTTGGGGCACTCAGTACGACATTTTGAAGTCTAATCTTTTCAACAGCCAGCGCCTTTCGAGCAACTTTCATCGCTCGTTCGATACGCTTCGGATTGAGCCCCATCTCGCGCATTTCATTGTCGTACAGCAGTTTCGTGCGCGCACGTTCATGAAGCGTTGTCATAATATCGAGCTGACCAATAAAGTCATCGTGCGTTGTATCACGAACAAGACGGCGCGTGGCTTTCTTTTGTTCGGTTGACGCCATGTGGTCCTGCAAGCCACCCGAGCCAATGGCCGCCGCAATAAAGGCAGCTCGAGCCATGCTTTCGATTGATCGTCCTGGACGAAACGCTTCGTACAGGCCACGCGATAGCTCGGGAATCACAGGAAACTCGTCCATCTTTGCGCCAATTCCCGTAATAGCAAACTCTTCATCTAAAGCACCAAGGCGAAGCAACGCTTCTTCGGCATTCACAATGTCGAGCTGTTGCACTGGGTGCGGAATATAGTCATTGATGTCGTACAGACGATAGCCAACCGCAGCCATTGAAAGCGCTGCCCTCGAAAGGTTGGTGTGCCAAATTTCAGGTGGTTCGTGCTCTTCACGCTCATCAAATGGTTTGAAAGGAAAATGTGCCGCTTCATCACCCTCTTCTTTACTTTTGCCGGCACGCTTAATGACTACGGGTGCAGCAAGGTAACCGATACCACCCGGCACGTCACGACCAGCTCGACCAATCTCTTGAATAATTCCTGCTTTCGAGAGGTATCGCCGCGACAGACCGTCGGCGCCCTCATCATCGAGCTCCGAACGATTAATAGTGCCGTCTGAAGCAACCAGCGTCACACCCGGAATGGTAATACCCGACATACCTGCTGGCGATGATACGATACAGAGTCGAAAGCCTTCGGGTACTGGGTCGTTAATGCGTTGCAGTTCACGTTCGGTGAGGTCACCATGAAGCTTACGGAATACCACCTTATTCGATGAACCTTTTTCAACTTTCTCAAGCTCTTTTTGTGTTTCTTCAATAATAAAGTCAATTTCTTTTTTACCAGAGGTGAAAATCATCGATTTGTCGTGGCCATCACCATGCTTTGCATACACCTGCATCGGATTGAGTTTTGGCTCCTCGCGTAGCTCAACATTAAACGGTCGGCCTTCAATCTCAATCTTTGGAACGTAGCCATTGTTGATTTTTTGAAACGGCGCTTCAAGTGTGGCAGCATTATGTGTCGCACTTGCCGCAACCAGATGCCAATCGTCTTGAGCCTCAACGGACTTCGCAGCCACCCCAACGGCCAGTTCGGTGAACAAATTTGCTTCGTGGATTTCATCGGCAACAATAGCGACTTTTTTATCACCGTATTGCTCTTGAAGATTGCGCGCCATACGAATATAGGTATTTGGCGTCATCACCACAATTTTATTGTTCTCGTGGCGTTCGGTGCGTTCGCCATGAATAATACCAACCGTCTCGTCACCATTAAATGAATCGATTTGCTCCGAAAGCTCTTCGCGAATGCGTTCACCAAGACCATCCGCAATCACGCGGCGTGGCACGAGCATTACCGTTAGGTCATAGCCGGCTTCGTATAGATACTGCGGCAACTGCGTACTCTTACCGCTTCCTGTTGCACCACCGACGATAACCGCTTTGTGGGATTCGATATTCTCAACGAGTTCGTGTTTGTGTTTGAAGGCTGGCAGTTCGCGATTACCAAGACCGAGCTCTTGGTTGCGGCGCTCCAAGATACGTCGTAGCACCTTTTCTTTATCTGCACGCGATTGCTCAAGATACGTAGGGTACCGAATGTCTGGCACCGGATATACACCACGTCGCTCACTTCCATGCGTACGTCGTAAAAACGGAGCCTTCCCATTAAATCGCTCGGACATATGTCGTCATAGTAGCACTTTGACCTCTGTTTTAAAAGCATAAACTATATCCAAACACAAAAGACCCCACCTCCATTTCACGACGGCTTCGCTCCGGGTTTCTATCGGGGAGTTAGCGCCCTCAGAAACTCGGGCTGCAGATGTCGTGAAATTGTAGGCGGGGCCTTTTGTATTTGGGCCTACTTAAGCGCTTTTAGCTCAGGTAGTCGTGCAGCTTCTTTGAGTCTTTGTGCTTACGAAGCTTGGCGAGTGCCTTGGCTTCGATTTGACGGATACGTTCACGAGTAACGGCGAACTCTTGCCCTACTTCTTCGAGGGTGTGGCTCTTGCCGTTTTCGAGGCCGAAACGCATCTTGATAATCTTCTGCTCGCGGTCTGAAAGCGTTGAAAGGATTTCTTGAACTTGTTCCTTCAAAAGCTGTGAGGCGGCTGACTCTTCTGGCGTCGCACTATCCTCGTCTTCGATGAAGTCACGAAGGACTGAATCTTCTTCGTCACCGTCACGGCCAACACCTGCGTCAAGTGAGGTGATGTCCTGCTTAATCTTCATGACGTATTCAACCTTTTCTGGTTCCATCTCGAGTTCTTTCGCGAGTTCTTCGATGGTCGGCTCGCGGTTGAGCTCTTGGGTCATGCGACGCTGCGTACGGAGCAGCTTGTTAATGGTTTCTACCATGTGTACCGGAATACGAATAGTACGTGCTTGGTCGGCAATGGCACGAGTAATTGCTTGGCGAATCCACCAGGTAGCGTAGGTTGAAAACTTGAAGCCCTTGTCTGGGTCAAACTTCTCAACGGCACGAAGCAAACCGGTGTTACCTTCTTGAATGAGGTCGAGGAAATCAAGGCCACGGCCACTGTAACGCTTGGCAATGGAAACAACCAAACGCATGTTGGCTTCGGCCATCTTATCTTTTGCCTTCTTATCACCCGCGACAACACGTTGGGCGAGCGCCAGCTCTTCTTCAGCGCTTAACAGTGGGATTTTACCAATTTCACGCAGGTACAAACGGACGCTGTCGTCGCTAGCATCATCAAAATATTGTTCCTGGCTAAGCAGGTCTTCGTCGGTATCGATATCTTCTTCGTCGAGATCTTCGAGGGCTGGGCCATCAAAATCGGCTGGAACCGCTTCAACTGCTGGTACTTCTTCGGCACCTTCTTCAATCAGCGCGTCGTCCTCAACGGTTGGTTCGTCTTTTTTCTTACCTCTTGGCACGTGGCATCTCCTTTATGAGTTCGTTTAGTGCTTGGCGCAACCGCAGGGCCTCCGCTTCATCGCCAGTATCTTCGGCTTCGCGGAGCGCGTTCATGAGTGCGTCTTTCTGTTTTTGCTTGTGTTCAGTTATGGTGAGGCGGACCAGGCGGGCTGCTTCGAAGTAACGATCTTCATCACTCCACTCCCCGTACCGTGCATCGGCCTTTAATAGTAATATTTTGACATAGGTGTCGTAATTTTGCAACTCTTCAGGGATAGCCTGGACGGTTTCGGCAGCCTTTCGAACATACTCAAGTACCGCTCGTCTTTCGTCAGTCGCAAGCATTGCTTCGGTGAGGTCTTTAAGAAGTTCGCGAACCGCCGGGTCGATTAGTGTCAGCGCCAGAAGGTTATCTTGATGTGCTGCTGGATCTTGTTTTACTTCTTCGGCAATATGGACCGGTTTTAATTCGCGCGGTTTTTCATCATCCGGTGTTTGCTGCAACTTTTCCTTTACTGTATCGAGTGAGGTCGACGTGTAGCCAGCGATTTTTTGCATAAAGTGCTCTTGTTCGACCGGGTCATTGAGCGCACGCACGACCGACAGCGCCGCAGTGGTAAAGCGACGCTTGCCCACTGGTGCGTCCATGTTTTCGCGCTTCGTATATTGCTCGAGGAGCCAATCAACCACGTTTTCGGCACTATCGATGGCGTGTTGCCAAAGGGAAGGGTCTTTTTGAATGAGTTCGTCGGGGTCTTTGACATCATTCGGCAAGCTAACGATAGTTAGGTCAACGCCAACTGTTTGGGCAATCGGAATTGCGCGCTCGGTAGCAGCTAAGCCGGCTGCATCGCCATCAAACCCTAAGCGCACGTTTGGACTTAACCGCACCAAAGCTTTCAAATGCGATTCAGTAAGTGCTGTTCCGGCGGTTGCGACTACTTGTGTAACGCCGGCCTGGTGACTACTGACGACATCGAGGTTCCCCTCGACAATCACCGCGTAATCGCTCTTTCGAATTGATTCTTTTGCCTGGCTCAGGCCGAAAACGTGGCGGCTTTTATCGTACAGCGGTGTTTGTGGCGTGTTCAGGTATTTTGGCGCGTTTGGCTCATCGGTAATAATGCGCCCCGTAAAGCCAATCACCTGCCCCGAGGCGTCCATGAGGGGCACCATCATACGACCGCGAAAAAGATCGCCGCCAAAACGGTTCGTTAGACCACCAAGTGCCAACTCCTGGCGCGTAAACCCTTTTCTGGTAAGGAATTGCACCAAGGCATCGCCCGAATCAGGCGCATAGCCAATTTGGAAGGTTTGAACAATTTCTTTACTAAGCCCTCGTTTTTTGAACACGTACTCGAGCGCACGGGTATTCTGCAGTAGACTTTGCTGGTAATATTTGGCGGCAAGTTGGTGCGCCTCAAGCAAGCGACGCTTTTGCTTGGCTAGCTCGCGACTCCCCTGCGAATCATAGACCGATAAATCAATGCCAGCACGCTGCGCCAACAGTTCGAGTGCGCCACGAAAATCGAGCCCTTCAACTTCCATAATGAAACTAAAGACATCGCCGCCCTTATTTGAAGAGAAGTCATGCCAAATATTTTTTTCTGGGCTGACGATGAAACTCGGTGTTTTTTCACCAGTAAACGGGCTTAAACCTTTGAAGTTTCGTCCGGCACGCTTCAACTGAACGTACTCACTAACGACGTCTTCAATATTAAGCCTTGCTCGTACTTCCTCTTTGGCGTCTTGCATAGCCTTAGTATACCACCCTTTACCTCTGTTATTGATTATGCTTAAATGGTGCTATGAATCCGCAAAACGGCCAGACGTCGCTCGACTACCTCAACCAGATTGCACCAGAGGCTCCAAAGAAGCCATTATTTACGTTGAACTTACGCACAATTATCCTTGGCGCTGTAGCGTTGATTGTGTTGATTATCATTATTTCGAGCATTGCCGGCGCTTTCAGCAGCGCTCGTAAAGAGCCGTGGCAACGATTGTCAGCACGCCTCAGCGCTACCGCAACAATTGTTGATAGCTCGAGTACAAAAATTAAAAACTCACAGCTACGCTCGATGAACAGTGATTTGAAGCTTTACATTACCAACACTCAGCGTGACCTTGAGACGCCGCTTAAGGCGCTTGGAATCAACGCGACAAAGCTTCCGAAATCAGTCCTCACCTCCGAGAGTAGTGAGGCGATGGCTGCTCGTCTGGAAGATGGCCGCCTTAACGCAAAATACGACAGCACCTACGCTCGTGAAATGAGTTATCAATTGGCAACTATGTTGGCCCTTCTAAAGCAACTCTACGGTTCAGACATTGGGCCAAAAACTAAGGAAAGTGTAAAAAGCTGGTACAACAACCTCGAGCCAACCTACACGGCAATTTCCGAGTTTAGCGCCTCAAACGAATAGGCGGCGTGCGATTAGTCTTAGCGAAGCGGTTCTAGCCTTCGCTTACGAGACGATAGCTAAGCAGCGCAAGGTCTTTGATTTCATCGTCGGTCAGCTGACCCGAGCAAAGAATAGTGTTCCAGTGCTTCTTATTTAGATGATAGCCCGGTTGCACACTCTCGTATTTTTCACGAAGGTTTTCGGCAAGTTGCGGGTCACACTTAAGACTGACCTTGAGCGGCTTCGTACCGTCAGCAATAATAGCAAACAACTTACCATCGCCCGTTTCCTTGTGGCCAACTTTGTAGACGCTCGTGCCTTCACCAAAAGGAAAATCCAGCCAGGTGTTTGGAAAACTCAGCAAATATTCTTCAAGTTCTTTATGTGTCATGGTTTTATTCTACAGGCTTCCCTGAGGTGACTGCAACTGGCTCATTGTTTCGGCCCACTGAAGGCGCTGGAGAATTTCGGCAGTTTCGGCCTCGGTCGCAGGCTTTGTTATCTTATTTGCACTGCTTGCACCCATAGCACCATAGCGGTACTCCATTGGGAGTTTTTCGAGGTTTTTCGCAGTTGCCTGCTGGAGGCACTCGTCTTTAAAGGTGCTGCACGTTTCGCCAAGCGAAAGCCATGAAGTTAATTGGTCGCTTGAAGCATTTGTTGTGTTAAGAACAACGTTTATTACGGCTGACCGTGTCACCTCTTTGTTTGCTTGTTGGTCGAAAATAAAGTTACCCATTGAATAAACGATGAGCTTTCCCTTGTATGCTTCGGTGCTTTGTACCCAGTGCGGGTGATTACCAAGTACCATATCGGCGCCAGCATCAATCATGGCGTGGTACGTAGCGATACGCAGACTATCGGGGCTGGTTTTATACTCAGCACCCATGTGCGGCATGGCAATAACCGGCATAAATTTTGAATATTTTTCAATCTCCGCAATCGCATCGGCTGGCGGAATTTTAAACACACCATTATAGCCACACAGCGCAATTGGCAGCTTGTGCTGCTTTGTAGTGTTGTCGTCATACGTAACAGTTACCGGAAGCGACACTACCTCGCAGGCGTCAGCAGTAACGGCTGGGTCATAGTGACCAAAGTACTGAATACCATGTTGGTCGAGCTGCTGTTTTGTTTCGGTGAAACCAGCCGCTCCCCTATTATCGGTATGGTTATTCGCAAGCGAAACGATGTCGAACCATTTGGCAGCTTCTGGAAGATACTCGGGCGAACAGTTAAATGAAAGTGTGGCGTCTTCTTGGGCAGAGGTTTGTGTAAAACCAGCAACCGTTGGGCATTCCAGGTTGGCAATCCAGGCATCGTAGGCGTCACGGTTGAATTCGTTGAGGCGCGAAAATGGATAGGCGGTTTTTAGGTCGCTCTTCATTGACCAGTCGTTAATGTAGCGACCCCAATAGACGTCACCCATCACTAGCGTATTAGCTTTGAGGCTTACCGGCTTTGCGGGCGCTTTTTGTGTTGATGTTTGTGGCTGCGGGTCATTTTGCTTTGGTGCTTGGTAGACCAAAAACGCCACGACCGCCCCAGCAACGAGGATAACTAAAAGAATTGGGGCAACAATGCGCCACCACGAACGATGATTTCTCCCTGAAAGCTTCATGCTTTCATTGTAGCATTTGCGTGATTAAATCTTTTTGAACTTTTCGAGGTAATAGCGAAGTTCTTCGATACTGCCACGAATATCATCAAGGGCTCGGTGCGCCTCGCGCTTGGCAAACTTTTTACCAAACCTGTTTTCGAAGACAACCTTCCAGGCCGACACGTCGAGCATGCGGTAGTGAAGATGGCTGTTAAGGCGTGTCCATTCTCGTTCGATAAAGCGGCGGTCCATATGAATTGAGTTGCCCGCCAAAATAATAGGAACGGTTGTGTCGAAATGTTCCTCGATTAATGCGAGCAGTTCATTTTCGATAGTGCGCCCAGAGCGAGCGGTTTCGCTGTTTTGTTTCATGAGTGCGTCGCGCGTCTCAGGTACCGATTCCCAAAATGCTTTCGAGGGACCCTTAAACATACGACGCTCCATGAGGCGTGGTCCTACCTTGATTGCCGCTTCGTAGGTGGCAATCTCTTTAAACTCCCAGTCAGTAATAATAACGCCAACTTCAAGAATGCGGTCCTCTACAGGGTCGAGGCCGGTCATTTCCAAATCAATCCAGAGGACGTTTTTCTGCTTCGTGTTGGCGAGTTTCTTATCCACTACTACTGCTTCTTCTTATCGAGTCGGTCGAGTTTAAAAATGTTAACCAGCCAGTAAATGACGAGGGCTGTGGCAAGGAGTGTAATGGCCGAAGATACCGCGGCGCCCCAGGCGAAATCGGCAGTACGGCCGAATAGCTCTACGTGCCAGGTTGCACTGGCGAGCTTGTCGCCTGAACCAACGATAAATTGTACAATCGGGTTGATAAATCCTTCAACGAGCTTGCGAACGGTATCACCAGCTGCAGTACCAACAGCAAGACCTACCGCCAATCCAATCACCCCCTGTGAACGAATAAAGTCGAGGAATCCGCCAACCTGGTCTTTGACATGTTCTGCGCCAACTGTTGCAGCGTTTTTTGCCTTCGAGGCGGCTTTCTTGCGACGTTGTGCCGCTTTTTCTTTTGCAGTTGTTGCTTGCGTGTTCTTTTCGCTGGTTGCCATGCGGTCTCCTTCTCTTACCACTGCTTTTTATTCAGTATATCATTTCGGAAATTCAGAGGAATAACACAATCAGGAGAGGCGTGAGGGGCGCGGGCGGGGCTCAAGAGGCTTGTGGCCCCGAGCCCCGCCCACTGTCGTTATGGTGAGCGACGAATGGCGCCGGGTTACGGCATGTCGGTGCGCTCGGCGAGCAGCTGCTGATAAGCGCGCTGTCCAGCCTCCGAGAGCTCGTAGATGCGCTCCCGTGAAACCGAGACATCTCGACTGATGCCAGCTCCTTCGCTGGGCGTCCGCGTCATCGAGCCTTCGATGACCGAGACGAGCCCGTCCTTGCGCATGGCGTCGACCTCCTCGAACAACACCGTGATGTTGATTTCCGGAAGATTGAACTCCGTCCAGAGGTTCCGCTCGAGGCGGCTGCCGCTGACGACACGAATCGACTTCCGCTCGCCGAGGCGCATAAGCACCTGGTCACGGAGCGACATAACAGTTCTGGCGTTCATTGCTTCTCCTGATTGTGTGGTGCGAGCCCGTACCTGGGCCTGCTGGGGTTTTGTGTGTACCGGATAGCACACACGCGGACTACGACTTTTGTAGACCTAAAACGCGTCGAGGTGATTTCCCTCGACGCGTTTATTGTTTCTACAAACCAAATCTACGACGTCGAGGACGCATCAAGCATGAGGCCGAGAAGGATGCATGAATTGTGCGTAATCACTGTCATAGTGGGGTTTAGTATACACCCCTCCCCCAACGTATCGCAAGTAACAATTACATCTGGCTTGGCACTTCAATGCCAAGGAGCAAAAGACCGTGGCTGAATACTTGCGAAGCTTTTGCTAATACCCCAAGGCGGGCATCGCGCATTTCCGGCGAAACGTTGCCCGTCGCGACTGGTGTTGCTTCGTAGTAGCGGTTGAGCTCGCGCGCCAGTTCGTATAAGTAATTAGCGACCTTATGCGGTTCAAGTTCGGTAGCAGCACGGCGGATAACTTCTGGGTATTCAATGAGTTTTGCCAGCACGTCTTTTTCAGCTGTGTAGTCGTAGCCTTCAACGTACGCACTGCCAGTGCCGTTATCACGAAGAATTTTGTTCACACGAACAGCAGCATACTGAACATAGGGACCACTGACACCCGTCAGCGCAAAGATGGTATCCCAGTCGAACAAAATATTAGTACGGCGATCAGCCACGAAGTCGCTAAACTTAATAGCGCCGAGGGCAATCTTTTTAACGTCTTCGTCTGAAACACCCCTCCCCTTCACGACGGCTTGGGCTTTTTCTTCAGCCTGGTTGAGGAGTTCTTCCATAAGCACTACACCTTTGCGGCTACTCATTTTCTCGCGAGTACCATCGTCGTTAAGCTGGTCAATCGTTCCAAACCAAAGGTGTATTAATTCGGTGTGAATCCCTAACTTCTTCGCCATAGCAAAGAGCTGCGAGAAATAAAATTGTTGCTCAGCACCAACCGCGTAAATAACTTTATCTGGGTGAATGGTTTCTTCGCGGTACAGGATTGTCGCCAAATCGGTAGTAGCATAGAGCGCAGCGCCGTTACTTTTTTGTACGAGCAGTGGCACATCAAAGCCAAATTCATCAAGCGGAACAATCACCGAGCCGTCATCATTTTGAACAGCTACACCACTATCAAGAAGCTTTTGAACGGCTTCTTTCCCCTTTGGCGCAAAGAACGCTTCACCCAACTCATAGTCAGTGGATATGTTGAGCCGGTTCATAATGTCGTGGATGTGGTTCAGCGAGATTTCGTTAAAGCGCTGGCTGTAAGCAACCGCCTCTGCATCTCCGGACTCGTACTTGAGCAGCCACTCCTGCACTTCATCGGCAAGCTTCGTCTCACCACGCTCGGCCTCTTCTTTGAGAGCTTTTTTCATGGCAATGTAAACACGCCCAAGTTCGTAGACGCCATCTTTTTCAAGCGCCTCATCACTACTAAAAGCGCGGAAGCCGGTAATCCAAATACCGAGCGGTGCACCGTAATCACCAAGGTGGTTATCGGTAATAACTTTCCAACCAGTGGCTTCCATAAGTTGGCGAGCTGCCCAGCCCTGGTTGCCCGGACGAAGGTGTCCTACACTGTACGGCTTAGCCATATTCGGGCTTGGGTATTCAACAACGACAGTTTTACCAGCACCGTCCTGGTTTTCACCATACTGTTCTGACCATTCGTCATTAAGCTGCTTGGCAAGCGATACGCCCGATACGCGCACATTAATAAAGCCTGGTCCAGCAATCGTAACCTCAGAAAACGCACCGGTTTCGCGGAGTTTTACGGCAATTTCTTCGGCGATTTCGCGCGGACTCCTACCAATAGGCTTGGCGAGTTGCAAAGCAACGTTTGTGGCGTAATCGCCAAATTCGGCAGCGGGACGCGAGATTTGCGGCGTCACCTCGAGGCCATACAGTCCCTTAATAATCTGAGTAAGTTGTTGTTCCATCACAGTTATTATACAGTAGACCTATGACTCACACACTATCGAGGGCGGGATTTACGATAGTTGAACTTCTTATCGTGATAGTAGTTATCGCTATTCTCGCAACCATCACCATTGTTTCTTATAACGGAATTCAGGAAAACGCGCGCGTTGCAGCCATTAGTGACGGCTTAAAGCAAATCGATAAATCAATGCGTCTTTGGATGATTGATGAAGGGCTTACAAAATGGCCCGACGACCCGGTTGGCGGTGGTGGCATTCCTTTTTCGACAATGATTGCTGATAATCCTGGACTTCAAAAATATCTCCAGACTGTTCCATCGGTTCCTGGAGTTGATGTCGATGAATGGTTTTACGATAACGAGGGTGACTCGAGAACTTCGTGTGGAGACCCGTATGCAGGCGTGAATGTCACCCTTCGCTATATGGCGAGTAAATCGATAATGCAAAAGGTAGACGACCGTATTGATGACGGCAACCTAGGGTGCGGCAAGGTACGCGACACCTCATCTGGTATTCTTTTCTACTCGCTTAGCTATAGCGAAAACGACGTTAATCTTTAGAGGCCTTCGCAGCTTTCACGAGCCCGACAAACAGTGGGTGTGGACGACCTGGTCGGCTCTTGAACTCTGGATGCGCTTGGGTGGCGACAAAATATGGGTGGTCTTTTGCTTCAATGTATTCCACAAGCTTCCCGTCTGGTGAGGTGCCAGTAATTTTCAACCCGCCTGCCTCAATATCTTTCGCAAACTTCTTATTCACCTCGTAGCGATGGCGATGACGCTCGGTTGTCTTGGTTGTGCCGTATGCTTCGGCGACCTTTGAGCCTTTTTCGAGGATGGCCTCGTAATTACCGAGTCGCAAGGTTCCACCGGTCGATTCTTTGCCTTGCTGGCCTTCCATAATATATACGACGTTTTCTTTGGTATCAGGGTCGAACTCGCTACTGTTAGCGTTTTTTAGCCCAGCTTTGCGCGCGCTGGCAATTACCGCAACCTGCAGCCCAAGGCAGAGTCCAAGGTATGGCTTGTTTGTTTCAAGGGCATAAGTAGCGGCTTGAATCTTGCCTTCAATCCCCCGCTTTCCAAAGCCACCGGGTACCAAAATACCATCAAGGTCGCCAAGGTCGTCGTTGAGAACATCTTCGGCATCGATCCAGTTCAAATCAAGGTTAACCTCTTCTTGCCAGGCGGCTGCTTTCAAGGCTTCGAGCACGGATATATAGGTATCTTCATTATCGAGATACTTCGCAACCATGCCGATTTTCACCGTGTGCGGATAGCGAGTTTCCTGGGCTTCAGCCAGCTGGCGCCATTTGGTGAGGTCGGGCTTTTTAGTATTGCCCGTAAAGCGCTCGAGCACCGGCCCAATACCACTGGCATAAACGGTGAGCGGCACTTCGTACACCGTGTGCGCATTTGAAAGCAAAATAACCGCATCCTCAGCCACGCCACTAAAGCGGGCAATTTTGGCGGCAATATCACCAGGCGCTGGGTCGTCGGTACGCACCACGACACAATCTGGGACGATACCAAACCCGCGCAAATCATTGAGTGCATTTTGAGCTGGTTTTGATTTAAATTCTTTACTCGTCTGGATGAACGGCACGTAGACCACATGGACATAAAAACAGTTTTCGCGGCCGACACGAGTGGCGAAATCACGAATCGCCTCTACAAAACTTAACCCTTCGTAATCCCCTACCGTACCACCAATTTCAACAATGTGAATATCGGAACCGTTGGCCGCTTCTTGAATGGCGTCTTTAATTGCCCCGGTAAGATGTGGGACAAGTTGAATCGTTTGGCCATTAAATTTTCCGGCGCGTTCATCCGCAATAAGATTGCTCAGCAAGCGTCCGGAGAGCGTGGCATTTTTTTGTGTCAGCTCGATATCCAAGAAACGCTCGTAGTGCCCGAGGTCAAGGTCGGTCTCGGCACCGTCCTTTGTTACAAAACACTCGCCATGTTCGCGAGGATTCAAAAGACCCGCATCTACGTTAAGATACGGGTCGCACTTTTGAATAGAGACTGTAGCACCTTTGGCCTGCAAAATAGCACCAATGCTGGCCGCGGTAATGCCCTTTCCTACCCCAGAAAGCACCCCTCCGGTTACAAAAATATATTTTTGTTTATTCCCCATTTCAGATTTCCCCTCCATGGGATTCTATTGTACCATTGAAAATCTGAAATACACCATAGGTAGAGTGTTGTACTATTTGCACCCCACTACATATAGGATCGCCGCACACCAGCGCCTTAGCGCTTAAACGCGGTCGTAAAGTGAGCACCTTTTTTATACAGTGCTGGCGGTTTGTCTGACATATCCCAGGTATGCTGAACCGGTGCTAAAATTTCCCACGAGCGAATCACTTCTTCACTACTGGTAAAGAGCTCTTCGCGACCGGCGATAGCTTCAAGGAGTACACGTTCGTAGGCATCAAGCGCGCGGCCATGTGGCGGTAACACCTTGCCCTCTTCAAACACATCCGACCAGCCGTCGTGGTACTGCACGGCAACGTACGAATGTTTTTCATCGAGCGCTTTTCCGGTTACAAGGCGCAGTGGTACGCCGCGCCAGTTTTCATCATCGCTTTCAAGTTCCAGGGCCACGAAGGTCTCAACGGTACTACCTGGGTTTTCAACTTCTTCTTGGTAGCCTTCGTATTGGCCGCGAACTGATTTTTCAGGGTCAGCTGGCTTTATGGCTTGTAGTGCGCGAAGGCGTTGGTGAGGTAGGCTTTCGTCGAGTGTTGGGCGCGTCATAAGCACGAGTGAGAGCAGCTCCATAAGGTGTCCTTGAATAAAATCACGGAGCGCGCCGGTTTGTTCGTAGAACTGGGCACGGCCTTCGATACCAATCGTTTCTGACGCCACAATCGTAACGCTCTCTACCGATTCAGCACCCCAGCGGTGGTGTTTTGTTTCAGCATTGCGCCGAAGCCTAAGCAGTTCAGCAGAGACTTCTTTTGCCATATAGTGGTCAATACGGTAGAGCTGCTCTTCAGTAAAGTAGCGACCAGTACGGGTAATAAAGTCTTGCGCCGATGCAAGGTCGAAGCCAAAAGGCTTTTCAAAGAGTAACCGAATATCAGGGGTGTTGATACCCGCCTCACCTAACAGGTCGACAATTTGCGCAGCGGCTCCCGGCGGCACCGATAGGTAAATCAGTGTTTGGTCGGCGCCAACCTCTTTAATAGCGGTGTTGAGTTTTTTATACTCAGCGAGCTCGGCGACATCCATAGTTAAAACGCTCGTAAGGTCGGCCAGCTTTTCATTGTTAGCACTCCCCATAACAAGCTCTGAAACGTTGACCTCACGGCGCGATACACCAAGTATCGAAAGGCCTGGCGCGGCTTCATCGCGAACAATATGGCTTAAGGCGGGCAGGAGTTTGCGAGTACTTAAGTCACCGGTAATACCAAAGATAACAAGTAATGTCTTCACTATATTCAGTATAGCACCAAGAAGGTTAGGCAGCAGCAGTTTCGTGGAGCTGATTTCGAAGCGCCCAAATACTTAAGACTGTGCGGCGGCGCTCTCTTTCGAGCTCTTCAAATGATGAATCCGTCATTCCCTCAGGATTGTGCTGTGATTGTTTAATTTCATGTAATATTTCGCGCTCGATTGTAAATCGACGCTCGGTTTCGGCACGTTCAAATGTCACGATATTCTCCTTTTTCTTATTTTTTGACATAAGTACACCGCCATAGTGGCGGTGTACACCCTCCCCCTTTAGGAAGACTATTGGCAGCCCAAGCACATGGTCAGGTCGGCTGGGTCAAGTGGCGCGACGACTGAACCGCTGTTTGTTTGTGGCTGTGCATTTGCAACTGCAGCAGCCATAGCGGCATCAATGGCGGCAAGCTTTTCGTCGAGCGTCATTTCGTCTGAGATGATTGCATTTGCGTTCATGTTTGTTCGTCCCCTATTCTTATTTTTTCGGCACCGTAGTGCTTATGTTTAGTTATTATACGCCACATATAGCGTTTGTCTATAGATTTTTAGCTGTAAAAATACCAACAGTTTCCGGTCGATTTACCTCTGTTAAACTCACCAATTTCAAGTCGGTACCCCGTCGATTCAACAAAATTTGGTGGCAAAAAGCCAATTTTCGCCTCTAGAAGTTTTTTGGCTTTCGTTGTGGCGTCGACATCAAGCTTTGAAACATTGCCTTGAATGTAGACGCCTTTTGGGCCGCGACTTAGGTCAGTTGAAAATAGCGTTAAGCTTACCCTTGGGTCGCGCTCAACATTTAACGAGTGCTGCGTCGTCTCTTTTGAGAACCAATACACAGCAGTTTCATCAGCCACAATATGTATCGGGCTCACCCATGGCGACCCATCCTCATTGATGGTGGCGATTGCGCCAACTAAGTTGTCGTCGAGGATTGCCCTGCCCTCTTCGGTCATCTCGTTGGTCCTACTTTCCGCCATTTACTTCGTACGAAGTATTGGTGCTTTCAAAGAAGTTCACAAGTTCGAGGGTGTCGTTGGCGGCAGCCATCCACTTGGCTGGGTTTGAAACATTATATTCAGGTTCAAAACCAAGCTCTTCAAGGCGGCGGTCAGTCATGTACATCACGTATTGGTTAACGTAGTCAGCGTTGAGGCCAAGGATACCCTTTGGCAGCATATCTTCGTTGTAGGCTTTTTCGAGCTCAACAGCTTCGAGAATCAGGTTACGAATCTCTTCGGCAAATTCTGCAGTCTGAAGGTCGGGGTTCTCGTCCATAATCGTCAGGAGTAGATTAATACCAAAAGTAAGGTGAAGGTTTTCGTCGCGGGTAATCCAGTCGAGGAGTGATCCGATGTTACGCAGCAAGTTGCGCTGACGGAAACTCATTCCCACCATAAAGCCACTGTAGAACCAGATACCTTCAAGAACAATGTTGTAAGCTACGAGGCTTCGCACGAAGGCCTTCTTACCTTCTGTTGTCGTAATGTCAACATTTCCTTCAAGCATTGGGTAAAGGTTACGGTTTTGGAACTCAGCCTTGTCGGCGAGCGATTTCTTCCCAAAGCCAGCAGCGTAAATTTCTTCACGGTCGAATGGGAAGGTTTCGATAATGTATTCGAAGGTCATAAAGTGGTTGGCTTCTTCCCACATCTGCTTTGAAAGGTAGATGTGCGCCTCAGCAGCATTAATGTAGGGGTAGATACCAAATGCCAATGACTTATTAATAAGAAGTTCATTTGGGTTAAGGTAGCTAATCACTGTTTTTAGCGCGTGCTTTTCGTCGTCGGTGAGCTTTTCGAAATCAGCAAGGTCACGAACAAGTTGAATTTCGTTCGGAAACCAAGTGTTCGCGACTGCTTGGTTATACAAATCGTATGCCCATTGATATCGAATTGGTTTGAGTTGTAGACCATCACGGAGTCCTTGTCCAAGGATTCCAGTTGGGTAGTCGTTTGATGTATCTGCCATAATTGCCTCCTTAGTTTCCTTCCTCTAACGGTATGTGGTTTTGCTTACAAAATGCTTCGATGCGCTGCAGATGCCGGGCGAGACGATTTGCTTCATGTTCGGCGCGGCTTAATTCGCGTTGAATTTTACTCGCTTCTCGGATTGCGACGATATAGTCGCCCCGATACTGCTCATAGAGACGAACAATCATTTCGTGGGTCTCTACAGCCACTTCTGCTTCGGTGGTCGCGTAGCTCATGCAGCCTCGCGATCGGCAATATCAGACTGTCCGTACCGATTGACCGAGAACAACGCAACAGCGCCAAACAGCTCGCCAAAATCAAGTTGTTCACGGGCGATTTCAGCAGTCACGGTATGCTCAAGTTGTGGTGGTACAAGGTGAAATTCCGGTTCGGCTGGGCTTCGAAGTTGGAAGTCTTGTTCAAATACAGTCATACTACTTTACCTTTGCAAATCCGAAGCCGACCTTGCGTCCGTCTTGCTTTTGGATTTTTTCTGCTTTGTTAGATTTAACAGTCGTTTGCTCACTTTGGTGACGTGGCTTTACGTGCAAGTAGTACGTCGTCTTTAGGCCGCGCTTCCAACACTCGGTATAGATTTTCTCGTATTCGTCGATGTCGCGTGTTTCAAGGTACATGTTACGGCTAATCGCTTGGTCAACCCACTTTTGTGCGCGGGCAGCAACTTCAATGAAGGCATAAGGTGAAAGCTGGAAGCTTGTCTTGTACACATCCTTGAGGTGTTGTGGGATCGCTTCAATCTCTTGAATATCACCTTGGTTAATAAGAAGTTCATCTTTAACTTCTTCCCAAAGCCCCAAGGCCTTTAGGTCCTTCACAAGGTTCGTGTTCACTTCAAGGAACTTACCATTAAGGGTTGAGCGGCTAAAGATTTGTGAGAATTGTGGGTCGAGGCCAGGAGTTGTACCGGCAATGTGCGCAATGTTTGCGGTTGGTGCAATCGCCATGAGGGTAGCATTACGCATGCCCTTCTTTACCTTGGTGCGGAGCTTGTCCCAATCAAGGCGTTGCTTGCGGTCGATGTTCACCTTTACTTTACGGTTGTCGGCAAGTCGGTCGATAGTGTCGATAGGAAGAATTCCTTGGCTCCAGCCACTTCCCTTAAAGGCTGGGTAGCTGCCGAGCTTCTTGGCAAGGTTAGCTGATTCATCGATAGCATAGTAACTAATGTATTCAGCAAGTTGGTCAACAAGGTCGTAGGCTTCTTCTGATTCGTAGCTGTAGCCGAGCTTTTCGATAACGTCGGTGAATCCCATAAAGCCAAGACCAAGGGCGCGCGTTTGCTTGTTCGCGTTCATCGCTTCAGGTACTGGAAGTTCGGTGATATCAACCAGGTTGTCGAGCTGACGAATTGCGCTGCGAGAGCTTTCTTCAAGACGCTTCCAGTCCCAGGTACCATCGGCGTTAAGGTGTGAGGAAAGGTTGATACTTACCAGGTTACAGACCGCAATGTTTTCGTTGTCTTGCGGCAAGGTAATTTCAGTACAAAGGTTTGAAAGGTGAATAGTACCCGTGTTGTTGTTGAGGGCACGAACGTTGATGGTGTCCTTCCAGGTAAGCCATGGGTGGCTGGTTGCCTGCAGCTGAATCAGAATCTGACGGAATTGCTGGCGCGCAGAGATCTTTTCGAACTTACGAATCTTGCCTGCTTCTGCAAGTTTTACATATTCGTTGTAACGCTTTGCGAATTCGTCACCGTATAGCTCGGTGAGGTCCATGACATCGGCTGGGTCAAAGAGGTACCAATCAGCATCCTTTTCAACACGACGCATAAATTCGTCACTAATAAAGGTAGCCGTGTCGGCAAAACGCGTACGAAGATATGGGTCACCAGAGTTGGCCTTAAGGTCGAGGAATTGTGGGAAGTTGAGGTGCCAGTTTTCCATGTACATGGCTGCCGCACCGGCTTTTTTACCCTTACGACTAACAGCAAACAGTGCCGTGTCGATCATCTTCATGAATGGAATTGGGCCGGTACTTTCCGTGTTTGTGGTTTTAACAGGACTCCCCGCTGCACGCAGTTTGGTAAATCCGATACCAATACCGCCAGTCCCCTTTGCAATCCACATTGTATTACGAACGCTTTTAGCAATTGACTCCATGTCGTCGTCGACGTTAATAAGGAAACAGTTCGAAAGTTGTGGGAAGGCCCCACCAGCGTTGACACGAGTTGAACCACCCGGTACGTAATCAAGGTTGCTCATGTGCTTGTAAAAATCGAGTGCACTTTCGGTTGGATTTTCGGCGTTAATTGAAAGCCCCATGGCAATACGCATGTGGGTAAACTGTGGAACCTCGATTGGCTCACCGCTTCCTTTGCGGAGTGCGTAACGGTTCTTGTTAGTAATGACTCCAAGGTACTTTGAGAGGTCGTCTTTGGTTGGGTCGAGCGCCTTGGCAAGCTTTGTGAGGTCGAAGCGACCATCACTGAGGCGCTTATCGAGCAGGCCGTCTTTCACGCCATCTTTTACATAGGCGCCAAAGCTCTTTTCGTGGAGTTTCTTTAAATCAGCGACCGATTCGTAGTCACCAAGAATTTTCTTATACAGGGTCTTAAGCAAAAGACGCGCGGCAATTTTATCGTAATCAGGATCGTCTTTTACGTTTTGTAGTGCAGTTTGAATAACCGCCTCATCAAGCTGCTCTGATGTAATGCCATCAAAAAGCGTTAACTGAAGCTGTGAAGCGACTTCGACGACCTTAGAAATTTGGTCATCAAGGCCTTCACTGGCTTTCACAAGTGCCAAGTTAATCTTATTGGCGTCAAATGGTTCGCGGGTCCCGTCGCGCTTGACCACTGATATGTTTGTCATTCCCCTATTTCCCCTGCTCCATTTGTTTAATAATTGCCACCTCCCCAGGTGTATGTCTCTCCCCAAAAATTTGAGGGTGCAAGAAAACCGCTACTGGAGCGAATAGACGATCCTCCTTGCAAACTGTGTGTTTTACGATCACCACGTATGTAGTGCTTAGTCATGACTATAGGCCCCTACATATGGTTTTTCAAGCATTTTTATGGGTTTTTTTAACTACACCATCATTGCGCTTGTGCTCACCCCTGTAAAAGCAAATATAGTGCGTTGTTTGTTTTTTACAACGCTATATATAGCGTTTTGGTGCCCTAGAGGTCTTTATTTATCTTCACCTGTGCTTCAGTAAGCGGTGTGTCGTAGATACGCACGTCGTCGATTACTCCATTGACCGCACCGTCGCTTCCACCTGGGCCTCGACCAATCATCCACGTGTTGCTGCGGACAAAGAGGCGGTCAGTTGAAGTGTAGGTTTTGGTATGTGAATAGTTGCCGTCGAGATAAAAAGTCATGACACCTTCTGACGATGAGGTTGGCTTTAATACCCAGGCAAGGTGATGCCAGTCACCTGTTGGCAGCGCAGCTGGCGAATACCCTCCTGTAAAGCCCCAGTTTCCGACTTGGGTCATTTCCATCCAGAAGTTGCTCGAATCATTCAAGAACTGACCATAGGATGTGGCGGTATTGCCCGCCCGCTTAAACCACATTGTCACCGTCCAGGCATCGAGCGTTCCACTTCCAACACCGGTGCGCTTAAAATATTTCGTAAGTGTTGGGCTGGTGCCCGCTCCGGTGTGCCCATACGCAGTCCACGGGGTACTTCCTACAGCAGTAAGGTCGTATCCGTTACCCGAGCTATCAGCAGCTGTGCTCCCCGAACCTTCGTTAAAGTTCCATGCAGCAATAGGGTTCGGGAGGGCCGGTGCCGGACAGAGGCCACTCATTGGGGTAAAGCCAGCATCGGTGATGTAATAAGATACCTCACCATTTGTAACCGAAGCACAATAGGTTTTTGCGTTGCCGCCGCGGGTGTAGTGATACGTAGTGTCCGCCGTATCAACAAACCCCATCGAAGCAATGTCATCGGGATAGGTACGGTTTTTCTGGAAATAGATAAGAAGTTTTTTACTCACCTGCTCAACGGCTGCCTGAGCAGCGGAGTCGTGCCCCTTATCGACAATGCCTCTATATGAAACAATGACGATAGACGCCAAAATGGCAATCACAACAATAACAATCAAAAGTTCTACGACGGTAAATCCGTCTTTTTGGTCCACGAGTTTTTGCCACCCTTTTCGCATACGACCTGCCTTTTAAGCATTTACATTATATATCCATACTATCATGGCGGAGGAGATGGGATTCGAACCCACGGTACACATTGCTGCATACACACGCTTTCCAAGCGTGCGCCTTCAACCACTCGGCCACCCCTCCAGACCTCTTTATTTTAGCGTATTGTGATTTCCACTTCAGCATTCTGGTTGCCTAAGTGTCAAATTCCTCACATAATAGAGGGAATGGCGAAATCTGCGAGCCCACCAGTCATTGTTCTGAAAGACCTTCATAAAAGGTTTGGGGTTGGTGACGCAGAGCATTATGCAATTGATGGTATCGACCTCACTATCGAGAAGGGCGAGTTCATCGCCATCATGGGCCCGAGCGGTTGTGGTAAAACCACACTGTTAAATATTCTCGGGCTTCTCGACACCTCGATTGGTGGGGAGTATGAGCTCAACGGCAAATCAATTGCTTCACTCAGCCAGCGCCGCAAAGCTAAGATTCGCAGCGATCAAATTGGATTTGTATTCCAAAGTTTCAACCTAGTATCGCGCCTTAATGTGATTGATAACGTGGCGCTCCCTCTTATATATAAAGGAATGACAAAACTAGCGCGATTAAAGAAGGCTAGCAAGATTTTGCATGACTTTCATCTTGGTGAGCGCGAATTCTATATGCCCTACCAACTTTCTGGAGGGCAGATGCAGCGGGTAGCGATTGCGCGGGCACTGGTAAATGAGCCGTCAATTATTTTGGCCGACGAACCAACCGGCAACCTCGATTCGCATGCTAGCCACATTATTATGGAAGAACTTTCCGACCTGCACCAAAAGGGCAACACTATTATTATGGTGACGCATAACCCAAACCTGACCACCTACGCCAGCCGCGTTATCACTATGCTCGACGGCAAGATTGATACCGACACCTTCCGCTTACCAGCTCAAACACGCGAGTCGGCAAAACGCCCCCTTAGCGCAGCCTCGGGCAATAACAAACCACTCAGTAAGAAGAAAAAGGAGACCGTCTAATGCGCTTTCTTCTTTTAAATCATCTGCAAAACGCGCGCCAATCAATTAAAAGCAATCAACTGCGAAGTTTCCTTACGATGGTGGGCATTACGATTGGTGTTGCAAGCATTACAACGATATTGGCGCTGAGTGCTGGGGCGACGAAGATTGTGGGGGCGCAGGTTGATGCACTAGGCGGTAACATTGCCGTGGTGCGTCCAGGTGTCGCGACATCCGATACTTTAGACGAACTTTCAACACTTTCTTCTACGCAATTTGCCGCCAGCACACTCACCGATGTTGACGTCACGGCAATTCAAGAAATCCCACACGTTAAGGCAGTTGCGCCAATAATGGTCCTCGGCGGGGCTGTTTCCGGCACCTCTGCAGCACCGGTCAATACACCGATTGTCGCCACAACGCCCGACCTCGAAACGGTCAGTGGACTTGCCATGAGCGACGGCCAATTCCTCGACCCTACCCTAAGCGCCGCAACCGCCGTCATTGGCCCGCAGTTATCGGTGAATATTTTTGGTACCGAACATTCCATCGGACAAACTGTTCGCATAAAAGGCGAAGCCTTCACGATTATTGGTATTTTAAAACGAGCTAACAACCCGATTAATTACAATAATATTGATTTTGATAACGCCGTCCTTATTAATCTGGAAAGCGGCCGCCAACTGAATCAGGGTTCGACACACCTTCAGCAAATTAACGTTCAGAGTGATTCGGTCGCAAACCTCCAGAGTGTTATTACAACAATGAACAAGACGCTGCTTAAAAACCATTTTAATGAAGTCGACTTTACGGTACTTTCTGGCTCGGAAATTGCCCAACCGACCAGTCGCATGTTTAGCGCAATCGCTGGTGTCACGGTCGCAATTGCAGCTATCTCGCTGATTGTTGGTGGGGTGGGAATTATGAACATTATGTTGGTGAGCGTCGCCGAGCGTACTCGTGAAATTGGTATTCGAAAAGCTCTTGGCGCTTCAAACGGCGATATTGTGGCCCAGTTTTTAATTGAATCACTGGCGCTTAGTATTGGAGGCGGTATTATTGGCTACATTTTAGGGTACGGGCTGGCATTCACGCTTAGCACGTTCTTAACTTTTGACCCGGTCATTAACTGGGAGATTGCTATTATTGCCTTCGCCGTGTCACTTGTGATTGGAACAATTTTCGGTATTTATCCAGCCATTCGGGCCGCACGAAAAGACCCGATTTCAGCACTTCGCCAATACGAATAATTGATTACCTTTCGGTAGGATTGTCGGCTAACTCTTTTTTAAGCTTTTCAATCAGCACAACGGGCGTTGGGTCGACATTATTTAAAATAGCCGCATAGGTGCTGGCAAAGTCGGCCAAAATTGCGCCCCACATAAACTGAGCAAGGAGTGTCTCGCCTTTTAGCTCGAGAGTGAGGGCGTGCGGACGAAGGCCGCTTAACAGGCGGTCGCTTAATTCAAAGCGCTGCCGAACCCGTGGTGTGTCGAGCGGACTGACAATATCAAAGACAGCAAATGGCTTTTCAACCGGATGCGAGACCCAGCCCATAAATTCGTTATGGTTAAACTCGGGAAATTCATTCCAAAAAGCCACGTTTTTCGCGGTTTCGTTCCAGCTAATTTTCCATTTGTAGGCAAGCGGTGCAGTGAGCGGGCTGCCGTAAAAGACCGGTGTTTTACCAATAGCATCGAGGGCAAGTTGCTTCGCGAGGTTTTTATCGGTCGGAACATCGGGTGTCCATCGGTCGGTTTCGTCTTCGAGCCAATCAGAAAGCTCTTCCAGCTCTTTAAGCCACTTGCGGCTCGTAACTCCGAATTTTTCCAACAGTGAGAAGAGGCCGCGCAAATTGTAAATCATAGCCATGCGAGGCTGGGCACCCGACGGAAGCGCCACATGTGCGATATCGTAGTTTGCTGCAATATCAGTTAGCCGACCGCCTGATGACAAAATACCAATTTGCGCTTCTTTGCGCACGGCCTGTTCGAGTGCCGACAGTGTTTCTTCGGTATTTCCCGAATAACTGCTGGCGATAACAAGCGTGTTGCGATTTACGTAGGCGGGCAAGTCGTAGCCGCGAATAATATCAAAGGGAATGGTGAGTTCTTTACTGAGCAGCACTTTTACCATGAGTGCAGCTAGCGCCGAGCCGCCCATACCCGTGACTACCACCGACGTAATCTCACGGTCGTCGTGCGTGGCATTCCAAACATGCGCCTCAAATTTGGCCTGCTTATACTGGTTAGCAATGATTTTCAGAGCGCCTTCTGGGTCGCGCTGAGCAATTACATTTACGTTGTCTAAAATATCCGTCATAGTATTCCCACCAATCTGTATATATGATACAGTATTTTCTAGTAAGCATAAATGTTTTAACTCGAGGTGGGAAATGGATATCGCTCCGCAAGACAATACACAACCGATTAGCGACGACCAAGAGCTCGCAAAAGCTTTGGCCGGCGTTCTTCCTGAAGACGACAGTACAACTAACGCAAATTCGCCAACTGGATTGCAGTTTGAAGAAACCGCAGCAGCCCCTGCTGCTCCAGCGGCACCTGCACCTGCACCAGCAGCTGACGCTGACGCATCGCTAGCTGGCTTCACGATGCCAAGCCTTGATACGCCAAGCAGCGACGGCACTTCTGCTAAATCAGAAACGAGCGGCTCATCAGAGCTCGACGGCATTAAGCTCGACGCGCTTAAAGAACTTCGCCCCCTCATGGACAAGGTTGAACTGCCTGCCGAAGAAAAGTTCGACACCTACCTCATGCTTATCCGCAGCACCGACGACAAAACCCTTATTGACCCGGCCCACAAGGCCGCTCAGGGTATCGCCGACGAAAAGCGCAAGGCGGAAGCGCTCCTCGAGATTATTAAGGAAATCGACTACCTTTCTCGCAAAGACCAACCAGCAGCGTAAGTCTTCTCGTTGCTTTCTTATGACTCATGCGGTGTAATAGACGCATGAGTTTTAGTTTAGAAACAAACACTTCAGAAAAAGAATACAGCGTACCAGAGCGATACCAAGCCATCGAAGCAGCCAACCAAAAGTCATTCTATTTGACTAATCCAAGTCGAAGTTTCGACGCCTACCAAAGTATTAACAGCGTCGGCGATGAGCGAGTTGACCTTTCGACTATTCCCGAGCAAGAGCGTGCGTTTGTAACGGCAGCGAAACGATACATTACTGGTGGAAATATGAGCCCGCTTGGTACGTACGGTCCGACTGAGTTGGCACCAGAAGACCGCCCACAGGACGCCCGCGACAATATGGAGCGCTTCTTTGCATCGCTCGGTATTCCTGAAACGTCCGTTTTTATGCTAAACCCAGAGCGCGACTACACCACCCCCCTCACCGTTGTTGACGTCGATGCACAGGAGATTAATCCCGATGCAGAGTGGCCACTCAGGCTCGACAAATCAGGTGACTTTATTTACACCCGTGACCCAAACAAGGTACTCGCTGTTCGACCCGCCGACTGTCCAGTAATGATTGCCTCGGCCGATACGCCAGAGGGTAAGCTCTATATGATGGTGCACTATGCCTGGATGGGAGCTGCCTCCGGATATGTCGAGCAGACTGCGGATATTTTTGACTCGCTTGGCGTCGACCGAAGCTCGCTCGAAATCTATCTAAGCCCCGGTGCGCAGGCCGAAAGCTACCCATACACAAACTACACCGAAGATCCACGCGTTAAGTACCCTATCGAGGGCATCGAAGGGCTCTTCCCTGGGGTTACCGAGCGCGAAAAAGAGGATGGAACCGTTGTCTACGATTTTCAGATTGACACCCCTAAGTTCGTCTACGACCAGGTACTGCACCACTTTGGAGTAACTCCAGAGCAGGTGTTCTGTGACACCAGCGACACCGGGTCACTCAATTCTGGCTACTCATCTCATGGACGCTCGAAGCGGCTTGAAAAACAAGGCGAGAGTAATACACGCGATGTCGTGACTGCTGTCTTTCGCCCTACCTCACATGATGCGGTACAATAAAGAGTAATGACCGCTCGTTACGCAACCGAAGAAGAAATTTCTCGCTGGGATTCGCATATTTTGCAAAATCCCGATGGTGGAAACGTTTTTTCGAGTTTCGAATACGCCGAAATCAAGAAGCTCACTAACTACACACCGCGCTATGTGATTGTCGGCAATGTTGCGGTGACTGTGTTAGAAAAAACAACACCTCCGCTTGGGGTGCTTTGGTACCTGCCAAAAGGCCCAGGCGTTACTTCGACGAAACAATTGTTCGACTTACTGAAGGCTTTAAAGCCATTAGCTCGCAAAGCAGGCGTCTTTGCGATTCGTGTTGAATCTGAGCTCGACCGCTCATTCCGTTCAACCCTTGAACGCCATGGCATGAAAAAAGCGGCGCCTATCATTCCAAACCCTTCAACAATTACCATCGACATTTCACGTGAATTAGACGAGGTGCTAATGGGACTTCCACAAAAAGGCCGCCATGCTATTCGCCGCGCCGGCCGTGATGGCGTTACTGTCGAAAAGGTTGCCGTCACCGACAAAAACGCACATATAATGTACGATTTGCTGGCCGAAACAGCCGAGGGGCAGTTTGGAATTCGTAGTTTTAATTACTACAAAACGTTTTGGGGAACATTTGAAAAAGCCGGCTTGGGACAACTCTTCTTCGCTTACTTTGAAGGAAAAGTTGTTGCCGGTGCCTACGCAATGGTATTTGGCACCAAAAGCACCTATAAAGACGGCGCTTCGGTTCGCAAGCGTACTGCTTACGGCGCCAGTCACCTCCTCCAGTGGAATGTCATTGAGTGGGCCAAAAGCCAGGGCGCCTTGGTGCACGATTTTTGCGGCTCACCACCGAGCGATGAAATCAATAATTCCGAGCATCCTCACTACGGGGTCGGCCTGTTTAAACTCTCCTTTAGTAAAAACGTGCTCGATTTTATCGGTTGTTATGACTACGTGCTTTCGCCAACTCGATACAAAGCATGGGTGAAGCTCGGCGAGCGTGTTCATCGTCACCTCTATTACAAACGTACAAAAGATTATTATTATTAAGGCATTATGAAAATCAATCAAACCGTCCTTATGTCAGACGCGCTCAATTTTAGCGCCGAACAAGCAATTAACCCGTATTATTTCGACTCTCACACTAATGTTTCCGTGGCCCAAGCAGAACACGACTCAATTCGTGCCGCGCTTGAATCTGCTGGGGTGCAAGTAGTGCGGGTGCCATCGCCTGTAGAGAGTCAGGACGGCGTGTATACCGCCAACTGGGCGCTGGTTCGCGGCAACAAAGCCATTCCCGCTCGTTTACCAAATGTCCGAAAGGCTGAAGAGGCCTATGCGCGCGAAAAGCTCAAAGAGCTTGGCAAAGAACTTATCGAAGTACCTGAAGGGCTTCGTTTTAGCGGCCAGGGTGACGCTCTCGCCTGCGGTTCGTATCTTTTCTGCGGTAAGGGCTACCGAAGCGATGAAGCAGCTCAAAAGTTTGCCGCCGATGCGCTTGGGTACACGCGTATTCAACTGCAAACTATCCCAGAGCTTAATGAAAGCGGCGAACCGGTCGTTAATACGATTTCTGGCTGGGAAGACAGTTTCTTTTACGATATCGACTTAGCCCTTTCGATTATTCGCCATCCCGAAGGCAGCACTCCAGGCCTGATAGCTTACTGCCCTGAAGCATTTACGCCAGAAAGCCAAGCCCTCCTCGCCGAAGTTACCGGTGAGGGTAAAGAGATTGAAGCAATTCAGGTATCACTCGAAGAGGCCGAACGGGCCTTTGCGTGTAATTTAGTGTCGACCGGTGAAGTAGTTGTTATGGGCGACGGTGCACCGCAGCTAAAGAGTGCGCTCGAAGCAAGCGGCTTAACTGTACTCACTCCCCATATTCAAGAGCTCTCAAAGGGCGGCGGCTATATTCGCTGCACCACCCTTACGCTTGATTAATCGTTTTTACCAAGAAGTGCCTGGAGTGCGCTCCGGGCAACTTCTGTTTCATTCCAGGGATATTCACCATCGGCACGCTCGATGGTTTTTTCGTGACCCTTCCCAAGCAGCACTACCATGTCGTCAGCTTCAGAAACAAGCGTGAAGGCAAACTCAATGGCTTCTTCACGGTTTGGAATAAGGAACAGCGATGAATCTAACACCTTGCCCGACTCATTGGCACCCTCGCCTATTTGTTGGAGAATCTTTGCGCCATCATCATCGCGGTCATCTTCTTCTGTAGCTACTACAATGTCGGCATACTTACCGGCAATACGCCCTTGTTCGGCACGCTTGCTTTCATCTCGACGTCCTGCCGATCCAAACACAGCAACAAGTTTTCCTTTTACGAGTGGGCGGACGCTTGAGAAGAACTTTTCAAAGCCATCGGGAGTACTGGCGAAGTCTACAAGCACCTGGAACTTCTGCCCTTCATGGATAGCATTCATACGACCCTCTACCGATTCGAGTGCGGCAATACCCTTTTCGATTTGTTCTTTTGAAAGCCCGAGCTTACGCCCCACCGAAACTGCTGCAAGGCTGTTATACACATTGAATTCGCCTGGAATTTTTACTGAAATATCGTACGTGTCGCTGCCAGCCTTGGCGGTATATGTAGAGCCAGTACTGGTAAGCTTTACGTTTGTCGCAATAACATCACCCTTTTTAATACCGTATGTTGTCGAATTTGCTACAGTACCCGCAAAGATATCAACACTTGGATCTTCTGCATTCACTACCCCGTAGCGAAGGCCGTGCTTATTAGCGACTTTAAACAACCTTCGTTTTGCCTCACGGTACTTTTCAAAGGTTCCATGATATTCGAGGTGGTCGTGCGTAAGGTTTGTTAGCACAGCAACCTCAAACGGCACTCCCCAGGTACGGTTCTGGGCTAGGCCGTGGCTTGAAGCTTCAACAACTGCCCACTCGGCGCCTTGAGCGACGAAACTTTTGAGTCGGCTCTGAAGAACGCTCGATTTCGCAGTGGTAATATGCTCCATTTGGCGATGAATATCATCACCGACCCCATACGCAACGGTGGTGGTAATTCCAGTAGGGATACCAGCGTCATGAAGCATGCGCTGAATAAAGAAGGAAGTGGTCGTTTTACCGTTTGTACCGGTTACCCCAATTACGCGTAGTTTACGAGCGGGAAAGCCATAACGGACATTCATCACCATAGATTCAAGAAGGTGGCCGGTCGGCTCGATTGCGTGGAATACTTTCGTAGGAATGAACTTTTTTACAATGTTTCGAATACTCATACGGCCATTATACCTTTCTTCTGAAGAGTGCGGTAACGACTATGGCGATGATACTAAGCGCCGCAAGGCAATACACAATAAAGAATGGTGAGGAGTTTCTTGAAGGCACAGCTATAGCTTCCGCGTTGGTTGCCTTAGAAGTGCCGTCATCTACAGGACGAAGGCCGAGAGACTGCACGGAACTAAGGCCAAGCACTGCCGTTTCGGGTACGATCGTCGAGAAATCCCTTATTTTGGAAGATTTACCACTACTCACCCCCTTGCCTCCCCCTGTATCTCCAAATTCGAGAGCTATGAATGCACCCTGTTCTTTTTCAATATTCGTATCAGGTGCAATGAACACCGTCTGGTATATATCAATCGCCTCGCCCGACCGACTTGCTCCCTTTGCGTGGATGGTATGATAGCCTGTTTCCGTACGAGGAAGAGCAAGCGTTCCCTGAAGCGAGCCATCGGAAGCCGCCTTAAAGGCACCAAGCTCTGCAGTATTTGAATGGAGCTCAATCGTAACAGTGCTATTTGGTTCAAACGTATCAGCCGAAAATGCAAAGGTCGTTGCTCCGCCTTGTAGGAGCGCATCTGTGAGCAAAAAATTCTGTGCAAGTTGATACGCCGATAGTTGTAAGGCACTGGCACCTAACGACCAGTAAGGTGGTGGTGTCGTATTCGCTTGGCATTCTTCGCACTGGAGAGCGTGCCATTCATAGCCAAGTTGGCTATCGATTGCCGATGCGAGTCGGCTATGCCCCAGTGGAGTTGGGTGAAACGACTCCGCTCCGATGACTTTTACATCAGGTAATGACGATAGTGGAGCGATATCATCACCAACCCGAACACCATTCATTGCTTTTTCCGACGCATCACAGAGACGTTCACCAATCAACGAATCTTCCACATTTACGTAGGCAATATTAGTAAACTGCGCAGCGGTTTCAAGAATATCGTTCAAATACCGAATCGATTGGTCCATATATTCCCGTTCTTCTCTACTGAGGAGGCTGGCAATAAGTGGACTACACTGCGCGTCTTGGCTCGTATTTATAACTAGCGGATAGCCCACTAAAAACATAGGGCTGCCGGAATCCTGCTGAAGTTGTCGAATGAGCTCGATAAGATCTGGGAGGAGACGCTTCATTTCATTAGCGGTAGCAGCTCTAGTACCTTGCTTAGCCCATTCACATGTCCCGGGGCCTAAACACGACTTTAATTTCCCCATAAAATCCACATCGTTCCCACCTACACCAAGCGAAACCGCCACTGTTTGAGCACCCTCTTCATCTTTAAGAAGCTCGGTGCTTGCTTCGCGAACATCGTGAATACGCGAACCCGAACAGGCACGATTTTCTACCATCCTCTCGGAATACACCATCAAAAGATACGGATATGAACGAGTACTCACATGGCAGTGGTTATCTGCAGTATTTGTATAGCTTAAATAATAGTCATCACTCAGCTCACCCTCTCCACTTGTAAACGAATCACCGAATGCAACGTAGTGCAAAGAGGTATTCAGCACTTGGTCTCGCGGAGTAATGGTTATGTACTTATAGCCGCTCCACGTTTCGATTAAAAATCTAATCCGGGTTCCACTACTGGAAAAATGGGGATTTTGTGCTCGTTTATAGCCAGGAAATAAGTAGTAGTAATCAATATCGCCCGCAAGGCACCACGACACGGCAGGTGGTGCCGTCTCACCTTGGTAGCCACAGGTATCGGTAATCTCATATATATCAACACCGTTATACCACCCCGTCACCACCGCATAGTTCCCGTCGTTTGAAATAGCCAGTCCAAGCACCGCCTCGGGGGTCGTCCCCATTTGATTGCCAAGCGTTGCAAACCACTTATACTCCCCCGTTCTCATATCAACGCGGACCAACCCCTTAAGATAAAGCTCGACAACCGCCCAGCGCCCATTTGTCGATACCGCCACTGAACGGGCTTTCAGTGGTCCCTGCGTGTTACTCAAGAAAGGTTCACTCCCCTCACTCAACCGCAACGAACCAGCAGGTGCCGATTGTCTTGTAAGTCGCTTTGAAAACTCCTTTATTACTTTTATCTCTAGAACTCCAGGTGAACTTTCCATAAGTACTAATGCCGTATTTTCAGAGGGGCTGTACACACACCCCGCTACACCACCGCACATATCACTAATTTCATGGAACCGTGCGTCCGACGCAAAAGCAAATCCATAGACAAATCTCCCATCAATATTTTCATATCGAGCCATCCGCGAATTTCCAGGTATACCATATACACAGGCAGGGCGAAGTGAGGAAACATCCTTAATTTCAATCAGCGACATCGTTCCCGAGCACGACGCTTCGCCCTCTTGCGGTGGTTGGGCAGGCATTTCGCTCAGTCGTTGCAGGGGCTTTTCAATCCACATACTTTCGCCTTGAGCTTGAGCCGTCGCCCCTATACTCACTACCCCTATCACCGAAAAAATAGCACACACTAATCCACGCCACCGCATAGTGTCCCTCCCACCTGAAAACTAACTTAGTATCTACTGATAATTCTAAGTATTTTCTCAGCAAACATCAAGCTAGGATGTCCAAACCACAACATCGTGGTACAATGTAACAGATGAGAATTTTGGGAATTGAGAGCAGCTGCGATGAAACTGCCGCGGCCGTCGTTGAAGACGGGCACCGCTTACTTTCGAATGTCGTACGCACGCAAATTGATATTCACAAAGTCTATGGTGGCGTGGTTCCAGAAGTTGCCGCTCGTAGCCACATTGAGGTGATTAACCCCGTTATCGACCAAGCTCTGACCGATGCCAACCTTACCTGGGATGACATCGATGGGATTGCCGTTACCTACGCACCCGGCCTTCTTGGCTCACTCTTAGTAGGGACCTTAGCCGCCCGCACTATTGCCGAGCAGAAAAACATTCCCCTCTACCCTATTCACCACGTTGAAGCACACGTGTATGCCAATTTTATTACAGACCAAGCAAATGGTATTGACCTTGCCCTTCCCTTAAAGCAACCCTCCTTTCCAATGCTCGCCCTTATCGTCAGCGGTGGCCACTCACAACTTGTACTCTTCCGCGACCACGGTGACTATGAACTGCTTGGCCAAACCCAAGACGACGCCGTTGGTGAAGCTTTCGACAAAGTTGCTAAAATCCTGGGCCTGCCCTACCCTGGCGGCCCTTCTATCGCCGAAGCTGCCCTTAAAGGCGACCCACACGCATACAAGCTTCCTAAAGCAAAGCTCCAAGGTGCTTATGACTTTAGCTTCTCAGGCCTTAAAACGGCCGTTTTACGGGCCGTACAACGCGAAGTGGGCGTGGACACGTCTTTCCCATCATTTGAGCTTCCAGAGCGTTTAAACGACGTTCAACGGGCAGACTTTGCTGCTAGCTTCCAACACACCGCAATTGAAACATTGGTTGATAAAGCCGAAAAGGCGTTTCACGACTACTCCCCTGCTTCTGTTGTTATTGCTGGGGGTGTTGCCGCGAACCAAGAACTTCGTCGACAACTCCAAGAGCGCCTGCCTATTGCCATCGAATATGCGCCAATGCAGCTTTGTACCGATAACGGCGCTATGATTGCTACCCTGGGATGTTTTTACGCTGAGCGCCACTCGCCTTCTTCACCGCTCGACCTCGAAGTCCAGCCAAGTCTTTCCATGACAAAAACAGCCTGGAACCAGACTGCTTAAGCTTTATTTCATATAGATTTAAGAAATCGTTTAGTGCGATTTCTTTTTTCGTCGCATTGTTTGCACTGTCTTCTTTGCAAACGGCAATCCCTTACTCCAAAGAGTGTAAAGAGGGGAGAGGGGCTTATCGAAAGTTCCAGAAAGTACCGTCACCTCTGATGCCCAGCCTTGTTTAAAATTCGAAACACCGCCCGCGACTAAGCCACCAAAGTCATAGCGCTTAAGCCCCCATTCTTTGACCTTTTTAATTGCGTGCCATTTTAGGGCGTAGTTCGCGCGCAGGTCTTGGCCACGGGCATTCATACCACCATACAGCTCATACGCCGTCGTCTCGCTAATTGCTAACCACAAAAAGGCAACCATGTCTTCACCGTCAAAAGCAGCGAAAATAGGGGAGTAATCCTGCATTTGAATAAATACATCAAGATAATATTGATCGTTATGCAAGTTAAAGCCAGCGCGTTTTGCTGTATCGTGGTAAATCGCTAGACACTTTTCAATATCTTCGCGGCTTTTTACCTGGCGAATCTTCACCTCGGCACCTGATTTCCGGATATACTGCCGCGTTTTCTTCGCCATATCCGCCAGCAAATCGCTCTCAGATTTTGTCGTATCAAGCAGAATTGTTTCAGCTGAAAGCACCTTATTGGTTGAGCGAACCCAACCATTTGGCTTTTCAAAACGCGTCGTATCGGGCTCAATCGACACCGCTACGGCATGGTGATCCCGCTTTGCAAGCACTGCAATTTTATCGAGAAATTCATCTTTAAAGGCCTCTTCAACCAATGGACCCCGAGGAACATAGGCAAACGCTCGAAACGGGGCAGGAAGACGACGAACCAGTACTTGTGCTGCGCCGACAATCGTATCCTCATCAAAAGCAAACAGGCGTTCGGCAATCCAGCCATGCCCAGCCTTTACTTGACCCCAAGACCACAGCTGCAGCGGATGACCGCCGTGCTCGAGTACATATTCATCCCATTGTTCTTTGTCACTACACCGTTGAAGTTCAATCATACCTCTATTATACAACCCTTTTGTGATATACTTACTCTAGAGAAAAGGGGAGTATGCGGGACTTTCACGTGAAATTCTATTCGCACGTTTACCATAACTTTCACGTGAAATTTAGCAGCACAAAAACCTTAGAACATACATCAAACTTTCACGTGAAATAAGACAGGACAGAACGGTGAACCTAGCTAAAGCTTACGAGCCAAATCAATACGAACCCAACATCTACGCACTCTGGGAAACCAGCGGTGCTTTTGCGCCAAAAGGTGAAGGTAAGCCCTTCAGTACCGTTATGCCGCCACCAAACGCCAACGGTAACCTTCACCTCGGTCACGCCCTCGATATGGGTCTGAAAGACATCACCGTCCGCTACAAACGAATGACCGGGCACGATACCATTTACATCCCTGGTGCCGACCATGCCGGCTTCGAAACCTGGGTCGTCTACGAACGAGAACTCCAAAAAACCGGTAAAAGCCGTTTTGACTTTACCCGTGAACAGCTCTACAGCCAGGTATGGAACTTCGTAGAACAGCAGCGCGGTAACATGGAGTTGCAAGTACGCGCCCTTGGCGTGAGCGCTTCATGGAACGACCTCGTCTTTACCCTTGATACCAAAGTTATTAAAACCGTCTACCAAACCTTCAAAAAGCTCTGGGATGAAGGCCTTATTTACCGTGGCGAACGAATCGTTAACTACAGCACAAAATACCAAACCAGCTACGCCGACATCGAGGTAGACCACAAAGTAGAGAAGGGCACTCTCTGGCACATTGCGTATCCGATGATTGATAAGATTGGCGAAGTTATCATCGCTACCACCCGCCCCGAAACACTTTTTGGTGACGTCGCCGTAGCTGTTCACCCAGACGATGCCCGCTACAAAGACCTGATTGGCACCAAAGTAGTCTTGCCACTCACCGGACGCGAAATTCCAATTATCGCTGACGAATACGTCGACCCAAATTTTGGAAGTGGAGCCGTTAAAATTACCCCAGCGCACGACCCGAATGACTTCGAAGTAGGCAAGCGCCACGACCTAGAGCGCCTCCAAGTTATCGACTTTGACGGCACTATGATGAACGTCCCCGAACAATTCATGGGGCTCGACGTCGAACAAGCCCGCAAGCGTACCCTCGCTGCACTGCAAGCCGAAGAACTTATTCGCCAAGAAGAAACCATCGAGCACACCGTCGGTTACGACTACAAGAGCGGTCTGCCAATCCAACCACTCATCAAAGAACAGTGGTTCCTTAAGATGGAGCCGCTGGCTCAAAAAGCCATCGAAACCCTCGAAGCAGGGGAGATTACCTTCTACCCAGCTGGCCGTAAAAACATTCTTGTTCAGTACCTCAAGAACATCCACGACTGGAACCTTTCACGTCAAATTCCTTGGGGAATCCCAATTCCAGCCTTCCAAAACATCGACGACCCGAACGACTGGATTTTCAACGAAAATGTTGACGAAAAAACAATAGTCGTTGATGGCAAGACCTACCAACGCGAAGAAGACACCTTCGACACGTGGTTCAGTAGTGGCCAGTGGCCATTTATTACCACCGATGCGCTGCAAGAGGGAAGCGAACTCTCGCGCTTCTTCCCAACCGAACTGATGGAAACCGGTACCGACCTGCTCGACCGCTGGATTGCCCGCATGATTATGCTCAGCCTCCACATGACTGGGAAGATTCCGTTCAAAAACGTCTACCTCCACGGCATGGTACTCGACGAGCATAGCCAAAAGATGAGTAAAAGTAAGGGCAACGTTATTAACCCGATGGAACTCGTAGCCGAATACGGCTCTGACGCCCTTCGCCTCGGCCTTATCGCTAGCCGTAGCCCTGGGCAAAACCAAGCCTTTAGCGTTGACCGCGTCATCGCTGGCCGCAACTTCTGTAATAAGCTTTGGAACATCGCTCGTTTCATCGAAAACAAACTCGGCGATAGCTACCAACCTGGCCAGCCAGAAGCCCACTCACTTGCCGACCACTGGATCGTCAGCGAACTGGAAACCGCCAAAAAGTCGATTGAACGAGCCCTCGACAATTACCGCTACGCTGAAGCAGGCGACGCTATGTATCACGCCATCTGGGACAGTGTGGCCGACTGGTACATTGAAGCTTCAAAGGACCAAGAAAACCCCGACCTTCTAGCCTGGGTGCTTGATACCTCACTAAAGCTGGCGCATCCATTCGCCCCATTCGTCACCGAAACCATCTGGCAAACCCTACCATGGCACGACGACCTGCTGATTAACGAAACATGGCCTGAAGCAATCGACTACAGCGATATTTCCGCAGGGCAATTCGGCCAGCTCCAACAAATCGTCACCGAAGCTCGTTTTGTAGCCACTTCACTGCCAGGAAACGACCGCTACAATGTGCTTTACCTTGAAGATTCACTCATCGAAGACAACCAGGAGTTGATTAAGCGCCTCGCTAAGCTGAAAGAAGTTACCAAGGCCGACCAACCGCGTGGACTTCGCCTGGCTCTCAGCAACCACGATGCCTGGCTCGACGTTTCAAAGAAGACCCTTGAAGAGCACAAGACCAACCTTGAAATGCGCCTCGCAGCCACTCACCAAGAAATCAAAACCCTTGAAGGTCGTCTTAGTAACGAGAACTACGTCAATAAAGCGCCGGCAGCCCTGGTTGAAGAGAGTAAAAAGCAGCTCCAAGAAAAACAGGCGCTCGTTGAACGCCTGCTTCATGAATTAGAGATTCTTAAATAATCGTTAGCCTATTAGACCGATGGCCACAATGAGGCACGGTCACCACCACCCATAAACATCAACTTTTTGTTTTGGATATAGCGACGATCATCGTCACGTGGAGGTTGGGCGTTTGGAAGGGTCGAATTAAACCGTGGAATTGAGGCACGCTCAACGTGTGTATGATAGTTTGGTGAAATAACCTTCTCGAGTGCACCGGTGGTAGCCATAAGCACCGGAAGCGAAACAGCAACGGTGGCAGCTTTATCGATGTGCATGTCGTGCATTACGATGCCAAGCATAGTTACGAGTGAGATGATAACGGGGATGGGTTTTATAATGTTCAACATTTTTTTGTTTATTTTTGCTTAATGTCTAGAAGCAATACTAGCATAAGCTTGATAATTTGTCAACTATCTATCGATTAGTATAAAAATGGAACAGAGGTAACCCAGCTACTTACTCGTGGTGGTAGGCGCCACCGAGCGAGATTTGTTGCACCCTATAGAGCTGCTCGGCAAGCAGAAGCCGTACGAGTTGGTGTGGAAAAACAAGGGGTGATAGCGACCATACTACGTTGGCACGCTGGTGGATCGAGGCATCAACACCATAGGCGCCGCCAATTACCAGCACAACTGTACGAGAGGTGTGGAGGTGTTCGCCAAGAAGCGTAGAGAGCCCTGGAGAGTCAAGGAGCTTACCCCGTTCATCAAGCAAGATAACGACATCGTCGCTCTGTAGCCGTGAAAGAATGCGCTCAGACTCTTCCTGACGCGCTCTGTCGCCCTCAAAACTCGAATGTGGTAAAAGGACCCATTCAAGCATAAAAGGAGCTCTGAGGCGCTTCTGATAGCGTTCGATACCCTCCGCCACCCAGGCTTCGTGCTTTTTTCCAATGGCAAGAATTTTTAACGGCATAGCAGCGCCTCTCGCTTAGACGAGCTTTATCTTCTCGGCTATCTTTGCCAGAGCATCATGGTCGGGTTCGTCCGACATTGGAGCGCTACGGTGCATATCGTGAATTGTCGTAAATGGTACCAAGTGAACGTGGGCATGTGGCACATCAACCCCAATCACTTCAACACCTACATACGGTGCATCCATGACATCACGGAGGCGCTTGCCAACCTTTTGAACGGTATCCATCAATGCTTGATAGTCGTCTGGCTCTAAATCCCAAATAAACTCAACCTGCACTTTTGGAATCACCAGTACATGCCCTTCGGCAATAGGGTGAATATCGAGAAAAGCGTAGGTTTTTTCGTCTTCGTACACTTTGTATGACGGAATTTCGCCTTTAATAATCTTTGTAAAAATTGATTCTTCCATAGTCATATTGTAGCGAGAAGTAGCTACTGCGTCCACCAAGAAACAGGGGCGACAACACCTACGCCGCTCACCTGAACGCCAATCGCACCCTTGGCAATAGCAGTGTTGTATGCAGCTTGGCTCGGTGCGATGTGGCCTATAACTGGCTTTCCAAGTGCAAGCGCTTCGTCCCATACAGCTTGTGGTGCAGTGTAGTCCATACCGATTGTTGTCCAGTAAGGACCCCAGGTCTGGAGGTTGCCGTTGCCCCCTTGAGCCGCCGAGGCGTCAGGTGCGTAGAAAAATCCCCAGGTTTCAAAGCCCATATTTTTTGCAGCGGTCGCAAGTCCTGTTGCACCCGAGCCGGAGCCGCTGTATTTAATAATCGCTCGAGTTGGACCGATGTCGTTGTACACCATATTGAGGAATTCGGTACGGTACGAACCGAGGGCGTACTTTGGATCGACCACTAAAATGTGCGTTGAACCGTAGGCTGCCACTAGTTCATCCCAACGCATATACGGTTGTGGGGCACCAGGGCCAACCACAATTTGCTGGGCTTGGATTTGCGCCCAGGTTTGCGAAGAAGCATTTCCATAGGTGCCACCAGAGGTGCGGTCGGTGGTTTGGTCGTGCAACCCAAACCAAACACCATCACTCGTACGACCGAGTGAAACCTCTAGGACGCCATAGCCTCGGAGCACCGATTGCGTATAGCCATAGAGGGAATGCTCTGGGTATGAAACTGAGCCACCGCGGTGCGCCCAGGTCGTACCTGGCGTTGCTAATACTTCAGCTACAGTGTTAAATCCGCGACGCATTGGAAGCACTGCAGACGGGGTGCGCACCCCTGTTTCTTTTGTGTAATACACGCGAACGTCTTGACCTTGGCCATTCTTTAGCAGATAGCCTTCCCCCGACATATCAGGAGGAGCCCCGGTAATAAACGTAATTGATCCAGCAGCTGCACCTGAGGTTGTCCCGAGCCAATCAATACCAGCCGCTTCAGTCGAGGTTCCCGAGCCGTGGGTACGATACGCCGAGTAAAGTGTTGTCCGTGAAATTCCAGTATCCTCAGACGTTGTCGTGTAACGAATATCTTGAAATCCTATTGGTCTATTTGCAATCGCATGGTCTTGAGAGCTGGCAAACTCAGAAGCACCCCATAAAATCTCTATGGACGGTGTCTGAATCGCATAAGGAAGAGTACTCCTATCAACCGCACCTGCGGGATCTTCGCCACTGTATGTAGGGTCCCAGGCACTTACTTGCGGAACACCATCTTTCGAACGAAGCACGATAAGGTGTCCGACACGGCGGTTTGTATCGTTAACCATCCTGGTGAAGGTGTAGGTCGAGGGCTCCTCGGTGGCTTTTTCAACGTAGCGCACAAGCTGAGTATTAAGGCGTTGTGGCGAAGCACCGGGCCACGTAGGCCCAACGCGAGTCCATATTGAGTCAAGCGCTGTCCAATCAGCTGCCGCGGCTGAAGACTGACCACGAAGAATTGCCACCAGCATGTCACCATCTTGAAGCGAAGCGGGTTTTGTAAAGGTGAGGGATGGCCCCTGTGCGACACTTTTAGCTTCAACCGATTCCACCACATAAGGTACTGTGGCGTCCGCCAAAGCCGTCGCAGAAGGAATCTCCAATTGAATCGCCCAGCCATTGTAATTTTGCGGGTTTCGATAGACAATTTGAGCATCTCCCGTCTGTCCTGCGATCGCCATTACCTTCGAACCTACCCAAATTGTTTCAATACGGTCACTCGGCGCCTCTTGTGGGAACCATATGGTTTCCTGCCACCCCGGAGTATAACTCGTAATTTCGTATGAATCTCCTAGTGCAAGTGTAGCTTCGTGGGAAATAGTCAACACAAGACTATTGTTGTAGCCGGTAGTTATAGAAGGGGCGATAGTAGTATACCGAGCATCTATAGGGTCCGTCGTTTCATATCGTCGTCCCGCCACGCCAACCTGCCAGTACGCAATATCGGCTGCCCCTGTTCCCCAAGTAAATCCGTACGACAAAGACACCGATGTACCAGCGTCAATGAACTGAGCCGTATCACCATCGGCCGCATCTTTTACTTTTCCAAAGAAAAAGTTGCGTCGCGTTCCCGTAGTCTCAGCCGCATGAAGTGCCGACCAGCCAGCTGGTGGTGTAACGGTAGCACTTGATGTAGATGTCATGACAGAAACTACCATCCACCCGCCAACAGGAACTTTGCTTATATCAATTAATGTAGGTGAGTCACCGCTTGAACGCCGAAACCCAATTGCACCCTTAATAGCGGCGTGTTTTGGAACAGATTCAGGGATTGCGATTTGCATAGCGGCACCGTTTTGGGCACCATTCGGCCAAATAACATCAACGACTGGAGTTGCTTCATAGGCTGTGGTTTCGTAATAGGTAACGTAGTGACGCTCAATATCCACATAATCAGCGGTTTGCGGATTCGATTCATACCATTTTGTAGCGCCGGTCACACTGGTTGCGCCCGTTTCCATGACGTTTGTTGCCTCGCCATGGAACGAAAGGACCAAGCTATTAGCAGGGGCGACCACACCGAGGGCCCGGGTAGTGGTGTTCATAACGTTACCACCAAGGCCAGTGCGGTCCCACCAGTTACCAATCACCCAATCAGAGAAATCAACACCGCCGCGCACAACTGCAAGACTAAACTTGGCGTCCTGTGAGGCGAGTGCCTTAAAGGTAATAGTAAGGCTTGAGCCAGAGGTGTACTTTCCGGCGTACCACAATGCATACCCGCGGGTATTGTGGTTTTTGTACATAATTTGCTGCCAACCCTCCGGCCAGTCACCATTTCCAGTGAGGCCACTTGGCAAGCCGCCTCCCCATTCAGCGAAGACAATCATATGGTCGCCAGCTTGGGTGCCCGCAGGGATAGCGAGTGAGTGTGTTTGCGGGCCGGCGTCAAAAACAAACCGCGCAACAGTATAGCCAACGCGAGTTGGAACGGCCATTAGACTGCCCTCACGACCACCAACGTGTCAACGGGCGTTCCTGGAGGAATGTCGTTCACTGAATCAACGAAGAGAACAGGGGAACTGACCGCAGTAACGGCGGCAGCTAGACCAGCAGGGGTCACGGCTTTTGTTGTGTCGGTACCAGCTACGACTTCTGCATCTGTTGCAATTTCTACAACACCCTTTGTTGTATCGGTTGCTGAAGGGAGGCGAGCGGCATCAATAACACCTGAAGTAATGTCACTTGCAGCGTGGGTGTGGATGGTATTTGCCTTTCCGTCTAAAGCGGTTTGTGTGGCAATTGAGACAGGTTTCGCAGCATCAGTGGTGTTATCTACATTCGTGAGCCCTACCGCGGCTTTATCGAGCGTTTGCCAGGTTTTATCACCACGGTAATACTGAGAAGCAGAACCAGGAGCGATCAGCGGTTGTTTGTCGGCAAGCCCGGGAACAGTCGGTGAGGCGGCAGTACCACCAAGGTCACCCGCTAGCTGAACAATACCCTTTGTCGTCGAAGAAGCATCGGGAACTGAGCCTGAGCCTGAAGCAGTTGTCCAGGCAAGCTGCGTACCGTCATACGAAAGCACCTGTCCGTTAAGTGGGACACCGTTCGTTGCTATTTTGTCAGCCGAAACTGCGCTGTTTTGAAGAACCGAGCCAGAAACAGCCCCGTTCTTTAGTGTCCCGTCATCGTTATGCGAGACTTTAAGATAGTCATTGAGAACTCCGCCCCAAGTACCGCTGTCTCCTCCAGGTTCCGGTAAGCGTGCCATGTATACCCTCACTTTATTTTTGCTTAAGCGTTATTTTTCCAGTGTAGCAGATTTTACTCATTACTCGAAGTGGAGGTGGTGAAGGTTGTGTATACTCAGCGTTTTCTCTATAATTCAAGCAATAGCTCTATCAGGCGAGGAGGAGTATGGCCCGATTACCAGAAGTCGGTGGTGATAGCGGAAACTGGGGTGGAATTCTCAACGAATTTCTTTCTCAGTCGCTCGATGACCACGGCTCACTCAAACCAGGAATAGTAGGTACACCACACCTCATAAACGGAAGTATTAACGTTGATAAAATTGCAACGCCTTCTGCACCTTCTTCGGGCCAAAGTCTCACCTATAACGGCACGTCTCTTGCTTGGGAGACCGTGAGCGGGGCAAGCGAAGACCTTGCGCCAGTTGCAACAAGCGGCTCGTACAACGACCTTACTGACAAACCAACCATCCCTACCGTACCCGTTACAAGTGTGGCTGGAAAAACAGGCGCTGTAAGCCTCACAAAAGCTGATGTTGGCTTGGGTAACGTAAATGATACCAGTGATGCCGACAAACCAGTCTCAACCGCCACTCAGACCGCATTGAGCAGTAAGGTTTCAACCGGCGGCGCTGCGCAAACACTCTGGCTCGGTACCCAATCCCAGTACGATGCCATCGGCTCAAAAGATGCTAACACTGTCTATATTATCAAGGGCTAGCTCATGGCGATTCTTGTAAAGGATACCTTCAGCCGAACTATTGCGAGGCAGCTTGGTGCACCAGAAGTGGGGCAGCAGTATTCAATCACTACTGGGCAAGTTAACTACTGGAGCACGAATGGCTCACGTGCAAAGATAGATATTTCGAGTGACAACCGAGGATCCTGGTGGGAAATGCCAGCCGTCATCGGAACAACGATGGATATGCGTGTTAATCAAAGTATTAACAAGCTTCCCGTCGGAGGGGGCTATACAACTCGTATTTCACCGCGCTGTGCATCGGGGGACGACCTCTATAATGGTCGCTTCGTCGTCGACGCCGCAGGAACTATGGTACTGCGCATTGCCCGATCCGATGTGGTGTATTTAGGATCGTCCTATACTCTTCCTGGTACATACGAACCTAATGATGTCTACACCGTCCGCATGCTCGTAGCGGGTGTCTCACCAACAACGTTAAAAATAAAGGCTTGGAAATCTGGCACACCGGAGCCCGACTGGCAAATTGAAACGACCGATTCAACCCCTGAGTGCCAAGTAGCTGGCTCCCCTTATCTCCGCGCCGGTGTATCAGGGACCGAAACGGCTTTTCCAACAGCCTACATCGATGATCTCCTGATTACCGATGGTGTCGATACGCCTATCACCCCTCCATCTGTTCCTACAGTTATAAACAGTGCGACAGGCTACAATAGCGGGCTCGCCTGGGTTTCGATGTCAGCTCCAAGTGGAGTTGAAACGGGTGACCTTATAGTTGCTGCAGTTCAAACAAGCACGAACAGCCTCGACTTCACTGATTGGTCAAGTAAGGGCTGGTGGCTTATTAATAGTTCGACCTATAACACCCGAAAAAGTTTTTTACTTGCCCGCATCTACAACCCTGTCGATAATGGAGATGTTTATACGCTCACGCTTAGCGGTACTGCGGCAGCATCTTGGGCCAGTACTGCAATTCGTACCCATGGCGTCTCTTCGCAAAGTGATTTGACACTCGGTACTGTTTGGACACGTCCACTCAACGGCGGGTCACAAACTACTGTTATTGCACCGTCCGTTACCACGACAACAGCGAAGAACCTTGTTTTAGCATTTATGAATGAGGCCGCCTCGGCGGCAACAACCTACTCGGTCACAAGCGGCGACTTTACATTAGCGGCGGACCGTCCAAGAACCCCTTCAAGTATCGAGTGGCTCACAATTTGGTCGAAGTACATGGCGACAGCTGGCTCAACTGGCAATCAAGTTCTTACTTTCGATGGTAATAGTAGCAATGGATACGGTGTACAAATCATTGTGCCTCCAGGTACGCCAACGCTTCCAACAATTGGGCAGATCTCTTCTCACGCCGCACTTCAACCCTCAGATACTTCATTCTCCGTAGGAGCAAAGCGCATTAGTGGCACCGAGATTGCTGCACAACTCCGTGCCGAAGATGGGGAAACAGTTCTCGATACCAAACCATACATTTTCGATGAAACGAGCGGGTGGGGTAATGTGCGTTTCACGGGTCTTTCACCAAACACGACGTATGTCGTGAGATTCCTTGTTGATACAGCCGTTCAAACAGACGCTTCGCTTACCATCAAGACCCTGCCCACTGGTCCAACTTCCTTCGTCTCCGTAACGGGTTCTTGTCAATTTACCGCTTCAAATCATATTATTTTCGATAAGATTCGCGAAGAGCAACCGCTCGTTTTTGATCACCAAGGTGACCTCGAATACGCCGATGCGACCGATGTCTCTTCGTGGCGCACCGCAATCGAGTCATCCCTTAATGCCTCACGCTTTAAAGCGCTCCTCGAGACAACTTTCTTTAACTGGGCACCTGACAATCACGACCGCATCATCATGAACGAAGGGGGAGTAGGTACGCCGCTCAATATGGGGACTACCGATCCACAAATGGCAACTGAATGGAAAAAATTCGCTGGTACTGAAGGATTTGCAAGCGCCGATACCGTTGGGCGTACTTGGGTGATTGGTCGCGTTCGTTTTATTCACACCGACCAATGGACTGTCCGCGACGACCCCGACAACGACCCTGAACCACGTACGTTTCTTGGTGCTGCGCAAAAGCAATGGTTTAAGGATACGCTTGAAGCTGCTACTGAACCTTTAATCATCTGGTCGTGCCACTGGACATGTCTTAACAATGCCAATGGCCGCTGGAACTCCTTCCCAGCCGAAACAAGTGAACTTGAGGCGTGGTTTAACGCGCACCCAGACGTCAAGCGCCGCATGGTGCTCATTGGCGGCGATTCACACTCACTTCAAGCCGATGATGGCACACGTGGCGGTACAACGCGGTTTAAGGGCATACCAAACCTCAATGTGTCTGGTTTTAACCGTGCGGGTGTGGGTCCTGGTGGCGATGGCACTACTGGCATTTGGGCGATTGCCAACGGCAGCCTTTACAACTCCGGCGATGGTACGACCGAATCAAACTGGGGTGCTTACTCAAAACTCAGTTTCACCGACAACGGCTCAGAGCTTCGTTTCCGCTGGGACGCAATCCGCGTAAAGTCTGATGGCACTACCGATACTATTGCTTGGTTTGAGCGCTCCTATGGACAATCATTCGACCGAGTAAAAGTAGGTGCTGACGATGCCGATGCAGTCCATATTGGTGAAAACCGCGCGTGGAAAAAACAAGGCTATGGGTCAAGTATTTAGGAGGGATATGCTAGTACGAGACGAAATCATTGCACTTCTAAAACAACAAGGCTACACCGATGAGCCATTGCTTGAATACGCCGAAGAGTGGATTACGACAAATGAACGAATGGACATTCCTACTTGGCGAGCGCTCGAAATGTTGAAGGTCTCGCGCGGGTTCGTGCAGTACGAGCAGTACGGCGAAGTTCCTGATTGGGAGGATTAATTAAAAATCCCCGCAACAACAGCGGGGATTTCTTATCAGTTCTGGCGGAGAGAGAGGGATTCGAACCCTCGGTACCTTGCAGCACACTTGTTTTCGAGACAAGCCAGTTCAACCACTCCTGCACCTCTCCAGCAATGTCCATTATACCAGCCCCTCTGTCACTCACGCGTCGTAAAGTAACCGTAAGCGTGCTATATTCTATGCATGACAGAACAAAGCTATACTCGCAGGTTTCAAGAATTAACAACATTTGGACAACCGGAAGAGTATAGAGATATTCTCGCAACCGCCGACACTCTCGTAAAAGAAGCTTTCATTCAACATTCTACACCACGCGACAAACGCGACTCTCGTTTTTCACTTTTTACTGATAGGTGTGACCTCACCCAAGCAGGCTGGGAGGACCGCAGTACCGCAACGACGTATCATAGCGACGGAATTGCCGTGAATCTTTTTCAAAATGCACTTATTTTAGGTGTTCATACAAGAGACGCAATCGAACCACACCGCGCAATCGTTATCGGCACTTCGTATGCAAACTATCATGAACACCAAGTGACACGAGCTGCTCTCTACGATCGCCCACTCGATGCCGAGCATTTGGCCTGTTTTACGGAACCTTTCGAGGCGATGGTAGCGAAGTTAGGGCTTACTCGACTTATCCAAAAGACACCTCCAGCTGAAGTCACGGAAATAGCGGCTTAAACAAAAAGACTCACAATCGTGAGTCTTTTAAATAATTACAACGTGGTACACCCGACAGGATTCGAACCTATGGCCTTCGGCTCCGCAAGCCGACGCTCTATCCAGCTGAGCTACGGGTGCATATGATACCAACCATTGTTTTAAGCACAACGGCTATAAACACTGACTGGTATCGTTGTAACTAGAAGGTGCTTTCGGCCTGAAAATCAGGCGAACAGAGGTTATTTTAGCATACTTGGTACGGAAAATCTACTCTCCGAAGGTATTCCAGAGGGCAATTGCAACCGCAATAACCAGAATAACCCCCAGAATAATGAAGGTAAGTTGGATGGGGTGGCGCTCGATATACGTAACATAGCTGGGAAATTGCTTCGCAAGTGCAGGGTAGGAAACCGGCTCTTCGTAGTATTCCACGAGGACCTTCTTATCCTTCAGCACCACAAGCGTTCTTTCCATATCAACGAGAGTCCAGAAGGTACTTACTATAGAAATCGGCGCTCCTTTCTTCATACCAATAGAAATGCGCGGAAAAATACCAAATGTCGGTTCATAGTAGTTAAGGAAAACTTTTGCCGATTCAATCGATTCAAACAGCACTGTACGGCGTTTTCCAAGTCCGTTACGGTATACTAACGAATCTGATTTCAGCGTAATTGTACGGGTAGAGAGGAGGTAGAAGAGCACGATAAGAAAAAAGGTAATGCAAATAACACTGATAATCCAAACGATAAGGCCAAATCGGAAATAAAGTGCCAATGAAATAATAAACGCAAGAATAATTCTCATCACACCCATACGACGGCGATACTCAGAGAGGTTTGCCTTAAAAGTATAGGGAAGCGCTGGCGCTTTTACTGGTGCTGAGGTTTTAGTCATGCCTTTAGTATAGCAAGCTAGAGGCGTAGCTTACGAACGATAATATCGACGACGTCGAGCTTAAGATTTTCCATCGGAAGTTGCTGACCGAGGATATCGACGATGCGTTCACCGGCTTCATCTGGAAAGTAAACGGAGACGCCCGGTGCAAAACGCTTGCGCGGAATCAACATAATCGAGTAGCTCGGACCGTCTTGGATGAGTCCGAATGCTTTGAATTCGTCGAAATGATAGAGCCGTTCGCCTACGTACAGTCCCTGAGCAGGGCTAAGCGCGTAGGTAAGCGTACGAGGTGGTCGGCGAATGTAAATAATTAAGGCAATTGCCATAACGATTACTAACGCTGAAAAAGTCCATGATTTAAGAAGAAACACATCAACGGCAATGAGTCCGAGTACTACTACGATAAAGATCACAAACCATAGTGGGCTACGATCGGCATGAATATATTCTTGAGCTGTCCATGTTACAGGTGGATTATCGGGAGTGTCTTCGGGCGGCATCGGAGAAGTATCGCCCTCTATAGGCGCGTCAAACGCTTCTGGGGTCTCGGCTGGTTCAACCGGCGGCTGCTCATCTTCGGGCGGTTGCCAGTAGTTTTGCGGTTCTTCATTCGCCATATCTAGAGCTTAGTATAGCATGAGCGTTTCCCGTGAAATACAAAAAACACCCGGTGTGCGGGTGCTTTTATTGCAAAATTGGCGGAGGAGGGGAGATTCGAACTCCCGCTCCAGGTCTCCCCAGACTAACGATTTAGCAAACCGTCCCCTTCAGCCACTTGGGTACTCCTCCATTTACGCTCGGACGGTTACCCGTCACATATTCGCGTTTCACGCAGCAGCCCCTTGGGTGCTGTGTGACTCGATAGATTGTAGCACAAAACAGGGGCAGAGGCTAGCGTTGACCCCGTGATTATTGCGTAAAACTGCTTATGGTGGTATAATAGTTAAATATGAAGCGATTAGGAACACTTTTCATCGGTGCAACACTAGCGATAGCAACATTTCTCACAATTGGTGCCACCCCAGTTTCAGCCCAAAGTGCTGTCCAAGAGGGGATAAATTCCGCTCGCGGTACCGGCGTACCTGGTAACCTTTTTGGTGATACCGGTATTATTACTACCATCACGAACACCCTTCTTTTCATCGCCGGTGCTCTTGCAGTTATCATGATTATCTTCGGTGGTATTCGCTACGCTACTTCAGCAGGTAACTCATCAGCCGTTACCGCAGCAAAGAACACTGTTCTGTATGCAATCGTTGGTCTTATTATCGCCTTCTTAGCATTTGCCGCCGTTAACTGGGTACTTGGTGCGGTTACTCCTGGTGCTGGAGGCGATTTTAGTAACCGTTAATAGCTTCGGTTTACAATTTTAAAGGGGGATTGGAACATTGTATCTCCAACGCACTCGCCAATCCGAACCACCCGAGACAAAAGAACTCTCAACCGATCGACATAAGCTACTTCCTACGTTGTCAGTGCCGTTAAATTGAAGTGTTGTCGCGCTAATAGCACCTGTATTTGTATCGTAATAGTAGATTTCTTTCCCGACCCACTATGAAAGTTGGTCAGCAGCAATACCCTTAAGCACTGAATTAACGGCAATTGCAATGAGGCGGTCAAGCGTTTTTGGTTGGCAGAATACGAATGATTTAGCGGCAACATCGTCCGCTCCACGAGTACTATCAAATAAGTTAGCCTTGCGCAAAATTTCTTCAAAGTCGGGCGCGGGTTCCGTGAGTGCCGGTACTGTTATCACCGGGAAGGGCACCATGGTCTACTTTAAATATTTCAACCGCCGTCGCAATATTATGAAGGTCCTGCTTAGCAACGGCCGAGGTAGACTGCTGGGTGATACCGTTATAGGAGACGACCGTAATTGCCGCCAGAATGGCAATAACTACGACCACAATAAGAAGCTCCACAATCGTAAAGCCCTGTCGTTGATGACTTATCGTCCTATACATCAGCTAATTTCCTCCTGTCCAAGCGCGCCACGGCCCTGTGGTTGTGTCAGCAGACCTATATCCACCATAGACATTCTTAAACCCAACACTTCCTACTTCAAGCATGGCACCACAGGGGTGATGCGTCGTAGCTGCTGTCTGAAAATCTACTTCTCCTGGGTAGAGCTGCGGAGTGCTTTGCTTATCGGTAACGTAGTAGACTTTCCCTGACTTACTTTTCGCAACCAGAGCCCAGTCATTTCGTCCCGCCGGAGCTACTGAAGCCCAATACGCGTCACTCACCCCAGAAGGGTTGTAGTTATGACAAAAAATAAGATTTGTATCAGTGTCAGGAGCAGCCGCATAGGCAGTCTTTGATACACGCCACTTAAATGTCTCGAGCGTAGCAAATACCGACACCCCCGCAGCTCCTTCAAAGGAAGGTCCATGCTCGGCAAGATACATATTCATTTTCTGCGAAAATTGCCGCAAATCGCTTTGCACCGCCGAGTCATTCGCCTGATTCGTGATGCCGTTATACGAAACGATAGTGATAGCAGCAAGAATCGCAATGACAACAATCACAATTAAAAGCTCCACAATTGTGAAGCCTGCTAAAGTCTGTTTGTTGCGTGATGCCCTTTGCGCCATAGTCTCTTATAACTATAATCCATAAGCAGTATCTCAACAAGAAATCCCCACAGCTATTGCTGCGGGGGTTGCTCTATACAATCTTGGCGGAGAGGGAGGGATTCGAACCCTCGGTGAGTCGCCCCACGCCGGTTTTCAAGACCGGTACCATCAACCACTCGGTCACCTCTCCGTACTAACGTACCTGGGTTATTTTAACAGATTGAGGCGTTTCAGTCGAGAGGTTGGTAGGCAAGTGTTGCCACCCAGACACTCGCACCGGCTTTTGCAAGCAGTTGGGCAGCTGCCGTAAGCGTTGCACCAGTGGTCACAATGTCATCTACGAGAAGAATTGTCTTACCTCTTAAGTCACTGGTGCTCTTTAGTGCAAACGCCTCGGTCGCCTGCGCTTGTCGGTGCTTTTTATCTACCGTGTGCTGCGTGGTGGTTGTTACGCGCTTCAGGAGCTTTTCAAGAGGATACGTACGGAGCCAGGCGAGCTGTCTGGTAATAAGTTCTACTTGGTCATAGCCGCGCTGTCGGCTATGCGAGTGAACCGTCGGAATAGGACAAAGTATAATGTCACGAGGTAGTAGGGGGAGTGCCTCATCTAAAAGCCCTGCCAGTACTCGAGCCGCCTCTTTAGAATGTTGGAACTTTAAAGTATTAATCGCTGTCTCAAGTGCCCCACCTCTGGTACTTACGGTGAAAGCGCGCTCAATAGGGGAATCGTGCCTCGAACAGATACCGTATGGGTGCGGTGCTCCGCATAAAATACAGCCCCAAAACGGCTCATAGATGATGTCATTTTTACAATTAACGCATATCACACCCCCTATTTTCCCACAGCCAGAACAGGGGTGTGGTGCAACAATATGCAACACACGCTCAACTATTGTATTTTTTACGTTTAACCCACCCATTTAGTTGATTATACCGTAGCTAGTCGGTATAATACGAGAGACTATTTGTCAAATGAGCCTAGAGAAAAGTGGAGGATATCATGGCCCGCAAACCAAACGAAGATCTACTCATCGAGGACGAGCTCGCAGCAGCTTTCCTTAGTGACGACGACCTGACACCAACCGACCCGACCGCACCTGCGAGCGACGACAACTGGGACGACAGCCAAGAAGAATTCTTGGGACAACTGGCGGTTGATGTCTACGAAACAGAAGAAAAACTTGTGATTAAAGCACGTACCGCAGGCGTGAACAAAGAAGACCTTGACGTCAGCATTAGCGACGGCATCCTTACCATCAGTGGTACACTCAGCAGCGGCGACGACGCTGAAGCAACCAACTGGCACATTCAAGAGTGTTACTGGGGCGAATTTAGCCGCACCCTCGCACTTCCAGTGAGTGTAAAGGAAGACGAAGTTGACGCAGTCCTCAAGGACGGTGTACTCACCATCAGCTTCAACAAAATCAAGCAAGAACAAGCAAAGCGAATCCAGATTCAATAATCAAAATCGCCTTGTAGAAATAACTCCCCAGAAGGGGAGTTATTTTTTATATGAGTGCAAGTAATCCGCCAAGGCTCAGCAATTGGATAACTCTAACGGAACTTACTTCACGCCAAGAACTTTAAGGGTCTCTACGCCTTAAAGTTCTTGGGTTACGTGAAAGTGTCTTTTTAGAGTTATCCAATCACTAAGCCTAAAGGAAGATATTCGCGCTCCTACAAAATAAAAACCCCGCTTTTGCGGGGTTTTTATCAGAAAGGATTTCTCTACTAAACAGTTCCCTCAGGTGTAATCGCACCAAGTACCCAGTTCACAAGCGCGAAGGCCAGGAAGGCGATAACAAGACCGATAATTGCGTACATAATCGTGTTCTTCGCAGCAGTCACCGCAGATGAGTTACCAGCTGAGGTTGTGTAGCGAATACCACCGAAGATGAGCATAATCACACAGATTGCGCCGATCACGAAGAGGAGTACGTTCACAATAGTGGTGAAGATTGAACCAGAACCGAAGAGGGTAGTTGGAACATCCTTACCTTGTGCACAGTCGATACCGCTTTGGGCGCTCAGGTTTGATTCGTCACAAACCGCGTTTGCTGGAACAACTGGAACAAGAAGCGCAGTAATTGCGAGAGCGAATGCTGCAACAATTGTGCTCACTTTCTTAATAATTGATGTTTTCATGTATGTAATTTCCTTTCTTATGAAATCTAGGTTAGTTATAGCAGATTTTTAACGGTTTGTTAACCCCTGAAGGCTATCTGGGAGATTAAAACAACTTCAAGACCCAGTTAATAATCGCATATGCCAGGAATGCTACGACCAATCCAACGATTGAATAGGTCAACGTATTCTTTGCTTTAGCAACTTTTCCAGCATCACCGCTCGATATAACGTAGAAGATACCTGCAACAATAATCATCACTGTTGCAATCGCACCAACCACAAAGAGGAGTACATTTACAAGGGTACCGATAAGCTCAGTGGCGCTATCACCCTTACTCTTACACACCTCTGAGTCGGGATTGTCGCTACAAATATCTCCCAATGGGTCAATCGCACTAACAGACGCAACCGGCGCCAACATAAAAGCACCAAACATTGCAACGGCAAATGTTGCAATTAATAGTTTAATTCGTTTCATTATTTAAATCTCCCAATAACAAAGTTAGTAACAGTAAAGGCAACCAGCACAATCACCAACCCAACGATAGAGTAGGTGAGGAGGTTTTTCGCCTTCGCAACACGACCTGCGTCACCCGATGAGGTGGTATACATAATACCGGCGATAATAATGACGATAACCGCCACAGTACCCGCCAGGAAATACATCAGGTTAAGCCCGTTGGCGAGCAAATCATCAGCTGATGCCGTCGGGATATTTACGGTTGTGGTGCTATCGGAGTCATTTCCGGTCGCAACTGCTAGGTAAGTGAATAAACTGTTCATAGTTTCCTCTACGTAATAATACTAAATACTAGGTTGGTAAGCCCAATAGCCGCCATACAGATAACAAGCCCGACAACCGCGTTAAGGATGGTTTTGCGTGCTTTCTCGAGCTGACCAGGCAGCGACCCACCGGTCATGTACAAAAATCCACCATACAGAATGAAGAATACAGTAATGTACGTCATCAGGACAATTGCCATTTCAATACCGTTCAGGACGATACGCCAAATAAAGTTACTCAGGCCACCAACATCATTTGGCCCCTTAAGAGAACAGTCGCCATTAGTGAGCCCCCGGTACCAAGGTGGAATACCGAGCACACGTGCCTCACAGTTTGCTGCGGACACTGTTTGAGGGGTGGTTACAGCCATAACGGGCGAGGCGACCATAAAAATAAACAGGCCGCCGATAAGTAAATTCTTAAATAGTGCTTTCATTAGTTGTTAAATACTCCTCCTGGAATAATGAAATTGAGTAGGGCATACATACCACCAAAGGCAATGACACCGATAATAACGTTAGTGAAGACAGTACGAGCCTTTTTTACTTGTTCTGGGCTGCCACCAGAGGTTGTGTAAAGAATACCACCATACACAAAGCCAGCCACTGCAAGCACACCTACACCAGCGGTGAGAATATTAATAGCAAGAATGAGGATTCCCCAAAGGCCGGTTTCCTCGACATCTGCGTTATCGCCACCTTTTTGATCACATTTAATAATAGCTGTATCGACACCACCACATTTCTCTGCAGCAAAAGCTGGCTGCGCTACACTCAATCCCACAACAGGGATAAGTAAAAGACCGCCCAGCACCAAATTCCGTATTGTTTGTTTTATTTTCATAGTTGTTTATAGAGTACGAGGTTTTTGACTATATTGCAATATGTCTCCATAGTCCTATTGATTTATCGAACCAAGCTGTTTACCATCGAGGGTATCGTTATGAATCATGAAATCGAACAAGAACACACTTTTTTATTGAATTCCCTTCCTGCGGATATACAACAATGGGAGCAGGAATTCCTTGCAGATACCTATATCCCCGAGTCATCGAACAATCCACAGATTCGACTAAGACAAAGGGGAGAAGCCTTCTTTATCACAAAGAAATATCCTAAAAATGAGGGCGACTTATCGGTAATGGTAGAAGAGACAATCCATCTTAGCCCTGAAGAATATAAGCAGCTTAAGGAAGCAGTTCCTGGTAAGTACTTGGCAAAAATACGCTATAAGAAAGTTGTTGACGATATGACGCTTGAAATTGACGTTTATCAGGAGGCGCTTAGCCCACTCGTAATTCTTGATATAGAGTGGCGCTCAAGAGAGCCGGACGATACTATCTTACGCCAATTTGATATACAAAAAGAGGTGACACAAATCCATAAACTGGCCGCTGGCCAGATGGCAGGAAAGGCTTATGAGCAAATCAAACCCTTCATTAAATAGGCTCGCTTAGTCAACATCTTAATCACTATAGCTTACTGTAGAGGCTTGACTTTTTATCAAGCTTGTGGTATATTTACCTCAAAGTTAATTTTACTGAAGGAAACGCCACCACCATGGATCACGCTCAAGTAAAGATGCACGAATCAGAAGACAAGAAACCTGAACGAAAGCGCCGCGCCGGTATTCTCCCGACCGTTGCAGCCCTTACCGGAATAGGTATTGCAGCCCTTACCGGGTGTAGCCCTGATGCTGGTGCAACTCCTGAGCCGACTTCTACGAGTGCGGAGGCAAGCCCAAGCGCCACTCCAGAACCTACTGAAACATCAGGCCCTCGTGAATATACCGACCAAGAACTCATTGATATGGAGAATGAACCACTCCCTGAGTCTCTCGAAAAGTATGAGTCTATGTCCGTAGAAGACTTTAAGGTATTACCAATCGAAGAACGTCTATCTTACTGTTCGTATCTTAACCGTGACCAGGACTACCTTGAAGGAGCTTGGTATGACAGCTACGGTGGCGATCCTAAGTATCTACTTCCAGATGACTTAGGAAAAGAAAGCACTGGACAAGAAATCATTACCCAAGATGCTTATAATATTTCGAATGCATTTACTACTCACTTTGGAGGAATAATTGAGGATATCGACACTCGCGTCAAACAAATCTCTTGTGCGACTTATAACGCAAACAGTCTATCAAGGGGCGCCGACCTCGAAGCGCAGCTCCGTGAAGCTGGAGACTTTATTGTTCCTCCAGGGATATGGGCTGAACAAGATGCCTTTAAGATTAAAGATTTCGTATCCGAAGAAGCACCTTCTACCGTTACTACCGACAGTGGTAAAGAATACTTCTCACGAAAGGTTACGTCAGTGGACGGCCTTGGGCGCACTTTCCCGGACACCTACATTCTTGTTGATTACACCAACTACAAGGGTGAAGCAAAGCAAACCTACGTCTACTACCAGTAGTTATTCCACACACTATCAAAACGCTTGTGATTATGGTAATCACAAGCGTTTTGTAGTTTAATAACAGGTGTGAAGTCTCAACATAAAAACAGACTTGTTATCTTTATTTCTATCCTTGCACTTTTAGTGCCAGTCTTAACCTTGCTCGTCCCAACGACGGCAAGTGCGGCGGCTTATAGCAGCCTAAGCGTTGAAGATAAGGCGCGAGCGTACACCTATTATCGTGCAGCTGCATCGTGTATGAGTGGGCTAAAAAATGAAATCGTCGCGAGTGCTGAGTATAATGGCCTAAAAACCGATCCGGCAAATGGCTATTGGTATGGGACTGGCGACAAAAGTAACCCCGATAGAAAAGGTGATTGGTGGTCGGGAGATGCCAAAAATGAAGCAGAAGTAACCCCTAAGAGCACCTCGAGCGACGGCTTGATTGGGTGTACGGAAATCACAAAGACCGGTTTGTCTGAGTACTGGGGTGGGGCGACTCCCGCAGATCTTCTCAAAGCACTGAAGTATGAATGGAACGGCACAGATAAATGGGTGTTCAAGGGCGATGGCTCAAAGAAGTCAGATTACCTTAAGGCGTTCCTAACATCAAAAGGTGTCAGTATGGAGTACACGCCTGCAACCGAGTACTTCGTTAACTACAACGCCTTTGTTAACAAGAATTACTGTAATGCAAAAGATAACGGCACCTATAACTCTCTTTCGGAGAGTATTCGAAATAGATACGAGACCTACAACACTGGGTCGAATGCCTATCAAGGCAAGACTGTATATAAAAAAGTAACGGTTGCCGATTCGGTGACAACGAGCGACCATGGGTTTACCTACACTGGACCTTCCGGTGGAGTAGTTAACCTTGGGCAGGCGCAGTTCACCCTCTACTACGACAACTACAAGTCATGTGACGCGATGGCTAAAAATATCTCCGATAACGCCCCTGCGTATCTCGATGCTGTAGCAAGAGAGGTTTGTGTAGCACACAAATTCGCCGGGTCTGTACTTGCTGCTTGTATAGATGGAGTGAAACACAGCGCTACTGAAACAGCTCCCACTTACTGTAATAAGTACACTGATCAGAGCTTAAAGGAGGCTTGTGTCGCTGGGATAGGGCTACGCCCAGAAACTCCCGATGTAGCCACGGATCCTTCGAGTGGGGGAGAAGATGGAGATGAAACTTCATCGTGTGTTGTCGAAGGTGTAGGCTGGATTGTCTGTCCAGTTGTTAATTTCCTCGCTGGCATCACCGATGCTATTTACGGCATTGTTGAAAACTTCTTAAAAATTGACGTGAAGACGATTTCTGCCGACCCGAATGCGAGCGGTTCTTACCAGGCTTGGACAATTATGCGCAATATCGCAAACGTTATGCTTGTTATTGCGTTTATCTTTATCATCTACTCACAGCTCACTGGTATGGGTGTTAGTAACTATGGCATCAAGAAAACACTACCGCGACTTATTGTGGCAGCACTCCTCATTAACCTGTCGTTCTTCGTTTGTCAGATTGCAGTTGATATCTCGAATATATTAGGTGGCTCACTCAAAAGCTTCCTAGCAAACCTTCCTGTCTTTACCGACACTTCTGGTGGAAACTGGGCACAAGATACGCTCGCAAAGGGTAACTTCTTTACAAATGCAGCCCTCGGTATTCTTGCGGGACAGGCGACAATCGGGCTTGTTGCTGGGGCGGCGGTAGCTGTGTATTTCCTCGGTATAGGTATCTTTATTCCGATTGTTGTTGCGGCGGTTATCGCAATCCTTATTACGTTCTTTATCCTGCTCGCTCGCCAAATGCTCGTTATCATCCTGGTTGTTGTTGCCCCTGTGGCATTTGCGGCAATGCTGCTTCCTAATACAGAGCGTTGGTTTAAGTGGTGGCAGAAAGCATTTGTTGGTATTCTCGTTATCTATCCTCTTATTGCGCTCTTATTCGGTGGTTCACAACTTGCGGCGAATATTCTTGTTCAAACAAAGCCTGGTGACTTAGGGTGGCAACTTGCTGGTGCTGCAGTGGCTATTTTGCCGCTATTCTTCACGCCTGCACTACTTAAGGGGTCACTTAATGCAATCCCCGCAATCGGTGGTCTGGCTCAAAAACTCCAATCTCGTGCGGTTAACGGTGGTCGAAAGCTAACAGGCGAGGGTATGAAAAGATTGGGTGAACGAGCAGCTGCAGGTAATAGTCGTTTTGCATCCCGGGTATCAGGAGCTATCCATGGTAATGGTAGAGGTGGGCGTCGACGCCAAGCTGCGGCGCAACGAGCTTACGAAGAACCTCGCATAAAAGATTTGATGACGCAATGGACAAAACCTGGTAAAAACGGTGAGAGGGCTATCGCTGACAACTCGGATGCTCTCGCTGATATTGCTATGCGATCACCCGAATCACTTGAGGGTCAGACTGCGATTAGCTTACTCGCAAGCAAGCAAGATGCCGTGACACTTTCAAGAGTCAGGAATAGCTTTAAGGGTAACGAGAATAAGATGTCCGCATACAATAAAGCGATTTCGCCAAGTTACGGTGCACTGAAAGCGAAACATCCTGGTGCAGTCCAAGATATGGACGAAAAAGCCTGGTCATCAATGAAGCAAGCTGACATGCAAGGTATGAAGGATGCCGCTCTTCAAGAGGGTGCAGCCAGTAGTGCGAGCTTCCGCTCATCACTGGCAGCCGCAATGCAAGACCCAGAGCAAGCACGGCACTTTACTGATGATATGTACACCCACCTGAATGAAAAGTATGGAATGGGCGTAAGCCGACCAAGTAATGTACAACGAGCTCAACAAGCAGCTACTGCAACGCCAGCGGCAGCAAATGCAGCTGCTGCGGCCTCACAGGGAACACCAGGTACGGGTTCAGCGACACAACAGCAAAATGCTATGGGGGCAGCACAGCGTGCTCAACAGACTGCTGCAGAAGCAGCGGCAGGTACCTCGGGTTCAAAGCCATTTGTTGCAACTGGCGAAGGGGAGGTATCACGAGCGGTGGGTGCCGCCGAGCGAGCTCGCCAAACCGCAGAGCAGTCCGCGCAAGGTACATCGGGTGACGGCGTATTCGTCGTGAGTCATGACGAGGGCATTACACAGCCACAGCAGCCCGTACAGCCAACCCAAGCCGTTCCACAACCGGGAACCCCAGCAGGGCAGGCATCAACAACAGTGAATGAGCATGGCCAAATGGGCGTAGCAGGGCAACACGAAGATACAATTGATCGTATGTCACGATAAATTCAAATGGTAAATCGTTTACAATAAAGATATGGCAACCTATAAAGTTCCCCAAGACGTCGAGGCAGATGACAAGCTCATCGGTCCGTTTAGTTTTCGTCAGTTTATCTATCTGATTATTGTGGCGTTGGCGATTGCGATGGCGTGGGGGTTGGCGCAGCTTTTTGTGGGCTTAGCGATTATTCCGATTCCGATTATTATCTTTTTTGGTGCACTCGCGTTACCACTCCGTAAAGACCAGCCAATGGAAATTTACATGGCAGCAATGGTGTCGTTTTACCTAAAACCTCGTATGCGTTTTTGGGACCCAGAGGGGATTGAATCGCTTATTGAAATTACGGCACCGAAGACAGTTGAGGTAAAGCGGACAAAAGATTTATCACAAACTGAAGCGGCGCAACGTTTGAGCTACCTTGCCGATATCGTCGACTCACAGGGGTGGGCAATTCGTGGGGTTTCTGGGGCTGCCGGAACAGCTATGAATAATGACGTCTATCTTGAGGCTCAGGGTGCTGAGGATGTGCTTGATACGAACACAACCATTGCTCACACATTTGACCAGATGATGTCACAGAGTACCGAGCGTATGCGTGAAGAGGCGAAGCAACGTATGATGCAAGCAACGGTTGCACCGGCGCCGGTTGCGCCACCAATAACAGCACCAGTTCAAATACCTGTTGTGCCTACAACAACACAGGTGAATGCCTCTCCTGTTGCTGACCCGGCGAACGACCCGCTCCTTGCACAAATGTCCCAGCAAATGGGCGTTTCACAGGGGCAAGCGGCACCGGGCTCAAACCCAGCGCCAAAATTCGACCCGTATCCAACCTTCCATCAGTCAATTATTCAGCCACTTAACGACACCGCACACCAAGCCGAAAGTGATATTCCTGCTGCGCCAGCACCGGTAGCAACACCGGCCGCCGTGCAACCAGCACCAAAAGTCGAGGAAAAGAAGCCAAGCGCTAGCGAAGAGGCCCTGACTGCTGGTATAATGAACCTTGCAAACAACCCTGATTTGTCTATCGAGACGATTGCACACGAGGCCAACCGTTTACATAAGAAGGCCGAAGAATCGTCTGATGAAGTGGTAATTTCACTTCGCTAGTCTGGTACACAGATTCGTAGATATAATCAACTAAAGGAGTGGGAAACAGAGAGGGTATGCCGCCTAATAATTCTCCGTATAATCAACCCCAACCTCAAGGGGTACCTCAGCCTGTGTCTCAACAGGCTATTCCTGCTACACAGCAAACGATGCAAATCCCTGGCCAGCCAGCTATGCCGGTAGCGCCTGCGCAGTATCAAGCGGCACCTGCTCCCGGGCAAGTTCCTGGGGCAATGCCAGGAGCGGTTGGCTCTGGGCCCCAAGGAGCTACAAAACCGACTCCTAAAAACCCGAACTCGACGCAAAGCACACTTCAGCTCTCTGAAATTCGTGACAGTATGGTAATTATGGTCGACGGATCATTCCGTGCCGTTGTTGCCTGTAAATCAATTAACTTCGACCTTATGAGCGACCGCGAACGAGAGGGGATTGAATACAGTTACCAAAACTTCCTCAACTCGCTGAACTTCCCAATTCAGATTTTAATTCGTTCACAACGAGTTGATATTGGCCCATACATCGATAAGTTGGTTTCGACGCGCCGCTCGCAAGATAATATGCTCCTGGGTGTACTCATGGACGACTACATCAACTTTATCGACGCATTATCACAAGAAGCAAATATTATGGAGAAATCGTTTTATATTGTAGTGCCATTCTTCCCGAAGGGTGATGCGGCTAATTTAGTAGAACAGGGGAAAGGTTTCTTTGGAAAGCTCTTCGCTCGTCCACAAAACACCATTACTCACATTGACGCGGCCGCTTACCAAAAGGCAAAAGATGAAATTAAGAACCGCGTCGACTCGGTGACCGCCGGGCTTTTCCAGCTTGGTGTACAGAGTATGCAACTCGATACCAAGGCACTTGGTGAGTTGTACTACAACTACTACAACCCCGATACGGCCGTCCGCCAACCACTTGGTGACTTCGATAACCTGGCAACCACCTTTGTAAAGAAAGCACCTGGTGAAGCACCGACAGGAGGAATGCAATAATGGCAAAACAAAAGTCCGCTGCTGATATTGCAGCCGAGCAGCGCGCTCGCGAACAGGCCGAGGTTGAGCAGGCATTTCTTAAGGGTGTCTCAACCCTTCGTGATTTGATTGCGCCAAGTAGTATCGAGATTCACGCCTCACACTTCCGCCTTGGTACGAAGTATGGTCGCACCTTGTATGTTTACGGATACCCGCGCCAAATCTACACTGGTTGGCTGAGCCCTCTTATTAACATCGACGAAGTGCTCGATGTCAGTATGTACATTTACCCGGTTGAAAGCCAGGTAGTGCTGAATAACCTTCGTAAAAAGGTGACGCAGCTCGAGGCATCTGCTTCGATTAATAACGAGAAGGGGCGTGTTCGTGACCCAGCCCTTGAAGCGGCCATTAATGACGCCGAGGAACTGCGTGACCAAATTCAGGTGGGTGCCGAGCGATTCTTCCGCTTTGGACTGTACGTAACACTGTGGGCTGATAGTATGGATGAGCTTAACTTCGTCCAGCAAAAAATTGAAACTATCTTTGGTCAGCAAATGGTGTTTAGTAAGGTGGCTTCGTCGCAACAAGAGCAAGGGCTTAACAGCTCGGTGCCACAAATGAGTGACCAACTCCAAATTCGTCGCAACATGAACACCGGTGCAATTAGCACCAGCTTCCCATTCACGAGTGCCGACCTTACCGATAACCAAGGTATTTTGTACGGCATTAACATGCACAATAATGGGCTGGTTATCTTCGACCGCTTCCGCCTTGAAAACGCCAATATGGTGGTATTCGCAAAGTCCGGTGCTGGTAAGTCGTTTACCGTGAAGCTTGAAGCACTTCGCAGTATGATGCTTGGTTCAGAGGTAATTATTATCGACCCTGAAAACGAATACCAGAAGCTTGCCGATGCAGTTGGCGGTGCCTATATTCGCCTTAGTCTTAACTCGCAAACACGTATTAATCCGTTTGATTTGCCACGTGTAATCGATAGTGACGAAGCAGATGACGCCCTGCGTGCAAACCTCGTGACGCTTCACGGGCTTTTCCGTTTGATGCTTGGTGGTTCGCAGGTAACTGCTGCTGGCGTACCAATGTCAGCGTTGACTCCAGCTGAAGAAGCCGACCTCGACCAAGCGCTTATCGATACATATGCACGCGTTGGCATTACCAGTGACCCGCTGACGCATAACTCACCGCCGCCAACGATTTCTGACCTGTACGACACGTTGGTACACATGGGTGGCAGCGGCCCTTCACTGGCGCAGCGCCTTCGTAAGTACACTACCGGTACGTTTGCGGGTATCTTTAGTCAGCAATCGAACATCGATATTAATAACCCAATGATTGTATTTAATATTCGTGACCTCGAAGACGAACTTCGCCCAGTTGCTATGTATATTGTGCTGAGTCACATCTGGAACGTGACTCGTACCGACCAGCGCAAGCGTATGCTGATTGTGGACGAGGCGTGGCAGCTAATGAAATATGAGGATTCAGCCAACTTCCTGTTTAGCTTGGCAAAACGTGCTCGTAAGTATTACCTTGGACTTACCACCATTACACAGGACGTGGAAGACTTTATGAGTAGCAAGATGGGGCGCGCAATTGTCGCCAACAGTTCGATGCAATTACTCCTTAAGCAATCAGCAAGTGCGGTTGATGTACTGTCAGATGTCTTTAAGCTTACCGAGGAAGAGAAGAAGCGTTTAGCAAACTTCCCAATTGGGCAGGGTCTCTTCTTTGCCGGGCAAAGTCACGTGCATATTCAGATTCAAGCCTCGCAAACCGAGCAACAACTCATTACAACCAATCCTCAGGCGGCTCTCAATCAGTCTCCAACAGGGGTACAAAACGGCTCGTAACGAGTATAATGGGTGACAAGTATGCCAACTTCCACATTTACTCCCGGCGACAACAAGCAAGATGACAAACTAAACCCCGGTCAACAAGAGTACGACCGCCGGTTTAATGACATCGCGCGCGCTGAAGAGCGTGGAACTTTTGATGATATCGCGAAAAACTACGACAAGACCGCCGATAGTTCTCAGGAAGATGCCAACATCGATAAAACGCGCCAACAGGAATCTGAGGGTTATTCAACTGGTGGTTGGACTAACAATTACAGCGGCGGCAAGAAGAAGGTAAAGGGAAAGGGTTGGTTTAAAAAAGCCGGCCCAGCGCTTGGTATCGGTGGCGGGCTTGGTATCGGTGGAATTATTCTTATGGCGCTCACATCGCCAAGTTTGTTGTTCTTCCAGATAAATTCCACGATGGTGGATAAATTTAACACACAACTCGCCAGCATGGAGACGCGGTCTAATAAGCTGCTTATGTCAAAAATTAAGGGCGCGACAACAGGTGTATGTAGTAGTGCTATCTCAATTCGCTGTAAATACTCGACGATGTCTGAAAAGCAGGTGGCGAAGTTTAAAAAAGCCGGTATTGAAATTATTCCTGACGAAAAGACGACCATTACCGGAAGAACAAAACCACTGGCGTATAAGTTTAATGGACAAACAATTGACGCGAGTAATTTTGCCTCTGTAGCGGGCAATGACGCTAAGTTCCGCGCAGCACTGAAACAGGCGTACAATCCGAAATATGCCGGGTTTATTGGAAAAGCTTGGTCAAATGTCGCGACAAAATTTAAGATTAGTAAAAAGCCACCAGAGGTAGGGGGCGAAAATGAAGGTGAGGCTCGCAAGAAACTCACTACTATTGCGAAAGAGGGCTTTAAAGAAACAGATTTAGATACAAGCAAGATACAAGCGGGCGACAAAGTAGACCCTGACTGTGAAAAAGAGTGTAAAACGTACACTGAGAAAGATGCGAGAAACGCACGTGCCATAGAGGCTGATGCAAAAAGTGGCGCGAGTGGAAATAAAGTTAGATCGGCGCTTTCTGATATTGGTGGGGAGGTAGCGAAAGCCGGTAATGTATTTAAGATTACAGGGGTTGTCGACGATGCCTGCATGGGCTACGCAGCACTCAATGGGCTTACCTATGCAGCAAAGGCAATCCGTGCGGCTCAGCTTGTCCGGTATGCAATGGTATATCTATCTATCTCGGATGCAATCAAGGCGGGTCAAGCACCGTCACAAAAGGACATTGAATTCCTTGGAAATACCCTTACCGCCACCAAGAAAGACCCGAATGACCCAACAAAAACACTCATCGGCTCTGCAACTGATTCATACGGCTATAAATACGCCGCCTATGGAGATAGTTCCGCATCCCAGCAAAGTAAGGATATTGCAAACCGATTTATGGCTGGTGGCGGGCTTGTTGGTGAAATATCTCAAACATCAGCATTTATTCTGTCGTTTATTGGTGGGAATAGAGGTGCGGCTCGATCAACCTGTCAGGTGCTTGGAAATCCTTTCGTACAAGCAGGCTCGTTGATTCTTGGTGTTGCAATGCTGTTCGTTCCAGGTGCAAATGTTGCGAAGATGGTAGGAAGTGCAGCTGTACACGTCACTATTGCAGTTGCTATCTCGTTAATCCCGACACTCCTCGCCGATATCGTAGCGGGTACGGTCACAGATGGTATCGTCGGCGAAGAAGCGGGTAATGCAATTACCTCGGGTTCAGGAAAATTACTCTCTGACTCATTAGCAGGGCAGAACGGTGCAGCGCCAATGACAAAGGAAGATGCACTGGCTTACAATTCACTTCAAACACAAACGACTAACCAGTACATTGCCGACGAACTCGACACAACAAGTCCTTTCGATGCCACGAACCCACATACGTTCCTTGGTTCAATTGCTTCAGCATTGTTACCACTTCGCTCGAGTTCAAACCCAGTTAATTCTATTAGTTCACTACTCGCTACGTCGGTACAAAACCTGCTTCCACAATCAAGCGCAGTATCAGATGAAGAATATGAGAAATCACTCAATGTCTGTAACGACCTTGATGTTCAGGAAGCGCAGTATGCGACCGATCCATTCTGTAACGTTATTCGTGGTATTCCACCGCAGTACCTAAATAGAGACCCTCTTGATGTTGCTGAAGCGCTCATTGCCGCTGGTGACATGAGCGAAAACGGAACCCCGACAGGTAACTACGCAACCTTTGTTACAAAATGTATTGAAAGCCTGGAACCGCTTGGCTATACCGAAAGCTCTCAAGAATTTAATCCTGACGATGCGAAGGAATGTATTATCAATGACACTAACGCCAATTACTACCTAAACTACATGGACAGCCGCATCGAGGCTGGTATGAGTGGTGAAGATGAAGTCACCGGTGGTCAAGAAGTCGCCACAGAGCGGCCTGAAAACACCACCGACCGCGGTGGCAATGGCGGCTGGACACTTACAAATAACGTTGATTACTCACAGTACCAGTGTGACGCTCGTACAACAGATGCTGGAACGTTTACAAGCCCGCAGTACGGCTGGACAATTCGTCTATGCAAAATTACTTTCAATACCAGTATTTCGGGCGACAATGGAGGTAACAGTATTAGCTCACTGATTTCAACGAATGCGATGAATATGTTTGAAGCCGCGAAAGCTGAAGGGATAGAACTCGGGCTCAGCGATGGAATGCGAAAGAATCCACCAAGCTACTTCTCGATGCACTCAACAGGGCTTGCGATGGACCTTGGTACGCCACGAGGCGGCCAGACGATTTGTTATGCCATTCGCCCATGGTGGATTAACCCGGTTAAGGGGTATGGAAATGGATCTAATGCCGAGGCGGCGTGTCAATCAAAGGGCGGGGAGCATTACAAAGCATATCAGTGGCTTAAGGCAAATGCTGGTAAGTATGGATTCTTTAACTTCGCTAACGAGCCGTGGCATTATTCAACGAGTGGAAATGGTGTGTAGCATATGAAAATAATCCGTCTCAATCGATTAAAACTTTTTGCCATCGCTCTTGGTATGGCGATTGCGAGCGTCACTTCTATTCCCGTTGCGAGTGTATTTGCTGAAGACGAACCAACTTCTAATACACAGTGTGATGAACAATTTTATAGTGCAAATGATATTCTTTTCTACAACCCTTGTGAAACAACCTGTTCAGTTAGTAGCGGAGCGCTCACCGGGCCAGCCCCAACAGCGCTCGTAGGCGAATCCAACCCTGAAAAGACCTGGAACTATTTCACAGCTCGTGGACTAACCCCTGTAGCTGCTGCAGGGGCAATGGGTAATATCTCACACGAGAGTGGCTTCTCGGCATCGGTAGAAGAGGCAAGTGGTGGCGGTGGATTAGGAATTATCCAGTGGACAGGCGATAGGCGTACGAAGCTTGAGCAAGCAGCCTCGGCGGCTGGTGTAAACCTTGCTGATAACGACTCTGCGCTTCTATTTGAGCTGAATTACCTATGGGACGGCGAGTACGACGCGATGACATGGCAAGAACCAATGAATGCCGAGAAAACCGTTGAAGGTAATACGGCGATTGCGAGTTATAACAGTAAGTTCGCCGGACAGCGCGCTGAGTCACAAGCAGGAAACGGTTCAACAATGCTCTTCCACGCACTTATTGAGCGGTCAAATGACGTTCCAACGAAAGCAGATCAGTATCCTGGTGTTGGTGTACTCACGGGACGTATCGATAAAGCCAAGGAGTTCCTTGAACAATTCAGCGGAAGTAGCGCGAGCGGTGGTAGTTGTAATAGTGTTGGTGCCGGTGGCCTTACCTGGGACCAAGCAGTGACACTTGGAAAGAAGATTGTTGATAACTGGGATGCCAACTACTGCGGTAATGGGTCGGTAAAGGCTGGTTTCTACTGTAGCTGGACAAGCGGATACTGTACTGCAGGTGCGGCTTGGATGGCAGTCACCACAGCCCCTGACCCAAGCAAGGTTCCTGGTATTCCTGACGGGGTGAATGTTGCTAATAGGCTCGTTTCCTCAAACCCTGATGTTTATACAAGTGGTAATCCCGATGGTTCTAATGTACAACCATTTTCTGTTTGGTCGTTTGGCGCTGGAAGCTCTTCTGGAGCACCGGGCCACACAGGAACAATAGTCGGTGTTGGCAAAGACGGCTCTATTATTACCCTTGAAACGAACTGGGCAGGCGAGACAGCTGGCGCTACGAATAGCTTCCTATATAACCCCGGGCATAAAGTCGCAGTCTTCCAGTATCCGTCATTTGAAGCATTTAAGTCGAGTCGCAACGGATATGTTTATAACGGTATAGCAACCCCTAAAGATAGTTTAGTTGCAAGCCTGATGGCTCAAAAAATAACAGCTTATATAGGAAACTAATTATGGATATACGCGCCAAACGAACTATTATTGCCATCATTATCGCTTTTATCGTCCTTTGCGCCGCGGCGGTCATTTACTTTTTCCTCGCGCCAAAAACACCGTCTACTCAAAATTCAGATAAGACAGTTATTATCGATAACTACACCGAATATACAGAGCATATTTCAAGAGACTCGTTTGGGTACCTCGGTAATTATTTGTATAAATTCATCCATAGTCCAAAACAAGGAGTGTACCACGGCGAAATCGCTGAGGGTTCTTACACGTACGATCAAGACTCGTGGTTCTCGGACTTCATTATTAAACTAAAAGATAGTGATGTGTCTTGGAAAATCTCGCTTCAGACAACCAAAGATGGTGAGATAAACGGTGATATATCAGTAACTTGTAATAGCGGTGGTTCTGCTTGTGTGTCACTTTCGAGTAAAATGGAATCTCAATCCGCACTGCAAGATTACCTGCCAATTACTACGGATGATTACATCATGAGTTACTCAAAAGATGATTACAATACACTTTCAGTTGTGTATTACGACCAAGAAGGTATTGGTAAAGCTAAGGCGCTCGAAAAGATTACATCACTTGGGTTTAAACCTGAAGACTACAGTATTAATTACTATTACGGTGGACATTAAAGTTCAACGTGGTGCAGGTGCTTGCCTGCATGGCTCGTTGCTGAAGTAATAATAATTTGGTGCCCCATAAGTTGACTTGTGAGGAGTTTTTGACGAGTGGCGTCGAGTTCCGAGAAGACATCGTCAAGAAGAATAATCGGCGTCTTACCGGTTAGTTGTTCGATGATTGAGACTTCAAGAAATTTAAGTGCCAGCACAATAGTACGAGCTTCACCACGAGAAGCCACAGAAAGCGCAGGGGAGTGGTTAATCTCAAAGATGACGTCATGGCGGTGCGGACCGACTGAAGTACTACCAAGGTATTTATCACGGTCGAGGTGCGCATGGAGTTCATTAAGGAGCCTTTGCTTAATGTCGCCTACGAAGGTGTGTGAGTAATGAATTGATACTTCATCGTGGGTGCCGGCGATATCTTGGTAAAGCTGCGCAAGATTTTGGTTCAGCTGTTCGATAAATGCAATGCGCTGGCCAATAATATAGGCACCATGCTCTGCGAGAGCCACATTCCAGGCAAATAGTTGATCATCGTTGATGTAAGTGTTTTTAAGAAGATTATTACGTTGCTTGAGGGCTCGTTCGTATTTACGAAGCGATGGGCCGTAGAGCGGGTTTAACTGGCTAATAAAGCGGTCAATGAATTGACGGCGGCGAGCGGGCGAACCATGAAGCAGGCGAAGGTCCTCGGGCTCAAATAATACTACTGGGTGCTTTTGTTTTTGCGGTAGACGAGCAGTAGTTTTACTATCGATAACAAATTGCTTGCGACTAGTGGTTTTTTCGGGGTCGAATTTAATCGTCCTAGTTTGCAAATCATCGAGAATGATATCGATTTTCCACCAAGGACTTTCTTTTTGTAGTAAATCTGCGTCACTCCCACGGAATGAAGAACCTTGAAGGCTCAGGTGGACCGCTTCAAGGAGGCTCGTTTTGCCGCTTCCATTGGCACCGGTAATAATTGTAACCTCTGGCGAAAACTCAATAGAGTACTCAACGTGCGAGCGAATATGTTTGACGTGCAGTGTTTTGACCGAGGTCATCCTATTGTAGTATTCCTAACAACCATTAATAGAGGTGGTTAGCTCTTGAGTGGCATAATTACGTGGTAATAATTAGTATCTTTAGCGGTTGATTTAAGAATGGTTGGGGAGAGTTTTCCGCTAAAGCTGAACGAAATTGAATCAGCATCGAGTACACCAAGGGCTTCAATAAGGTAGCGCGAATTAAGCGTTACTTGGCCGCTTCCGGTCACATCGGCGTCGAGTTCTGAGGTATTTTCACCAAGTTCTGAGGCGATAGAGTGCAGTGACACCGTTTTAGCGTCACTATCAACGGTCACTGTTACACTTCCGCCCGATTCACGAGCAAACAAGCCGGCAATCTTAGTAACGCGAGTAAATTCAGACTTATTCATTACTGCGTTGATGTCTGATTTTTCTGGAATAAGTTGGCGGTAGTCAGGGAAGTTGCCGTCAACCAGGCGACTAATCACCTCAGCTTCATTGATACGGAAGCGAACTTGGCTCTCATCAAACAGCACATCAATTGTATCGGTGTCATCCACGATTGTACGGAGCACTTCTTGGAGCGTTTGGGTTGGAATAATAGCAGCGACTTCGCTCTTTGTTTCCACAAGACGACGCTCAGACAGGCGGTAGCCATCGGTTGCTGCCAGGTAAATCCAGCCTTCGTGCGAGTGCCAAAAGACACCGGTTAGTACTGGGCGAGTTGAATCTGAACTCGCCGTGATGATTGTTTGCGAAACCGCTTGTTTAAATTCTTCGGTGTTAATTGAATAACTCACTGAATCACTTTCATTAATAGTAGGGAGTTCTGGGAAATCATCTGCGATAACCCCGTTAATAATTGAGTGATATTTTCCACTGGTGATGTGGATATTTTCGCCGACAACCTTTAATTCAATCGTGCCCTTTGGAAGGCTTGAGACAAATTCTGAAATAAGGCGTGCGGGGACGGTAATTGCTCCGGGCTTGGCGATTTTTGCACCAATATATTGAGTGGTGGCAATTTCAAGGTTGGTTGCTGCAACGAGTAGGCGATTGCCGTCCGTCCTTAAAAGGATATTACTCAGGATTGGTAATTGCGTTTTTGTACTGGCAACTCGACCAACAGCTGAGAGGGCCCTGGCGAAGTTTTCCTGTGTAACGGTGAGTTCCATTATTATTAGAGTCCTTTCTTATTTTTTATTCGTCTTATTAATAGTAGGTACTGTGGAAAGTGTGCATAAGTGGGTAGTTTCCAGAGATAGAAGGGCGATTTTTGGTGTGTATAGAGATGGTGGAAAGTTGTCTAAAAAGTGGGTGAAATGTGTGGGTTTTACACCCATTACCTGTGTGTTCATGGGGCTAGGTAGGGAGGCTGTGTATGACTTTGCACTGTTTACCACACCTTGTACACACAGGCTGTACACATTTTTTACCCAGGTCTTAAGCATAAAGACGCTCCCGAATCGCGTTCACTTGTTCGCGAATCATATAGTTAAGCTTGATTTCCTTCTCAATCTTTTCAACAGAGTGAATGGCGGTGGTGTGGTCTTTACGGCCAAGTTCACCAGCAATCTTTGGGAAACTCATGTGAAGTTCGCTTCGGAGTAGGTACATGGCGATTTGGCGCGGTACTACAATATGCTTATCGCGTTGGCTACCACAGATTTCCTCGACCTTGAGCTGGAAGTGTTTAGCGGTGCGGTCGATGATTTGCTTGCTAGTGAGGTGTTGTGGTCGTGAGTGGCGAACATTCCCTAATAACCCCTCGGCAGTTGAAACATCTGGTTCGACATGGTGAAGTTCAGCATAGGCAAGGAGCTGATTAAGCGCACCTTCGAGTTCACGAATATTCGTCTTAATATTATTTGCCAGGAATTCGACGGTTTCAGTGTTGAGTTCAACGCCGGATAGCCCGGCCTTGGCATTAATAATTGCACAGCGAGTTTCAAAATCTGGCATTTGAATATCGATACTCATACCCATTTCGAAACGGCTACGAAGACGCTCTGTAAGAGTTGGGATACTCTTTGGTGGCTTGTCGCTTGAGATAATAATCTGCTTATTGTTTTGGTGAAGGAAGTTAAAGGTATGGAAGAATTCTTCCTGTGTCTTTTCCTTGCCAGCAATAAACTGCATGTCGTCGATAATTAGTACGTCAACATTACGGTATTTATCTGAGAAGCCCTTTTTCTTGAAGCGAATTGATTCGAGGAATTCGTTTACGAAGGTCTCAGAGCTTACATATAATACGCGCGTATCGGGTGAGGTTTTAAGAATCTCGTTACCAATTGCTTGCATAAGGTGGGTTTTACCAAGACCGACGCCACCATAGAAGTAGATGGGGTTGTACTTGATACCCGGGGTTGCGGCGACGGCTTGGCTGGCAGAGTAGGCAAGGTCGTTACTTGAACCAACGATGAAGTTATCGAAAGTATACCGCGGGTTAAGATTTCCACGAGCGGCGAGTGGGGAAGTTGCCGGTGCATACGTTCGAGTTGCGGCAGCAGGACTGGCTGAAAGAATACTTTCTTGCGATGAGCGCGCGGTGGTTTCACGACTGACGCGCGGCTTCTTGTTTCCTGAAGGGATGGTATAGGTGAGGGTAGAGGGCGTAAGACCGTTCTTTTCAAGCATCTCCCGCATCATTTTGTCGTACTTGGTTTGCAGGTTTTTCTGCACGAAAAGGTTAGGGACCTCGAAGATCATTTCGTTACTGTCGTATGAAACTGGCTTCGTGTTCGCCCAGTAGACGGTGTAATTAGGTGTGGAAAGACTTAACTCAACTTCACCTAAAATACCTTGCCAGATTGCATGCAAATCCCGTTGCATTGTTCCCCTCGTTTACGTTTTGATTCAAACTACTGTCTCTACTATACGATAGCCCCAGAGTTTTCCACAACCATAAATAGGTTAAAAAGAAGAGGACAGGGGAGAGGGTAGTAAAGGGTTCGAGTTATACACAATTGAAGATTACCTCTGTAAAGGTGTGGAAAAGTATGTGGAAGCTGTGGATATATTTTATATACGACGGCACTATTTTACTAAAAAGCAAGTACTTATGATTGCCTAAAAGGGGTGAGTACGGTATAATAACCAAGATATGCCAAAACGAACTTACCAACCACACACCCGTCACCGTGCGACAACACACGGCTTCCGCGCTCGTGTGTCAAGCAAGACTGGACGCCAAGTTTTGAAGCGTCGCCGTCTTAAAGGACGCGCTCGTTTGACGGTTTAGTTTTTCTAAACTAATAAAATACCTCCCTCCTTATGGGAGGTATTTTATTTGGTATACTACATATAATGATTTCTACTTTATATCGTTTCCATGGTCATAATAGCCTGCGCTATGTCTATAGCAACGGCAAGGCGGTGCGTTCGCAGCTTTTTACTGTGAAATATGTGACAAACGCGCATCGTAAGCACCCACGGTTTTCGATTGTCGTAAGTAAAAAGGTTATTAAATCGGCTGTGGGGCGAAATCGGATTCGCCGCCGCCTGTATGAATATGTTCGCTTGAATATCCCAAATCTTAACGACGTTTACGATATTGTTATTATCTGTACATCTGCCGAACTGCGCACACTTCCCTACGCGCATATTTCAGAACAACTCGACCAACTTTTTGCAAAAGCTTCTCTGTATAAAACGCCTAAAAACTGATATACTACTTGCTAGTACTATCGCCACGTAGAGAGGCTGTTAATGAACATTTTCGAACTTTTTATTGTCCAACCAATTTTTAACCTGCTGCTTTTCATTTACAGCATTGTTCCGTATGCCGACTTTGGTATTGCGATTATTATCTTCACGATTATTGTTCGTTTTGCAATGTGGCCACTCGTAGTAAAACAACTTCACCAGGTAAAGGCGATGCGCAAGCTGCAGCCAGAACTAGCGCGCATTAAAAAGGCAAGCAAGGGAAACCGACAGATGGAGAGCATGCAAATGCTCGAGCTTTACAAGAAGCACGAGGTAAAGCCGTTCCGCTCGATGTTGATTCTGATTATTCAGCTCCCTATCTTCATTGCCCTTTTCCAGGTGATTCAAATCTTCACCACCCACCGCGATGCAATCGAGAAGTTTACTTACGGCTTTATGCAGGTCTTCCAACCGGTAAAAGACCTTCTTGCGAACCCCGAGGCCTTTAACGAGAAGTTCCTCGGACTCATTGACTTAACAAAGCATGCGATTTCATCAGAAGGAATTATTCCATTCCTCGTGGTGCTCGCCGCGGTCGCCGCTTTTACGCAGTACTTTATTTCAAAGCAGACCTCACCAACCACGACAACCAAGCGCCTTCGCGACGTACTTGCCGAAGCTAGTGAAGGAAAAGAACCTGACCAAGCTGAACTGAACGCCGTCGTTATGAGCAAGATGATTAAGTTCTTGCCAATTATGATGTTCTTCATTATGTTGAGCCTACCTGGTGCCCTAGCCCTCTACTACGTGACCTCAAACTTGTTCGCTGCTATCCAACAGCACTTCCTGCTGAAGCGTGACGCTGAAGAAATGGATAAACTTGCCGACCAGCAAATCAAAAAAGGTGGCAAGAAAGCGACTGCAAAGGCTCGTGCTCGTGAAGCGCGCGAGGCCGAACTTACCTCCCCTGAGAAGAAAAGCGACGTGAACGTGACGCGCATTAGCGCAAAAGACACGCCGCGTAAGAAGAAGGAGTAGGACTCATGAACAGAGAGCAGTCAATAGAATTCGCCCGTAGCTACGTTGCGGACCTTCTTAGTTTTTTCGGAGTGAACGTTTCAGTCGACGCTTCGGTTGAAGATGATGTCATCGAATTATCAGTACCTTCAACAGAAATTAATAGTTTGCTTATTGGGCGTGGAGCTGAGACACTTCGTAGCCTGCAGTTCTTAGTCTCTACGGTACTTCGCAATAAAGATGCGGCATTAACTCGAGTGAATTTAGACATTGCTGATTATAAGAGACAAAGGGCTGACCGCTTGGCTGAGAAAGCTCGTGGGTGGATCGAGGAAGTGCGTAAGAGTGGGACGAGCCATGTGGAGCGGTTGAATGCTGCAGATCGACGAATTGTGCACCAGGTGGCTACTGAGTATTCGGATATTAAGACTTTTTCTGAGGGGGAAGGTTTTGAGCGCCGGATTACTATTACACAGGCCAGTTCTTAGCCCTTCTAAGTTGCTTTTATAGCTTCAAGTGTTTCGTTGAATCACGCCGTATAATTTTGACGTAGAACTATTGTTGGCTGCGGAACTCGCTTTGCTCAGACAGTCCTCGCCAAGGCAAAAGTTCTACGTCAAAATTAACGGGTTCTTCAAATAACACTTTCACCTACAAAAGTAACTTAGAGGCTGAGCACTTTCTTGTAGATAGCGTGCGTTTCTTGTGCTTGTTTCTTCCAAGAATATTTTTTAATTTGTTTGTAGCCGGCTTTAGCGAGGCGGGTGCGGATTTTATCGTCGCTTAAGACTTGGTCGATAGCTTCGGCCATATCACTGGTGTCGGTTGGGTTGAAGTAGTGGGCGGCTTGGCCGTAGATTTCGGGAAGGCAGGTGGCGTTACTACTGACGACTGGCGTGCCGTAGCCCATGGCCTCGAGGCCGGGGAGACCGAACCCTTCCATGAGTGATGGAAAGACGTAGGCTTCTGCATGGGTGTAGAGCCAACTCAGCTGCGCATCATCGACGAAGCCGGTGAAGTGAATATTCTTGTAGTTTCGGTCGTTGAAATAAGCTTCGTTGGCTTCGGCAGAGGCGTTCTTTTTACCAACTAATACAAGACCAAGGTCGGGGTATTTTGCGAGTAAAATTTGATGAGCGTCGCCGAGGCGCTTAATGTTCTTATAATCAGATTGTTGACCGACGTAAAGGATGTATTTTTTGAAAGGGAGGCCTTCGTATTTTTTTGGTGCAATCGTGGCGACGTCGGAAGATTCGTAAATGACGGAAATCTTTTCGTCGGGAATAGGCGTAAAGTCTTGAAGTTCTTTTTTAGTGAACTCGCTAATCGCAATAATATGGTCGCTGGTTTCGGCGACTTTTTTGAAGACGTGACGACCAACTTTTTGCTTCATGGTAAATACAAACCAGTTTTTATCGGAGTTGTAGGTTTTGAGGAGTGTCATGTCGTGGAAGGTGGTGACTTTTTTGCCAGTGTACGCAATAGGTTGCTGTGGCATACAGAAGTGGACGAGGTCGGGGTTGAGTTTGTCGAGGAAGCGTTTGAAGCCGAGTTGCTCGGCGAGGGAATATATTTTGAAATCGGCGGTAATAACAGAGAAGTTTTCGTTCTTCGGCTTCCAGTAGTCTTTATCTTTGGAGGGAACGATTATAGAATACCGGTTTTCAGTATCAATGTCTTGGAGGTACGTAACAAGCCGTTCGATGTAACGACCAGTACTTGAGTTGATGAGGCGCGCGTCGATTGCAATGTGTACCATACCTAGTTACCTTTATTTATGAAAGATTTTTAAACCCTTTTGCTTTGTGCTTGGAGGTAGTTCCGGGTGAATGATAGACTTCATGTATTTAATAGAAACTTTGCGAGTTTTTTGAATACGTCGACGCTCGCTTAGTGCATGAGGAAATAGAACTAAGCTTTTTAGTAGACCTTTTGTTGCAACGACAAATTGTCCGCGCAGAATCGCACGGATGTATATGATTAATAAGTACGCGTAAAAGCGAAGAGCTGTTCCAAGGAAAAGCTGAATAGGAACATCTTTCCATAAAAATATTGGTAAGTTTTTGAAAGTCTGGAATACAGTAAAACCAGGTATCTTACTACTGGTTGTACCATGATCATGATAGGCAATAGCTGATTTTTCGTAGTAGGCTGTATGTCCGGCGAGCTGAGCTCGATAATTTATATCAGTGTCTTCGTAGTAGGCGAAAAAAGTCTCATCAAATAAGCCTATATCTTTAAAGAGAGAAGTTTTATAAACAGAAGCTCCTGCTGTACCTCCAAATACGAAACCGGAATTTTTAGCGTCTTCAACCCCCTCGTCTCGTTGACGAGGAAAGGGAAGACCAAACTTAGAGTAAGAGTCTCCAGTGCTTTCGATTTTTTTACCACTACTATCGAGAAGTAAGCCTGTAGCAATAGACGCGCCAGTTTTTTCCAGAGTAGTGATTAGAATTTTTAACCAATCTCTCGTGACAGTTGCGTCATTATTGAGAAGTGCGGTGTACTTGTAGCCCTCTTCAATTGCCTTACGGATACCAATATTTACACCGCCAGCGAAACCAAGATTAATGGGTTCTTTTTGGAATGTGACATTTTTATGATTGTCGAAGCGCTTTAGCTTAGCGAGGGATTGATCTTTCGACCCATTATCGATAAGGAGAATATGGAACTTTTTATCATTTTGCTCAAGCACCGATTCAATACAGGCAATCGTTTCTTTCCACCCATTGAAATTTAGTACAACAACAAGAGTAGTTTTATCAAGCGGTTTCGGCATAGACCTATTATAGCACCTCTGTTAAATAGAATTTTCTAAATACGAAATCACCAGAGGTGTAATAGATGTGAGATAATGGTGTGGTGAAAATATTTCAATCTAAGGAGTTGCAGCTTCATGGCTCTTCATATGAAGAGGTTCTTCAGGTTGCCAAGAAGGAGCATACCAAGATTGAGAATCTTACGAAACGACAGCCGTACGTGCGGTCGACGTACTTTAGAAAAGAGAAGATTTTTATCTCGACCTTTTGGAATCATCTGATGCAAAAGGATAGGAAAGTTCGAACGAAACGCCTGAAGCTCTACAAGGCGGCGATTGATTTGCTCCGGAATACGCATCACGACCCGGAGACTATTTTTATGAAAAGCGACCTTTCTACCCTTTATCACCGCTTTTATGGCGTCACAAAAGACGGCGTTCATTTCTGTGTACAAATTAAGGAAGATAAGCGTAGCGGCCGCAAAGATTTTATGTCGGTCTTCGATCGAAAAAGCTCTTAAATTTAAAAACCCCCCGCATCGTAGCTTAGAAACTACCGGCCGGAGATTTTTAGGCAGACAAACAAGCAACAGCAGAGCTTTTTGTCACCTATTATTGTACTACAGTTACACTTGCATGTAAATAATATTTATAGTCAAAAGTCAATAGTAACAGTAGTAGAGAGAACAACAGTTCTGATATGAACTATTGTATTATTTACTACGAAATCTTTTTGAAAACGAGGCGTGAATACAGCAGATAGTTCCAAATAAGTGAAGCGATTGTTGCGATGAGCTTTGCGATAAATAGGTTTATAGCATCGTTTGGAATGTATGGCTGGAGTGCTGAGGTACTGAGCCAGATAATGAGCGGCTGTAGAATCCAGAGACCAGCAAATGTGATGATAAGGAATAAAACAAACTGCTTTTTAGCATTCCCCGATGTGTCTTTGAAAGTGAATGATTTATTAGCAAAGAAACTGAAAATGAGGGCAATACCGGTTGAGAAATAATTGGCGACAATCTTATCGACACCCATGAAGGTAAGAAGGAAAAGAATACCGAAGTCGATGGCAGTATTAGCACCACCAACAATAGCGAACCTAACTTTTTCGGCGTGCTTTTTTAGGAGTTTTTCCATTGTGATATTCCTCAATTAAATACAGCGGACGCTGTTTGGTTTCGTTGAAAATACGGCCAATATACTCGCCGATAATGCCGAGTGAAAGGAGTTGTACGCCGCCTAAGAAGAGAATGACAGCCATGGTTGAAGGGTAGCCGGCGAGATCGGAACCGAAGAGTGTCGTGCGAATGACGAGATAAATAAGATAGAGAAATGCGAACACCGATACGATAATACCGGCGTAGGTTGCGATGCGAAGCGGTGCGGTCGTAAACGAGGTAATACCATCGATAGCGAGCTCAACGAGCTTGAGGTAGTTCCACTTGGTTTCACCAGCAGCACGAGGGTCGCGGTCGTAAAGGATTTCCTTTTTGTAGAAGCCAACCCAACTAAACATTGCCTTAGTGTTACGCTGTGATTCACGGAACTGTTTAAGTGCCTCAACAACGCGGCGGTCGAGCAGGCGAAAGTCACCAGTATCTTCTTGGATGGGAATGCGCGTGACGCTTTGGAGCGTTTTGTAGTACATCCGTGAGGTAAACTTTTTGAGCCAGCTCTCGCCTTCGCGTGATTTACGCTTGGCGTAGACGTCATCGTAGCCTTCTTCCCAGAGTCTAATCATTTCAGGGATGAGCTCTGGTGGATCTTGGAGGTCGGCATCGATAATGACCGTTGCGTCGCCTTGAACGTGGTCGAGACCGGCAATCATGCCAATTTCTTTACCGAAGTTGCGGGAGAGGTTGATGTAGCTGACACGAGGGTCTTTCTCGGCGTATTCACGGATGAGTTGAAGGGTTTTATCCTTACTGCCGTCGTTGACGAAGAGGAATTCGAAGTCATAGTCTTTGGTGTCATTAGCAAGGTTGGCGAGCCGCACCATTAATTTATCGAGAACTTGTTCTTCGTTGTAGGCGGGGATGAGGATGGAGATGAGTTTCATTAGGGTAGATTATAGCACCTGTACATAGGTTTCACGAGAAGACTTACTCTGGTTATAATCGACAAACTGTCATATAATTAAGCACAGACCTATGAAACTCTTGAATATTTTTAGCCGCAAAAACCGTATTTTATTGCGCGAATTAGTTATTACCGACTTCAAACTACGTTACCAGGGATCAGTATTAGGATACCTCTGGTCGCTTTTAAAGCCTTTGATGCTTTTCGCGATTATGTATTTAGTGTTTATACATTTCTTGCGCTTTGGAGCAGGTATTCCACACTTTGCAGTAGCATTGTTGTTGGGAATTGTTATGTGGACTTTTTTTATTGAAGCCACTACACAAGGTATGCAAGCAATTGTATCTCGAGGTGATTTATTGCGAAAAATTAATTTCCCTAAATATATATTGGTTATATCATGTACAGTCTCGGCACTTATTAATTTCTTATTAAATCTTATTGTCGTGTTTGTATTTATGCTCGTTGATGGGGTTTATTTTGGATGGAGCGCGCTACTATTCCCTATAACAATACTTATTCTTTACTCTTTTGCATTGGCTCTTGCGTTCTTCTTATCTGCAGTAAATGTAAAGTTTCGTGACATTGGTCATATTTGGGAAGTGTTTCTACAGGCGCTATTTTATGCAACACCTATTATTTATCCTCTCCAGACGGTACTGAAGTTTAGCGATTTTGCAGGCCACGCTCTCATGCTAAGCCCTATTGCGGTATTGTTTCAAAATGCACGTGCACAGCTGGTTGGATCCGAAGGAGTCGTCACGGCAGACCAGTTATTTTCAAATCCATTTTGGCTTATTCTGCCATACGCAATAATCGCCGTAATTATCCTCATCGCAACATGGTATTTCCGTAAGAATCAGTCTAAGTTTTCGGAGCAGGTGTAGATGAGTAGTAAAGAGGTTGCGATATCAGTTAAAAATGTTTCTAAAAGCTTTAAATTGCCGCACGAACAGCACAGCGGTATTAAACAAGCAATTATTAGCATTTTCAAAAAAAATAGAAAGCGCGGTTATGAAGTACAACGCGTATTAAAAGATATCTCTTTCGATATTGAAAAAGGTGAATTTTTCGGTATCGTTGGTCGAAACGGATCGGGTAAGAGTACTCTTTTAAAGCTTATCTCTGAAATCTATATACCAGACAAAGGGCATATACAGGTTAATGGAAAGTTAACCCCCTTTATCGAGCTTGGTGTTGGTTTTAACCCAGAACTTACAGGTCGTGAAAACGTTTATATGAACGGGGCGCTTCTTGGGTTTAGTAATAAACAAATGGATGCTATGTATGACGAAATCGTTGGTTTTGCGGAACTAGAGCGATTTATGGATCAAAAGCTGAAAAACTATTCATCAGGTATGCAGGTCCGTCTAGCCTTCTCAATTGCAATCCGTGCCGACACAGACATTCTAGTGCTTGACGAAGTGCTAGCGGTGGGCGATGAGGCTTTTCAACGAAAATGTTTCCAATACTTTGCAGAACTTAAAAAGAAAAAGAAAACCGTCATACTTGTAACTCACAGTATGGATTCTGTGCAGCAATTTTGTACTAGAGCGATGCTTCTAGAGAGTGGCGAGATTAAACATATAGGTAAAACGAATACGGTAGCACTGAAATACCAAGAGCTTTTTATGAAGGAAGAGGAAAAACAGGTCTTCCGGAGCGAGCAGGTATCAAACGATGTAATATCGTGTAAAGTTGATTTCAAGGACTTGAAATCGGACTTGCAATTCGACGTTTACGTAAAGTCAAAAGCTGATTTAAAAAATACAGTTTTAACTTTTGGTATAAACCAAGATAATGGTGAGCAGGTGTATCGCTGGATTTCTGACGACATGCTAAATGAAACGATTGACTTTAAAACCGGAGATGAATATAAATTAACTATTAAGTTGCAGAACGTCTTCCCTGTAGGGGTATTCACCGTTGGAGTGAGAGTAAAAGATAAAGACAGGACGAGAAATTACGCAATTTTTGATGAAGTAAGACGATTTGAAATCTCTAACAGAACAACTTACGGTTGGGATGTTCTATGGAAGCCACAAGAGGATATTAAACTGGAGAAAAAATGAGCACACTAAAACTTTCCGTGCTAATGCCGATTTACAACACAGACGAAGCTGTCTTGAGAGAGGCGATGGAAAGTATTTTAACGCAAACATTCTCTGAGTTCGAATACCTAATTGTTAATGACTCCCCTGACAATAAAAGGCTCGACGAAGTGGTTGAATCATACGATGACTCACGTATTATTTATATAAAAAATGAAAAAAATATTGGCCTGGAAGAGAGTACAAATAAACTTATCGATATGTCGAGAGGTGAGTACCTGGCGATATTTGACCACGATGACATTTCTTTACCAACTCGCCTTGAAGAAGAGGTTAAATATTTAGATGCCCACCCTAAAGTTGGGGTTTGCAGTGCCCAGTTCCGAGTTTTTGGAAAAGAGAATTGGACGAGCGATAATCCAATTGAAAGCGAAGACATTAAACGGTCACTCGAAGAGATTAGCTGTGTGTCCCATTCAGCAGCAATGTTTCGTAAGAGTGTTCTTATAGAAAATAACATACGATATGAAAAAAAGTTCTTTCCGGCTGCAAGTTATCGAATTATAACCCAGCTCGCATTAGTTGCGGAAATTCACAATCTCTCCGAGGTTCTATTAGAGTATAGGATGAGTGATAATAATACATCTATTTTATACGATAAAAAGAGAGCTGCTTCACGAAAAAAGATTGGTTTAGAATATAGCGAGAAAAGAAAATGCCTTAAAGTACAAGATACATTCCAATTCGACAAAGTTGTGAACATTGGAAGGAATATTACTTTAGGCGAAACGCAGTACTATAAAGCCACAAAAAATAACGAAAACTTTTTTGTTAAATCGGGATTGCATAGCTACGAGGATGAGTTTAATTATCTCAAAGAAGTATACTCGAAGAACAATAAATATTTTTTGAAACCCATAGATTTTCATAACAATGATATGAATTATCTTGTGATGGAGTGGAGTGACGGGGGTGTTAACTTAGACGAGTACCTTGGAACCGGTAAAATATCAAAAGAACAAAGAGACACTCTTATTAAAGACCTATATGAAATTTTTGAAATACTAAGAGACTCGCATATTGTTCATAGAGATATTATTCCGAGGAATTTTATGGTTATCAATGGGCATCTTTTGCTTATCGATTTCTATTGGGCTGTGAAGTCAAATGACTATAAAGAATACGAATACATAGAAGAGGATATACGAGCTCTCAGGCTTTTAGGCGAAGACTTCGCTGCCGGTATTTATAAATGGGACGATGCTTACTCTTTTGTTAAGATTGGCGAATACATTGCTGGCAAGAGCAATAGTTCAAACAGCTTTATTAAAAAAATGAGCATGGATATAGGCCAGAGAGTTATAATACCGGCCCCATTTGTTTTTGATAAAACAATTACTAAGCAAGTAGACTTAAATGAGCAATTATATCGCTCAATGAACGAATTACAACTTCAGAACGAAGATTTGAGTCGTGAAAATAGTGAATTACAACTTCAGAACGAAGATTTGAGTCGTGAAAATAGTGAATTACTCTACCATAATACAGAAATGCGAAAATCTCTTTCTTGGGCAATTACTAAACCGTTACGATTTGCTAAGAGAACTTTGAAAAAAATTTTATAGCAGCTCACTTCGAGATATGCTATTGCGAAACGTAAGTAGTGGTGCCATGCCCCAATTAACAGAGATAAGTGTGTTATAATTAAGTACGATATGACCAACGAGAAAATTACCGTTGTAGTACCTTGCTATAACGTAGAAAGCTATCTAGAGCGTTGTATAGACTCTCTACTTAACCAAACATTCAAGGGTACCGAAATTATCTTAGTTGATGATTATTCAACCGATAACACACGGAATATAATCAAGAAGTACGAAAAAAAACATCAAAACATCAAAGCTTTCTATAATAAGCAAAATCGTCGTCAGGGACACGCTCGTAATATTGCTATACAGGCTACGACAACGAAATATATAACCTTTGTTGACTCTGATGACTGGGTTGAGCCTAACTTTCTCCAGGCCTTATATGACACGCTCACTAAGAGCGATGCGGATCTCGCGGTGTGTGATATGTACGTTAGGTATGATGATTCTGCTGCAGACTTTAGGGTAAGAATGTATGATGAAAAACCGAATAAGTTTGGATTAATAAACGTTGGATTTGCCGCCTCTTCAAGCAATAAGCTATTTAAAACCGAGATACTGAAATCATATAAATATCCAGAGGATATTATCAACGAGGATGTGTCGGTAGTCTTGGCAATTATGTATAAATATAAAGTTGTTTATACCGACGAAACTTACTATGACTATTATCAACGGCCTGGGTCGACTCAGAATGGCCACATAACCAGTAAACGTTTTGACATTTTTAAAGCAGTTGAGCTTCTGAAAAAAAACGTAGGTTCTGAGATTGATAAGAAGACCTGGGATGCTATAGTTTGGCATCAGATTATACAACTTTTTCTAAGCGTACTCCCAAGGGCTAAGGGTATTTTACACCGCAGACGGCTAATTAAAGAGTTTTACTATTTAGCTAACGAAGAGGGGATTGATTTTGTTAATAACCCTAACTTGCATGAGTATATGCATCTAAGTAGACTCAATAAAATTTATATTGGAAATCTTATAAATTTCTACAAGATAAAACAATTCTTTTTTATAAGCGTTATGATGGGTTGCTTTATTTTTTATCTGAGAAATAAGAATAAATTTAAACTTCTTAAGAAAATTATACGAGCGCCATATGTTCTTGTAACCAACCCAAGCGCATTTTACAGCAAGATGAAGGCGATGCTTATTCGAAAATATGTCATTAAAAAGAATCTAACGATTGAGGATCTTCTTGTAGAGGCTAAGAAACAGAGTAAAATGACATCCGATAAATTAGTATCAGTTGTGATTCCGAACTACAATTATGAAAAATTCTTAATACAGAGAATTTATAGTATCTTGTATCAAACTCAGAAAATCGGCGAAATTCTTATTCTCGATGATAACTCAACCGATGAAAGTGTGAAGCTTGCACGAAAGATAGAAAAAAAGATTAACAAGTACGTTCCAATCAAGTTAATAAATAACAAAAAAAATCAAGGAACATTTAAACAGTGGGCGAAAGGTTTCTCTGAATCGACATATGATTATGTCTGGATTGCCGAAGCGGATGACTATTGCAGTTCAAAATTTCTAGAAAAAACGCTTAAGCCATTAAACGACAATGAAAATGTAGTTCTTAGTTATACCGATACGGGATTTATAAATGAAGAAGGATTATTTCTAGATAGTGTAAAAGTGCATATTGATTACCAAGAGTCGGGCCACTGGAATAAAGATTATGTAAATAGGGGTGTTGATGAGGTAAAACAGTATTCATACCTGAACAATACGATTGCAAACGTATCGTCTGTAGTATTTAGGAAAAAGTCGGACATTGACTATACAGAATTATTCTCACTTTCTCGTGACTACAAACAGGCTGGTGACTGGGTTTTCTATGTTAATTATATGTTGTATGGTGATATGGCTTATATCGACAAGCCTATAAACTACTATCGCCTGCATGGAAATAATGTGTCATCTAAGACAAAGGCTAATGACCACTTAAACGAGATATATCGTGTCTACGATATGCTAAATAAAAAACTTCATTTAACAAAAGCTCACAAAAAGGCCCAAGAAAAGAGAATAAAATTCTTAAAAAAGGCATGGAATATATAAATGAAATCAGCTCTACGTAATATTCAATCTAAGGCGAAGAAACTACTCGTTGAAGGGGCTAATACTTTACGCAAAAATGAATCTCTTAAAAAAATTGCCGGAAATAATCCTAAGCTTGCCGCTTCGGTAAAAAAGGTTGCAAAACGTATCATCGGGAGCGCCCAGGAGTCGATTATGGAGGAGCCGACGTATAAGGATAACTTTAATCCAGATATGGCCGAAAATTATGCTGAGCACGTCACTTTATTGCAGGACAACAAAATTAACTGGTATGAAAAAGAAGTAGAGAGCGTATACGAAAGACATGAAGATGACCCTCGTGTCGTAGCGATTTACCTGCCGCAATTCCATCCTTTTAAAGAAAATGACAAAGCTTGGGGGAAGGGTTTTACGGAGTGGACAAACGTTACCGCTTCAATTCCAAGATTCGTAGGGCAGCAACAGCCAGTTTTGCCAAGTGATTTGGGATTTTATGATCTTCGGCTGCCAAGTGTTATTAAGCAACAGATTGACCTAGCAAAGAAATATGGAATTTATGGATTCCAATTTTACTACTATTGGTTTTCGGGTAAGAAAGTCATGGATTTACCCATCAACACCATTTTAAAGAACTCGGATTGGGACTTTCATTTTTCAATTTGTTGGGCAAACGAGAACTGGACAAGGAAATGGGATGGTGGTGAGAATGACATCATCTTTGAGCAAAAAGATAACGACGACGATCCACTAAATTTCATTAAAGACGTAGCGCCAATATTAAATGACAAACGCTACATACTGGAAAACGGCAAGCCTATCTTGACCGTATATAGGGTTGAATTATTGAATGATCCGAAGCGCTATGTGGACGCTTGGAGGAAATACTTTAAAGAGACCTTCAATAAGGAGCTATGGCTTATAGGCCACACCTACTCAAAGGATGTCGACCCGATAAGTGTTGGCTTTGATGCAACGATGGACTTTACTCCAATCGGGTCACTGCAACCGACGCTAAAACCGTGGGTTGATGACAGAAAATACCTCACAGAAGAATTTAGGGCTAATCGCAAACTACTTGATATGCGCTGGATGGGGCAAATTATCGACTTCCGTTTTCTAGCTAAACAAGAAATAGCTAACCTAAAGAATAATCACAATTTATATAAAACTATTTCACCAAGCTGGTCGAACGAAGCTCGTCGAAAGGGTAATGATGGGTATACATTTTATTATTCCTCACCGGAGCTATTTACTCATTGGCTAGATAAAATCCTCAACTTTGAAATCAACACTCAGAAGCACAAGTCACCTCTCGTGCTTATTAATGCATGGAATGAGTGGGCTGAGGCAGCTATGCTTGAACCTTCTCAGCATGTAGGTCACAGTAGTTTGATTAGAATTGCAGAAACTTTATCAAAATATAGCCATAACAAAAGCAATCAAAAAGCCTTTCCTTTCTATAAGTTTAGTTACTCCAAGGATGCAAATCTAGCTATAGTACTTCATCTGTACTACCCAGAAATGCTAGATGTCTTCTATGAAAAGCTAAAGAAAATTAATGTACCATTTGATGTATATGTATCTGTCCCGCAACATTATGCAGATATTCAAATAAAGAGAATCAGTAATTACCATAAAAATACTAACGTCGTGGTGGTTCCGAATCGCGGGCGAGACGTATTGCCATTCCTTACGATTATGAGTAGGGTAAAGATGCTTAATAATTATGAATTTGTTTTGAAGCTTCATACTAAGAAGAGCAAGCATAGAACGGATGGCGATAGGTGGTTTACGGATCTATTAGACCAAATGATTCCGGACAACACCACAGACATAATAAAAGTGCTTTCGCAACCGGCTACGGGTATTATTGGTCCAGATGGCCATGTTGTATCACTTTCGAGGCATATGGGAGGTAATAGAGATACAATTATTAAGCTTCTCGGTATGATAACGGAAAAGAGCTATGAAGAAGTCGTTGATAATGAAGCTGAGTATCCGTTTATTGGCTCAACGATGTTCTGGTGCCGAGTGGACTATCTTGACCCGCTTTTGAGCGCATTCTTTACACCAAGCGATTTCCAGTCGGAGAATGGTCAAATAGATAATACTACTGCTCATGCTATCGAGCGTATTCTAGGTAAAATACTCCATAAAATCGGCAAACGAAAAATGTACGTCGTCAATAAAAACGGGAAAGTATCTGAAGTTAAAGACAGTACTGCATTCGTAGATAAGTACGAATTCGCAGACTAAAGTCCAGTTCTTCCTTCTTTTATTCCTGTTGTTGTGTAGTGCCAAAGATACTTCTGTAGGTCATTTCCGTAAGCTGCACGAAGGTCTGGGTAACGAGTCTTGTAAGAGTTTACATTGAAGGTGGCAATTGCTTGTCGGCCTTCATACGCACCGACATTTATGAAATGCCACAATGCCTTCTCGTCATTTAAGCCGTATGCCGCCCAAATGTCTGGGTAGGTGCGGGTATAGTAATCAAAATTGTAAACATTCTTGTAGTCTATGCCACCATATACTGTAGTACCACCTCGATAGTCACCTGTACCAATGCGTCCTTCACCCTTGCCTGTTGTTGTGTAGTGCCAAAGATACTTCTGTAGGTCATTTCCGTAAGCTGCACGAAGGTCTGGGTAACGAGTCTTGTAAGAGTTTACATTGAAGTCTGCAGTAGCTTGACGACCCTCGCGAAGACCGTTATATAAGAAGTGGTAGAACATAGCCATTTGATCGTCGCCAAAGGCTGCTTTTACATCCGGATTATTATTTGCGTAATAAGCTGGGTCAAATGTACTGCGGTAGTCAGTTCCTGCGTAAATGAAGCCATGTGTATTACCAAACCAGTCGGTGAATAGTCGCCAAAAGTTTCGATTACCATACGCACTACAGGAGTCGCCGCTACCATAAAGATTGGCAAGAGCCTTTTGGTTTGGTTGGTATGGAGTATATATGTAGAGAGCGGCTGTAGCTTGATTTTGTATGTACACATTTGAATATCCACACGAAGTATAGCTACTGTTGTAATTACCAGTTGAGTTTACCCAGTTACCAAGATTGGTTTGCCAGTAAATACGGTTGTAACGGCCAGCTATGTAGTTATAATTGTTTGGATTTGCCTGATATACCTTATACTGTCGAGCGGCGTAATAGACTTGGTAGAAAAATCCTCCGTAGTTTGGATTACAAGCGGCTGTATCAGGACATGCAAACCCTGTCGCTTTAGTAAATTGTGAGTTGAGGGGCCACACGTCTGTTACGAGGCTTTGCTCCTTTTCAAGCAATACTAGAAGTACCTGAGGGTTTATGCCACAAGCTGTAGCAATGTCTTTAATGATGTTTGGAGCAGACCGACTCGAGTAGGCGGGTAGAGCCGCACAGTATCTACTAGCAGCCTCCATTTGAGGGGTTGCTTGTGAATAGTTACGAAGGCAAGTATATGGAGGCGACTGCCAGCCTCGTGAGGCTGCGTAGGCAGCACGAGTCATGCTGCTATTAAAACCAACTGCAGGGCCTGTACCGTAGGTGTCACACACGGGCACTTTTGAGTCGAGGAAGTTTTGAATTTGACTAGCGGTCATTGATGAACTGCTATAAAAAATACTGTCGTCTATAATATTTCCGGGATCAAAATTACTAGGATTAGCGGTCGCTCCGGCTGGTGTTGCGTTAACTAATAGTAAAAGAAACAGACTACTTAATGCTACGAAAAGTCCAGCAAGAAACTTGTATGCACCTAGTGATGTAGTGTTTGTCATTGAACAGCCACCTTTATTTTATCCGAAACCCCTTCTTTATCGGGTGAGGAGAAAGAAACGGTTACTATCCAGGTTCCGGGGCTAAGACGTGATTGTGAAATATAAATAGGATTGCATTGTGTGGTTGATACATCGATAAATGCAGTGCTAGATTCTGTAATACGAGCGTCACCCTTAGTTGCGGTAACAGTACATGTGCCAGTACCTTCAATTACGTCACTTGTAAAGGCTCTGACTTCGAGGTTCCCATTGTAAATATCTGCATATGATACTGCCACTGAAACGGACGTTTTAGTAGATGGGATAGTTGAATTTTGGCTCGTGTTATTGCTTTCTGAATTTTTCTTAGCGTTTTGACTTTCATTAATATCACTGTCACTTGGCCCGCTATAATCCACCTCATTACTTGAGGGTGTTTTGTTGCTGTTAGATATATCCTGTGTTGATTGGCGTGAATCATCGTTTTTTTCACGAGAAAAAGGGCCAAAAAAGTATAATCCAGCCGAAACCAATAAAAGCATCAGAACACCCGCTGAAATTAACAGTAAAACCTTTTTTGATTTTTTCTTGTTTTGTTTATATTGCATCATAAGATATAATTCCACAACTATTTAACCATATACGGAAAGAATGAACAAGGTATTTACAGAGGTTAAGTATTCTTTCAGCTTGCCTAAAGTCGGCTGTTTGCCTATAAGGAAAAGGGCCGGAACAATAAGTTCCGGCCCTTAGGTTTTCACCCCTTCCTCTCGAATCACTCCTTCGTCGTATGTGCGACAATCCCATGCCCATACCCCGACTTCTTCAGCGGCTCGGCGACGGCGTGAAGCGCGTCGGTGTCGATGAAGCCCTGCTGATGGGCGACAACCTCGGGGCTGCCGATCATTTTGCCGGTACGGGTCTGGACGACGTGCACGTAGTCGATGGCGTCCTTGTAAGAAGCGATGGTGCCGGTGTCGAGCCAGACATCACCGTCTCCAAGGGTCATCACCTTGAGCTTGCCGCGCTTGAGGTACTCCTCGTTGATTGAGGTGATCTCGAGCTCGCCCCGATCGCTCGGCTGAACGTTCTTGGCGATTTCGACCACGTCGTTGTCGTAGAAGTACAGCCCCACGACGGCATAGTTCGACTTCGGAGCAGTCGGCTTCTCCTCGATGGAGACGGCCTTCATGTCCTTGTCGAACTCGACCACGCCGTACCGCTCAGGGTCGGTGACGTGGTAGGCGAAGACGATTCCTCCGTCGGGGTCGACACAGGTCTCGAGGGCTTCACCGAGGTGCTGACCGTGGAAGATGTTGTCTCCCAGGACGAGCGCCACCTTGTCGTCGCCGATGAACTCTTCACCGATGATGAAAGCCTGCGCGAGCCCTTCGGGCTTCGGCTGGACTTCGTAGGTAAGTGAGATGCCCCATTCGGAGCCGTCGCCGAGGAGTCGCTGGAACTGCGGCTGGTCTTCGGGCGTCGTGATGATCAGGATGTCCCGAATACCGGCCGACATGAGCGTCGACAGCGGGTAGTAGATCATCGGCTTGTCGTAGATGGCGATCAGCTGCTTGCTGACGCCCTTGGTGATAGGGTGGAGTCGGGTACCCGATCCTCCCGCCAGAATGATTCCCTTCATAAGGACCTCCTTGTTCTTGTCCGACGACGATTGTCGTTGAATTCGATTGAAAATGGTGCAAG